>Ga0065721_10052257_pt1 | contig 12319 bp, 7 predicted proteins | sample Mesricmetagenome_FD_59108 | JGI IMG/M metagenome (GOLD analysis project Ga0065721, IMG submission 59108) | Mesophilic microbial community from rice straw/compost enrichment Sample: eDNA_1 v2 (version 2) | ecosystem: Engineered > Solid waste > Grass > Composting > Bioreactor | place: USA: Davis... | reverse complement strand
GGAAATACGATCCGAATTCCGGCATGAACCCGGACCGGCAGCACCAGACCTGCCGCGGCGTCAGCTATTACAAGGATCCGGCGGCGGCTGCCGGCACGCCCTGCTCCGAACGCGTCTATCTGCCGACCTCGGATGCGCGGCTGATCGCGCTCGACGCGGCGAACGGCGAGGTGTGCACCTCCTTTGCCGATCAGGGCACGCTGCATCTCGAAACCGGCATGAAGTACAATCCGGCCGGCTACTATTATTCGACCTCGCCGCCGGCCATCGCCGGCAACAAGATCGTCATCGGCGGGGCCGTGAACGACAACTATTCGACGCAGGAACAGTCGGGCGTCATCCGCGCCTATGATGTGAACACCGGGCAGCTCATCTGGAACTGGGATTCCGGCAATCCGACGCAAACCCAGCCGATCCAGCCCGGCCAGACCTATACGACGAACTCGCCGAACAGCTGGTCGGTCTTCAGCGTCGACGAAGAACTGGGGCTCGTCTACATCCCGCTCGGCAACCAGGTGCCGGACCAGCTCGGCATGGGCCGCAGCGAGAGCGTCGAGAAATATTCCTCGTCGATCGTCGCGCTCGACCTCAATACGGGGGCCGACCGCTGGGTGCGCCAGACCGTGCACCACGACCTGTGGGACATGGACGTGCCGGCGCAGCCCGTGCTCCTCGACATCTCCAGGCCGGACAACACCGTAGTTCCCGCGCTGGTCGGGCCGACCAAGCAGGGCGACATCTACGTGCTCGACCGGCGCACCGGCGAACCGATCATTCCGGTAACGGAGGAACCGGCGCCGGGAGGCGCGATCCCGGAGGATTTCACCGCCCCCACGCAGCCGACCTCGGCGCTCACCTTCAAGCCGAAGCCGCTGGAAGAAAAGGACATGTGGGGCATCACCATGTTCGACCAGATGGTCTGCCGCATCTGGTTCCATCAGCACAACTACCAGGGCCGCTACACGCCGCCGTCGCTTAAGGGCACGATCGTCTATCCCGGCAATTTCGGCACCTTCAACTGGGGCAGCGTGGCGGTCGATCCGGAACGGCAGGTGATGTTCGGCATGCCGACCTATCTCGCCTTCACCTCGCGGCTCGTGCCCCGTTCCGAAATTCCGCCGAAGGGCCAGGACGAAAAGGGCAGCGAACAGGGTCTCAACCGCAACGACGGCGCGCCCTACGGCGTCTATATGGGGCCGTTCCTGGGGCCGCTGCAGATCCCCTGCCAGGCGCCGCCATGGGGTTATGTCGCCGGCGCCGATCTCCGGACCGGCGAGATCGCCTACATGCACCGCAACGGAACGGTCTACGACATGACGCCGCTGCCGCTGCCCTTCAAGGTCGGCGTGCCCGGCATCGGCGGGCCGATGATCACCAAGGGGGGCGTGGCCTTCCTTGGTGCCGCGGTCGACAACTATCTGCGCGCCTACAACCTCACCACCGGCCAGGAACTCTGGAAGGCGCGGCTTCCGGCCGGCGGCCAGGCGACGCCGATGACCTATGCGGTCGACGACGGCCGGCAATTCGTGGTGATGGTGGCGGGCGGCCACGGTTCCGTCGGCACCAAGCCCGGAGATTACGTGATCGCCTACGCCCTGCCGCGGTGACCTCTTTGGAAAGAAGGGCGATCGCCTGCGCGCGATTGCTCTTCACCCTGTGACGAGCCGAGCGGATTCGGTTTGCGCCCTCTTCTCCCCAGCGGGGAGAAGTGCCGAGCAAAGCGAGGCGATGAGGGGGTGCGCACGCGGCAAACGCCGTGCTGGATTTTGGCTGCGCCCCTCTCATCCGGTCCTTCGGACCACCTTCTCCCCGCCGGGGAGAAGGGAAGCCGCTGCCGCCTCGTCATTCCACGGAAGCACATTCTGCTCATAGGCAATTGCCCTGCCGCAGGCGGGGGAGGGAATGCGCGATTGCCCTGCCTTCAAGAGAGGCAGCAGGTCACAGCGGCCTTGGCCCGCCGTTGAAGAAAGACGGCGCGGTGTGGCGGATTTCGTTGCGGACCGCCGTGACGCCGGCGACGCCGCGGGCCACTTCCTCGGCCCGTCCGATTTCCTCCGGCACCTGGACGGCACCCGAGAGCGTGACCTCACCGCCTTTGACGATCACCGTCACGTCGCTGGCATCGACGCCGCCGGCGGAGGCGAGCGCATCGGAAACGGCGCTTTCCAGCGTCGCGCGGGGCGGGAATTCCGCCTCCACCTCGGCGGGCGTCTCATGAAAATGCTGGTGCTTGAAGACCATCGATCGTTCTCCCGTTTTCATACGGGAGAACAACGCCCGGTCACCGGCTTTGGTTCAAGCGCCGGCGAGTGCCGCGACGATGACGTCCTGAAGCTGGCTCTGCGAGAATGGCTTCGGCAGGCGCGGCAGGCGGTTGTCGCCGCCGGAGGGCAGTTCCGCATAACCCGTCGCAAGCACCACGGGGAGGTCCGGCCATTCCTTGCGGATGGCGGCGGCGAGTTCGGAGCCGGTCATGCGGGGCATGGAATGGTCGGTGATGACGAGATCGACCCGATGCGTGCCGCCTTTGAGCTCCCTCAGGGCGTCGGCGCCGCTATAGGCTTCGATCACGGTGTAGCCGAGATCCTCGAGCATCAGCGTCGTGTTCATCAGCACCAGGGCATCGTCGTCGACCGCGAGGATCGTGAGATGTTCGTTCGGCGCCGCTGCGGGTAAGGGCGCGGTCCGCTCCGGAGACTGCGGGCAGTCGTCTGCGTCGGCGGCGGGCAGAAAGAGCGAAACCGTCGTGCCCTTGCCCTTCTCGCTTTCGATCACCAGCTTGCCGCCCGATTGTTCGGTCAGGCCTTGGACCATGGAAAGGCCGAGCCCGGTTCCCTTGCCGACGCCCTTGGTGGTGAAGAAGGGGGCCGTCGCGCGCGCAAGCGTCTCCTCGTCCATGCCTTCGCCGGTATCGGAGACCGAAAGCCGCACGTAACGACCGGGCTTCAGCTTTTCCGCCCCTTCTTCGGCCACATATTCCTCCGCGCCGACGGTGATCAGGCCGCCGTTCGTCATCGCGTCGCGGGCATTGACGACGAGGTTGAGGAGCGCCGTTTCGAGCTGCACGGGATCGGTGACGACCGAGGGGAGACCATCGGGGAACCGGGTCTCTATGCGGGTCTCGCCGCCGAGGGAGCGCCGCACGAAATCCATCATGCCGTTGATGAGCGTCGCCGTATCGACCGCCTGCATGTTGAGTTCCTGGCGACGGGAGAAGGCCAGCATGCGCTGGGTCAAGGCCGCGCCGCGCTCGGCGCCCTGGATGGCGTTGTCGAGCAGCGGGACCAGCGCCGGATCGTTCGGGAGGCGTTTCTTCAGGATTTCCAGGCTGCCGAGGATCGCCATCAGCAGGTTGTTGAAATCATGCGCGATGCCGCCGGTAAGCTGCCCGATCGCTTCCATCTTCTGGGCCTGGAAAAGCTCCTCGCGGGCCTGGGCGAGCGCCTTCTGGGCCTCGACCTTTTCGGTGATGTCGCGGGTGATCTTGGCAAAGCCCAGTATTTCGCCGTCGTCGTTGCGGATGGCGTCGACGATCACATGCGCCCAGAACCGGGTGCCGTCCTTGCGCTGGCGCCAGCCTTCCCGCTCGAAACGTCCCTCGCGTCTGGCCGTGTCGAGGCTCCGCTGCGGTTCGCCGCGCTCGCGATCCTCCTGCGTATAGAACTGTGAGAAATGCTTCCCGACGATCTCGTCGGCGCCGTAGCCCTTGATGCGTTCGGCGCCGATGTTCCAATTGCTGACATAACCCTCGGGATCGAGCATGTAGAGCGCATAGTCGGTGACGCCCTGGACCAGGAGCTGGAATTTCTGTTCGCTTCGCCGGAGATCCGCTTCCGCCTGCTTCCGTTCCGTCAGATCGCGGGTGACCTTGGCGAAGCCGAGAAGCTCACCCGACCGGCCCCAGATCGGATCGATGACGACATGCGCCAGAAAGCGGCTGCCGTCCTTTCGGACATGCCAGCCTTCGCTTTCGAAACGGCCTTCGGTCGCGGCGGCCTGCAGCGCGCGCTCCGGCACCCGGGCCAACCGGTCCTCGTCCGTGTAGAAGCGGGAAAAGTGCTCGCCCAGGATTTCCCAGGCTTCATAGCCCTTGAAACGGCGGGCTCCAAGGTTCCAGCTCGCAACCCTGCCGTCGGTGTCGAGCATGTAGATGGCGTAATCCGTAATGGCGTCTATGAGGAGGCGATAGCGCTCCTCGTCCAGTAACGAAGCGTCGTAACTTTGCGGCATGCTCATCAAATGTCCCCAGGCCCGCGGCCTGCGCGGCTCAACGCGCCCTAACGTGTGGTGTCGGTTTTGGTTCCTCCTGTTAGCCGATTTTTATCCCCTCCGCGGGAATTAGTGGCCGCCCCGATTGACAGAAAGCGACTTCTTGTTTACGACTGACGAAAAATGAAAATCGTCACATGTAAAATGAAAGCCGTCAGCCCTATGGACGCAAGCGATCAGGCCCTGGAGACGACGAAGCAGGAGAACGTCAACCGCATCCTCGATGCGGCCGAGCGCCTCTTCAAGCACTACGGCTATACCAAGACGAATGTCGCGGACATCGCCCGCGAGCTCGGCATGTCGCCGGCCAATATCTACCGCTTCTTCTCGTCGAAGGCGGATATCCATCAGGCGCTGGCGAACCGCATGCTCGAAGGAAGCTACCAGGTGGCGTTCGCCAATGCGAAGCGGCCGGTGAGCGCCACGGAACGGCTGCGCGACCACGTGCTGCAGCAGCACCGCATCACGCTCGAGACCATGCTGGACGAGAAGAAGGTCCACGAGATGGTCGTCATCGCCATCGAGCAGCAATGGCCGGTGATAGAGCAGTTTCTGGACCGTATCCGGCTGCTGGTGGCCGACATCATCCGGGAAGGTATCGAGGCGGGGGAATTCCGCGATCAGGATCCCCAGCTGGCGGCGGAAAACTTCATGTCGTGCATGGTGAAGCTGTGCCATCCGATGCTGATTGCCGACTGTCTGAACGATACGCGCATAGGCCAGCCGGAAGACCTGGTCGAATTCGGCTTGCGTGCCCTGAAATAGCTTTGAAACAACGCGGGCGCGACGAGCGCCTTTGATCGAAAACCCGCCATCGGGAGTGCGGAACATGTTTTTCGTGAAGACCAGACGTGACGTCTCGTTTCTCATCAAGGGGCTTGCCGTTGCGGCCGCGCTCGGCGCGCTGACGGCCTGCTCGGAGGAGAAGGCGGCCGAAGCTCCGGAGGCCGTCCGGCCGGTCAAGGTGACGGAGATCGCCGCGGCCGACCAGGGCCGCAAGCTCGAATATTCCGGTTCCGTCCGCGCCCGCACCGAGATGAATCTCGGTTTCCGCGTCAGCGGCAAGATCACCGAGCGGCTGGTGGACATCGGCGAGCGCGTCGCGCCGGGAGACGTGCTGGCGCGGCTCGATGCCGTCGATTACCAGCTCGCCGTCCGCCGCGCCGAGGCCGATCTCGCGGCAGCGCAGAAGCAGGCGGAAATCACCGAGCTCGCCAAGCGCCGCGCCGAAACCCTCAATGCCAAGAACGTCGCCTCCCGATCCGAACTGGAACAGGCGACGCTCGCCTACGATCAGGCCGTTTCCGCCCGCCAGTCCGCCGTCTCCGCGCTGGAACAGGCCCGCAACCAGGTCGCCTACGCCGAACTGAAGTCGGACCAAAACGGCATCGTCACCGCCGTCAGCGCCGATATCGGCCAGGTGGTGAGCGCCGGCACCCCGGTCCTTTCCGTCGCCGTCGACGGGGAGAAGGAAGTGCAGATCGCCGTTCCGGAAATGGACGTCGCCCAGTTCAAGCCGGGCAAGACGGTCAAGGCGCGCTTCTGGTCGGCCACCGATCTTACGCTCGACGGCAAGGTCCGCGAAGTCGCGGGCAGCGCCGATCCGCAGTCTCGCACTTTCGCCGTCCGCGTCAGCCTGCCCGAAGACGGCCGCGTGCTTCTCGGCATGACCGCCACGATCGAAGCCGTGGAGGACAATGCCGTGCCGACCTGGTCCATTCCGCTCGCCGCGCTCGCCAAGAACGGCGACCAGCCGGTCGTCTGGGTCGTCGACCGCGAGAAGGGCACCGTCGGCTCGCGCGCAGTCAAGGTCGCCGATTTTTCCGATAACGGCGTGCGCATCGCCGAAGGCCTGGCCGAAGGCGACCTCGTCGTCTCGGCCGGCACGCAGTTCATGAAGGAAGAGATGAAGGTGAAGCTGCCGGAAACCGTCGCCTCACGCTTCGGTAATGTCAGCAGCACCAGCACTGCTTCCGTCACGCCCTGATCACCGGCTTAAAGGACACGACCATGAGCTCCTCCCATCAGGCCGATCCTTCTGACAAGGCCCGGTTCAACCTGTCCCGCTGGGCGATCGGCCATCCGAGCATCGCACGCTTCCTCTTCGGCCTCATCATCGTCATGGGCGTCCTCGGCGTCATGAACATGGGCCAGAAGGAAGACCCGGATTTCACCTTCCGCGTCATGGTCGTGCAGACCGTCTGGCCCGGCGCCTCGATCGCCGATATGCAGGACCAGGTGGTCAACAAGATCGAGCGCAAGCTGCAGGAAACGCCGCATCTCGACTGGGTCAAGTCCTATACCCGCGCCGGCTTTGCGATCACGCAGGTCCAGATCAAGGGCGACACCAATGCCGACGAGGTGGCGGACGCCTTCTACCAGGTGCGCAAGAAGATCGGCGACATCCAGCAGGACCTGCCTTCCGGCCTGCTCGGCCCCTATTTCAACGACGAGTTCGGCGACACTTATATCACGCTGCATTCGATCAGCGGCGAGGGCTACAGCTATCCCGAGCTCAAGCAGTTCGCGATCCAGGCCCGCGACATGCTGCTCGCCACGCCGGGCGTCGAAAAGGCCGTCATCCTCGGCGACCAGCCGCAGAGGATATTCATCGACGTCTCCTCCAAGGCGCTTGCCGAGCGCGGCCTCACCGTCCTCAACATCCGCGATGCGCTTGCCGGCCAGAACAATGTCGATCCGGCCGGCAGCGTCGAGACGGCCGACCGCTCGGTGCGCATCTCGGTCGAAGGCGGCATCACCACGCCGGAGGATATCCGGGAGCTCCGCCTTCGCGCCGGCAACCAGGTGATCCGGCTCGGCGATATCGCCACCGTGACGGAAGGTCTCGAAGACCCCTTCCAGCGCAAGTTCCGCTTCAACGGCCACGACAGCGTCCAGGTCGGCGTCGTCATGGCTCCGGGCTTCAAGGTCACCGATGTCGGCCACGATATCGAGAATACCTATCACCGTTTCGAAGAGACGCTGCCGGTCGGCGTCTCCGTCGAGCAGATCTCCAACCAGCCGGAAGTCGTCACCGAAGCGGTCGGCGAATTCACCAAGGCGCTGATGGAGGCGCTGGTCATCGTGCTGATCGTCTCGCTGATCTCGATCGGCTGGCGTTCCGGCATCGTGATCGCGATCGCCATCCCGCTCGTGCTCGCGGCGACGCTGGCGATCATGTACTATATCGGCATCGAGCTGCAGCGCATCTCGCTCGGCGCGCTGATCATCGCGCTCGGGCTTCTCGTCGACGACGCGATGATCGTGGTCGAGATGATGGAGCGCAAGCTGGAAGAGGGGCTGCACCGTATCGACGCGGCGACCTTCGCCTATTCCTCCACCGCCTTCCCGATGCTCACCGGCACGCTGATCACCACCGCCGGCTTCATTCCGGTCGGCTTTGCCGAATCCACCGCCGGCGAATATGTCCGCTCGCTGTTCTTCGTGGTGGGCATTGCGCTCGTCACCTCATGGTTCGTGGCGGTCTATTTCACGCCCTGGCTCGGCTACATGCTCCTGAAGCAGCGGGCCCATGCCGGCACGCATCACGACGCCTACGACACCCGCTTCTACCATCGCCTGCGCAGCACGGTCGGCTGGGCGGTCAGGCACCGGATCATCGTGCTGGTGATGACGCTCGCGGTTTTCGCCGGCAGCCTCTGGTCCTTCCAGTTCATCCCGCAGAGCTTCTTCCCGCAATCGTCCCGGCCGGAAATCCTGGTCGACATGTGGCTGCCGGAAGGCACGGCGATCGGGGAAGTCGAGCGCCAGGCCAAGGCTCTCGAACAGAGAATCCTGCCCGACCAGGACAAAGCCTACGTCGCCACCTATATCGGCGAGGGGGCTCCGCGCTTCTTCCTGCCGCTCGACCAGCAACTCCGCAACCCGAATTATGCGCAGCTCCTCGTCATGTCGAAGGATGTCGAGGCCCGCGAACGGCTGATCGTCAAGCTTCGGGATATCCTCGCGAAGGATTTCCCGACGGTCCGCGGCAAGGTCGACCGCCTCTTCCTCGGCCCGCCGACCGGCTGGGCGGTACAGATGCGCGTCACCGGTCCCGACAAGGCGGAGGTCCGCCGCATCGCCGACCAGGTCAAGGAACGCTATTACAAGGAACCGCTGTTCGGTTCGATCCACGACGACTGGATGGAGCCGGTGCCGGCCATGCAGCTGGTCATCGACCAGGACCGTGCCCGGGCGCTCGGCGTTTCCTCGCAGCGCGTCCGCCAGATGCTGCAGGCGGCGGTTTCCGGCGCGCCGATCAACGACTTCCGCAACGGCGAGGAGACCGTCTCGATCGTCGTCCGCGAGCCGGATGCCACCCGCAGCCTGCTTTCGGCCGTGCAGTCGGTCTATGTCCCGACGGATTTCGGCGGCTTCGTGCCGGTCTCGCAGATCGCCAGGGTCGTGCCGGTCCTCGAACAGGGCATCGAATGGCGCCGCAACCGCCTGCCGACCATCACCGTCAAGGCGACGCTGCCGGACGGGATCGAGCCGACGCAGATGGCGCTCAACTTCTACAACTCGATCGCCGACCTGCGCGCCGATTTGCCGGCCGGCTACACCATCGAAATCCAGGGCGGCGCCGAGGATTCGGCCGAAAGCCAGGCTTCGATCGCCGCGAAAGTGCCGATCATGCTGCTGATCATCCTGGCGCTGCTGATGGTCCAGCTGCAGCATTTCGGCAAGGCCATGCTGGTGCTCGCGACCGGCCCGCTCGGGATCATCGGCGCGGCCATGGCGCTCCTCATCACCGGGGCTCCGTTCGGCTTCGTGGCGATCCTCGGCGTCATCGCGCTGCTCGGCATCATCATCCGCAACTCGATCATCCTCATCGACCAGATCGACCAGGACATCGCCGCCGGCATGGCGCGCTCGGAAGCGATCGTCGGCGCGGCCGTGCGGCGTTTCCGTCCGATCGTGCTGACTGCCGTCACCGCCGTGCTGGCGCTGATCCCGATCTCGCGGGAAGGTTTCTGGGGGCCGCTCGCCTATGCCATGATGGGCGGCATCCTGGTCGCGACGGTGCTTACCATCCTCGTGCTGCCGGCCGGTTATGCGCTCTTCTTCGGCCGCGAACGGAAGAAGGATGAGGACGAGGGCCAGCCCGCCAATCAAGGCGACCTGTTCGAAAGCCGTGAAACACCCCTACCCATGGCTGCCGAATAACGTCGCGTGCCTTCCTCCGGGGCCAAACCCCGGAGGAAGGCATTCTGGTTCTTGCGGATCGCCTCGAAGATGTAATCCGTCACCATGCGCACCCGCGGGATCTGGACGAGATCGCGGTGGCAGACCAGCCAGTAGTTCCGCCTGAGTTCAACCTCCTCCGGCAGCACGATCCGCAGGTCGGGATAGGAGCGGGCGATGAAATGCGGCAGCACGCAAAGGCCGAGCCCGTTCAGCGTCGCTGTGAGCTGCGCGAAGATGCTCGAGCTCTGAAAGCGGGCCTTGATGCCCGGATGGACATCTCCGAGATAATCCAGCCCCGGCACGAAGATCATGTCCTCGATATAGCCGATGAAGGGATGATCGAGCAGGTCCTGCCGGTTGCGGATCGGGGCCGCCTTTGAAAGATAGGATTTCACGCCGTAGACGTTGAGGCTGTAGTCGGTGAGTTTCTCCGTCAGATACGGCCCGTCCTTCGGCGGATCGAGAGAGACGGCGATATCCGCCTCCTTGCGCGACAGCGACATGATCTGCTGGATCGTCACCAGTTCCAGCGTGATGTTCGGGTGACTGTCCCAGAAGCTCCTGATCTTGTCGGCGAAGAAGAAGTTGGCGAACCCTTCCGGCGTGCTGAGCCGGACGACGCCGCGCTGCGCCGTCGTACCGGAGGTGATCTCCGCCTGCAGCCGGTCCGCCTCCGCCTCGATCCTTTCCGCCGCCTCGATGAAGCGCTGGCCCATGCCGGTCAGCACGTAGCCGCGCGGATTGCGCTCGAAGAGCTTCACCTTGAGGGCGAATTCCAGCCGGTCGATGCGGCGCGACACCGTCGCATGGCTGGTGCGCAACTGCCGGGCCGCGGTGGACAACTGCCCGGTGCGGGCGACGGCGAGGAAATATTGCAGGTCGTCCCACGTGAAATTCGGATTGCCGCTCAAGATGTTCTCGTCTGTTCAAAAACGCACAGATGCTGTTTGCAATTAATTGCGCTTCCCTGCTTGCGTCAACGGCGGATTTAAAGAACCATGCATGCCGGATCGGTCGCTTTGAGGAGGGCGGCTCACCAATTTTGAACAGAAACTTCGGGAAAATCTCCGGATACTTTCTCTGGGAGGAGAAATCATGCGCAAGACACTTCTGACATCGCTGGCGGTTCTCTTTGCAACCACCGGGCTTACGGGCGGCATGGCGTTCGCGCAGAGTGCGTCCGACGGCAAGGTCAAGATCGGCATCCTGAACGACCAGTCCGGCGTCTATGCGGACTTCGGCGGCAAGTCGTCGGTCGAGGCCGCCAAGATGGCGGTCGAGGATTTCGGCGGCAAGGTTCTCGGCGTTCCGGTCGAGATCGTCGATGCCGACCACCAGAACAAGCCGGATATCGCTTCCAACATCGCCCGCCAGTGGTACGATACCGAGCAGGTCGACGCGATCATGGAGCTGACGACCTCGTCGGTCGCGCTGGCGGTGCAGGCGATCGCCAAGGAGAAGAAGAGGATCGACATCGTCACCGGCGCCGCCACGACGGACCTGACCGGCAAGCAGTGCTCCCCCTACGGCTTCCACTGGGCCTATGACACCCATGCGCTGGCGGTCGGCACCGGCGGCGCGCTCGTCAAGCAGGGCGGCGACAGCTGGTTCTTCCTGACGGCGGACTATGCCTTCGGCTATTCGCTGGAGCAGCAGACGAGCGATTTCGTCAAGGCGAGCGGCGGTACGGTCGTGGGTTCGGTGCGCCATCCGCTGTCGACCACCGATTTCTCGTCCTTCCTGCTGCAGGCGCAGTCTTCCGGCGCCAAGGTGATCGGCCTTGCCAATGCCGGCCTCGACACATCCAACGCCATCAAGCAGGCGGCCGAATTCGGCATCACCGCCGGCGGGCAGAACCTTGCGGCGCTCCTCTTCACGCTCGCGGAAGTGCACGGCCTCGGCCTCGAAGCGGCGCAGGGCCTGACGCTGACGGAAGGCTATTACTGGAACCTCGACGACCAGAGCCGGGAATTCGCGAAAAAATTCTTCGCCCGCACGAACAAGATGCCGAACATGATCCATACCGGCACCTATTCCGCCGTGCTGCAATATCTGAAGGCGATCCAGAAGGCCGGCACCGACGAAACGGAAGCCGTCGCCAAGGCGCTGCACGAGATGCCGGTGGACGACTTCTTCGCCCGCGGCGGCACGGTGGCGGCGAACGGCCGGATGATCCACGACATGTACCTGCTGCAGGTCAAGAAGCCGGCCGACAGCAAGGAGCCGTGGGATTATTTCAACGTGCTCGCCACCATTCCGGGCAAGGAGGCCTATATGGATCCCGCCAAGAGCGGCTGCGATCTGGTGAAGTAATGGCGGTCTCCGCGACAGCAATGCTTGAAGAGCCGCGGGTGGTGCTTTCCGCCCGCGGCCTCACCAAGCATTTCGGCGCCTTCGCGGCGGTGAAGAACGTCGACCTCGATATTCACCACGCGCGCGTCCATGCGCTGATCGGCCCGAACGGAGCAGGCAAGACGACCGTCTTCAACCTGCTCACCAAGTTCCTGCAGCCGACGGCCGGTTCCATCACGCTTCTGGGCACGGACATCACCAGAACGCCGCCGGACAAGGTGGCGCGCATGGGCCTGGTGCGCTCCTTCCAGATCTCCGCGGTCTTTCCGCATCTTTCGGTGCTCGACAATGTGCGCGTCGCGCTGCAGCGGCCGAACGGGCTTTCGACGCAGTTCTGGCTGCCCACCTCCGCGCTCGACCGGCTGAACGACCGCGCCGACGAGCTGATCGAGGCGGTCGGCCTGAAACGGGAGCGCAATGCGCTCGCCGCCGATCTCTCCTACGGCCGCAAGCGCGTGCTGGAGATCGCCACGACGCTGGCGCTCGATCCGAAAGTCCTGCTGCTCGA
>Ga0065721_10005710_pt1 | contig 12319 bp, 10 predicted proteins | sample Mesricmetagenome_FD_59108 | JGI IMG/M metagenome (GOLD analysis project Ga0065721, IMG submission 59108) | Mesophilic microbial community from rice straw/compost enrichment Sample: eDNA_1 v2 (version 2) | ecosystem: Engineered > Solid waste > Grass > Composting > Bioreactor | place: USA: Davis... | reverse complement strand
GGGCTCGGAGACGTCGAGATCGTCGAGGCGCACGTGCTGCACGACGACGACCCCTACGCGCGCAACACGCTCGAGGACCCCGAGCGCGTGCAGCCGGGGACGCTCGAGACCCGCGTGGTCGACGGCATCCTGCACGTCACGCTTCCGCCCGTCGCGTGGGCGGCGCTGTCGCTGCGGCGTCTCGGCTGACGTCGCGCACGCGGAAACGCCCGGTTCTCGCAGAATCCGTGAGGAAAACCGCGAGAACCGGGCGTTTCTGCGGGGTTCGGCCGGGCCGGGCCCGGGCCTCGCAGCCCGCGCTGCTGGTCAGGCGAGCTGCGCGCGACGCTCGGCGAGCTGGTCGAACGTCGCGAACGACTCGGCGATCGGGCTGCCGGTGAAGTGGCCCACCCAGCCGTCGTCGTCGTGGAAGAAGCGCACGCTGACGTAGTGGGGCGCGGTGCCCATGTCGAACCAATGGGTGGTGTTGGCCGGCACCGAGATGAGGTCGCCCGCCTCGCAGTAGACCGCGTGCACCTTCTCGTTCGCGTGCAGGTAGAACACGCCGGCGCCCTTGGCGAAGTAGCGGTCCTCGTCGTCGTCGTGCTGGTGCTCCGAGAGGAACTTCTGCCGCGAGGGGGTCTTCACCTCGTCGTAGTTCTCCTGCGCGGGGTCGAGGGCGACCACGTCGACGAGCGTGTACCCCTCGCGCTCCTTCACCTCGCCGATCTCGGCGGCGTACAGCGCGAGGACGTCGTCCTGCGAGGCGCCGGAGGGCACGTCGCGGATCTCCCAGCGCGAGAAGCGCGCACCGAGTTCGGCCAGTGCCTCACGGATCTCGGCCTCGTCGGTGGTCTCGAGCACGGGCGTGCTCGGGTCGGTCTCTTTCCAGACGGTCAGGAGCGTCACGGCTCCTCCTCTCGACGCGATATGAGCGGAATGAACAGATTCTCTCGCCCTCGGCGACCGAGTGCCCACTCCGAAGCTCGGATGGGCGCCTGCGATGTAACAAAGTGCAACCTCGACTAACCGGCGCTGCGTGGCTGCTGCTTGACTGCTCGACGGCCGACCGGCGCAGCATCCGGACGGGCCCTCGCACCCGACTCCTCGACGAAGGGGACCACCGTGTCCGTTCGATCCCACCGCTGGGCGACGCTCCTGGCGACCGCCGGCATCGCCGCCCTCGCCCTCTCCGGCTGCGCGCAGCAGAACACCGCGGCCCCTGCGGTCTCGGCGGCTCCCGTGCAGAAAGTCGACAACCTGCCCGCGCCGTTCGACGGTGCGCCCGTGAAGGTCGCTCTCGTGCAGCAGTCCGGCGCCGGTGACTTCTTCACCGCGTGGACGGCCGGCGCGAAGGCGCAGGCCGCCGCGATCAACATCGACCTCACGGTCTACGACGCCCGTAACGACAACGCCAAGCAGGCATCCGACCTCGAACAGGCGATCGCGTCCAAGCCCGCCGCGATCATCGTCGACCACGGTCAGACCGACACGATCGAGTCGCACGTGCACGACGCGGTGGATGCCGGCATCCCGGTCATCGTCTACGACCTGGCCCTGAACGACCCCACCGGCGTCATCGTGACCTCGCAGTCCGACGCGTCGATGGCGCAGGGCGTGCTCGACCAGCTCGTCGCCGACGTGGGCGACGGCGCCAAGGTGGGACTGGCGAGCACCGACGGCTTCGCGCCGCTCGAGCGTCGCAAGAAGGTGTGGGACGAGGTCGTCGCCGAGCACGGTCTCGACCAGCTCTTCTTCACCGGCAAGGTGACCGAGTCGACCGCGACCGACAACATCCCGCTCATCGACGCCGCGCTCAAGGCGAACCCCGGGATCCAGGCGATCTTCGCCCCCTACGACGAGATCACCAAGGGCGTCGTGCAGGCCGTGCAGCAGAACAACCTGCAGGACAAGGTGAAGGTCTACGGCATCGACATCTCGAACGCCGACATCGAGGTCATGACCGCCGACGGCAGCCCCTGGGTGGCCACGAGCGCGACCGACCCGTCCGCAGTGGGCGCCGGTGTCGTGCGCGCACTGGCGCTGAAGCTCGCCGGGCAGCTCGACGAGACGAGCGTGCAGTTCCCCGCGATCACGATCACCCGGGACTTCCTGCTCGAAAAGGGCATCACCAACGTCGCCCAGCTGCGTGAGGCCGAGCCCTCGCTGCTGCTGAGCGACACCGTGGTGGCCGACTGGCTCCCCGCGATCTCGGGATGACCTCACCCCGGCACACCGACGCCGCTCCGGTCGACGACATCCCCGTCGTCCGCCTGAGCGGCGTCGGCGTACGCTTCGGCAGCAACCAGGTGCTGCGCGACATCTCGCTGTCCCTGCACCCCGGGACGATCACGGCACTGCTGGGGACGAACGGCGCGGGGAAGTCGACGCTGATCGGCGCCGTCTCGGGGGCCAACGCGGCGTACAGCGGGGAGATCGCCGTGGGGGGCGCCCCCGCGCGCCTCGGATCGCCCGCCCGCGCCCGCCGCGCCGGGATCGAGACGGTGCACCAGCGCATCGCCGACGGCATCGTGCCCGGGTTGAGCGTCGCCGACAACCTCGCGCTCACCGACCTCGCGACCGGCGGCCACCGACTCGTCCGCCGGGCCGAGGCCGAGCGCATCGCCCGCTCCGCCCTCGAGCGGCTCGGCCTGTCGTGGAGCGACGAGGTGCTGCGGGCCGACGCCGATCGCCTCGGCACCTCCGACGCACAACTGCTCGTCCTCGCCCGCGCCCTGCGCTCGACCCCGCGCCTGCTCATCCTCGACGAGCCCACCTCGGCGCTCACCGCCGCCGAGGCCGATCGCCTCTTCGCGGTGCTGCGCACGCTGCGCGATGAGGGGCTGTCGATCCTCTTCGTCAGCCACCGCTTCGGCGAGATCGAACGCCTCGCCGACCGCATCGTCGTTCTGCGCGACGGGCGCCTCGAGCTCGACGCGCACCGGCCCTTCGACTGGCACGCCGCGCTCGAGGCCATGCTGGGCGTGCCCACCGAGCTGCAGCAGCACGTCACCGAGCCCCTCCCGGCCGGTCGTGACGTGCTCGCCGTCGAGGGGGCCGTGCTGCTGCCCGGCGCCGAGCCCCTGACCCTGAGGGTCGCCGGGGGTCAGGTGACCGGCATCCTGGGTCTGCTGGGGGCGGGCAAGACCGAGCTGGCCGAGATCGTCGCCGGGGTGCGCCCGGCCGCAGACGCGCACCTCTCGCTCGACGGCGAGCCGTATCGCCCGGCCTCTCCCGCCGCCGCGATCTCCGCGGGAGTCGTGCTCGTGCCCGAGGACCGCCAGCGGCAGGGCATCCAGCCCGGATGGTCGATCGCGCGCACCGTCGGTCTGCCCGTGCTGAACGCCCTCTCGCGCGCGGGGGTCATGGCGACCCGGCGCGAGCACCTCGCCGCCGAGGAGGTGATCGACGCCTACGGCGTCGTGGCCCCCTCCGCCGACGCGCACGTCGACGATCTGTCGGGCGGCAACCAGCAGAAGGTCATCGTCGGTCGTTGGCTGCGCACCGACCCGCGTCTCGCGGTACTCGACGAGCCGTTCCGCGGCGTCGACATCGGCGCCCGCCGCCGCATCGGCGACGCCGCCCGCGCGCGCGCCGCGTCGGGAGCGGCGGTCGTGGTGCTCTCGAGCGACGTCGACGAAGTGCTCGACGTGGCCGATCGCATCATCGTCCTCGTCTCGGGCCGCATCGCGCTCGACACTCCCGCCGGCGTGCTCGACCGGGCGCGGATCGTCGCCGCGCTCCTCGACGACCCCGGCCACCGGAAGGAAATCGCATGACCAGCGTGTCCACCGCCGCGCCCGCGCGGGCGGGCCTCGGCTCCCGCGCCGTCGACGCCGTCGCGAAATGGGGCTTCGTCGCCGTCACGGTGCTGCTCATCGTGTTCTTCGCGCTGACCGAGCCCGCGTTCGCGACGGTCGACAACGTCTTCGGGATGCTCAAGTACATCGCCCCGATCGGCATCGCCGGCCTCGGGGTGACCCTGGCCATGACCGTGGGAGGTCTCGATCTCTCCGTCGGCGCCAACGCCGGTTTCGCCGTCTCGATCGCCGCGTGGACCATGGTCATCGGCAATCAGGTGGGCGGGATCGCCGTCGGCGTCGTCCTGATCTCGGGGGCGTTGATCGGCGCCGTCAACGCGGCCCTCATCGTCTTCGCGCGCATCCCCGACCTGCTCGCGACCCTCGCCACGATGTTCACCGTCGTCGGACTCAAGCTCATCATCGTGGACGGCAAATCGATCTCGTCGCAGATGACCCTCGACGACGGCACGACCGCTCCCGGGCGCTTCACCCCCGACTTCGTGTGGTTCGACCGCGGGTCGATCGGTCCCGTGTCGGTTCCCGTGCTGCTGTTCCTCGGACTGACCGTGCTGCTGTGGTTCGTGCTCGACCGCACGCGTTGGGGCCGCGCGCTCGCCGCCGTCGGGTCCAATCCCGAGGCCGCCCGTCTCGCCGGCATCCGCGTGCGGGCGTACCGCGCCGCCGCGTACATCGGCTGCGGCATCCTGGCATCCATCGCCGGTCTCGTGCTGGCGGCGCGCATCGGCCAGGGCGACGTCTCGGCCGGCAACAGCCTGCTGCTCGACGCCGTGGCCGTCTCGCTCGTGGGTGTCTCGGTGCTCGGCATCGGCCGGCCCAACGCGTGGGGGACGGCGCTGGGTGCCGTCCTGATCGCGGTCATGGTCACCGGCTTCTCGATGCAGGGCCTGCCGTATTACATCCAGGACTTCGGCAAGGGCGTCGTGCTGCTGGTGGCTCTGCTGTTCAGCTTCACGTTCCGCCGTCGCAAGACCACCATCTTCGCCGGGAGCACCACCGCATCATGACCCTCCTCACCGAACAGCTGACCGTCGACTCGGTTCGCGCCTACCTCGCGGAGCGCCCGCACCTGTCGGGGCCGGTGGACCCGGCATCCATCGTCTCGGTCGACGAGGTCGGCGACGGCAACCTCAATCTCGTCTTCATCGTGAAGGATGCCGCAGGCCACGGCGTGGTCGTGAAGCAGTCGCTGCCGCACGTGCGCGTCGACCCCTCCTGGCCCCTCACCCGCGAGCGGGCGGCGCGCGAGGCCGTGGTGCTGGGCGTGCACGAGCGGATCGACCCGGCGCACGTGCCGGCGTTCCACGGCTTCGACGCCGAGAACCTCGCCCTGTCGATCGAGGATCTCAGCGATCACGCCGTGTGGCGCGGCGAACTCATCGCCGGACGCCTGCACCCCTACGCGGCGGCCCAGCTGGGGCAGTACGTGGGGGCGGTGGGCTTCGCGACCAGCGTGTTCGGCACTCCGGGCCCCGAGCGCCGCCGCGCCATCGCCGCCGCGACCAATCCCGAGCTGAGCGAGATCACCGAGGACCTCGTCTTCACCGAGCCGTACGTCGATCACGAGCACAACGGGTGGCTCGAGGCCAACGCCGGCGACGTGCGCGAGCTGCGCGCCGACGAGGTCTTCGTGCGCGAGATGGGCCTGGCCAAGCAGCGGTTCCAGGAGAGCACGCAGAGCCTCATGCACGGCGATCTGCACACCGGTTCGGTCTTCGTGCGCGCGGAGGGCGAATCGGTGCGCGCGTTCGACTCGGAGTTCGGAACCTACGGCCCGACCGGGTTCGACCTCGGCGCCGTGTGGGCTAACCTCCTGATCGCCTCGGCGCGCGCGCAGGTGCTCGGTCGTCCGGCCGACGCCGAAACGCTGCTGGCTCTGCCGGTCGAGCTGGTGGACGCGTTCGAGGCGGAGTTCCGGCGCCGCTGGCCCGACCGGGTCGACCCGCGCGTGTACGGCGACGAGGTGCTCGAGCGGACGCTGACGCAGGTGCGCTCGGATGCCGCGGCCTACGGAGCGGCCAAAGCGGTGCGTCGCATCGTCGGGTATTCGAAGGTCGCCGACATCCTGACCCTGCCCGAGGCGGAGCAGGCCGAGGCCGCTCGCCTGGTGCTGCGCGCCGCGCGCACGCTGGGCACCGCGCGTCTCGACGACGCCGACCCGCGCGTGCTCACGGCGCGGACGGGGGAACTCTTCGGCTGACGCCGGGCCGGGGCGCGGGTGCGCGCCGGGGTGGCCCGCGCGCGAGGGGGTCGGCGTCGGGCCGGTCGGGGGAGTCACCGACGAACGCGAGGAGGCCGCGTTTCTGCGCACGAACGGCGTTCATCGCGCGCCACGTCGGGGCGCCGCGGCTCGTCGCCCCGCCCCGCCCCGGATGCCGCGATGTCAGCGCGTCGCGACGGTGAAGCGCAGCAGCCACTCGGCGATCTCGAGGTGGCGGCGGGCCGCGGCGACGTCCGCGCCCCACGCGTACATGCCGTGGCTCGCGACGATGAGGGCGGGCACCTCGGGCACCTCCGCCGTCGCCGGGACGTAGACCTCGTCGAAGCGGGCGGCCTCGACGCGCATGTCCTGATCGTTGACGATCACGGGGATCGTCACCGTCTCGTCGTGGGCGCGGTGGCCGATGCCCTTGAGCATCTCCATGTCGCGGATCTCGACGCCGCCCGGCCACCGGTGCCCGGCGACGACCGCGTCGAACGCGTGCACGTGGAACACCGCGCCCGCTCCGGTCCGCGCGGCGATGTGCGCGTGGAGTCCCGCCTCGGCGGAGGGGGGACGCGGGTCGTCGGCGTCGAGTGCCTCGCCGTCGGCGTCGATCAGCACGACGTCGCGGTCGGTGAGCTCGGACTTGTCGAGGCCCGACGCGGTGACAGCCAGCACCAGGGGGTCGCGGTCGACGACGATCGAGAGGTTGCCGGAGGTGCCGCGCATCCAGCCGTAGCCCGAGAAGCGCCGGGCCTCGGCGGCGAGGGCAGCGCCGGCCTCCTGCACGCGGGCGGCGAGGGGGAGCTTCATCGCGCGATCTCGATCCGGTCGAAGGATGCCACGGCATCCGTCGCGAAGTCGGACCCGGCCCACGGCTCCCCGGCGCGGTCGAGCGCGACGACCTGCCAGCCCGCCGACAGCGCCGCGGCGACCTCGTCGGGGTGGTCGGTGAGGAACAGCGCGCGCTCGGGGGTGACGCCGAGCGCCGCTGCGATGCGGTCGTACGAGCCGGACTCCTTCTTCGGACCCGCGCTGACGGTGTCGAAGAAGTCCTCGACGAGCACCGTCAGATCTCCCTGCGGCGCGTGCCGGAACCACGGCACCTGCGACGCGATCGACCCCGAGGAGTACACGGCGAGGCGGATGCCGTCCTCGTGCCAGGCGCGCAGGCGCGGCGGGACGTCGTCGAAGAACTGCGAGTGGATCTCTCCCGCGGCGAAGCCCTCGGCCCAGATGATGCCCTGCAGGGTCTTCAGCGGCGTCGACTTCACGTCGGACGCCATGAGCCCGCGCAGCGCGTCGGCGACCTCGGCGTCGGTGGCGTCGGCATCCAGACCCGTCTCGGCGATCGCGTCCGCGCGGGCGCCGCGGACGGTGTCGTCATCGCGGCCGAGCACCTCGTCGAGGCGCGGGCGGGCGTAGTCGTAGAGGTCGCCGAGGATGAAACCGGCGGCGCTGGTGGTGCCCTCGATGTCGAGCACGACGACGTCGGCGGAGATGCGGGTCATGAAGGATCCTCGTCGGGGGTGGGGGACACGGGGCGGAAGGCGATCGTGTCGGGTTGAAGGGTGGCGGCCACGGGAGCCGGCCGCTCGGGGGACCGGCGTCGCACGACGGTGACCGTCGCCGCGACCGGGGCGTCGGGGTCGGCGGTGAAGTGCTGGCCCACCCGGTCGGGGGCGAACGTGCCCCGGCTCGTGGCGATGCGGGTCACCAGGCGAGGCGGGGTGACGTCGAAGGCGGGGTACCAGGCCTCGGTCACGAGAGGGCTCGCCGTGCGGTGCCCGAGCACCTCGAGAACCTCGCGCGGGTCGCGATCCTCGATGACGATGTCGTCGCCGGTCGGCGCCCCGGGATCGGGGGCCTCGACCATCGCGATGTACGGGATGCCGAACGCCGCCGCCGCGGCCGCGTGCGCGAGCGTGCCGACCTTGTTGACGACGGAGCCGTCGAGGGCGACCCGGTCGGCCGCCGTCACGACGGCGTCGATCGGACCCGAACCGACGCCGTTCGGGGACGCGAGCGCGGCCGCGGCCATCCCGTCGGTGATGAGCGTGACCCTCTGATCGAGCTCCCGCAGCGAGTGCGCGGTGAGGCGGGCGCCCTGCAGGTACGGTCGCGTCTCGGTGGCGATCCACTCGATCTCGCGGCCGGCCTCGCGGGCGGCGGCCACCAGACCGAACAGATACGCGTCGGCCCAGCAGTGGGTGAGGATGCGCGGCGACTCGGGCAGCAGCGACAGCGTCGCGCGGCCCAGTCGCAGGCTCGCCTCGCGGTAGTCGCGATCGACGGCGGCCGCGGTCTCGAGGGTCGCGTCCACGAGCGCCGCGGTGTCGTCGGCGTCGCGGCCGGCGGCGAGGATGCGGGCGACGGCGTCGCGCGGGTGCGCGTTCGTGGGGCGTGCGGTCGCGAGGGCCCGACCGGCGCGACCCAGCGCGGTGCGGGCATCGGCGAGGGGGAGACGGCCTGCCTGCAGGGCGGCGAGCGCCATCCCGGCCGTCGCGGCGTAGAGCGGGCCGGAGCTCTGGGTGACCATGTCGCGGATCGCCGAGGCGACCTCGTCGGGGGTCGCGGCATCCACCCATTCCACGCGGGAGGGGAAGACGCGGCGGTCGAGGATGCGGACGATTCCTGCGGTCTCGTCGAGGACGACGGAATTCTCGAGCGTGGCGGACATCGCCGTCATCCTCCCATGTCGCCGGTGTCGCGGTGGGGTGCATGACGCCGTGCGACGGCGCGGTCGGCCCCGGGCGTTCGCGGCCGGACCCTGCGCGCGCCGTGCCGGTCCGCGAGGAACGCGCCCCCGCCGCGGCCTTCTCCCGCTCCCTCACCCGCCCGTGAGACAATGACCACGGCGTGCTCGGACCGACCTTTCCCCGCCATGGCGCCGTCGAACGGCGTCACCGGGTCGAAGGGCCACCGAGCCCCAGGACAGCGTCCGCCGCACCTTTCCTCCGAGGAGCAGAGATGTCCGCTACCCCCACCGCCACCACCGCCGCGTCGTCGACCGGCGAGCGCGTCCAGCAGCACCGCCGGTACCTCATGTGCCGGCCCACGCACTTCACGGTGAGCTACAGCATCAACCCGTGGATGGAGCCCTCGCGCCCCACCGACACGAACCTCGCCGTGCAGCAGTGGCAGGCGCTGTACGACACCTACGTCTCGCTCGGCCACGAGATCGACCTGATCGATCCGCTCGAGGGACTGCCCGACATGGTCTACACGGCGAACGGCGGTTTCGTGATCGACGGCGTCGCGTACGGGCCCAAGTTCCGCTTCCGCGAGCGCGCGGCCGAGGCCCCCGCCTTCATCGACTGGTTCGCGGCGAACGGCTTCGAGGTCGCGGAGCCCGTCGAGGTGAACGAGGGCGAGGGCGACTTCCTGCTCGTGGGCGACACCATCCTCGCGGGAACCGGATTCCGCTCGACGGGTGACAGCCACCGCGAGGTCGGCGAGGTCTTCTCGCGCGAAGTTGTGTCGCTGACGCTGACCGACCCGCGGTTCTACCACCTCGACACCGCGCTCGCCGTGCTCGACCCGGTCGAAGGCCCCGGCGGCGTCGAGAAGGCGAACATCGCGTACCTTCCGAACGCGTTCGACGAGCGCAGCCAGGCGATCCTGCGCGAGCGCTTCCCGGATGCCATCCGGGTCTCGGATGCCGACGGCTCGGTGTTCGGTCTGAACTCCGCGAGCGACGGCAAGAACGTCATCATCTCGCCGCGCGCGAAGGGCTTCGAGGCGCAGCTGCGCGAGCGCGGCTACACCCCCGTCCTGGTCGACCTGTCGGAGCTGCTGCTCGGCGGCGGCGGGATCAAGTGCTGCACCCTCGAGCTGCGCGGGGGCACCCGATGAGCACCGCCGTCGACGACCTCGGCGCCCAGCTGATCGCCGCCGAGGGAGCGCACCTCGCGCACAACTACCACCCGCTGCCGGTCGTCGCCGCGCGCGCCGAGGGCGTGTGGGTGACCGACGTCGAGGGCAAGCGCTACCTCGACCTGCTGTCGGCGTACTCCGCGCTCAACTTCGGTCACGGGCATCCGGCGATCCTCGGCGCGGCCCGCGAGCAGCTCGAGCGCATGACCCTCACGAGCCGCGCGTTCCACAACGACCGCCTCGGTCCGTTCGCCGCCGCCCTCGCGCAGCTGTGCGGCAAAGACATGGTCCTGCCGATGAACACCGGCGCCGAGGCCGTCGAGACCGGCATCAAGGTCGCCCGCGCCTGGGGCTACCGCACGAAGGGCATCGCCCCGGATGCCGCGACGATCGTCGTCGCCAACGGCAACTTCCACGGCCGCACCACCACGATCGTCGGGTTCAGCGACGACCCGAGTGCGCACGACGACTTCGGTCCCTACGCCCCGGGCTTCGTGCACGTGCCGTACGGAGACGCGGATGCCATCGCCTCCGCGATCGACGAGAACACCGCCGCGGTGCTGATCGAGCCGATCCAGGGCGAGGCCGGCGTTGTCGTCCCGCCGGAGGGGTTCCTGCGGCGCGTGCGCGAGATCTGCAGCGAGCGGAACGTGCTGTTCATCGCCGACGAGATCCAGTCGGGTCTCGGCCGCGTGGGCGAGACGTTCGCGTGCGACCGCGAGGGCGTCGTCCCCGACCTCTACCTGCTCGGAAAGGCGCTCGGCGGCGGGATCCTCCCCGTCTCCGCGGTCGTCGCGAACGAGGACGTGCTCGGCGTCATCCGCCCCGGTGAGCACGGCTCGACGTTCGGCGGCAACCCGCTGGCCGCGGCCGTGGGACTGCGGGTGGTCGAGATGCTGGCATCCGGGGAGTTCCAGACCCGCGCGAAGGCGCTGGGTGCGCACCTCGAGCAGAACCTGCGCACCCTCGTCGGCCACGGCGTGACCGAGGTGCGCATCGCGGGCCTGTGGGCGGGCGTCGACATCGACCCCGCCGTGGGCACGGGCCGCGAGATCGCGGAGAAGCTCCTCGCGCGCGGCGTGCTCGTCAAGGACACGCACGGGCAGACGATCCGCATCGCGCCCCCGCTGACGATCCGCGCGACCGAGCTCGACTGGGCGGTCGAACAGCTGAAGCACGTGCTCGCGGCCTGACGCGGGTCGGGGCACGGGCGGCGCTGCGGCGGGCGGCGAGACGGCATCCTGCTGACATCTCGGCTGCAGGGTGCTGCCGAGTTGTCACGCGGCCGAAGTCTCGCTGCGCTGTGGCGCCGCGCCCCGGCGCCGCGCCCCGGCACCGGCCCGGCGCCAGGCCCCCGCCGGGCGACCGTCAGGCGACCGAGATCGTCATCTCGTCCCAGCCGGTGGCGCCATCGGGGGCGGGAGGTGCCTCGTCGGAGGTCTGGGTGCTGCCGTCCGCCGAGATCGCGCGGCAGCGGGCGGTGTGCAGGCCGCTCGTCGCCTCCCACGGGAGGCTCCACTGCACCCAGGTGTCGGCCGAGATCGCGCTCGCGAGCGTCGCCGCCTGCCACGGGCCGTCGTCGATCTGCACCTCGACTCCGGCGACGCCGACGTGGTTGTGCCACGCGACGCCGGCGATCACCGCGGTGCCCGCCTCGACGCGCGCGCCCGCGCGGGGCACGTCGATGCGCGACTGCAGCTTCACCGGTCCGCGTTCCGACCACCCGCGCGGCGTCCAGTAGCCCTCGGCGCGGTCGTACCGCGTCACCTCGAGCTCGGTGACCCACTTCGTCGCCGAGACGTAGCCGTAGAGCCCCGGCACGACCATGCGCACGGGGAAGCCGTGCTCGATCGGGAGCGGCTCGCCGTTCATGCCGATCGCGAGCAGCGCATCGCGCTCGTCGGTCAGGGCCTCGAGGGGACTGGATGCCGTGAACCCGTCGATCGATCGCGAGAGNACCATGTCGGCCTCGGCCGTGGGCCGCGCCCGCGCGAGGATGTCGCGCAGGGGCACGCCGAGCCAGCGCGCCGTGCCGATGAGCGAACCGCCCACCTCGTTCGAGACGCACACGAGCGTGGCCACCGTCTCCTTCTGCGGGAGGGCGACGAGGTCGTCCCAGCGCAGCACGACCTCCTGCTCGACCAGCCCGTGCACGCGCAGGCTCCAGGTCGCGGGATCGACCTGCGGCACCACGAGGGCGGTGTCGATGCGGTAGAAGTCGGCCGACGGCGTGATGACGGGGGAGAGGCCGTCGATGCCGAGGTCGGCGGCATCCGGGACCGTCGTCGTCGAGACGGGCGGCGGCAGCCGCAGAGCGGAGCGCACGGCGCTGATCGCGCGGGCGCCGCCGCTCAGCGCGACCGAGCCGAACGCGGCGAGCGCCCCGGCCATCACCGCGACGCCGGACAGGGCCAGCACGCCGCGGCGCGTGACGCCGTCG
>Ga0065721_10052256_pt1 | contig 12320 bp, 12 predicted proteins | sample Mesricmetagenome_FD_59108 | JGI IMG/M metagenome (GOLD analysis project Ga0065721, IMG submission 59108) | Mesophilic microbial community from rice straw/compost enrichment Sample: eDNA_1 v2 (version 2) | ecosystem: Engineered > Solid waste > Grass > Composting > Bioreactor | place: USA: Davis... | reverse complement strand
CCGCTTGTTTGCTGTGCGCATTTTGCTTGACTAAAAATAAAAAACCAACGGCACAGGATTTTGTCCCATGCCGTTTCGCATTACATTTTTATACCCAGTCTAGTCTTTGAGCTTAACTAAATGACATTGCTCACGGGGTCCTGTAATCGACTGGAACTAGAAGCGTTTCTTCATGACCGTCTCCTTGCGAAGCGCGGCGCTCTTCTCCACCTGATGCTTCAAGATCATGGCCCTAAGCGGACGCATCATCTCCTGCTCGATCAGCTGCATCTTCGCGCCTAGCAGCAATTTGTCGTCTTGACGCTCTCTCCGGATCACTTCGAGCTCGCAGTTGAAGGCGAAATCGAACTCGACGCTCGCTTTCATCTTCATATTGCGATAGATTTGCGTCGTGTCAGGGGCTGATATGCCGATGCCGGATAGACTGATGTCGTTCACTGCGAACGTTAGCGGGTGCTCGAACTTCATCTCTTCCCCGGATTCATCTTGAACGGAATGAACCTGTATGCTGCCGCTCACGTTGACGCGAGGATGCTCGCGCCTTTCCTTGAACCGCTTCTGCACGTTGGGCGGCTGGATCAAGGCGATCGCGCCTTCGTACTTGGCGAATACGGTCGATTGTATAGTCTGCAAGCCCGCGGGTGAATAGACCGTCAGCTTCACGCTCTCTCCTAGCTCAAACTTCTCGAAATCGTGCAATTCGACCTCGAACAGCTCTCCTTCGACATGCGTCATCACGCCGGTCGTCAGGATGTTCGCGCTCTCCACGACTGTCCGGCAGTGCAACAGTACGTTGAGCATAGGGAGTTCCTTATCATCAGCGACTCGTTTTGCGTTTCCGGTCTGATTCATCAGCTACCACCTTTCCGCTTCATAGAAAAATATCATTCTAGCGAAAAAAAAGGCGGCTCCCGCTAAGGAGCTGCCTGATATACCTAATATATCCAACATTCGGGACATATCGGCAGCCAGGCTGTCATCGTTCTTGCGAACATTAGACCCTGTAGCTTTGCGTCCTTGCCTTTCAGCAAGTTTGCCATTATCGAGTAGCCACAATCCATACTCTGAACAAGATTGTATCATAGCATTGTGACCTAAGTCACTAAAATTTCTCTTAAAATAGGTTCATAGAAGGAATCAATAGGCAGTAACTACGCGGTTTCGACCTTCGTTCTTCGCCTTGTACAGCGCAGCGTCCGCCCTGGAAAACAAGTCGCGCAGATATTCCTTGGGATTGTCGACCGTAAGGTCTTGTGTATCCTCCGAGACGATGCCCATGCTGATCGTAACGCGCACTTGCTCGGTTCCCGACTGCACGACGTTCGTCCCGATCGCATGCATGATCCGATCAGCGAGAAGCTCCGCTTGCTCGCGATTCGTATGCGGCAGGTAAACCGTGAATTCTTCCCCGCCGTATCTGGCGAGAATATCCGTCCTGCGAAGCTTCGAACGAACGGTGTCCGCCGTGCTGCGAATGACCTCGTCACCGACGAGATGGCCGTACTTATCGTTGATCTGTTTGAAATGATCGATATCGAACAGAAAGACGGAGAACGGAATGCGATAACGAACGTTCAGAAGCACTTCATGCTCAAGCTGCTGCATGAGATATCTTCTGTTGAAGCAGCCGGTGAGCGCATCCGTGACAGCCATCTGCTCAAGCTTCTGGTTGACGCGGAACAGCTCCTCTTGAATGGAGATCAGCTCCAGATTGCGTTCATGCAGCGCTTCGTTCTTGCGGTTCATCTCGTCGACCAGCTTGCGCAGCTCCGTCACGTCATGGAACGTAATGACCCGACCCAGCAACGTCTTCCGGTCGTCCAGAATCGGTGAGATTTGAATCGATACGTGACGCCCCGCGGCATCCTGCAACGCGTATTCCATCTGTATTCTCTCTTGCGGATGGTTCATGTAGCGATAGAGGAATTCATACACTTCGCCTTGCGTGTGCATCGGCGACAGAAACCTCTCCATCTCGAACGGCTCGCCCTTGGAAATCTGGAGGAACGGGGAGACGCCCCGATTCACTTCGAGCACTTTCCCCTCCTCGTCAATGACGATGATGCCCGTCGTCATATGTTCGATGAAGTCTCGCTGCGCCATGCTGAGGAGATCGAACATGCCATAGCGATAGATCGCAACGACGAAGCAAAGGTCCGACAGCAATATTCCGGATGCCAGAAGCCCGGGAACGATCGGAAGCCACTGCGCAAGCAGCACATTGACCAGCACGTCCAGCAAGCCAAATCCCGTCAGCACGAACATGCCGATGAGCGCGGTAGCGAGCTGCTTGCGTTGATTAACCCCGTTAACCGTTTTCAAAGCATGGAACATATTCATGAGCGCGGTGAAAAAGTAGGCGAACTGCACGAGCACGAGCAGCCAGAACAGCGGTCCGTATACGCGGTCTACATAGCTGCCGCCGACCGGAGACATGAACATAAAGCCAGGGTTCCACATCGCGAGCGTAATGCAGACGAACGCCGGCGCGAAGTAGAGGAGGATACGCTTCCATTTCAGCATCGGGCTTTTGCCGGTTAGGAAGAACACGAAGATCAACCAACCAGGCCCGAGCAGCCCCATCGCCACGAAAGACAAATTGATGAAAAACAGTTCGTATTCGGGAAGATTCGTCAGATGGGTCGAGAATTGGCCTAGCGGCCAAATCATCATAATAAAATGGAATGCCAAATACACCTTATGCGTCTGAGTGATGCGATTAAAAGCAAGCACGCCGACGAACATCAGGAATAGAAAGATGAATAAAAAGAAATCGGGCCGAAGAAACGCCAAGGCATTCACTCTTCCATCAACAGTAATGTGAAAGAATTTACAAGCCCAATTTTACCATATCGTACGATATTACGACAGTAATTGCGTCGATATACCCCACAATTTTATACAATTTTAAGTGATTTTAAGGACTTTTCGGCGATTGAACTATGACTTTGGTCGTAATTATTGAAGCATTTTCTCCATATAAGGGGATATGCCTAAATAATCTCTAAATTTAACATAATCCGACATGACCTCTGAAGGATCCGATTGGCGCTGCTTGACCGCACGTATCAGAATGTTCTTCGGCGTATGCTCCATATCGATGAATTCCAACAGCTGCACGCGATAGCCTGCCGTCTCTAGCAAATTCGCGCGAACGGCGTCGGTAACGAGCGCAGCGAATCGTTCTTTGAGTATGCCGTGCTTCAGAAGCGGCTTCAGTATCGGCTGCGAAAGCTGACGGAACAACTCGTGCTGGCAGCAAGGCACGGACAGGATGACGCTGGCGTTCCAGCCGATCGCTTTGAGCAACGCGGCGTCGGTTGCCGTATCGCAGGCGTGAAGCGTGACGACCATGTCGACGCTGGCGAGCCCTTCATACTGGGAGATGTCTCCTACGGAGAAAGACAGCTTGTCCCACTGCAATTGCTTGGCGAGCTTAGCGCAGGCTGCGATTACGTCTTCCTTCAAGTCGAGGCCGATAATGCGGATAGGCAGCTGTTCTTTGACGGCGAGCAGATGATATAACGCGAACGTTAGATACGATTTGCCGCAGCCGAAGTCGACGATCGTAAGCTCCTTATTTCTCGGCAGCTCGGGCAGAACGTCGGACACCATCTCCAGGAAGCGGTTGATTTGACGGAACTTATCGTACTTCGCTTTGACGACCTTGCCTTCGGCTGTCATCACCCCGAGCGCGATCAAGAAAGGAACCGGCTCGCCGTCGGGAATGACGTAAGACTTGCTGCGGTTGTGCGTTAACGGCGCTTCAGTCGCTTTGGCCGTCGGCTTATGGGCAAGCAGCGACAACGCGCCTTTCTTGTTCGCCAGCACTTGGACGTCAGCCTCCGGCGTCTTGAACAGCGCTTGCTTGTACTGCGACATCATGGCGCTTAGCCGATCCTTCAAGCGTTCGGCGGGCACGTTGTCATGATACGCTTTATTGTTCAGATGGCTCTCGAACTGGTAGTGGACGCCGTTCTTCAGCTTGATCGGTCTTACCGTGATTTTCCGGGAAATATCCGAGCCTTTGTCCCGCGGTCCGCTGAACGAAGCCTGCAACAGCTTGCCCGGCTCGGCAAGCTCGTTCACGAAATCGTCCCACTCCGCGGAACGATTACGATTAGGGTTCTTCTGAATATCCGTCATCCGATGTTCTCCTTCATGAGCGCTTGCCATTGTCTGCGCCCTTCCTCCAATTCGTCGCGCGGCATGCCTCCGGACGTAAGCCGCTCGTCGCTATGCAACGCCAGCCTGGTGTAGAATTCCTCGCCTTCTTGGGGCGTAACGCCAGAGTCGTCGGCGAGTTCGTATAGAACATTCTCCGCGTCCGCGAAGCTGCCGATTTCCTCGTACCAGCTCCAGATCGCCCGCTTCGTCTCGACGTCGACCCGATAAGGCGCGATTGCCTTCAGCAAGCTATTAACGCGGTCGTAGAGATTCCAATCTTGAATCTCGATGTTGTTCCGCAGTAAATACAGGTTTAACCTAAGCGCCTTCTCGTATCGGGGCAGCGCTTGAGCTTCTTGGCCGAGTTCGGCGAGCAGATCAGCCTCTTCCTGCAAGAAAGCAGCGATGACGGCTACCGACTCCGCGTTCGGTACTCCGCCGACGGTCAGCATTTGCAGCAGCTGCTCGTCCGTGAGCCCCATTGCCAGCCTCGTGCGGATGCGAAGCTCCTTGCTTAGAAACTCGTCGATGAGATCGAGCGCTTCATTCGGCTTCATCTGCTCTCTTAATCCCATCGACCGCCCTAGCACTAGCGCGGCTTGGGAGATTAAGCGCATTAAATAATCTCTCTCCAGCATCGTTAATTTCCCGTCCCTTGCACGAAAGCCGTAATCGCGTCAGCCAGCGCGCGCGGGTTCTCCATCATGCTCATATGTCCGACTCCGGCAATCGTAGCTTGCGAGATATGCGGACCTGAGGCGGGAAATCTACGTTCTTCGGTAATGACTTCGTCCTTCTCTCCTGCAAGCAGCAGGATGGGCAGACTCGCGTCCTTCAGCACCGAGGTGCGGTCCGGCCGATCCCGCATGCCAAGCGCGCAGCCGATCGCCCCACGGGGGGAAGTTCCGTAACCGATCTCGAGCGCCTTGCTAAGCGGACCTTGCTGCTCGTTCCGATGCTCGGGAGCGAATAACTTCGGCACGAGACCGTCCACGAACGCGGCAACGCCGTCTTGGCCGATCGCGGCGACCGCTTTATCGCGGTTCGCTCTTGCCGCTTCCGTGTCCGGATACGAGGTCGAATGCACCAAGCCGAATCCGATCAATCGATCGGCATGTTGCTCGGCGAACGCCAGCGTCACGTAGCCGCCCAAGGAGTGGCCGAACAAGAACACTCGCTCGAGACCGAGCTGGTCGAGCAGCCGAAGCGTATCCTCGGCTAAGCTCTCCATTGCATATGCGCCTTCCGTTGCCGGCGAATCGCCGTGACCTCGCAAATCCGGGGTAATAACGCGATAACGCTCGGCTAGGAGAGCAGCCGCGTCCTCCCAATATCGATGGCTGCCGCAATATCCGTGCAGCAAGACGAGCGGTACGCCGCTCCCGGCTTCTTTTACGAACATGTTCGCACCCTTCCTTCCGTCACGTTGGATTAGAGTTGTTCTTCAACGCGGTAAGCACGTCGGCGATGTCCTGTGCCATGCCGATCACCTGATATAGCGAAGTCGTCTGCAGCGTCCAATAGGGCTTCGGTCCGTTCACGTTCACGATGGCCGCGATGCTGTACGCGCCGATCGGCGGGAACGTTCTGCCTACGGATTGCGCAGGAGCGAGCGGGCCGCTCGATACTAAGTAAGCGCCGACGCTCTCCGGACGTCCCAGACAGGCGTCGATCGCAACCAACGTTCTTCCTTCCGCTGCTTCGCTCGCGAGAAGGTCAGCCAGCTGCGGCAGCCGGTCCGCGTCGCATGGCTCGCGCAACGTGCCAATGATCCGCTCGAAACCGCGTTCCTCGAGTTTCGTTCCGACGAGCGGTCCTAAGCTGTCTCCCGTGGAGCGATCGGTGCCGATGCAGACGAAAGTCATTAGCTCGATCGGGTGTGCCCGGCAAATTTGCTTCATAAAATCCGCGACGCCTGAGATATCGACGCGTTTGGTCGCCTGCGCCAATGATTCCGACATGACATTCTCTTCTTTCTTTCGAGTGAACAAGTTATTTACAGGTTACCATTCCCTCGCGATGATTGCCACCGCGGCGCATGCTTAACCCTCGCGCATGGCGGACGCTTAGCGCTCTATGATACAATGACGGCATCCCTATTCTCCGGAGAGGATGTTAATCGAATGGATCTGAACGTGCCGAATCAACAAAACATCGAATATATGATCGAGGCGATCAAGACAAAGCTGCGGATGGCTACGGGCGCAGCCATGCAAGCGTCCAGCTTCGCCGTAGACAAGTACGAGGACATTAAAGACATTTACGACATGGTCGCGTCCAAAGACCGCTTCAGCATCAGCGAGGTCGAGGCGCTCGTCTCCGAGCTCGGCAAGCTGCGGGCGTAGAGGTTCTGGTGCTGCTTCGCATTTAGAGGCATATGTATCTCTATTGCTCGGAAATCCGGTGCTGCTTCGCATTTAGGGGTATTTGTGCCTCTATTTCTCGGAAAATTCGTGCTTCGTCGCATTTAGGGGTATATATGACTCTATTTCGAGGAAAATCGGAGCTGAGTCGCATTTAGGGGTATATATGACTCTATTTCGAGGAAAATCGGAGCTGCGTCGCATTTAGGGGCATATTTACCTTTATTTCTCGAAAACCCGCAGCACCGACGCATTTAGTGTCACCACGTGTTCTTATTTCTCGAAAACCCGCAACATCGACGCATTTAGAGTCACCACATGTGCTTATTTCGCCGAAACCCGCAACATCGATGCATTTAGAGTCACGACGTGTGCGTATTTCACCGAAACCCGCAACATCGATGCATTTAGAGTCACCACGTGTGCTTATTTCATCGAAACCCACAACTCCGACGCATTTAGTGTTACCACATGTACCTAGCGAAAAAATCCTTCAACCCGATTGCGGTTGAAGGATTTTTCGTTCTATTTCACGTATGGCTGAAGCTTCGCTACGGCCTCTTGCTCGGTGCCTTGCTTCAGATCTAGCCCTTTCACGACGCGCCATGTCTCGACGTGCGTGAGGGTTTCGCCGGACTCCACCTCTTGCAGCTCGCCGAGCGTCTCCAGCTCTAGCATGAGGTTGTTCGTGTACAGCTCGAACGATACGCCGAAGTCCGGGTACGTTCCGCCTGGAACCGACGTGTAACGCTTAATGAACGTGTCGCCATGATTGCTGTAAGCAGCCCAACCGGCTTCGTTGTCGCTGCCGAATTTGTATGGCGTCGGGCCGTCTCCTTGATTGACGACGACTTCGGATTCCGTGAACACGATCCGCGAATCGTTCAAGCGCGCGTATGGCCACAGAATGAAGCGTCGATTCGGCAGCAGCCCCGTGTTCTGGCCGGTCATCGGCACGACCGCGCGGCCGCCGGCGCCCATGACGGACAATGCCCATACCGCGAAGTTGATCGGCCAAGCGCCTTTGTTCGTCACGCGGTGAGTAACCGTAATGCCGTCGCCGGAAGCGTCCAATTGGATTTCGATCTCCTTGGCAACTTGGTTCCAACGTTCCTCGGAAGGACGAAGGACGATACCGCGATCGCCGGCTTGCGCCCATTCGACCGGATCATTGTCCGGATATGTCGTGCGCGGCATGCGCTCAGGGCTCGTCCACAGGCGGTGTCCGCCGTAAATGTGCCATTGGTCTCCGCCGACCGGCGCGAATGCGTCTCCGCCATTCGTCAGAACGTCGTCCTTATCTTCCAAGAACAGGTTCTTGCCGCCCTGTGAAGACAGGTGAATAATGCGCGGCCCAAAATCGAGCGTGGCCAGCAGCTCGACGCGATCGTTAGACAACGATACGCAGCGGCCCCATCTTTCGTGCTGAATGACTTTAATCGTTGCAACCGACATATTCAAGCGCTCCTCTATCGTCTAGATTCCAGCTTATTGTATCAGATAATCGAAGCTTTCGTTAAGAACCGCTTGAACGCTTCGCGACCGGCGGCATTCGTCTTGTATACGCCGGCGTCCCGCAGCACCGCGGCGAACTTGTCTCCGACCGCGGCTTCCAGCAGGCGCCGCGCGGCTTCGGCTTCGTTCGCCGTTCCATGCTTGGCGACGAGCTCGCCGATCCAAGCGGCATGCAATTGCAATGGATGCGAAGATGACTGCAGCACGGAAGCGTCATACGGCGTTGCTCCCGTCAGCAGCTCGGCGATCTGAGCAAGCTCGCCCTTCAATCGTCCCGGCAATACAGCAAGCCCCATTACTTCGATCAACCCGATATTTTCTCGCTTAATATGGTGCAGTTCTTGATGAGGGTGGAAAATACCCGCTGGGTGCGCTTCGCTGGTGCGATTGTTGCGCAGCACCAAATCGAGCTCGTACGTGCCGTCTTCCAGGCGCCGCGCGATCGGCGTGATCGTATTGTGCGGCACCTGTTCGCTGCCTTTCACGCTGAACGCCAGAACGTCCGCTTCCGGATCGCTATATTCTCGCCATCTTGCCAGAACGTCCGACGCCACGCGCAGCAACGCTTGCCGATCCGCGGCGCGCAGACGCAGCACGGACATCGGCCACTCCACCACGCCAAGCTTAACTGAAGGCTCGGCAGAGCTTGCGTTCCATTCGAGCACGTCAGCCTTCTCCATCGGGAAGACGTGACGGCCGGCTTGGAAATGATCGTGATTCAGAATCGATCCGCCGACGATCGGCAAATCCGCGTTCGAACCGATGAAGTAGTGCGGGAATCGATCGACGAAATCGAGCAGCCTCGCGAACGTCGCCGGAGAGATGACCATCGGCGTATGCTCGCCTTTGAGCACGATGCTGTGCTCGTTATAGTACGCGTAAGGCGAGTATTGGAAAAACCACCGTTCGTCCTGCAGCGTTAACGGCAGGATGCGCAAATTTTGCCTGGCTGGATGGTCGAGTCGTCCGGCGTAACCGACGTTATCCCTGCATAGCAGGCATTTCGGATAGTTCGCCTGAGGCATCGATTTGAGCAAGGCGATCTCCTTCGGATCCTTCTCCGGCTTCGCGAGATTGATCGTGATTTCCAGCTCGCCGAAAGGCGTCGCGTGACTCCAATACCCGTTCTTCCTGTTCCGGTCCGCGCGAATATAATTGACGTCGATGTTCAGCTTATAAAACCAGTCCGTCGCGCCGACAATGCCACTCTGCTCGCTCTTCTCCCGGAATAGCTTGGTCGTCTCCGAAGGACGCGGCATGAGCAGCCCCATCATACGGGAGTCGAACAAATCCCGATAGGCTAAGATGTTATCCTCGATGAGTCCCTGGGCCGCCGCGATATCCAGGAGCGGTTCGAGCAGCGGCACGGGGCTGTCCGGAAGCTCTCCTACGTCCGATGCAACGGGCTCCGTAAGACCGAATAGATCGAGCAAAGAGTTGCGTGCATATTCCAAATCCATAGGATCGATAAGTCCGTTCTTCAAGGCGAAAGCGACAAGTCTCTCGATGCGCATACCGGTCGTCGCCCGATCCGGTACGGATGTATTCGTCTGTACCATGCCGTTGCCTCCTCGATGTAGTCCATCTTCGTCGGGCTCGAACGATCTCACCCTAGTCTCGACCATACCCTTCCGGATGGTTGACGTGCCATTGCCAAGCGCTGGCGATAATATCCTCCATACGTTCGCGCCTTGGCGTCCAACCGAGCTCTTGTCTGGCTCTAGTAGACGATGCGACTAAAGTTGCCGGGTCTCCCGCCCGGCGAGGCTCGATCTTCGCCGGAATGTCGCGGCCCGTCACTTGGCGAGCGACGTCGATCACTTGCTTAACCGTGAAGCCGTTGCCGCTGCCCAGGTTGAAGATGCCGCTCTCTCCGCCGTTACGAAGCCGTTCCAACGCGAGAACATGCGCATCGGCCAGATCGCTTACGTGAATGTAATCGCGCACGCAAGTGCCGTCGACCGTCGGATAATCGTCTCCGAACACGGAGATGTGCGGACGCTGCCCCAGCGCGACTTGCAGCACGAGCGGCACAAGGTGAGTCTCAGGACTATGGTCTTCGCCGATCATGCCGCTCTCGTGCGCGCCGGCTGCATTAAAGTAACGCAGAGATACGTATTTGATGCCGTGCGCGACGTCGAACCAACGAATCATGCGCTCCATCGACAGCTTCGTCTCGCCGTACGTATTCGTTGGAAGCGTCCGGTCGAACTCGTCGATCGGCGTGCGCTCCGGCTCTCCGTAGGTAGCCGCCGTAGAGGAGAACACGATTCTCTTGACGCCGGCCTTGTGCATCTGCTCTAGCAAGCACAACGTGCCGTATACGTTATTGTGATAGTACTTGGCCGGATCCTGCATGCTTTCGCCGACCAGGGAGCTCGCCGAGAAATGAATGACGCCGTCGATGTCGTTCTCCGAGAACACCTTCGCCAGAAACTCCGCATCCCGCAAATCTCCGACGTACAATTTGCCGCCAAGCACCGCTTTACGGTGCCCCTGCGACAGGTTGTCTACGACGACAACCTGCTCGCCTTTTTCCAATAGTGCCGCAACCGCGTGCGACCCGATATATCCTGCACCGCCAGTAACGAGTACCGCCATCTGATTACGCCCCCCCTGTGATCTCGCGAACGCCGTCGCCGATGTCGCAGACGTAGAAGTCCGCGCGCAATCCGGTTTCCGCCTCATATTGTTTGCCTACGTCCGCTTGGAATCTCTCAACCGAAGCTTGATGCACGAGCGACACCGTACAGCCGCCGAAGCCTGCCCCCGTCATACGCGAGCCGAGCACTCCCGGCACCTTGCGCGCCGCGTCTACCATCGCATCGAGTTCCTTGCCCGTCACTTCGTAGAGATCCCGAAGCGAGTCATGGGAGGCGTTCATCAGCTTGCCGAAGGCCGCCAGATCGTCCTTGCCGAGCACGGCCATCGACTGCCGCACGCGGTCGATCTCTTCGATGACGTGCCGCGCGCGGCGCCTTACCGTCTCGTTCTTGATCAGATGCTGATTAGACTCGAACTGCGCCGGTGTCAACTGACCGAGCAGCGTAAGGTCGGGGAAAGCCGCTTTCAACTCGGCAACCGCCTGGTCGCACTCGGATCGGCGTTCGTTATACTTGGAATCTACCAATCCGCGGCGTTTGTTCGTGTTGCCGATGACGAGCTTATAGTCGCCGGAGCGAAAAGGAACGAGCTTGTAGTCGAGCGTATCGCAATCTAGCAGAATGGCGTGGTCCTTCCGTCCGTTCGCGACCGCGAACTGGTCCATGATGCCGCATTTAACGCCGATATACTCGTTCTCCGCATGCTGCGACCAACGCGCGATATCTACCGTATCCGTAGGCTGGCCTTCCAGCGTCAACAGCGCGTACGCCGTAACGACTTCGATCGATGCCGAAGAGGACAAGCCGGCGCCGTTCGGAATTTCGCCGTGATAGAGGAAGCTATACCCTTGGCTCAGTCCGACGCCTTGCTGCGCGAGCTCCCATACGATCCCTTTCGGATAGTTCGCCCAGTCGTGCTCTTCCGCGTAAGCGATGTCGTCCGCGGATATTTCGAGCGAGGATGGAAAATTCGTCGAAGCGAAGCTAAGCTTGCCGTCTTGGCGAGACGCGATCAGCAGCGTCGTTCCGAACGTGAGCGCCGCCGGGAATACCGCGCCGCCGTTGTAGTCCGTATGCTCGCCGATCAGATTCACGCGCCCGGGCGCCCCAAATACGGAGATGTCGGCGGCGTTGCCGCCAAACCGCTCTACGAACTGTTGTTTCAAAGAAGTCACATCTGCCATCGGAACGTTCTCTCCTTGGTACGTCGATTTTTGTTTTCAGTATAGCGAATCCGGTTGTTTCTCCCAATGGCTTGAAATGCTTTATACATGGAGAAATGTGACTTTCAAAGAAGCTCCTAACGACTGTTCGTGCTATAATGAGGGAAATTTCTTGAGGTCATAAGGAGTATAACGATGACTGCATCCGCCGCTTATACGTATCGCGTCGTGTCCAATCCGATCAACCTGCAGCCTAGAGGATTGACGGTGCTGTTCTCCGGGGAAAGCCAGACGAAGCCGAATCATCGCATCGGACCTAAAGTCGTCGATTACTATTTGCTGCACCATGTATTGTCCGGACGAGGGCGATTCCATAGCGGCGAATACAACGGAGAATTAACGGCCGGCTCAAGCTTCCTCATCCATCCGCATCAGTTGTTCGACTACGTCTCCGACGAGGCCGAGCCGTGGCGCTATCGTTGGGTGGCGTTCATCGGATCGGATGCGGG
>Ga0065721_10052255_pt1 | contig 12323 bp, 6 predicted proteins | sample Mesricmetagenome_FD_59108 | JGI IMG/M metagenome (GOLD analysis project Ga0065721, IMG submission 59108) | Mesophilic microbial community from rice straw/compost enrichment Sample: eDNA_1 v2 (version 2) | ecosystem: Engineered > Solid waste > Grass > Composting > Bioreactor | place: USA: Davis... | reverse complement strand
GTCGTTCTCCGGAGAGACGAAGTATTACGTGGACGGACAGGGGGGAGGCGCGTTCGGCGGCATCTTTAACCGGCCCGCCGAGCCGAACGACATCCGGGTCGAGCTGACGATCGACGAGCTGGCCCCCGAAGCGGTCGAAGACGCGTGGGTCAGCTTGGCGTTCCTGGACGGGAAAAAGTTTTTCAACATTTTCGATCCCCTCGATCCCGGAGGCGTCGTGACGCTGTTCCGCAACGCGGGAGGGGTTCTGAACGCGCAAGTCGACGGGTACGCCCCGTTCGGAAGCGCGAACCATCGCACGCTGCTGAACAAGACGACGGGGGTCTCCGTAGGCCAGACGTTCACGGTCAGACTGAAGCGGGATTTCGCCGGCCGCTGGCAGTACGCCGTTAACGGCGTGCGGCTGGACGGGAACGGCGAGCTGTCCGATCTGCCGGCGAACCTGTTCCAGGGCAAGGACGTCTACGTGGTCGTCGGCGTGCACAACGTTAACGGGAACGAGACCTCGTTCCGGGTAAGCCGGATCGAAAGCGGCGGGGAATACGAACCGGCGCCCGAGGGACAAAAGGTATTCAGCGAGAAAGTCTTCGCCGATCCGCCGCTGAAATACCGCCCGTTGCGCATCATACACGACAACCTGACGACCTCGATGATCGACGATCTGAAGAATTTAGGCTACGGAGGCATCGTGACGAACGTGCCGTACTCGAATTACTTGGAGTCGGAGGCGAACTGGAATACGCTGGTCGATAACGTGTCCTACGCGATCGACGAGGCCGGTCTGAGGGTATGGCTGTACGACGAGGAAGGCTACCCGAGCGGCGGAGCGGGAGGCATCGTGCTGCGCGAACGCCCGGACCTGGAGGCGCAGGGACTGGCGACGATCGTCCGGGAGACGCCGGGGAGCGAGACGATCTCGATTCCCCGCCCGACGGGGCACGGCGAGGTCGTCCTGGCGGCCGCCTACCCGGGAACGAAGGACGACTTCGACGTCGGCGCGATGACGGATCTGACGCCGTTCCTGGACGCGAACGGGAACTTGAGCTGGAACGCGCCCGCCGGCCAGCGCGTCGTTTTCTATATGGTCCGGAAGCCGTTTTACGAAGGCACGCACGCCGCGAACAACTGGTTCGAGCAGCGGAGGTACGTCAATCTGCTGGAGAAGGAAGCGGCCGACGCGTTCGTCGATTGGACGCATCGCCAATACGAAGAACGCTTGGGCTCGTATTTCGGCAACGGAATCGAAGCGTTCTTCACCGACGAGCCTTCGCTGCTGGGCACCTATCTCGATCCGCCTCCCGTAACGCCGCTCGTCCGAGACGCGCCCGATCCGAACGTGCCCTTGCTGCCGACGTTGAACTGGGGGAACGAGCTCTTCGATCAATTCGAGCTGCTGCGGGGTTACGACTTGCATCCTTACTTGCCTTTCTTGGCGGGGGGAGAGAGCGCGTCGGCGAAGCAGGTGCGCTGGGATTTCTACCGGACGCTGTCGGAGCTTCTGGAGGAAAATTATTTCGGCACGCTGGAAAGCTTCTGCGCGGCCGCCGGGGTCGCCTGCACCGGTCATCTGCTGCTGGAGGAGGACCTGTTCCACCACGCGGTGTTCGAGGGCAACCTGATGTCGCTCTACAAGCGCATGGATTACCCCGGCATCGACCTGCTGACGGCGTATCCCTGGATCGCGAAAGTCTGGGGCGTCACGACGGCCAAGCTGGCGAGCTCCGTCGCGAAGCAGGAGGGCAAACCCCGCGTGCACAGCGAAATCTCGAACGCGTTCGACTCCTCGGAGGCGGGGCTTTCCGGACGCCTAGGGTCGATCGCGGTGCAGTTCGCTTACGGCGTGGATACGTTCACGTCGTATTACGTGCACACCCAGATGTCGAACGCCGACAATCGGCAATTCACGGACTACGTCGGCCGGCTCGGCTATTTGCTTGACGGAGGCAAGACGGTAGTCAAGACCGCGCTGTACTACCCGATCGAGAGCGTGTGGGCGCATACGCTGCCGCCGGAATCGATCCATGCCGCGGACTTCGCGCCCGAAGCCGTGGGCTTCAGCGAAAGTCTGAAGCAGACGGCGATCCAGCTGGTCGAAAACCAGATCGACTTCGATTACGTGGACGCCGCCGGAATCGCGGGGAGCTCCGCGGCGAACGGGCGGATGACGCTGCCGGACGGCTCGGCCTACGAGGCGCTCGTCGTGCCTCGCCTTTCGGTCGTGCGTTCGGACGTGCTGGAGAAGCTGACGGTTCTCGCGGACGCGGGAGTCAAGCTGGTCATGCAGGACGGCGGGGAAGTCGTCGGGGAAAGAGGGACGGACGAAGCGGATGTCCGGGACGCGTACGCCGCGCTCCTCGCTCATCCGAACGTCGCGGTCGTCCCGAACGAAAGCGCCGCGCCGGCTTCGGTCAAAGCGGCGATCTCCGGGCCGGATTTCGAGCTGGGCGCGCCGGATCCCGCGATCCTCTACCAAAAAAAGAAATACGGAGACTCTTATACGTACTTGATCGTCAATACGTCGGAAAACCCGGCCCAATTCGAAGCGACGTTTAACGTAGAAGCGGGGCGGACGCGGATCTGGGACCCTTTGACCGGAAGCGTCACGAATTTGCCTACGCGTACGAAAAACGGCCGTTTGGCGGCGGACTTGACGTTCGCCGGCCGCCAAGGCATGGTCGTGACGTTCGAACCGGAGTCGCAGGATTGGACGATTCTGAGCGGCCGGGACTCGGCCGGCCTGAAGCGGGACGGGACGGTCGAAAACGCGGCGGCCGGCCTGAAGCTGACGGGAGACTCCCGGTATTACGTCGACGCGCAGGGAGGCGGAGCGTTCGGAGCGATCTTTAACCGTCCCGTCTACTCCGACGACGTCGAGGTCGAGCTTTCGATCGGAGAGCTGGCCGAGGAATCGGCGCAAGACGCGTGGATCAGCCTGAGTTTTCTGGACGAAAAGAAGTTTTTCAACATTTTCAACAATCTCGATCCCGGCGGCGTCGTGACGCTGATCCGCAACGACGGCGGCGTTCTCAAGGCCCAGGTCGACGGATACGCTTCGTTCGCCGGGGGAGGAACGCACCGCACGTTCCTGAACAAAACGATCGGCGTCGGACTCGGGCAGCCGTTTACCGTCAGGCTGACCCGGGACGCGGTCTCGGGGAACTGGCATTATTACGTCAACGGCTCGCGCCTGGACGCGGGAGCCGAGATGGCCGAGATGCCCGGCGACGCTTTCGGCGGCAAAGCGGCTTACGTCGTCGTCGGACTGCATAACGCGAGCGGGGACCGGACTTCGTTCACGGTGCGCAAGATCTCCCCGGGATATTCATAATGGAACAAGGCGCCTCGGGAGAGGCGCCTTGTTCCATTAAGGGCGAATTCCGCGGCTTCGATCAGCCCGTCTCCTCCATCCGTTCCGTCTCGGAAGGAACGAGCGGCAGCACGATGACGAGCTCGCAGCCGACGGGCATGCCGTCCTCGTCCTCGCCGGACCCGACGGAGACCGTGCCGCCGAGCAGGTGAATGCGTTCCATCATCGTCGTCAAGCCGAAGCCGGGCTTCGCGAAGCCGTACGGCTTGCCGTCGTTCCAAAGCCGGATCTCGAGGCGCTCCCCGACCGGACGCAAGGAGTAACGGAACCAGCTGCAGGCCGCGTGGCGGATGCCGTTCGTCAGCCCTTCCTGCAGCGCGTGGTAGATGATCTTGTCGGTCAGCTTGCCGAGATCGCGCGGGATGTCGATCTCCGCTTCGATCGCGACCTCCATCGTCTCGATCGTCTCCCGGATAAGCTCGCGCAGCGCCGTCTCCAGCTTGGCGGGAATGTCGTCGTTCTTCAGCATGCGCACCGTCTTGCGGATATCGTCCAGCCCTTTGCGAACGAGTCCGTTGATCGTGTCCAGCTTCTCGAGCGGGAAGTCTCCGCCCCGGATCGCGATTTTTTTGCTCGCCTCGAGCTGCACGACGGCGGCCGTCAGCGTATGGCCGACGACGTCGTGCATCTCGTGCGCGATGCGGTTCCGCTCTTCGAGCACGGACATTTCGGCGAGCGTCTCCGCTTTCTCCCTCAGCGTCACTTTGAGCGACCGGTTCGCTTCCGCCAGCTCGGCCGTGCGGACGTCGACCAGCTGCTCGAGGTTGCGATGGAACTGCTCGAGCTCGGCGTTTTTCTCCCGCAGCTCCAAGGCGTTCCGCTCCGATTCCTGATAGACCCGGCCGATCCGATGATACAGAATCATGACCATGGCCAGCATGAAGAGCAGCAGCCCGTTAGGAAGCACGTTCGCGCACATCAGGCTCAGGTAGGGAAGCAAATGAAGCTTCGGCATGATCGTATAGGCAAATACGTTAAGCAGCATGTGGGTGATCGCGCAGGCGACCAGGACGACGTACCCTCGGACCAGCCATTTCCTTTCGTTCGGCCGGCGGTCGTCGCGCGGGAATCCGACCAGCGCGTAGCTGACCGTGCCGAGAGCGAGGACGGCAAGCCAGGGCAGCCCGTCGTTCAGCATTTTCCAGTACCACGTCGCGCTGTTCAGCCCCGCGATCAGCGCGGCGGCCGAATAGAGGAGCAACGTGTTTTTGGCGATTTGGAACAGAAGCCGTTTGGCGGCGCCGAGCGCTTCCGCGAATAGTCCGACGAAAGAATAGATGCCGAGCGCAAGGAGCAGATCCCGCCAAAAGTACAGGCCGCGGACGTTCGCGAACCATTGCAGGGACGTGCAAAGCAGCAGCAGTCCGAAACCGGCGCACAGGGCCAGAAGAGAAAACCATATGTACAATTTGTCCCTGCGGCGGGCGAAAAGGACGAGACCAACGGCGCCGACGACGAGGTAGAGGACGGAATAGATGTATTTGGCGGCGTCTTCTTGCAAATAGAGCGTCAGTACTTGATCCGGCTCGCCGGCGAGAATCCAGGACTTCAGCTGGAAAGGCATCCTGTCCCACTTGACGCGCAGCAGCAATTCTTTGCCTTGGTCTTCGCGGGAGATCGGGATCGGATGCCGCGTCATCAAGAAATGGTTGCTCGCGGGAGGGGAATCCATATGGAACCGATAGACGGATCGGCCGTCCAGGAACGCCTCGAACCGGTTCATTCCGTAGATGAACAAATAGGGCGTGCTCCACGGAATTTCCGGAAGGGCGCGTTTCAGAAGAAAATCGCCCCGGTAATGGGACAGGCGGCCGCGTTCCTCGTCCCCGAGCGTCAGCCATTCGCCGCTCCGGCCGGCGGAGTCCGACTCGAACCGGATCTGCCAGTTCAGCGAGAAGGCGGCGATCGGGGCTCCCCGGTCGCCGATGAATTGTTTGTTGATGTAGTAAGAGGGCAGGAATAGCGTCAAGATCGTCGCGCAGACGAATAGCCAGGCGAGGAGGGAGGTCGGCCCGCGTCTCATGGGTTCATGTACTCCTTCAAACGGTGAATGGCAGCCGTTCGGTCGTTCGTTCCGATCTTATTATAAATGACGCTGATGTAATTGCGAATAGTTCCTTCGCTCATGGATAGCTCGGAAGCGATCTGTTTGTTCGGCTTGTCTTCGACCATGAGGAGGATGATCTCCCGTTCTTTCTCGTTAAAGAACAGGCCGTGCTGGGCAAGCGCGAACTCGCGGAACGGGCCGGGCTCCGGTTGGTTCCAGCTCGACAGCTTCTCGGTCAGCTTGGCGGAGATGGAGGAAGGCAGGATCAGATGCCCGCCCACGGCTTCGCGGATCGTCTGCACGATATTCTCGCCGGCGATGTCCTTCAGAAGGAAGCCGTCCGCGCCGCTCGCCATCGCGTCGATGATCCAGCTGTCTTCCAGGAAGGTCGTCAGCATGAGGACGAGCACGTTCGGATCTTCCCTCTTGATCTGCTTCATGCTCTCGATTCCGTTAAGCACCGGCATTTTGATATCCATCAGGATGAGATCCGGCTTCAGCGCGGCGGCCAGCTCTACGGCTTCCAAACCGTTGGAGGCCAACCCGACCGTCTGCATATCCTCTTCCAAGTTAATGATCGTCTGCAGGCCTTCCCGCAGCAAGGTTTGATCGTCTACGATCAGCACGCGAATCATGGGCATCTTCTTTCCGTGGGGGATGCTCCCAGATTACCACATCGCACCGGAAAATGGCGGGCCGCGCGGACATCTCATGACCAATATGACAAAAATGGTGACGGGCGTCACTTCCGCTCACGGCAGGCATAACGTTACCATCAGGTAAGCAACGAGCTCAATGCGACACCAATCGATAGGAGGCATTAAAAGATGTCGAAAGATCCGCTTGGCGGACGAGGGAAAGCCTTGTTCGCCGGCATGCTGGCAACGGCGTTATTGTTCGGACAGGAGACGGCATGGCCGCAGGCCCAGGCCGCGGAGCCCGAGGAGCTCGTCGTATACGGCGACGCCATGGGCGAAGGTTTCATGGAATACGGATGGGCGCAGAAAAATTTGGCGTCGACCGCTTACGTCAAGAGCGGCAGCCATGCGATCGAGATGAACCCGGACGAGGGACAAGCCCTCTACTTCTACAAGGACCGAATTTTATCGAACGCGGAATACGGCAAGCTGATCTTCTGGATCAACGGAGGCTCCGCGGGCGGCCAGCAGCTTAAGCTGTCGCTGTCCCTCAGCGGGCAAACCCTGTTGGAGAAAAACGTATCGGATCTGGTCTCCGGCGGAGCGATCCCCGCGGGACAATGGGTGCAAGCGACGGTGGATCTGGCCGAGCTCGGCCCTTCGGGCATTATGGACGGCATTCTGCTGTGGGGACAAGGCGACCAGGAGCCGGTTTACGTGGACGAGATCTCGTTCTCGGGAAGCGGCGCCGGGGGCGGCGGAGAAGAGCCCTCGGGCGAAGAGCCGACCGAAGAGCCGACCGAAGAGCCGCAGCATGGCGAACCCGTCTCCCTGGCGTTCGAGCACCAGCAAATTTCCGTCCGGGAAGGCGGACTGGCGCCGGCCGTTCTGCTGGCCCAATTCGAGGACGGCACGACGGCCGAGTTCGAAGGCGAGACGGAATGGACGTCGTCCGATCCCGAAGTCGCCGAGGCGTCCGGCGGAACGGTCAGAGGGCTGAAGCCGGGCGCGGCGACGATCATCGCGACGCACGAATCGCTTGCGGCCTCGCTCGCGGTCGAAGTGACGGAGCGGGGCGAGACGATCCCGACCGAGCCGGTGGACGGCATTTACGTCTACGACGACGCCGTGAACGAGCCGTTCCGGGATCTGGGCTCCGTGGAGCACGTTCTCGACGAGCATGACGTCGTGCGCAGCGGCGAAAGCTCGATCCGGATGAAGCCTGCGGGCGAGGAAGCCCTTTACTTCTATGCCGGGTACCCGATCCTGACCAAGGAGTACGAGAAGCTTCGCCTTTGGGTCAACGGCGGCGCCGCGGGCGGCCAGCAGCTTAAGCTGGCGTTCCTGGCGGGAGGAGCGCCGGTCAAGGAGCTGTCCGGCGACGAGCTGTTCCCGGACGGCGTGCCGGCCGGCCAATGGACGCAGCTGGAATTCCGGCTTCCCGATCTCGAGCTTCCGAACGGCTTGTTCGACGGTCTGATCATCGCGGGCACGGGCGGCGTCCAGGAAGAAGTGTATTTGGACGACATCGCGCTCGTGCGCAAATACGTAGCGCCTCCGAAAATGATCGAGCTGCGCACGGACAAGCCCGAGCTCGTGCTGCTGCCGGGCGAGGAGTATCGCGTGGAGGCCGAGACGCTGTACGAGACGGGAGCCACCGAGATCGTATCCGCGAAGGCGGTCTGGCAATCCGGCAACCCCGATATCGCGACGGTGAACGGGGGCGCCGTGGAAGGCGTATCGCCGGGAATCGCGAGAATTACCGCCGAATACAACGGTCAAACCGCGGTCATCTACGTGCAAGTCACCGAGACGGCCGACGAAATCGTCTATGCGGACGAGCTGGCCGTCGGATATCGCAACCAAAGCTGGCACGACAAAGACCTGGCCAATACGGAGCAGGTTCACGGCGGAACGCGTTCGATCAAGTTCGAGCCGGACGGCTGGGACGGCGTGTGGCTGGCCGGCGACGCCAAGAAGCCGGTCGTCGGCTATTACGGCGTCGAATTCTGGATCTACGCTACCGGAGCGGGCAACCAGAAGCTGAACCTGCACGCCTACGACGGGACGATGAACGTCGGTTCGGCCGATCTCGCCGAATTGCTCGAGGGAGGCGTACTGCCGGCTAACCAATGGACGCGGGTCCGGGCGAATCTGGCGGATCTGGGCATGACGGACGGGCAATTCGACGGGGTGATTTTCCAAGCGGGCACGGAGGACAACCAGGCGCCGGTGTACATCGACGACGTCAAGCTGCTCCGCAACCTGCATCCGGGAAGGCTTCCGGAGCCGGAGCGCCAGACGCTCGAGGTAACGGTGGACAAGGAAGCCGATCGCCGGCCGATCAATCCGGAGATCTACGGCATCAACTTCGACGACATGCATCCGACGAACTCCACGCTGAAATACCCCGTCCAACGCTGGGGCGGCAACAATACGACGAGATACAACTGGAAGATCGACGCGGCGAACCGTTCCGCGGACTGGTACTTCATGAACTTCCCGTACGAAGAGCATCCGGACGGCACGATGTCCGACCGGTTCATGGACGCCGTTCGCGCGCAAGGCGGCAACGTGCTTCTTACCGTTCCGACCATCGGATGGACGCCGAAATCGCGCGACGTGACTTGGGGCTTCAGCCAGCAGAAATACGGGCGGCAGCAAGAGTCCGCGCAAGGCTACCCGGACGCGGGCAACGGCGTGCTGGGCAACGGCCAAAACGTCGCCGGCAACGATCCGTCGGATACTTCCGTTCCGATCGGACCGGAGTTCGTGACGGAATGGATGCGGCACATCGCGGAACGCACGAATAATACGCACCATTACTACGCGCTGGACAACGAGCCGGAAATCTGGCACGTCACCCACCGCGACGTCCATCCGGAAGCGCCGACCTACGACGAAATCTGGGGCTTCACGGAAAGGTACGGCACGGCGATCAAAAATCAGGACAGCCAGGCCAAAATTTTCGGCCCGACCTCCTGGGGCTGGTGCGCGTACTTCTACTCCTCGGCGGACAATTGCGCGGACGGACCGGACCGTCAAGCTCACGACGGCAAGCCGTTCCTCGAATGGTACCTGGAGCAAGCGAAAAATTACGAGGATACGTACGATAGAAGACTGATCGATTATCTGGATATTCACTTCTATCCGCAGGAAGGCGGAGTGGCCGATTTCGACGAAGGAGCGGAAGTCGTCAAGCGGCGCTTCCAGGCGCTCAAGTCGCTGTACGACCCGAACTTCGTCGACAATTCCTGGATTCAGGAGCCGATCCGGCTGATTCCGAGAATGAAGGAAATGATCGACGCCAAATACCCCGGCACGAAGTTCGCGATCACCGAATACAACTTCGGCAACGGCTTAGGCATCAGCGCGGGGCTCGCGCAGGCCGAAGCGCTCTCGATCTTCGGGCGCGAAGGCGTCGACCTGGCGATTCGCTTCGGCAACTTCCAGGCGGATACGCCGATCGAGGACGCGTTTAAGCTGTTCCTCGATTACGACGGCCAAGGCAGCCGGATACTGGGCGACAGCGTGCGCGCGACGAGCGCGATCCCGGACGTGGTCGGATCCTATTCGATCGTCGCGCCGGACGGCAAGACGTTCGTGCTGCTGTTCAACAAAGACACGGCCTTGCGCAACGTGCAAGTGAACGGCAGCTTCGGCGAAGGCAAGACCGGCGAATTGTACCGTTTCACGGCAACCAAGAGACTCGGAGCGGACGGAACCGTCGGCGTGACGGATGCGGGCTTCTCCCTGAAGCTGCCGGCCAAGTCGGCCGCGCTGGTCGTGATCGAGTAATCCGGCAAGAAATCCAAAAAGCCGATGTTCCTTTCCCGGGAGCATCGGCTTTCCTGATTGCTAGATTCGGCATATTTCTTTCGGACAGCCGGGGCAGGTGCCGCATTGGCAAACGTCTTGTAGAGCTCTCATCCGCCGGATGACGATTTTGCCGTAACGGAAATCGAGAATTTCCTTTTCCTTGAACTCGTTCAGCATCCGGTTCACGCTCTCCCGGGTCGCGCCGATGAAATCGGCCAGCTCCGCGTGGGTCAGCTTCAAGTCGATGCGGATTCCGTAAGCTTCGGCGACGCCGAACGAATGGCTCAGGCGAATAAGCGTCGAGGCCAGCGCGCCGGGTTTGCCGAAGAGCAGCAAGTCGCGGAATTTCGATTGCGTGACCCGGTGACGGTAAGCGATCCAATTCATGAAGTTGTAGGCCAGCTCGCCGTCGCTCCGCATCAGCGTCTCTAAATCCGTCCGCGAGAGAACGCCGACTTCGGCGTTATCGGTCACCTCCGCGGTATAGCCGTACGCCAGATCCTCCTGTCCGCCCGAAAGCTCGCAGACGAGGTCTCCCGCTTGAAGAATCGTATAGATATATTCTTTGCCGTCTTCCGTCGATTTTCTCAGCTTTACTCTTCCGCTGCGAATATAGTAAATATGCGCCGCTTCGTCGCCTTCCCAGAAAAGAAAGCCTCCCTCGGGTACTTTCATCGTTACCATCAGGTTTTCCAGCTTCTCGAATTGCCGAGGGGTGCAGAAGCTTGCGATGCCTATCGCCGCGCCTTTGCAGGGGTGCGCCTCCGTTTGTTCGTTCGGCTTTGCCGGACTGTTGATGCTCATCGCCGAGTCCCTCCTTCGCTTCCTATATCCTTATCGTACCTTGGCCAGGTAAATATTGTTATCGGGGAATACGCTGAAAAGCGAAGGGGAATTCCCCTAATTTTGTGTGAGGAAAATCACACTTGCTCGCAAATATAGGTGTTTCTCCGCCGGGGTTTCAGGGTTTTCCCTGAATTACATCCGCCGGGCGAGCCGATACAATAGAGGATGAAAGGCTCTGAACGGAGGTGGGATTTATGCAAGCGCTTGATCCGCGGATCAAGGGCAGTCTGGACGGATTGCGGGAGAGCGTCGGATGCGACGTGTCGGCCTTGGCCGTGATCGACCGCAGGGAGCGGCTGACGAGATGGATAGGAGCTTCCGGCAATCGCAACGAGCGGTATTCGAGCATCGTCGTCGGGCACGGGCAAGGCATCGAAGGAGAGGCGGCGAAGGTCGGCAGAGGATTGGCGTGGAGCTTCGAAGAGTCCCCGAAGTACGCCGGCTACTCGATCTTGCTTACGGAACGGCTGATGTCCGCCTACGTCGTTCCCGTTCAGGCTGCCGGCGAATGCGTCGGCATTCTGCTCGTCGGCGACCGCTCGAACGCGGCGTACGGGCCCGAAATACGCGGGTTGGTCGCCGGCGCTGCGGAACGAATAGCCGAATGGCTTCCGAATTTGCTAAGATGGTCGTAAGGAGGCGGGAAAATGATCCGGATCTTGTTGGTCGACGACCATGCGGTCGTCCGTTCCGGGCTCGCGATGCTGCTGAACGCCAAAACGGATATGGAAGTGGTGGGAGAAGCGGCCGACGGCGAGGAAGCGATCCTGAAAGCGCGGGAATGCCGTCCCGACGTCGTGCTGATGGACCTCAGCATGCCCCACGGCAAAGACGGGCTTAGCACGACGGCCGAACTGAAGAAGGAGATGCCGGAAACGTCGGTATTGATCCTGACGATGCACGACGACGAGGAGTATTTGTTCCGGGCCATTCATCTCGGGGCGTCCGGTTATTTGCTGAAGAGCGCTCCCCACGACGAGATGATCAGCGCCATCCGGCACGTGGCCGAGGGCAACGCGTACCTGCATCCGACGGCGACGAAACGGCTCATGGGCGAATACCTGGACAAGCTGAAGCACGGAAGCGGCGAAGCGGGGGCTTACGAGTCTTTGTCCGAGCGGGAGAAGGAAATTCTGGCGAAGGTGGCTCAGGGTTATACGAACAAGGAGATCGCGGAGCAGCTCATCATCAGCGTGAAAACGGTGGAATCCCATAAGAGCAACCTGATGGATAAGCTGAAACTGAAGACGAGGCCGGATCTGGTCAAGTTCGCGATGAAGAAGGGGCTGCTGAATTTTGACGCTTGAATATGGAGGGGAGCCTTCCGGAGGATCGTTGCGGGAGACGCTGAAGCAGCTGTCCGACCTCAAGTACGCGCTCGACGAGGCCTCGATCGTGGCCGTCACGGACCGCGCGGGGAAAATCCGGTACGTCAACGACAGGTTCTGCGAAATCTCCCGGTATTCGAGGGAGGAGCTGCTCGGTCAAGATCACCGGATCATCAATTCCGGCTACCATAGCAAGGAGTTCATGCGGGAGCTGTGGCGAACGATCGGCTCGGGCCGCGTCTGGCGCGGAGAGATCAAAAACCGCGGCAAGGACGGCG
>Ga0065721_10052254_pt1 | contig 12323 bp, 5 predicted proteins | sample Mesricmetagenome_FD_59108 | JGI IMG/M metagenome (GOLD analysis project Ga0065721, IMG submission 59108) | Mesophilic microbial community from rice straw/compost enrichment Sample: eDNA_1 v2 (version 2) | ecosystem: Engineered > Solid waste > Grass > Composting > Bioreactor | place: USA: Davis... | reverse complement strand
TTCCCTGATTCAACACACAACCTGCGGCATTTCCCACTCCGCGCGCCGCGGCAGTCGCGGGTTCGCTTCTCCCGCGTGCGGAACGTCTTATCGAATTCAGAGCAACGGACGGATTAAAGAATCGACATGCGAATGAAAACCAAAGGTAAAGCCAAGAGCGCTACGGCCAGCACGAAGAAAGCCGGCACCAGCAAGACCAAGGGAAAGGACGAGCCGAAATCCCGGCCCGCCCAGTCTCGTTACGAAATCGTCTTCGAACTGCCCGTGCGCGTCCGGGCCGAAAGCCGCGAAGCCGCGGCCCTCCTGGCCGCTCGCTGGCTGACCGACACACTGCTCAAAGCGGAGCGTCCTGCCGCCATCCGGGTCTCCCCGCCGCAGAAAGCCGCCCCGGCCTCCTCCCAGGCCCCCGACGCCGCGGACGCCACCACCGACGCCGAACCGCCCGCCGAACCGCCCGCAGAGCCTACCGCCGTCGTCACCGCCGCCCCCGCCCCCGCCGAACCGGACAACCCGCCCGCCGAACCCGTGGCATCCGAGAAAAGCGAGGGCGAAGCGCGCCCATCGCGCAAATCGCGCAAGGCCGCCACAGCACGGAACGGCGCCTCCTCCGCCTGACCTCTCCAATCCAGAGGGAGCAACAGTTCACGGGGCGGCTATTGCATAGTGGTAGCTGCCCCTCGCCCGACGCAGCCCGCCTCCGCGAGCTCCGATATTCGATGGCGGCTACGGATAAGCCGTAACTGCTGCTGTGTGCCGGAGTCGGCGCAGGCCGACTTCTTAACGGTAGCCGGGACTTCAGTCCACGGCGGCCCCATCCGGCAACTCCCCCTCCTTCGGGCGCGCGGCGCCGCTCGAACGCGGGGGCCAGGGGGTGGGTGCCTCGGGGTCGGGGGGCCTCCCCAAGGGCCGGCTCTGGTACAATGAACATCAGCGACCCGCCACTACATCTGGTAGCACCCGACACATCAACTACCGCATGTAGTGTGCATCACCGTCGCACGACTTTCAATAACGCCCAACAACGCCCACCCCCGGCGCTCCGCGCCGCCCCTCCCAACTCCCCCTCTCCGTCTCGGAGAGGGGCACCCAGAGGGTACCCGGGGGAGAGGTAACCCGAATCTCCCACCCCTCCCCCCATTAATGGGGGGAGGGGTCGCGCGCAGCGCGGGGGAGGGGGCCTCCGACCCGGGGAGGGGGGCCACTCCCGCGAGGGGGCCACTTTCCAACCACCATGCCCAGCACACCCTTCGTCCACCTGCACAACCACTCGGAATTCAGCCTGCTCGACGGCGCCTCCAAGATCAAGGACATGGTCAAGTACGCCGTCGACAACGACATGCCCGCCATCGCCCTCACCGACCACGGCACCATGTACGGCAGCTTCGAATTCTACAAGGCCGCAAAAGCAAAGGGCATCAAAGGCATCGTAGGCTGCGAGCTCTACGTCGCGACGCGCAAACGGACCGACCGCGACCCCAAAAAAGACGGCAACTACCACATGGTCGCCCTCGCCAAAAACGAGACCGGCTACAAAAACCTCCTCCAGCTCGTCACCAAAGCCAGCCTCGAAGGCTTCTACTACAAGCCCCGCGTCGACCGCGAACTCCTCGAACTCCACCACGAAGGGCTCATCGTCACCTCCGCCTGCATGGGCGGCGAGCTTGCCAAAGCCATCCGCGACGGTAAGGGAAGCCTCGAAGAAGCCAAAAACGTCGCCGCCTACTACCGGGAACTCTTCAAGGACGACTTCTACCTCGAAGTCCAGGGCCACCACGCCGAAGGCCAGTGGGAGATCAACGAGCACGTCCGCACCATCAGCCGCCAGATGGGCATCAAGATGGTCGCCACCAACGACGCCCACTACCTGCGCGCTGAGGACGCCGACGCCCACGACGTCCTCATCTGCATCCAGACCGGCACCACTGTCGAAGACCCCAAGCGCATGCGCTACGAGCCGCGCGAGTTCTACCTCAAGTCATACCAGGAGATGATGGGCGACTTCGAGAGCTTCGCCCCGGATGCCATCGCCAACACCCTCGAGATCGCCGACAAGATCAACCTCACCATCGAGGAAGGCCGCGCCCCCATGCCCGCCGTCGGCCTCGACCCCGGCAAGACCGCCCAGGAGACCATGGAGCGCCTCTGCTGGGAGGGCCTGGAGCGCCGCCTGCCCAACCACTCCAACGTCCACCGGGACCGCCTCAAGTACGAGCTTGACATCATCCAGAAGACCGGGTTCGCCCAGTACTTCCTGATCGTCATGGACATCTCCAACCACGCCCGCGGCACCGGCATCTACTTCGGCGTCCGCGGCTCCGCCGCCGGCTCGCTCGCCTCCTACTGCCTCGGCATCACCGACCTCGACCCCGTCGAATACAACCTCACCTTCGAGCGCTTCCTCAACCCCGAGCGCGTCACCATGCCGGATATCGACATGGACTTCGAAGACACCCGCCGCGCCGAGGTCATCGAGCACGTCACCAAAAAGTACGGCAAGGAGAACGTCTCCTACATCACCACCTTCGGCACCCTCGGCGCCAAGGCCGCCCTGCGCGACGCCGGCCGCGCCCTCGCCCTGCCGCTCCCCGAGGTCGACCGGATCGCCAAGATGATCCCGTCGATGCCCCTCGGCATCACCATCGACCGCGCCATGAACGGCTGGCCCGAGAAGGACTTCCACGGCAACCCCGAGCTCGTTCAGGAGTACCAGAACAACCCGCTCTGCAAAAAGCTCGTTGACACCGCTCGCAAGCTCGAAGGCATGTCCCGCAACGCCAGCGTCCATGCCGCGGGCATCATGATCTCCGACCGCCCCCTCGTCGAGTACACCCCCCTCGAAAAGCGCGGCGAACTGCTCGTCACCCAGTACCCGCACTCCTCGCTGGAGGCCATCGGCCTCCTCAAGATGGACTTCCTCGGCCTCTCCAACCTGACCATCCTGGCAAAGGCCGTAAAGCTCATCGAGCAGACCCGGGGCGAGAAGATCGACGTCTGGAAGATACCGCTCGACTACTCCGAACCCACCGCCCGCAAGGCGTATGACATGCTCGGCCGCGGCGAGACCACCGGCGTCTTCCAGCTCGAATCCCAGGGTATGCGCAAGTACATCGTCGAGCTCAAACCCAACTCCGTCAAAGAGCTTGCCGCTATGGTCGCCCTCTACCGGCCCGGCCCGCTTGCCCACATCCCGCGCTACATCCGCTGCAAGTTCAACCCGGACGAGATCCAGTACGCCCACGAACTCGTCAAGCCCATCCTGGAGGAGACCTACGGCGTCATCGTCTACCAGGACCAGGTCCTCAAGATCGTCCAGGCCGTCGGCGGGCTCTCGCTCGGACAGGCCGACCTGCTGCGCCGCGCCATGGGCAAAAAGCAGATCGAGTACATGATGAAGCAGAAGGCGAACTTCCTCGCCGGCGCCAAGGAGCGCGGCGTCCCCGAGAAGGTCGCCGAGCAGATCTTCGCCGACATCGAGCCCTTCGCCGGCTACGCCTTCAACGGCGCCCATGCCGCCTGCTACGCCATGGTGGCCTACCAGACTGCCTACCTCAAGGCCAACTACCCCGCCGAATACCTCGCCGCCCTCATGGGCACCTACATCGACAACACCGAAAAGGTCGTCAACACCATCGACGAGTGCGGGCGCCTCGGCGTGCGCGTCCTCCCCCCGGATGTCAACGAATCGATGGCCGACTTCGCCGTCCAGGGCGAGGACACCATCCGCTTCGGCCTCCTCGCCATCAAGAACGTCGGCAAGGCCCCCATCGACGCCATCCTCGCCGCCCGCGAAAAGGGCGGCCCCTTCGTCTCCCTCGAAGACTTCTGCATGCGGGTCTTCCAGGAGGGGCTTACCAGCAAGTCCGTCATCGAAATGCTCATCAAGGCCGGCGCCCTCGCCAGCATCAACCCCAACCGCCGCGCCCTCCTGGAGATACTGGAAGACTGCTGCGCCGTCGCCGCCCGCGGCGCCAAGGACGCCGCCGCCGGTCTCATCTCCCTGTTCGGCGAGGGCGGCACGCCCGAGGAGGCCGCGGCCCTCGGCGGCGCCGCCGTCGCCGAGGTGGACGTCACCGACTTCTCCCGCGGCGAGCGCCTCGCCTTCGAAAAAGAACTGCTCGGCCTCTACCTCTCCGAGCACCCCGTTAAGCCGTTCGAGCAGGAGATCCGCCGCAAGTACCGCGCCATGCGCATCGATGCCGTCAAGGCGACGCAGCCAAACCAGGAGATCGTCATCGGGGGCATGGTCACGGCGGTCCGGACTCACTACACCAAGAAGGGCGAGCCGATGCTCTTCCTGACTCTGGAAGACACGAGCGGCTCCTGCTCCGCTACCTGCTTTACACGAGCGACGAGCGAGTTCGGCAAGTTTCTGCTCAAAGACGCCATCGTTGTGCTAAAGGGCAGGGCGCAGCACCGGGAGCGCATCAGCCGGGGCGGCGGCGGAGGCGGCGAAGAGGAGGAGGCCGGGGGCGAGCGCGCGGCGCAGGTCGAGGTGATCGTGGACCGCGTGGAGCAGATCGTGCCGAACGCTATGGCAGCGGACGCCCGGCCGCGGGAGGTGCACGTGCGACTGGACGGGACCGCGCGGACGCTGCTCAAGATGCTCCGGGAGACGTTCGCTGCACGGGAGGGCGGGTCACCGCTCTACCTGCGGGTGGAATCCGGGGACGGCACGGAGCACAAGATAAAGACGCCGCTGCTGGTGGATGCCGACGAGGCGCTGGTGGAGCAGGTGCGCCGTATGCTCGGCGGCGGCCCGCGCCGCGTCTGGGTGGAGTAGGGTAGGAGAAGGATGTCGCCGGCACTCCCAGGGGAAGTGCCGGCGATGTCCGATTAGGCCGCGGGAGCCTTGAAGGCGGCGAGTTCTTCGTCCGTGGTGGGCGGGGTGATCTTACCCTCGAGAATCTGCTTCTTCAGCGCTTCGATCTTTGCCAGGGCCTCCGCCGGCACCTTATCCTTGGTGTACTTCATCTCAGACAGGCCAACGCCGTCCTCGTCCAGGCCCACCGTCACCGTGCCGGGCTTGAATGCGTCCGTGGAGACGGATTGGCAGACCTGGAACACGGCCACGTCCACCCGCTTGACCATGGAGGTGAGCACCCGGCCAGGGGCTTCGGCATCCTGGTCTTTGTCTACGCCGATGGCGTAGTAGCCTTCGCCCTTGGCCTGCACCGCCTTGATGACGCCGACGCCGCTCTCGCCCGCTGCGTGATAGAGGATGTCCGCCTTTGCGCCGTTCATCTGCGACAGAGCGAGTTCCTGCCCCTTCTGGGCATCGTTGAAGGCGCCGACGTAGCCCACTACGACCTTTGCCTTCGGGTTCGTGGTCTGGACACCCGCCTTGTATCCGACCTCGAACTTCTTGATCAGCGGCATCTCCTCGCCGCCAATGAAGCCCAGCGTGTTGGTCTTGGTCACAGCGCCCGCGAGCGCTCCCGCCAGGAACGAGCCCTGCTCCTCGCGGAACTTGTAGGAAACGCAGTTGGGCAGATCCGGCGCGTCGCCGTCGATAATGGCGAACTTGACGTCCGGGAAGCGCGGAGCAACCTCCTTGAGCGCGTCCTGCATCTTGAAGCCTACCGCGAAGACCACCCCATACCCCGCCTGCGCGAACCGGGTGAGGTTCTGCACATAGTCCCCGGCGGCCTTGCTCTCCTGGACCTTAATCTCCGCGCCAAGCTGCTTCTCGGCCTGCTGAAGACCTTCGTAGGCCATGGTGTTAAACGACCGGTCATTTACGCCGCCGGTGTCGGTTACCAGGCCCGCCTTAATCTTCTTGCCACCCGCAGGCGGGGTCGGCCCAGTCGCAGGGGCGGCGGTGGAGGCGTCGCCGCCCGGAGACGGGGAAGACCCCCCACTCCCGGGACAGCCGGTGAGAAGCAGTGCGGAAGAGCCGAGCGCGGCCAGGGAGAATGCGCTCGCGAGGAAATGTCGCCGGGAAGTGGAGGAAGACACGGTAGGGTACTCCGATAGGTAGTCTGGGCAGGGTTACGGGTGGACGAGACGCTGGCGATATTATGCCACAGGTCGAGGACGGGAAGCGGGGCGGCGGTCTCCGCCGCCCCGGCGTACGTGAGAGCGGAGAGGGTTAACCCTTGTCGATCGACAGGCCGCGTACGTCCTCGTTCGCCTGACCGATGGCTTCGGCGAGCGTCGGGTGCGCGTGGATGGTCCGCATCAGCTCCTCGACGGTATTCTCCAGCTGGATCGAAACCACAGCCTCGTGAATCAGGTCCGTGGCGTGCGGCCCGATGATGTGGACGCCCAGGATCTCCCCGTACTTCTTGTCCGCGACGACCTTCACAAAGCCCGCGGTCTCATTGATTGCCATGGCCTTGCCCAGGTTCTGGAAGGGGAACTTGCCCACGGCCACGTCGTAGCCCTGGTCGCGCGCCTGCTGCTCGGTCAGGCCCACGGCGGCGCACTCAGGCTCGGTGTAGATGCAGGAGGGGTTCGCCTTGTAGCTCATGACCGCCTCGTGGCCGCAGATGTTCTCCGCGCAGACGATGCCCTCCATGGTCGCGGTGTGCGCCAGACCGGAGCCGACCACATCGCCGATGGCCCAGATGCCCGGGACGTTGGTCTGCATCTTCTCGTTCACCGCGATGGCGCGCTTGCCCTTGGGGGAGCCGATCTGGACACCGACCGCCTCCAGATTCAGCCCCTCCGTGAAGGGGGTGCGCCCGGTCGCCACCAGAACGACGTCGCCCTGGGCCACGCTCTCCTCGCCGGTCTTGCCATTGGAGTAGTAGACCTGCATCTTGCCGTCCTTCTCCTCCACGCGGGTCACGCCGCAGCCGGTCTTGATCGTGATGCCCTGCCGGGTGAGCTGCTTCTGAAGCTCGGCGGCCAAGTCCGCGTCCATGTTCGCGATCACGCTGGGCAGGAACTCGATGATGGTGACCTTGCTCCCGAGTCCGTTGTAGGTGTAGGCGAACTCACAGCCAATGATGCCACCGCCGATGACCACCAGCTCGCCGGGCACTTCCTTGGCGCTTACCGCCTCGTTGCTGGTCCAAATCTTGCCGCTCGCCAGCGATCCCTCCGCGAACTTGCGCTTGACCTCCCAGTTGGGGGTGTAGACGTCCGCCTCCTGGATGCCGGAGATCGGCAGTTTCGTCGGCACGGAACCGGTCGCGATGACGATGTTGTTAGTGGTGATTCTCTGCTTGGTGCCGTCCGGCTTCGTGACTTCGACCGTGCCCGGGTCCACGATCGAGCCGATACCCTCGATCTGCGTCACGCCGTTCTTCTTAAAGAGGTAGCTGACGCCGCCGACCAGCTTCTTGACTACCTTCTCCTTGCGCGTCATGACGGCCTTGAAGTCGTAGCCGACGTTCTCGGCGATCAGGCCAAAGTCCTTGGCGTGCTTGAGGGTATGCAGCGCGGAGACCGAGCCGATCATGGTCTTGGTAGGGATACAGCCCCAGTTCAAGCAGGTCCCACCCGGGTTGTCCATCTCGACGCAGGCGACTTTCGCCCCGAGTTGCGCCGCGCGGATGGCGCAGGGATAGCCGCCGGGTCCGCCGCCGATTACCACTACGTCGAAATCGCGTCCGTTCGCCGCCGTCGCCGCGCTTCCCTCTGTCTTCGCCATCTTCAGTTTCCGCCTTCCTCGCAACAACGACGCCCGGCCGGTTGCCGTGGCGTCGTTTTCAAAGCTTGCCCGAAAAGGGTTGGGTCTCAACTATAAGTATAGCACAGAGGCAGTACCCGTTCCGCCGCGTGTTGGTGTGTGCTGCTACTGTTGAACGTGCGGACGAGTGGGTATGCCCATGCTCCCGGTGAGACTCGAACTCACACTGGGCGGATTTTAAGTCCGCTGCCTCTGCCGTTGGGCTACGGGAGCGCGCCAGGACCCTGTTATTGTACGGCCCGCCGCCGTGTTGGCGCAAGACGTCGGCGGGGGCGCTTTGACTTGAACGAACGCGCGGTGGTATAATGGCACGCAGAAGAGCAGGGTACTGCTCCCCAGTTTGCTTGGATTCGACTTTTAATCCGGCGGCGCGGCCCTGAGAATCCGCGTCGGACGGAGTCTCACACAATGTCGTGGGGGCGCGCAGAACAAACCGTGATCCGCCGTTGCCCCGGTGCGCAGGACTTCCCCCCGGGGTGCCTTCGAAACCGCGATTCCACAACGCGAGCGTGAACCGGCCCTTCGAAACGCGCTGCCCCCGTATTTAGGAGTGTCCACCCGATGCGCCGACGGCGAACCGCCGCCCCTTCTTCCGCTGAGACGGAAAACACTGAACCGACGTCCTCGTCCTCTTCTTCTGAAGCTTCAACAGGCGCTACGGATACGGAAGTAACCAGCGCCGCTTCTTCTTCTCCACTGCCCCCGGCCGGGGAGCAGGGGGAGCATTACGCCGCCCCGGCCCCGGATTCACCCGCCGAAACGGAAAAGCCCCGCCGTCCGCGCCGTACCTCGGCGCGCCGAAAGGCTGCCGCTGAAGAGGCGCCCGCCGAAGACGCGCCCGCCGAAGACGCATCCGCTGCGCCCTCCGTAGTCGAGGTCGTGGCGGAGGCATCCGCCGCACCGGCGGAGCCCACACCGGCGGAGCCCACACCGGCGGAGCCCACACCGGCGGAGCCCACACCGGCGGAGCCCGCACCGGCAGAACCGGAGAAGCCAAAGCGTTCGCGCCGGCGGACGTCCGCGAAAGCGGCCGCAGCAGCGGCGGAAGAGGCCGCGGGGGCGCCCGCCCCGGAGCCGGAAACTGCTCCTGAGGTCGTTGTCGCGCCCGAGGCAGAGGCCCCGGTTGCGCCTGTGGCGGCGGCTGAGGAGGCGGTTGTCGCTGAGGCCAGCGAACCGGCTGCCGAGCCTGTTGCGCCAGCAGACCCGGAGAAGCCGAAGCGGTCGCGTCGGCGGTCTTCCCGCAAGAGCGCCGGGGAGGCGGACACGGCCGAAGCCCCCCCAGCAGACGCCACCTCACCCGTACCTGACGCGGTCGAAGCCACTCCTCCTGCTGAGGCTACGCCGGAAGCGGCGGAAGCGCCGGTGGTGACGCCGCCGAAGCGCACGCGTGGGCCGCGCCGCATCGCCGTGACGCCTCCTGCGACGGCTGCGGAGGCAGCGCTCGCCACGACTTCCACAGCCGATACTACTACTGCCGCGGCACCCGACACCGCTGCCACCCCGGCGGCGGCGGAGGAGACGGCGGCCGGGGAGGGGCGTCCGCGCCGGACGCGCGGACAGCGGCGCAAGGCGGTCACGCGCGTGGTCACGGCGGAGGGCGTGGTCGAGGACCCTGCCGCTGCTGCCGCGCTGCTTGGCGGCGGTGCCGCGGCGGTGGTGGCAGCACCTTCGGTGGAAGTGCCTACGCCCTCGGTGTACCAGCCTCTGCCCGATGAGGTCCTCGCCCGCCTGGTGGAGGCGAAGATCGCCGTCCGCAAGGGAGTCGCTGAACTCATCATCGGCGGCGAGCCGCACCTGCCCCTCTGGTTCTTTGTTAACACGGAGATGGCGGAGGACCTGGAGGCGGGCCGTGAGGTCGCCCGCCGCCAGATCCGCTACGCCTATGAGGCGGGGGTACGCATCTTCACTGTGCTTGCGCACCTGCCCTGGAAGACCCGCTCCGGAGAGCGGCGCTATGAGCCGCTGGAGGAGAGTCTGAGGTTCATCGCGGAGTGCGCCGGGCCGGAAGCCCTGATCCTTCCTCGTCTGATCTTCTCGCCCCCCCTGTCCTGGGAGCGCGCCCACCCGGACCAGATGATCCACTACGCCGACGGCTCCACCGGAGATGTTTCCCTGGCATCGCGGGCGTTCTGGGAGGAAGAGGCGGTTCAGGCGCTACACGCCGCCGTGGAGCGTGTGGCGGAAGGGCCCTACGCCAACCGCGTCTTCGGGTTCTATCTGGAGCACGGCGAGTGGTTCCACGAGAAGGGCCGCGGCTACGACCGCTCCGAGGCGAATGTTGCAGGCTTCCGTGCGTGGCTGCGTCAGCACTATAAGAACAGCCAGATCGCCCTGCGTGCCGCCTGGCACGACGGCAGTGTGACCTTCGATAACGCCGATATTCCCCCGGCCCCGCCCACCCCCTCTGGGAGTGTCTTCTTTGGCGAGCGGGAAGGGCGCTGGGTGGACTTCCACGCGTACAGCAGCGATTTGGTGGCGCAGGTTATCCTCCGTCTCGGGCAGGCGGTGAAGGAAGCGAGCGGGAACCGCTCAGTGGTCGCCGTGTCCTACGGCTACACGCTGGAGTTGCCGCGCGCCTCGTCGGGCCATCTGGCGCTGGGGCAGATCCTGGAATCGCCGGTAATAGACATCCTGACCGGCCCGCTCTCCTACGGGGGGCGAATGCCGGGTGGCTCCGCGCCCCTCCCCGCTCCGGTGGACTCGGTGACGCTGGCCGGAAAGCTGTGGGTGAGCGAGGACGACACCAAGACGTTCCTGGCCGGGGCTGAGACCCCGGACACCTACAACCCCAAGGTGGCGACGAGCGAGGGGACGCGCGCGGTCCACGCGCGCAATTTCGGCGCCGCACTGGCCCGCGGGACGGGCGTCTCCTGGATGGACCTTTGGGGCGAGGGGTGGCTGGACGACCGGGATATCTGGCAGAACCTGGGCCGTCTGGTACAGATCGCGGACCGACTGGCCACGAGGCGGCGCAATCCGCGCACGCGCTCCCTGCGGGAGCCGGATGTGGCGGTGATCGTAGACGAGAAGTCGTTCTTCGATGTGCACGCAGACGAAGACCTGCTCGGGCATCTCGTTGCCTATCAGCGGGACGTCCTGGTGCGCTCGGGCGCCCGGATCGGGTTCTACCTGCTCTCCGACCTGGCGAAGAAGAACTTCCCGGAGCAGCCCAAACTCCTGCTGTTCCTCAATGCCTTCCGCATCCCCCAGGATGTGCGGGCGGCCATCACGCGGCGCTTCCAGAACGACGGGCGCACCCTGGCCTGGCTGTTCGGCCCGGGGTGCCGCGAGGCGAATCCGGCGGAACTGACCGATGTCATCGGGATGCAACTCCGGCTCCAGCCCTGGGGGTCTAAGGCGGGGACGCAGGTCACCGACGGGCGCTCGCCCCTGACCGACGGCCTGCGCGGGCAGCGCCTCGGCGAGGAGAAGCGCGTCAATCCGACCTACTACGTCTCGGACCCGCGCGCTCAGGTGCTGGGCGAATATGTCTACACGGGCAACCCCTCGATTGCGGTCCGCAAGCACCCACGCTGGCAGAGTGTGTTTATCGGCGAGACGACGCTGACGGTGCCGCTGCTGCGCGGTCTGTACCGGCTGGCGGGCGTCCCGGTCGCGACGGTGGACGACGATGTGGCGTGGGTGGCCGACAACCTCATCTGCCTCCACTCCGCGCCCGGCGGCGGGACCACCGTGTATCTGCCGGAGGAGGGCGTCCTGTACGACCTCTGGGGGCAGGAGACGCTGGCGACGGGCGGCCTGGGCGCGCGGCTCTCTATGCCGCCGCGTGGCACGCGCCTGCTCTTCTACGGCTCCGAGGCCGAGGTCACGCGCTTCGGCGGTGACCCGACCGCGGGCATGCCGGGGCTGACTGAGGAGGAGTTGCCGCCCTCCGTCGCGCCGTTCGTCTTCGAAGAAGAGGAGCACGCGGCCGGAGACGAGATCTCTGCCGAGGACGCTGCGCTCATGGAGGCCGCCCTGGCCGGTGCGCTGCCCGAACTCAAAGAGGGCGACACGGATCTGGAGGACGAGGACGACGAGGCCGCATCGATGGCTATGGCTGCCCCTGTTTCCGGGGGTGAGGCGATCGAGGCTGAGGTCGATGCAAGCGAAAACGGCACCGGGAAGCGCAAGCGTCGCCGCCGCCGCCGGGGGCGGGGCCGCGGTGCGAGCGAGGAAGCGGGCGAAGAGCTGGGTGGCGATGCCCTGACGGAGGAGGGAAGCGAGGCGGTGGGCGAAGGCGAGGACGCCGCGGTAGGCGCCCCGGCTTCCGCGCCGGAGACCGGCGAGGGGGAGATACCCCCCGTGGTGCGCCGGCCGTCGCTGGAAGAGCTTCTGCCACTGTCCGAGCTGACCGACGAGAGTGAACTGCCGCCGATTCCGGAGGAGTTCCTGCCTCTGGACACCGACGCGTTGCTGCCCGCTATCACGGAAGGGGACGCCGCGGAGTCCGGTGCGGAGGCGGGTGAAGGGGCGCCCGTCGCGCGCCGCCCGCGCCGCTCCCGGGTGCGCCGGGGCCGGCGGGGCAGCGACAGTGGCACCGGAGAAGCGGAGGAGGGCGGCGGTAGCGCCGCCGCTACAAACGCTCCGGGAGACTCAGACCCGCCCGGCGGAGCGCCGGATAGCGAAACACCGTAAACAGCGCCACCAGACCCATGAGGATGCCGCCCGCCGCAATCGCGGCGGG
>Ga0065721_10052252_pt1 | contig 12325 bp, 7 predicted proteins | sample Mesricmetagenome_FD_59108 | JGI IMG/M metagenome (GOLD analysis project Ga0065721, IMG submission 59108) | Mesophilic microbial community from rice straw/compost enrichment Sample: eDNA_1 v2 (version 2) | ecosystem: Engineered > Solid waste > Grass > Composting > Bioreactor | place: USA: Davis... | reverse complement strand
CGAGCGAGCGCCTCGATTGCCATCGGTTTACCGAAGGCCCTGAGTTGCTGCATGATGGTTTCGCGGCTGGGTACTTCCGGGTCAAAGTCCGGGGGAAGATCGAGCGCGCCGGCCACGATATCAGTATTGCTATTCTTTTTAGATCGTTTGCTCAAAGGGGAATTTCCATTTTCTCAAAAACCGCGCTATACTTCGCACCTTCTTTCGAAAGGCAGCGAAGCTGCTGTTCGGCAAGTCCATAGCATACACGCTAAGCCCAGGTGGCGGAATTGGTAGACGCGCATGGTTCAGGTCCATGTGCCGCAAGGTGTGGAGGTTCGAGTCCTCTCCTGGGCACCAAACTTGACGAACACAGAAAAGTTGTTTTAATATTTACGCCTTCGCTTATTAGGCGAATGCAGTAAAGAAAGATGTAGTTGTTGTGAAGCCCAGGTGGCGGAATTGGTAGACGCGCATGGTTCAGGTCCATGTGCCGCAAGGTGTGGAGGTTCGAGTCCTCTCCTGGGCACCACCGCTAAAGCAGTTACAGAGAACCCAGCTAAGTCGGCAGATTTAGCTGGGTTTTTTGCATTCGTTCTACCAGCTGGTTTTTTGCATCGGTTCTGCGGTGTTTTCCTTTGACTCGCGTCAGAACCCTGTCCTTGTCCGAAACACCACATAATCTTTGCAAGGCGCCGGGTCGGACATCGCTACTACCCTACGTCGAATCGCCAATACCGTGGCGGCCATACCACTTGCATGCTGTTGCAAAATCAAATTTTTTTAATTCGGACATTCGCGAACAGAAGTGTCCGGTTTAGAATGCCTTACATAAAAACAGCGTCTGGCTGGCGGGCGAACCGCTTGCAATGACCAGACGACGCAGTTGCAGTTCCAAGGAGACAATGCCTGATGGCAGCTTTGGCCAAGCCTGCGAATTCCGTCCCGGGGCGCCCGCCCCTCTCACGTCGCCCGTCGACGTCGGCCTTCTTTTTCCTTCATCTGTGCATTGCTCCGGGTTATAGACCGTACCCGCGGTATCCTGCGACGCGCTTTCCTTCGCACATCGTTCCCCTTGAATCACTTCCTTCCTGCCGGCTACGCCTTTTGAGTACCGGTGCTGTTCCTATCGCTTCCGCTGCACCCCGGCGAATAACTCTTGCATAAGGAGTACCCGTCGGGTCGCTTGTAACTACAACATAATCCGGAGACAAACGATATGGCGCCACACTCATCTTCAAACGCCTATTGGAAAGCGAATCTGAGGGTCATCGGCATTAGTCTGGCCATCTGGTTCATTGCATCGTTCGTGTTGGGAATCATCCTGCGGCCCGCACTGTCAGGGATCATGGTCGGTGGCGCGGATCTCGGATTCTGGATGGCCCAGAACGGCTCCATCTATATCTTCATCATCTTGATCTTCGTTTACGCCAAAGTGATGAACACGCTCGACCGCCATCACGGCGTCGAAGAATAAAGGGAGCGCGTCATGAGTCAATTCACGCTGAACCTGATTTTCGTGGGTGCGACCTTCCTTCTGTATATTGGCATCGCCTTCTGGGCCCGAGCCGCCAGTACAGCGGAGTTCTACGCGGCCGGTCGTGGCGTCCACCCCGTCACTAACGGTATGGCGACCGCCGCCGACTGGATGTCGGCGGCGTCGTTTATCTCCATGGCCGGCATCATCGCACTGGCACCCACCGGCGGCTATACGCAGTCGGCCTATCTGATGGGCTGGACGGGCGGGTACGTGCTGCTCGCCATGCTGCTGGCACCGTACCTGCGCAAGTTCGGCAAGTTCACGGTGCCCCAGTTCATTGGTGATCGCTTCTACTCAACCACCGCTCGTTTGCTGGCTGTCGTGTGCCTGATCGTCATTTCGATCACTTATGTGATTGGCCAGATGCGGGGTGTGGGCGTGACCTTCTCCCGCTTTCTGGAAGTATCCACCGACATGGGGCTGTATATCGGCGCAGCAATTGTGTTCGTCTACGCAGTGTTCGGCGGGATGAAGGGGATCACCTATACCCAGGTGGCGCAATACATCGTATTGATCATCGCCTATACGATTCCCGCTCTGTTTATTTCCCTGCACTTGACAGGCAACGTTGTTCCGCAGCTCGGCCTCATCGGTAACTACGCACCGGGCGGGGGAGATGTCGCGTTCCTGGCCAAGCTCGACCAAGTGGTGACCGAACTTGGGTTCACGGCGTATACGTCCGATACATCAAACCGATTGAACATGTTCCTGTTCACCATGTCGTTGATGATCGGTACAGCGGGCCTGCCCCACGTCATCATCCGCTTCTTCACCGTACCCCGGGTGGCGGACGCCCGGTCCTCGGCGGGCTGGGCTTTGGTTTTCATCGCCCTGCTCTACACGGTGGCACCGGCCGTCGGCTCGATGGCCCGCCTGAACCTGACCACCACCATGTGGCCGGCTGCGATCTCATCGACTGCCTTATCGGGCCCCGCCGTGTCGCGTGCCGATATCGATTCCCGCCCGGATCTTTCGTGGATTCGTACCTGGGAAGCGACAGGCCTGCTGGAAATCCAGGACAAGAATGGCGACGGGTTGATTCAGTACTACAACGACGCAGCACCCGCCGATCACCCCATCACAAAATACGCGCAGGAGCACGGCTGGAAGGGGAATGAGTTGGTCAAAGTGGACAACGACATCATGGTGTTGGCCAACCCCGAAATTGCTTCCTTGCCGGGCTGGGTCATCGCGCTGGTGGCAGCGGGAGCATTGGCAGCGGCATTGTCGACGGCAGCGGGTCTGCTGCTGGCAATTTCCTCGGCCATTTCTCACGACCTGATCAAGGGGTCCATCAAACCTGACCTATCCGAGAAGGACGAGCTGATGGTGGCGCGGATCGCCATGACCTTCGCCATCATCGTGTCGACCTGGCTAGGCCTGAATCCCCCCGGCTTTGCCGCCCAAGTGGTGGCGCTGGCCTTCGGTCTGGCGGCGGCAACCATCTTCCCCGCGTTGATGATGGGTATTTTCTCGACGCGGGTGAACAAGGAAGGCGCGATTGCAGGCATGTTGGTCGGGCTGGTTTTCACCGCAGTCTACATCTTCGTGTACAAGGGCTGGTTCTTCATTCCCGGCACGAACAACCTGCCGGATACCGCGGCCAACTATGTGTTTGGTATTTCGCCGCTGTCCATAGGCGCCGTCGGCGCATTGGTGAACTTCATCGTCGCCTATCTGGTGTCGTCCGTCACCGCTGCTCCGCCTCGCGAGATCCAGGACTTGGTGGAGTCGATCCGGATTCCGAAGGGTGCAGGTATTGCGACACATCACTGATGTTCTTCGCCGGCCGGCTATCACGCTGGCCGCGAATTGACACGAATTGGGCGGGCGCCGGTCTGGGCCCGCCCTTCTTCTCCTGAACCATGGAAGAGAACATCACGGCGATCGCCGCTTTCCTGGAAAGCGTTCCCCCCTACGACCATCTCGCCGCCGAGGAACGTACACATGTCGCCGAGACCATGCGCAGCAACCGGTATCGGCCGGGGGAATTGATATACCAGGTGGACGAAGCCCTGGGCGGCGTCTTCATCGTAAAGGAAGGCGAAGTCGAAGTACTCGACCGGCATGGCGTACTCGTATCCTTGCTGACGCCGCGGAACTCGTTTGGCGAGCGCGGGCTGCTCAGGGACGGCCGCGCTGCTTCAACGGCACGATCAACGCAGGACAGCCTCATCCTGCAGATCCCCACATCCGAATTCAACCGGCTGCTGAAGGGTTACCAACACTTCCAGCGCTTCTTTTTTCGGACGGACCGCCCCTTCACCCGCAGCGCCGATATCGCTACACAGAAGGTATCGGACCTGATTGCCCGCCCCCCTCTGCATTGCACGCCCACAACCAGTGTGGCGCAGGCCGCCCGACTCATGCGGGAACACCACGTGTCATCGCTAGGTGTGGTGGAGCGCGACACCGAGCGCTTTGTGGGCATCATTACCATGCGCGACATGACCCACCGGGTGCTGGCCGAAGGGCGCGACCCGAGCTTGCCAGTCAGCGAAGTCATGACGCCCAGCCCCGCCACGCTGTCTCCAGCGGACCTCGGCTCGGACATTCTGCAGCTCATGCTCGATCGCAAGGTCGGCCATCTTCCCGTGGTGGACCATGGCCGCTTCGTGGGCATGATCACGCAAACCGATATCACGCGCTTCCAGGCCATCAGCGCGGCGGCGTTGGTAAAGGATGTTTCGGATGCCCGAAGCGTGGAGGAAATGGCCGCTGCAAGCAAGCGCATCCCCAACCTGCTTGTGCATTTGGTGGCATCAAACCATGCTCATGAAGTGATCACACGGTTGATCACGGATATTACCGATACCATCACGCGCCGGCTGCTGGCAATGGCAGAAGAAGAGCTGGGCGCACCGCCGGTGCCGTATCTATGGCTTGCCTGTGGCAGCCAGGGGCGTCAAGAGCAGTCTGGCGTTTCGGACCAGGACAACTGCCTGTTCCTGGATGATCGTGTCAGGCCCCAGGACATGCCGTATTTTGAATCACTGGCGCGCCGCGTGGTGGATGGCCTGAACACCTGTGGCTATGTCTATTGCCCAGGCAATATGATGGCCACGAATCCCCGCTGGTGCCAGCCGGTACACATATGGCGCGAATACTTCCACAATTGGGCGGTCACCCACGAGCCGGAATCGCACATGCTGGCTTCCGTGATGTTCGACCTGCGACCCATCAGCGGCACGGCAAGCCTGTATCGCAACCTGCAGGAAGAGACCTTGCTCGAAGCCTCGCAGAATTCCATCTTCGTGGCACACATGATCAGCAACAGCCTGAAGCATGTGCCGCCCCTGGGTCTGCTCCGCGGCTTCTCGACCCAGCGTAGTGGCCCCTATCGCAACCATATCGACATGAAGCATAACGGGGTCATTCCGGTAACCGATCTTGCACGCGTGTATGCGCTTCAGGGCCGCATCACCGACGTAAACACCCGGGCTCGCCTTACCGCCGCCGAAAATGTCGGCATCATTTCGGCTTCCGGCGCCCGCGAGCTGATGGAAGCCTACGACGTCATCGCCCTATTACGCCTGCAGAACCAGGCAACGGCGGTGAGATACGGGCGAGACCCCACCAATTTCCTAGCCCCGGCAGACCTGTCGGATTTCGAACGCAACCATTTGCGCAATGCCTTCGTGGTGGTGCGGACCATGCAATCCGCCATTAGCCACAGCGCAGCGCAATAACAGCAGGACTACGCAGCATCATGTGGATAGACATACTCGCCATGGCCGCCGTCGGTATCCTGGCCGCCTGCACGCTCTTCATCATCAAACGGTCAGTCACTCGTCGTGGCCGCAGCTTCCCGCGATGGATCCTGCCCGCGGCCATCGGCGCTGGAATGATCGGCTACAGCGTCTGGAACGAGTACACCTGGTATGACCGGGTCACGTCTTCCTTGCCGAGTACCGTCGCGGTCATGGGGCATGGCGAACGCAGCGCACCGTGGGCACCCTGGACGTACATCTGGCCGGTCACCGTACGCTTCATCGCGATGGATGCGCGCCAGCGCCTCGAATCCGAAGTGCGCACCGGCCTGTATGTCACGGAACTACTGTTGGTGGAACGCTGGCAACCCACTCGCCGCGTGCCGGTCGCCTTCGACTGCCAGAATGGACGTCGAGCCGACCTGCTGGGCGGCGCCCGCATCGATGCACAGGGCTTGCTGGTCGGGGCGCAATGGCAATCCATGGACGTCGATAGCCCGATGTTGCGGGCCGCCTGCAATACTACCCAATCTAGCTGATTTTTTATGCCTCGCACCCTGCCCCGCCTGAGAGGCACGCATCACCGCTACAGTCTCAGGCAACGCATCTTCTTTGTCTTCGCCGGTATGGCAGCCGGTGTGATGGGGGCGCTGGCCCTGGCGCTATATGCCGGCTATCGCCGCCATCCGGATCCCTGGTCCCTGGATGCGGTGGTCGTCGGCGGTGTACTTGCCGGGATCGCTATCACCCTCATGATTCTTGGCGTGTGGCGGCTGTTCGACGATCACGTCGCAAAACCCATCGAAAGACTGAGCGGTGAATTGCGTGCGCGGGCGCATTCACCTATCGCGGCAGAGCTGCAGGACTTCCAGGCTCGGCATTTGGGAGATCTGCCCGCCGCGGCAAGCGGCTTGATGCGTCATTTGTACGAAGCGCGAAACGAACTCGCCGAGACGATTGCGCGTGAAGTCGCGCAAGAAACATTGGAGAAAGATCGCCTGGTCACCTTGCTTTCCTACTTGCCCGCAGGGGTGTTGGTGTGCTCGAGTGACCACCGAGTCGTGTTGTACAACGGCGCTGTAAGCCGAATGCTGGGCAGCCCAAAGGAAGGCCCAGCGCTTGACCGAAGCGTCTTCGAGTATTTAGATGAATCGATAATTCGTAGCGCGCACGCTCAGCTGCTGAGGAACAAGGAATACGAAGTCGCGATCCAGTTCCTTAAAGGAAATGGAAGGACCATGGCGGGCGCCATGCGGCTCGTTAAAGCGGAATTGGTCGGCGCTTACGGAAATAATCCTGCGTATGTGATCTGTCTGTATGAAGCGAGCGACACCGCTCCCATCTCCGAACAATCCCCTTCCCCCACCACCCTAGTCTACGACTTCGGCCTGCTCCCCCGGGGCACGCACACCGATATCTCGGCGACACCACTCGATGCGCTGACGTATGTGGTGTTCGACACGGAGACGACGGGTCTACTGCCCAATAGCGGCGACAAGATTGTCCAGCTCGCCGCTGTCCGGATCGTGAATGGGCGCCGTATCGAAACCGAGGTCCTGGATACGCTGGTAAACCCGGGTCGCAACATCCCGGCGTCCTCGACGCGCATTCATGGCATCACCGACGCGATGGTTGCCGATGCACCTGACATCCGTCAGGTGACGAGGCGCTTTCACGACTTTGCACAAGGCGCCGTGCTCGTGGCGCACAATGCCGGCTTCGACCTGGCCTTCCTGCGTCTGGAGGAACCGCGTACCGGCCTTCGTTTCGATCACCCCGTGCTCGACACGGCCGTCTTATCGGCGGTCGTATTTGGCGAGGGCGAGAACCATGGTCTCGATGCGCTGACCAGCCGCCTGGGTATCACGCTTTCGCCCGAATCGCGTCACACCGCCATTGGCGACGCGGTTGCAACGGCAGATGTCCTGTTGAAACTGATTCCTGCCCTTCAGGCCCGCGGCCTGCTTACCTTTGGCCAGCTGGAAACGGAGATCCAGCAACATGGCCGGTTATTGAGGGATAGCAACGCTTGGTGATTCCTCGATCACTACAATCGTTACACGTCAATAAGATGGGTGAGCGGACTCGGCGCCGCAGAGAATAAATGGCAAAAATTCAGAAGAAATCCCGCGCATTTTTATTGTTGCTTGTCCTTGTCGTCATCGCCGCAGCAGCCTGGTACGGTTGGCAAGCCATCGAAGACGATGGCCCGGGACCCGGCTTCGCGAAAGGCAATGGCCGCATCGAGGCCACCGAGGTGGATGTCGCGGCAAAGTTCGGCGGCCGTATCGACGCAATCACGGTGAAGGAAGGCGACTTCGTCAGTGCCGGCCAACCCCTCGCCCGCATGCAGGTCAGCACCCTCGAAGCACAGCTTGCGGAAGCCGAAGCCTCGCATCAAGAAGCGATACACGGCATCGCCGCGGCCAAGGCGCAGATCGCGCTTCGACAAAGTGATGTTGCGGCAGCCCAGGCCCTGGTCATGCAACGCCAGGCCGAATTTGACGCCGCCAACTTAAGACTGAAACGCTCTCAGTCGCTGGCTGGGCAAGGTGCGACGCCGCGCCAACAGCTGGACGACGATCGCAGCGCTGCCTTGAGCGCCGAAGCTGGTCTGACGGCCGCCCGTGCGCAAGTCATTGCCGCACAGGCCGCGGTCGAGGCCGCGGAAGCGCAACACGTGGGCGCGCAATCGCGTGCGCGTGCGGCGGAAGCGACTGTCGCGCGCATCCGTGCAGATCTGGAAGACGCCGTCTTACGCGCACCGCGAGATGGTCGCGTGCAGTTCCTGGTCGCCCAGGCGGGAGAAGTGATACCGGCCGGCGGCAAGGTAATGAACCTCGTGGACCTGTCTGATGTGTATATGACCTTCTTCCTGCCCGAGGTCGAAACGGGTCGATTAGCCCTGGGCGGCGAAGCACGCATCATCCTGGACGCAGCGCCGAACTACGTCATTCCTGCCCAAATCAGCTTTGTGTCGAGCACCGCCCAGTTCACGCCCAAAACCGTGGAAACGGCCAGCGAGCGCCAGAAACTCATGTTCCGCGTACGCGCTCGCATTTCGCCAGATTTGCTGAAGAAGTACCTGGAGTATGTAAAGACTGGCTTGCCAGGCGTCACTTGGGTGAAGATCGACGCCGAAACTCAATGGCCCACGTATCTCGAACCCAAGATGGGGGATTGAGATGGCAATCGCCGTAGAGCGGAGCCCCGGCAGCCGCGAACCGGTGGCCGTCATCAAGCATGTCAGCCTGCATTACGGAAAGACCACGGCCCTCGACGATTTGACGCTCGACATCCCGGCGGGCATGACGACAGGGCTCATCGGTCCGGACGGCGTCGGAAAGTCCAGCCTGCTTGCATTGATTTCCGGCGCTCGGCGTATCCAGGAAGGTTCCATCCATGTGCTGGGCGGCGATATGGCCGACCCGAGACACCGCAAGCGCCACGGCCCACGCATTGCCTATATGCCGCAGGGCCTGGGCAAGAACCTGTATCGCACGCTCTCGGTCGAAGAGAACCTGCAGTTCTTCGGGCGGCTATTTGGTCATAGCGCGGCGGAACGCCGTGAGCGCATCGACGAACTGACCCGCAGCACCGATCTTTACCCTTTCCTTGACCGGCCTGCCGGCAAACTTTCCGGCGGGATGAAGCAAAAGCTGGGGCTCTGCTGTGCTTTGATTCATGACCCCGACTTGCTGATCCTGGACGAGCCCACCACCGGCGTCGACCCGCTTGCCCGTTCCCAGTTCTGGGATTTGATTGCCCGGATTCGTAAAGAGCGGCCCGGCATGAGCGTTCTGGTGGCGACCGCCTACATGGACGAAGCCCAGCGCTTTGATTACCTGGTCGCCATGGATGCCGGCCGCATCCTTGCCACGGGCACGCCCCAGGAACTGCAGGACCGCTGCAATACGAAATCGCTGGAGACCGCGTTTGTCGCCTTGTTGCCCGAGGAGAGGAAAAAAGGCCATACGCCCGTCGAGATCCCGCCCCTGCAGGATGAGGACCACGAAGACATCGCCATCGAAGCGCGAGACCTGACCATGCGCTTCGGCAATTTCATCGCTGTCGACCACGTGAACTTCCGCATTCCCCGCGGCGAGATCTTCGGATTCCTGGGTTCAAACGGTTGCGGTAAAACCACCACCATGAAAATGCTGACGGGCCTGCTCCAAGCGACCGAAGGCCAGGCGTGGCTGTTCGGCGAGGAAGTCGACCCCAACGACATGGCCACGCGTGCCCGCGTCGGTTACATGTCGCAATCGTTCTCACTCTATGGCGAACTGACGGTCTATCAAAACCTGCTGCTGCACGCCCGGCTTTTCCATGTGCCGGAGGATGTGCGCGATGAACGCATCCAAGAGATGCTGGACCGATTCGATCTACAGGACGAACGCAACTCCCTGCCGGACAACTTGCCTCTGGGCATACGCCAGCGCCTGTCGCTGGCCGTGGCCATGGTGCACAAGCCGGAAATCCTCATCCTGGACGAACCCACGTCGGGTGTGGACCCCGTCGCGCGCGATGCCTTCTGGCGGCATCTGGTCGGACTGTCGCGGCGCGACAAAGTCACCATCTTCATCTCCACCCACTTCATGAACGAGGCCGAGCGCTGCGATCGCATGTCCATGATGCATGCGGGCAAAGTGCTGGACAGCGACAGGCCCTCGGAACTGGTGAGAAAGCGAGGGGCGAAGACACTGGAAGAAGCGTTTATCGGGTATTTGCTGGAAGCCAGCGGCCTTACGCTGGCACCGTCGTCTGCTTCCGATTCGGCTGGCGTGAGGCGGGACACGGTTGCACGCGCCGATCGGTTCTCTACCATAGCCACAACTGGCACTTCGACTACAAGCGTCAGCACTGACACAAGCACAAGGATTCAACCTTCAGTCACTGACACGGACACAGACTCGAGCACCCGCGCGGCCTCAGAAAATTCCAGTCCCGCGACGGTATCCTCTGCCCGACCAACTACTGGGGCTCTGTCCCATGCAGAAACCGCCGCCACATCTTCCGGCGCGGCCTCATCCCGACACGAGACTCCGGAGCCTCCTGCCCCCGCCTTCTTCAGCTTGCAGCGCCTACTGAGCTATTGCTGGCGAGAATCGCTGGAACTACGCCGCGACCCCATCCGCGCAACACTCGCCCTGGCAGGCTCGCTCATCCTCATGTTCGTGATTGGCTATGGCATCAATCTGGATGTGGAAGACCTGACTTACGCTGTACTCGACCGCGATCAAACGACTGTGAGTCAAAGCTACACCTTAAGCCTTTCGGGTTCTCGCTATTTTGAGGAAAAGCCGCCCCTCGTCGATTACGACGATCTGGACCGCCGTATGCGCGCCGGCGAAATTTCGTTAGCGATTGAGATTCCCCCGGGATTTGGTCGAGACATCCTGCGCGGGACACCGGTGCAGGTAGGTGCATGGGTGGACGGCTCCATGCCTAGCCGCGCTGAAACGCTGCGCGGCTACGTACAAGGCATACACAGCCACTGGCTGGCAGAACGCTTCCCCGAAATGATCGGCGCCGCCACGCTCGCAAATATTGAGACCCGCTTCCGCTACAACCCCGACGTTCGCAGCCTGCCCGCCATGGTGCCTGCCGTCATTCCCCTGTTGCTGCTCATGCTGCCCGCCATGTTGGCCGCGCTGTCCGTCGTTCGAGAAAAGGAACTGGGCTCCATCACCAATCTGTATGTCACGCCAGTCACACGCAGCGAATTCCTGGTTGGCAAGCAGCTTCCTTATATCGGGCTTGCGATGGTGAACTACCTGTTCATGTGCCTGCTCGCCGTCACGATGTTCGGGGTGCCCATTACAGGCAGCTTCACCGTACTCACCGTTGCCACCTTCCTGTACGTAATTTGCTCCACCGGACTGGGCCTGTTGTTCTCGGCACTGACACGCAGCCAGATCGCCGCCCTCTTCCTGACCATGGTGGGCACGCTTCTGCCCGCGCTTTCGTATTCAGGACTGATGAACCCCGTCACGGCATTGGAAGGCCTGGGGCGCTTCATCGGTACGCTCTACCCCTCCACCTATATGTTCATCATCAGCCGCGGCGTCTTCAGCAAGTCGCTGGGCCCAGGTGACTTGGAACAGTACTTCCTGCCCATGCTCATCGCCATCCCGGTGATCATTGGCCTGGCCGTGCTGATGCTGAAAAAGCAGGAGGCCTGACATGCGCCGGCACCTTCTCAACATCTGGCACCTGGGCGTCAAGGAACTATGGAGCTTGCGCCGCGAGCCCGTCATGCTGGGGCTCATCGTGTACTTGTTCACGCTCGCCATCTACGCTGCCGCCACCGCCATGCCGGAAAGCCTGCACAACACCGTGATCGCGGTGGTGGATGAAGACCGGTCTCCGCTTTCTGCACGCGTCACTTCGGCCTTCTACCCCCCGCGATTCACCCACCCCCGCGCGATCGAACATGAAGAGGTCGACCCGGGCATGGACGCAGGCCAGTTCACCTTCGCACTCATCATCCCGGTGAATTTCCAGCGCGACGTACTTGCGGGCAAGGCCCCCACCCTGCAATTGAACGTGGATGCCACGCGAATGTCGCAAGCCTTCACCGGCAGCGGCTACATACAGCAGATTGTTTCGGACGAAGTTCATGAATTTGTCGCCCGCCACCGAAGCAACGCGACGGCACCAGTGGAGCTTGCCATGCGCATGCGCTTCAACCCCACCCTCGAACCGAGATGGTTTGGCAGCGGAATGGAGCTCGTAAACGCCATCACCATGCTGTCTATCATCCTCACCGGCGCAGCGCTGATTCGTGAACGCGAACACGGCACCATCGAACACCTGCTCGTCATGCCGGTCACGCCCACCGAAATCATGATCGCCAAGGTCTGGTCCATGGGCCTGGTTGTGCTCCTGGCGTCGATCGCTTCCATGACCTTCATCCTGCGCGGCGCACTGGGCGTTCCAGTAGAAGGTTCACTGTGGCTCTTCTTTACGGGGGTGCTGCTTTCCCTGTTTGCCACGACATCAATGGGCATCTTCATGGCCACCATCGCGCGAAGCATGCCGCAATTCGGGTTGCTGCTCGTGCTGACATTGCTGCCCTTGCAGATGCTGTCAG
>Ga0065721_10005645_pt1 | contig 12330 bp, 9 predicted proteins | sample Mesricmetagenome_FD_59108 | JGI IMG/M metagenome (GOLD analysis project Ga0065721, IMG submission 59108) | Mesophilic microbial community from rice straw/compost enrichment Sample: eDNA_1 v2 (version 2) | ecosystem: Engineered > Solid waste > Grass > Composting > Bioreactor | place: USA: Davis... | reverse complement strand
CTCGTGTCTATCGCTCCCAACGGCCTGCAGCACGTGCTGTTTGCGAACTCAGGTTCGGAAGCGAACGACTCGGCCGTGAAGATGGTCTGGTACTACCACAATGCCATCGGCAAGCCACAGAAAAAGAAAATTATCGGTCGTCAGTTCGGCTACCACGGCGTGACCGTGGCGTCCGGCAGCCTCACGGGCCTTCCGCCCGTGCATGCGAACTTCGATCTGCCGATAGATCGCATGCTCCATACGTCGTGTCCCAGCTACTACCACCATGCGCTCGAGGGCGAGTCCGAAGAAGCGTTCACCACGCGCATGGTCAATGATCTCGAACAATTGATCGAGCGTGAAGGCGCCGACACGATCGGGGCATTCATTGCAGAACCGGTGATCGGCGCAGGCGGTGTGCTCACACCGCCCACGGGGTACTTCCAGAAGGTTCAGGCGGTCCTGAAGCGCCACGACATCTTGTTCATTGCCGACGAAGTGATTTGTGGGTTCGGTCGTACCGGCCAGATGTTCGGCTGCAATACCTACGGTATCGAGCCCGACATGATGACCGTGGCCAAGGGGCTGTCGGCAGCTTATCAGCCGATTTCGGCGCTGATCTTCAGCGACAAGATCAATCAGGCATTGGTGGAGCTCGGCAGCAAAAACAGCCTTTTCGCACATGGCGTGACCTACGCTGCGCACCCCGTGTGCGCCGCCGTTGCACTCGAGACGCTGCGCATCTATCAGGACGAGGACATCGTTGGCAAGGTACAGGCCATTGCTCCGTACTTCCAGCAACGACTGGCCGAAATCCAGGATCACCCGCTCGTGAGCAACACGCGTGGAGTGGGCCTGCTTGGTGGCGTGGAGATCGTGCGGGACAAGGCTCGCCGCACACCGTTCCCCGCGGAGCTGGATATCTGTAACTGGATTCAGCGCCGATGCGCCGAGTATGGCGTGATCGTTCGGGCGATACGCCAATCCATCGCGCTGTGCCCGCCCCTCATCGTCACCGCTGATCAGGTCGACGAAATCTTCGAGGCCCTCGGGAAGGCGCTCGACGACGCAGCGCGCGAGCACTAAGAACATTGACCGCGCACCGTCCGAAACGTGCGGTGCTCGAAGACCATGCACGGAGTTGGAATCAATGAAAACGAATAAGCGTTTCTGGAAGTCGGCACTCGCCAGCCTGGTGTGCGTTATGGGGCTGACCCAGTCGGGTGTGGCAGCTGCTGATGAGCCGGTGAAAGGCGGGCGCCTGAACCTGGTGGTGCAGCCTGAGCCACCCGTTTTGAACCTGGGTATCAATAAGTTGGGTCCCACGTCGTTTGTGGGAGGCAAGATCTACGAGGGGCTGGTCAGCCTGTCGCCGGATCTCAAGCCACTGCCGCGTCTGGCTGAGTCGTGGACAGTGTCGCCGGACAGCACCCGCTATGTCTTCAATCTTCGCAAGAACGCGACCTGGCATGACGGCAAGCCCTTCACGGCAGATGACGTCATTTTCAGCTTCACCAAGTTCCTGCCGGCGACCACACCGCGCACGGCCATGGTCCTTAATTTGACCGAGTCCATCACTGCGCTGGATCCACATACGGTCGAATTCAAGTTCAAGAAGCCATTTCCCGCGCTCATGATGGTGCTTGAGTCGACGGGCGGCACAATCATGCCGGCGCACTTGTATGAAGGCGTGACCGATTACCGTACGGCAGCCGCGAATAACACCATTGTGGGCACGGGCCCCTTCAAGGTGAAGGAGTGGCGCAAGGGTTCGTACATCCACCTGGTACGCAACGAGAATTACTGGGACGCGGGCAAGCCCTATCTCGATGAGCTCTACTTTCACGTGATTCCCGACGCCAACAGCCGTTCGATGGCATTCGAAAGCGGTCGCATCGATGCGATCCGTACGGGCGACGTCGAGAACTTCGAAATTCTGCGGCTGGCCGAGAATCCTTCGGTGGAAATGACCAAGGCCGGCTGGGAATATTTCGACCCCATCGTCTATTTCCACATCAACCTGCGCAATAAGCCCATGGGAGATGTGCGCTTCCGTCAGGCATTGGCGCACGCGATCGACCGCAAGTTCATTGTCGACACGATCTTCAATGGCTTCGGTAGCCATCTCAACGGTCCCTTCAGCAACGACTCACCGTTCAAGGATACCTCGGTTGAAACCGAGTTCGCCTTTGATCCCGCCAAGGCGCGTGCTCTGCTCGACGAAATGGGCCTGAAGCCCGATGCCAAGGGTGTGCGCACTGAGCTGCGGCTGCTGCCGCTGCCCTACGGCGAAACATGGCAGCGGCTGGCCGAATTTGTGCGTGAGCAGCTCCAGGACGTGGGTATCCGTACGCAACTTGTCGCCACCGATGTGCCGGGCTGGTTCCAGCGCGTCACTACGGGTGATTTCGACCTGGCGTTCAACTACATGTATCAGTTGGGTGACCCCGCAATCCTGATGTCGCAGACCTACATGTCGGAGTTCCAGTTCAATGGTAGTACGGCCAGTAACTTGGGCGGCTATGAAAACCCGGCGATCGACGAGTTGTTCCGCAAGGGGCAGTCGGAAGCTGACTTCGAGAAGCGTCGCGCAATCTACTCCGAGATCCAGAAGACGCTGTCGCACGACGTGCCTATCTTGTGGCTGCATCAGATGGTGATGCCAACGCTCTACAACAAGCGGGTTCAGAACCTGGTGACGACCGGCGTGGGCATGAACGAGAACTTTGCCGATGTCTGGCTGAAGAAGCGATGATGCCATCATGGAAAAGCTGCACTACTTACTAGCGCGCGCGGCCAAGTCCCTCATTGTCATCGTGGCGGTGTTGGCCATCAACTTCCTGCTGGTCAGGGCAGCGCCGGGTGACCCGGCGATGATCCTGGCCGGAGAGGCCGGCGCCACCGATGCTTCCTTTGTCGAGGAAGTTCGCAAGGAGTTCGGCCTCGACCAGCCGTTCGTCGTGCAGATGTGGCGCTACGCACAGAAGGTGATCACGTTCGACTTCGGTATGTCGTACCGCGAGAACCGTCCGGTGCTCGACCTGATCGCCGAGCGCCTCCCCGCGACCCTGCTCCTCACCCTCACGGCCTTGTTTTGCTCGATTGCCGTAGGGGTGGGGCTGGGGGTCACGGCGGCCCGCTCGGCAGGGCGGTGGCTCGACGGCGTGATCACCACGATCTCGTTGGTCTTCTTCGCCATGCCCATCTTTTGGATCGGTCTGATCGGGATTCTGGTGTTTTCGGTGCATCTGGCACTTCTGCCGGCCTATGGCATGTCGTCGGTGGGTGCACACTTCGAGGGCTGGGCGGCCTTGAAAGACGTGCTCTGGCATCTTGTATTGCCCGCCACCACGCTCAGTCTGTTCTACGTTGCCGTTTACACGCGTGTCATGCGGGCTTCGGCAATCGAGGTGAAAGATCAGGATTTCGTGAAGACGGCACGCGCGAAAGGGCTTCCTGAACGGGTGATCTGGGCCAAGCACATTGTGCGAAACGCCATACTTCCGGTGATCACCTTTGGTTCGCTCCAAGCGGGCCACCTGATCGGCGGCTCCGTACTGATCGAAACCGTATTTGCATGGCCGGGTATTGGTCGGCTCGCCTTCGATGCCTTGCTGCAGCGCGAGTACAACCTGTTGCTGGCTATCTTCTTCATCAGTTCCGTGATCGTGGTCTTCATCAATTTCGTGGCCGACACGCTGTATAGCTTGGCTGACCCAAGAATCGAGTTGCAATCATGAACGAATCTCCATTCGGGCTTCTAGCTCGCATTGCACGATTGCCGACCGGAGCCGTGGGCCTGGTGTTGCTGGCGGCAATCCTGCTCATCGCAGTATTGGCGCCGTGGTTATACCCGGGTGATCCCTGGAAGATGGCGGGTCGGCCGAACTTGCCGCCCTTCAGCACGGGCTTTCTGTTGGGTACCGATATGCTGGGGCGCGATATTGCTGCAGGTATTGCACATGGCGCTCGTGTATCGCTCATGATCGGCCTGGTCGCTACGATGGTGGCGGTGCTGGTGGGCTCTTTGCTGGGTGCNATCGCAGGCTATCACGGTGNTCGTACTGATGATCTCATCATGCGCATTACCGAGATCTTNCAGACCATTCCCAGCTTCTTNCTCGCTNTGCTGCTCGTTGCCATCTTTTCCCCGTCGATCTATTCGATCGTGCTGGCCATCGGCATCGTATCGTGGCCTTCGGTGGCTCGTCTGGTACGGGCGGAGTTCATGTCCTTGCGTACTGCCGATTTCGTGAAGGCGGCCATCGTGGGCGGGCAGTCCAATGGTCGAATCCTGTTCAGGCAGATTCTTCCCAACACGCTGTCGCCCATCATCGTGGCGGCGTCGCTGATGGTGGCCACTGCGATCCTGATCGAGTCGGCCATCAGCTTCCTGGGCCTGGGCGATCGCAACTTCATTACCTGGGGCTTCATGATCGGTGCAGGACGCACCATGATCCGGCAGAACTGGTGGTTGTCGGCAATCCCCGGGATCGCGATCTTCCTGACTGTGCTGGCGCTCAACTTTGTCGGCGATGGGTTGAACTACGCCCTGAATCCGCGTTCGCGAGGTGTACATGGAAACAAATGAGAGCAAGCAGTCAGACTCCGAAGTCCTGCTATCAATTGAGAACCTGTCGGTGGCGCTGCCCGGAGGCGGTGACCGCAAGCATGCAGTGCACGACCTTTCGCTGCAGCTGAAGAAAGGGGAAACGGTCTGCATCGTCGGGGAATCCGGTTCCGGCAAATCAGTGACGGCGCACGCCGTGATGCGCTTGCTGCCACCGGGCGGCCTGCGCCTTGAGTCGGGCGTCATCCGCTTCGAGGGCGAGGACATCCTCAAGATGTCCGATGCCCAAGTGCGGCAAATGCGCGGTGCGCGCATCTCGATGATTTTCCAGGAGCCTATGACCGCCCTGAACCCGGTGATGCGAGTAGGTGAGCAGATTGCCGAAGCGCTCCGGGTACATGGGGTGCGCGACCGCGCTGAGCAACAGCGTCGCGTGGTGGCGCTGCTTGCTGACATGAAGTTGCCTGACCCGGAGACGCTGCAGTACAGCTATCCCTTCCAGCTTTCGGGTGGGCAGCGGCAGCGTGTGATGATCGCTATGGCGATGGTCTCGCGCCCGGCATTGTTGATCGCCGACGAACCGACCACCGCACTGGATGTCACGACTCAGGCGCAAATTCTCAAGCTGCTGAACGATCTGAAGCAGCGCTATAACATGGGACTGCTTTTCATCACTCACGACTTCGGCGTGGTGGCGGATATTGCCGATCGTGTGGCGGTGATGCAGTCCGGCCGTTTGGTCGAGCTGGGTGATCGTGAAAAGGTTCTGCAGAATCCCGAGCATCCCTATACCAAGAAGCTCATCGCGGCCGTGCCGCGCCTGAGAACCGACGCCGAGGAGGTACTGCGCCAGGATCCGCTACTCGACATTCGCGGTGTCAACAAGACTTACCGCCCGCGGGCGACCAAGTGGTTCACGGAATCCGAGCGTCTGCAGGTCTTGAACGGTGTCGATCTGCGCATTCACCGCGGTGAAATCATGGGGCTGCTTGGTGAGTCCGGCTCTGGGAAAACCACGTTGGGTCACTGTGTTGCCAAGCTGATTTCGATCGATTCCGGCGAAGTCCGCTTTGACGGCCGTGACATCACGGCCATGGACCACAACGCGTTTCGCTCGTTGCGTCCCCGCATCCAGATGATCTTCCAGGATCCCTATTCGTCGCTTAACCCGCGTCATCGCGTGGGCCGCATCATCACGGAGAATGCGTTGCTGAATGGGGTGCCTAAAGAGGTGGCCAATCGCCGCATGATGGAAGTGCTGGAGTTGGTGGGCCTGGATGCTTCCGCGGTCGACCGGTTGCCGCATGAGTTCAGTGGCGGTCAGCGTCAGCGTATCGGTATTGCGCGCGCGCTGGTCATGGAACCCTCGCTAATCGTGGCAGATGAACCGGTTTCGGCGCTTGACGTGTCGGTGCAGCAGCAGGTTCTTGAGCTCTTGCGCAAGGTGCGTGAGCGTTACGGCTTGTCGATGCTTTTCATCACACACGATTTGCGGATAGCGAGCCAGATATGCGACCGTATCGCCATCATGCAGCGCGGCCGTATCGTGGAGTGCCAGACGGCCGGCGATATCTACCGCAACCCGCAGCACCCGTACACACGGGAGCTCATCGCTTCCATGCCGGGAAGAATGGTCGAGTCAGGAGCCTTGGCGGATCGACCCGGGGGCGTCGCGAGTCCGCAGCCTGCGGGACATCGCAAGGGCGTTCCCGAGAGCGTCTGCACAACCCGGCCCGCATTTACTTGAAGCGATGCGAGCCTTCTGGGTCGTGCGCTTAGAACAACGATTACCTGGATTGAGAGGATTGCTTTGAGTACCTATCCCGATACGCTTTTACTGATCGACAATGAGTGGCGCGAAGCGCAAGACGGCGCGCGCATCGATGTCGTGAATCCTGCCACAGGCCAGAAAATCGGTTCCGTGGCGAGTGCCAGCCAGGCAGACCTGGATGCGGCATTGGCGGGCGCGCAACGGGGGTTTGAAGTGTGGCGCGATACCTCGGCGCACGAGCGCTGCGCGACCATGCGCCGGGCGGCTGCCTTGATTCGAGAGCGCGCCGAGACGATCGCCCGCATGTTGACCACGGAGCAGGGGAAACCACTCTTTGAAGCGCGCGCAGAAGTGCTGGCGGGCGCCGACATCATTGAATGGTTCGGGAATGAAGCCTTGCGGGTATATGGCCGCATCGTGCCGTCGCGAAACATTGCTGCCCAGCAGCTGGTCATGAAAGAGCCAGTGGGGCCGGTGGCAGCGTTTACGCCCTGGAATTTCCCGGTGAACCAGATCGTGCGCAAATTGGGGGCGGCCCTGGCAACGGGTTGTTCCTTTTTGGTGAAGGCGCCTGAAGAGACACCGGCGTCACCGGCCGCGCTGCTTCAGTGTTTTGTGGATGCGGGCCTTCCCAAGGGCGTGATCGGGCTGGTGTTTGGCTCGCCCTCGGCGATCTCTAGCTATCTGATCGCGCACCCTGTAATCCGCAAGATTACGTTCACTGGTTCAACGGCCGTTGGAAAAGAGCTGGCCGCGCTGGCGGGCCGCCATATGAAGCGCGTGACCATGGAGCTGGGCGGACACGCTCCGGTGATCGTGGCGGCGGATGCGGACGTCTCACTGGCGGTCAAGGCGGTGGGCGCTGCGAAGTTCCGCAATGCGGGTCAGGTGTGCATTTCTCCGACGCGCTTCCTGGTCCACAAGGACATCAAGGCCGAGTTCGAGGCGGCTTTCGTGGCGCATGCCCAGCAGCTCAAGCTCGGCAATGGGCTTGAAGAGGGAACGAACCTCGGGCCCCTGGCCAATGAACGTCGGCTCGTGGCCATGGATGCAGTCGTGAGGAATGCATGTGAAAAGGGTGCCCGATTGATGACAGGCGGCGAGCGCGTGGGGTCAGAAGGAAACTTCTTCGCGCCCACCGTGTTGTCCGATGTACCGCTGGACGCAAGCATCTTCAATGAAGAGCCCTTTGGTCCCGTAGCGGGCATTCGCAGCTTCGAAACCCTGGACGAAGCGATCAACGAAGCGAATCGCTTGCCCTATGGGCTCTCGTCCTATGCCTTCACCCGCTCCATCAAGACGGTGCAGGAAATAACGCGTCGTCTTGAGGTGGGCATGGTCTGGGTCAACCAGGCTGCGACACCCTCTGCGGAGCTTCCTTTTGGCGGGGTCAAGGACTCGGGATACGGCTCGGAAGGCGGCCCCGAAGCCCTGGAGGCGTATCTCGTGACTAAGGCCGTATCGATCACGGGTATTTAAGATACGGCGGCGCCCTGACGATTCGGTCGGCAGAGCGCGGCGGCGCGCAAGCTGTCTTTCCCACGTTTTCGATGTGGGCAATGGCCAGTGGCCATTGCCCGGGTAGCGTCAAGGGATTCTTGTCCGATCTGACAGGTACGGCCTCTTCAGGCACTGAACCTGCCCATTGTTTTCTCTTCCCGGGCTCCGTTGTGGAGCCCGCGGACCGGCGTTTTGTGCCCCTGTGAGCGAAAACCGGGGTATATACGTGTCCGGCTCAGCACATTGAAGGAAAACAATGCAACGAATTGGCATCATGGCAGCGGTGCATGGCGAGATCGCCGAACTGCTCCAGCATATGGATACGCCTACGGTCCACCGTATCGGCATGCGCGATTACCACGAGGGGATCTTGTACGGTAAACCTTGTGTGGTGGTGCTGGCCAGGATGGGCAAGGTGGCGGCCGCGGCCACTGCAGTCACACTCGTTCGCGAATTCAATGTCGACCGGGTGATCTTCACCGGCTTGGCCGGAGGCCTTGCCGACTGCGCCCGCGTCGGCGATATCGTGGTGGGCACCAGTCTGCTCCAACACGATCTCGATGCCCGGCCATTGTTCCCCCGCCATGAAATTCCGTTGCTGGGTCGGAGCAGGATCGACGCATGTCCGCGCCTGAGCAGGGTGCTGGCGCATGCGGCGCGTAATTATCTGCAAGTAGCTTGGTGCTCCGAGTTTCCACCGGATGTAAGACACGAATTTCACATTGGTGAGCCTCGCGTGCATACTGGCGCAATCATCAGTGGGGATCAATTCATCAGTAGCGCCACTGCGGTGCACGCACTCCGGCAGCAATTGCCCGACGCATTGTGTGTAGAAATGGAAGGTGCTGCCGTGGCCCAAGTGTGTCATGAATACGGTGCTGATTTTGCGGTGATACGTACCGTTTCAGACCGAGCGGACGAGAACGCGGGTCATGATTTCGATGCCTTTCTTGCGCGCATCGCAAGTCGTTATTCCTCTGGCATCTTGCTGCGCGCAATTCGCGATTTGTAGTCCACGTGGCTGCAGGTTTTACGTGGGGCTTGAGGTAACATCTTCGGTGAATCAAAAAAATCAATAAACCATCAGGAGACAAACATGGGTTACCTCAAACAATTGCGTCCCATATTGGCTGCGGCGCTCTTTTCAGCAGCCGCGGTGGTGCAGGCACAAGTGAGCATGATGCTTCCTGCCAATCCCGGCGGGGGGTGGGACTCCACGGGTCGGCAGGCCATGCAGGCCATGAACGAAGCCGGAATTTATACCGGTACGGTCAGCTTCACCAACCGTGGCGGGGCGGGTGGCACGATCGGCCTGGCAGAATTCCAGCGCCAGAAAGGCAAGGCTGACGCCTTGGCGGTATTCGGGGCCATTACAGTGGGCTCGATCTCCATGAACAAATCTCCCATCGATTTGACCCAGTTCAAACCGATTGCGCGGCTTACGGCCGAGCACATCGTCCTGGCCGTCAAAGCCGACTCGCCCTACCAGAACCTTGGGGATTTCGTGCGCGCGCTCAAGGAGAACCCTGGGGCCATGCCGGTCGGCGGCGGTTCGGCCGGGGGCGTGGACCATATCGCCTTGGCGTTACTCGCACAGAAGGGCGATGTGCCTGTTTCAGCTTTGAACTACATCCCTCAGGCCGGGGGGGCCGACACTGTAACGGGTATCGTGAACGGCACGCTTAAAGGAGGGTTGTCGGGCATTTCCGAATTCCAGCAGTTTGCCGAAAGCGGACGCATCCGTATTCTGGCCGTCACGTCGGCCCAGCGCATGAAGGGGCACGACGGCATCCCCACCTTCAAGGAATCGGGTTTCGATGTCGAGATCGCAAATTGGCGCGGTGTGCTTGGCTCGATCGACATGCCTGATGAAAACTATCGCCAATGGGTCGACCGCTTTACGAAACTCAGTGAAAGCAAAGCCTGGCATGCGGTCATGGAACGCCAGGGCTGGGAACCCTACTTCCTGGCAGGTGATGACTTTGGCGCGTTCATCAAGAGCGAGAGCGAGCGCATCAACGGTATTCTGCGCGACGCAGGCTTGGTCAAGTAATCCTGTTCCCGGAGCGCCTGCATGAACTCGACGACCCCTCGGCCCTGGTGGCTGGGCATCGCGGTGATCTTGATTGGTGCCATCTGCCTGTATGCGTCAAGTCAGCTGAATCTGTCCGCTCAGTATGCGGCGATCGGCCCCGGGCTGTTCGTGGCGTTGGTGGGGGTTGGATTAGTCGGCCTGGGTGTGTTGCTGCTTGTGCAGATCGGCCGTGGCACGGCCTTCGACAATGAAGAACTCGCCGCGGATCCGGGCATGGACAAGCTTGCATTCTTCACTGTCCTGCTGGCGGCGCTCATACCGGCTCTTGTCATCGAAGCGCTGGGGTTGCCCCTCACCGCCATGGTGAGTTTCATGCTGGTGGCCCGGGCGCTGGGCTCCCGCCGCACGATTGCAGACCTGGTGGCCGGGTTCATCCTGGGCAGCGTGGCGTGGTATCTATTCAGCCGCCTGGGCCTGCAATTGGGCCACTTCTTCCCATTGTTGGGGGCGTAATGGAAACCTTGTCCTTATTGTTGCAAGGTTTTGGTGTGGCGCTGCAGCCCATCAATATCATGTGGGCCCTGGTCGGTTCGCTGCTCGGTACGGCCATTGGCATCCTTCCGGGGATTGGGCCGGCTCTCACCATTGCATTGCTTCTTCCCGTCACGGTCTCGGTCGGGCCTGTCTCAGCGTTCATCATGTTTGCCGGCGTCCTGTATGGCGCCATGTATGGCGGTTCCACCACGGCTATCTTGATCAACACCCCCGGTGAGTCAGGCGCGATGATGACGGCGCTCGAAGGCAACAAGATGGCACGAGCAGGTCGGGGCGCAGCGGCGCTGGCGACGGCCGCCATTGGTTCGTTCGTAGCGGGCACAATGGCGACCCTGGCCCTTACGTTCGCGGCGCCTGCCGTGGCGGAGCTGGCCTTCATCTTCACGCCGGCCGATTACTTTGCCCTGACGATCATGGCGTTCACCTCTGTGGCCGTCGTAATGGGCGCATCTCGAGTACGCGGCTTCATCGCCTTGTTCCTTGGGCTGGCACTAGGCGTCATCGGTATCGACACCATGACCGGCCAGCCNCGGATGACGCTGGGATTCNCCGACTTGCTCGACGGCGTGGAGCTGACCGTGGTNCTGGTGTCTGTCTTTGCGGTAGGAGAGNTCCTGTATGTGGCCAGCCGCTATCGTCATCAAAAGGACGANGTGATCCCCATTCGTGGGAAAGTGTTCATGACCCGCGANGAGTGGTCGCGATCCTGGAAGCCCTGGTTGCGCGGTGCAGTCATTGGGTTCCCTATGGGGGCGATCCCGGGAGGCGGATCCGAACTACCCACTATGTTGTCGTATTCGCTGGAAAAGAATCTATCGCGCAAAAAACAGGAATTCGGGCATGGCGCCATCGAAGGTGTTGCCGGGCCGGAAGCCGCCAACAATGCCGCTGCGGCAGGGGTGCTCGTGCCCCTGCTCACGCTCGGCTTGCCCACCTCGGCCACAGCGGCCATTTTGCTTGTCGCGTTCCAGAACTACGGCCTGCAGCCAGGGCCATTTCTCTTTAGCAACAATGCGGAACTGGTGTGGGGTTTGATTGCATCGCTCTATGTCGGCAACGTGATGCTGCTGGTGCTGAACCTGCCTTTGGTCGGCTTGTGGGTACGCTTGCTCTACATCCCCAAACCTCAGCTGTACGCAGGCATCCTCGTGTTTGCGATGATCGGGATATGGGGCGTGTCGGGGTCGATCTTCGACCTGGCCATGATGGCCGGTATGGGGGTCGTGAGCTACGTGATGCGGGTGTATGGCTTCCCCATCGCACCGTTGCTGATCGGCCTGATCCTGGTGCCCCTTGCCGAGAATCAATTGCGTACGGCTTTGGCTGCCGGCCAGGGCAACGTGCTCGTTTTGTTCCAAAGCCCGATTGCCGTCGCATTTTATCTAGCTGCCATATTCGCTCTTTTCGTGCCGTGGGTGATCGCCCGGCTTAAACAAACCTCCTGAGCCCGCCAATTTCTTCCATGAGGAGTTCCCGCATGAGTCAACCCGTTGTGCTTCTAGCCACCCCCGTTCCTGAAGACCTTGCGGCGCGATTACGCGCGCACTTTACGGTTGTGGAGATCCCGCCGGGTGAAAGCGTGGCTGCAGTCCTGGACGATGTTCAACGCAGCCGCATCAACGGCGTGCTGACGAGCCTGCGTACCCGTTTCGACGCCTCAGCCATGGATGCGCTGCCTAACCTCAAGGTGATCTCCAACTTCGCGGTAGGTTTCGACAATGTAGATATTGACGCCGCTTCGGACCGGGGTATTCTGGTGTGCAATACGCCCAGGGTGCTGGACGCGGCTGTCGCCGACCTGACCTTTGGGATGCTGATCATGCTCGGGCGCAACATGCTGAACTGCGACGCGTACGTGCGAGACGGCAGTTGGGCGAGCAAGGGGCCCTTCCCACTGACCCGCGACATTCGAGGCAAAAC
>Ga0065721_10052243_pt1 | contig 12331 bp, 10 predicted proteins | sample Mesricmetagenome_FD_59108 | JGI IMG/M metagenome (GOLD analysis project Ga0065721, IMG submission 59108) | Mesophilic microbial community from rice straw/compost enrichment Sample: eDNA_1 v2 (version 2) | ecosystem: Engineered > Solid waste > Grass > Composting > Bioreactor | place: USA: Davis... | reverse complement strand
GGCGGAAGCGGCGTTGGAAGCGGGGCTGGTCGCCGCTAAGGACGAGCTCCCGGCGATCGTGCTGGAGGTGCCGAAAGACAAAGCGCACGGGGATTTGGCGACGAATCTCGCGATGCAGCTGACGAGAATCGCGAAGAAAAATCCGCGGCAGATCGCCGAGGCGATCATCGCCAAGCTGGCCCCGGGCCGGGCTTCCATTCAATCGGCGGAGATCGCGGGTCCCGGATTCATCAATTTCCGGTTGGACAAGAGCTACTTGCATCCGGTCGTCGGCGAAGCCCTGACCCAAGGAAGCGCCTACGGGCATGTCCAAGACGGCCGGGGACAGCGGGTCCAAGTCGAATTCGTCAGCGCGAATCCGACGGGCAGCCTGCACCTCGGCCACGCCCGCGGGGCGGCCGTCGGCGACGCGCTGTGCAACGTCCTGTCCGCGGCCGGATACGACGTGACGCGCGAATATTACATCAACGATGCCGGCAACCAGGTCAACAACCTGGCGAAATCCCTCGAAGCCCGTTACCGCCAGGCGCTGGGGCAAGAGGCGGAGATGCCGGAGGACGGCTATTACGGCGAGGATATCGTCGGATTCGCGAAGGAATTGGCGAACGAGGAAGGCGATCGGCTGCTGTCGCTGTCGGACGAAGAGCGTTTCGCTTTTTTCCGCCGGTACGGACTCGAGAGGGAGCTCGCCAAGATCAAACGCGATCTGGCCAGGTTCGGCGTCTCGTTCGACGAATGGTTCAGCGAGACTTCCCTGTACGAGAACGGGAAAGTGACGGAGGCGCTGGGCGCGCTGAAAGCCCAGGGGCAGACGTACGAGCAGGAAGGCGCGGTCTGGCTGTCTTCGACGGCGTTCGGCGACGACAAGGACCGGGTGCTCGTCAAGAACGACGGCAGCTATACGTATTTGACGCCGGACGCGGCTTACCACATGGACAAGTACAAGCGCGGATTCGACCGGATGATCAACATCTGGGGAGCGGACCACCACGGTTACATTCCGCGGATGAAGGCGGCCATGGCCGCGCTGGGCAACGACCCGGATAAGCTGACGGTGCTGATCGCCCAGATGGTCAGCTTGTTCCAGAACGGCGAGAAGGTGAAGATGTCCAAGCGGACGGGCAAGGCGATCACGATGGAAGACCTGATGGACGAGGTCGGAGTGGACGCCATCCGGTATTTCTTCACGATGCGGAGCATGGATTCGCATCTGGATTTCGACATGGATCTCGCGGTGTCCAAGTCCAACGAGAACCCCGTGTTTTACGTGCAATACGCGCATGCGCGGATTTGCAGCATTTTCCGCCAGGCGGAGGAGCAAGGGATCGCCGTGCGGCCTTGGCAGGAGGCCGATCTCGCCAAGCTGTCGGCCGAACAAGAGCTCGATCTGCTGCGGAAAATCGCGGAGCTGCCGGAGACGATCTCGGAAGCCGCGAGGATATACGCTCCCCACGCGATCGTTCGTTACGCCTACGAGCTGGCTTCCCAATTCCACAGCTACTATCGGGCGGAACGCGTCATTACCGAGGACGCGGAGCAGAGCCAGGCCAGGCTGCAACTGCTGGCGGCCGTTCGCGTCGCGATCGCGAACGCGCTGGCCCTCGTCGGCGTATCCGCTCCGGACAAGATGTAGCGTCCGCTCATAATTTGTCGACCGCGTTCATCATGCGCGTGACGTTCAGCTCCCCGGCCGTCCGGGGGGCTTTGCCGTTTCTAAGGGGCACCGCGGACAGCTTGACGACCGTCTTGATCTGTTCCGGGCCAAGATCGGGCCGATGGGCGAGCAGCAAGGCGATCGCTCCCGTGACGTGGGAGGTGGCCATCGAAGTGCCGCTCATCTCGCGGTGTTTGCCCCTTAGCCACGAAGACATGATCCTTTCCCCGGGAGCATAGACGTCGATCAGATGGCTCCGGTTGGTGAACTTCGCGACGCGTCCCGCCCGGTTCGTCGCCCCGACGGCGATCGTCTGGGGGAAGCCGGCCGGGAAATCGATGTCGCCGACTCGCCCTTCGTTGCCCGAGGAGGCGACGATCAGCACGCCCGACCGGTAGGCGTTCGCGACGGCGCTCAGCAGGGAGCGGCTTCTCGTTTTCATGCCGAAGCTCATGTTGACGACGTCGATCCGATTGAGGACGCACCATTCGATGCCGAGAATAATGTCCGAGACGTAAGCCGTCCCGTTGTGATCGAACGCCTTGACCGGATAGATCGTCGAACGGGGCGCGACGCCGATCATGCCTTGGAGCTCGTTGGCCGCGGCGATCGTGCCCGCGATGTGCGTGCCGTGGCCGTTGTCGTCCTGGGGCAGCGCCATGCGGTTCAGCAGGTTGATGCCTCTTTCCAGGGAGTGGCGCAGATCGGGATGGGAGAAATCGACGCCCGTGTCGATGACTCCGACCTTGACCCGGTATCCGGTCGTCCTGCTCCAAGCCCGAGGCGCCTGAATATGCTTGACCCCCCAAGGAATGCCCTTCTCGCTGACGATCGCCCCCTTGGGGAGCGCCTGAACGGAGACGGGAACGTCCTCTTCCCAGACCGCTTTGTCTTGCAGGAAGGAGGGCAGGCGCAGACCTTCCGACGGGCAGGAGATCGCTTGGATGGAAGCCAGGCTGCGGATGCCGGGAGACGGCCCGATGCCGCCTCCGGCCGAGTTTCCGGGCCCGAATTCCCGCAGGAATCTCCGGTAATCGCGCGGATCCGGAAATCGGACGATGCATCTTCCGGCCGTCGCGCCGCCGCGGGATCCGTGATGTCCGTTCGAGCTTTCGCTGACGTTCAATGCGGCTTCCCTCCCGGACGAATGTGCAGCCGGCGGCCGGCGAGGTCCGCTGCGTCGACTGCCGTGTCCTCTACTGTATGAGAGTCGCTCGGCAAAAGCTTGGGAATGTGGCCTTTTTGAAAGGAAATAGGCGTCGCTCCGTGTCATTTTCGAGTGCCCGACATAGGATGAATAGAGAGTTTCCCGGCGAGACTCTCGGTCATGCCGGTCCTTCGCCTTCGCGGAGGCGCCCGGAAGGATACAGTCGAAAAGCGAAGTCGTCGTCCCGGAAAGGACACGGCTTCGCTTTTTCGTTGGCGACGCGGAAGGAAAAGCGGGAGGTGCCGGCGACTTGCAATTTTATGCGAAATACGCTTTACTATAGGTTGACATATCAAGGCGAAGGTAAATAATTGTTCACATACAGAGAGGATGGAAGTCGCGTGAGCGCCGATTACGTGCTGAAAATCGACTCCGAGAAAATTCGCGAGATGCCGATGGTGGATCTGGCTTACGAGCTGCTGAGAACCGCCAATACCCCGTTCTACTATCGCGACCTGATGATGGAGATCGCCAAGCTGAGGGGATTGACCCAGGAGCAGGTTACGGAAGTCATCGTGCATTTGTATACGGAGATCAACATCGACGGACGGTTCGCCTGCGTTGGCGGCAACGTCTGGGGCCTTAAGCGCTGGTACCCGGTAGAACGTTCCGACGAGCAGATGGGAGGCACCAAGCGTCCTCGCATCATCAACGACGACGACGACGAGGAAGACGACGATCTGTTCGGCGAGGAAGACGAGGGCGTAACCGCCGAGGACGAAAGCTACGATCTGTTCGACGAAGACAGCGACGAGGTGTTCGAGGAAGGCGAGGAAGCGGCCGACGCGGACGACGAAGTCTTGATCGAGGACGACGAGGAAGCCGAGATCGACGAGGATCTCGAAGCGGGAGAAGACGAGGAAGAATTCGAGGACGAAGAGGACGAATCGGCCGACGAAGAATTCGAAGAAGAAGAAGACAAGTAATCCGGAGCGGCGAAAGCCGTCCGCGGCGGCTTCCCCGGCCCGGCATTCCGGGGAAGTCCGTTTGTGCTTGACACCGTCCGACCCAGAAGTTAAACTTATGCTTGGGCTTTAGAAGTACGGTTTTCCATAGGCAGGAATGAGAAGAGTGCCCCCATTTATTGGGCGACACTTTTTTTTGTTTTTTCCCCGGTTTGCAATGGAACGTAGGGTTAGGGCAAAGCTAAAAGAAGATGCCGCAAAAGGCAGGCAGCGGGAGGTTTCGTACAGAGTGACCAAATATATTTTCGTGACGGGCGGCGTCGTTTCTTCGCTCGGCAAAGGCATTACCGCCGCTTCGCTCGGCAGGTTGCTTAAGAATCGCGGATTGAAGGTAACGATCCAGAAATTCGATCCGTACATTAACGTGGACCCGGGAACGATGAGCCCTTACCAGCACGGCGAGGTGTTCGTAACGGACGACGGAGCGGAGACCGACCTGGATCTGGGTCACTACGAACGTTTTATCGACATCAATCTATCGAAGAACAGCAACGTGACGACGGGCAAAATTTATTCGACGGTCATCAGCAAGGAACGCAGAGGCGAATACTTGGGCGGAACGGTTCAGGTCATTCCCCACATCACGAACGAGATCAAAGATCGCGTGTTCCGCGCGGGCAAGGAAGCGGGCTCCGACGTCGTCATCACGGAAATCGGCGGTACGGTAGGCGATATCGAGAGCTTGCCGTTCCTGGAAGCGATTCGGCAGATCAAGAGCGATATCGGGCGCGAGAACGTCATGTACATCCACGTGACGCTCATTCCATATATTAAAGCGGCCGGAGAAGTCAAGACGAAGCCGACCCAGCATAGCGTCAAGGAGCTGCGCAGCATCGGCATCCAGCCGAACGTCATCGTCTGCCGCACGGAGTATCCTTTGGCGGACGACCTGAAGCGCAAGATCGCGTCGCTCTGCGACATCGACGTGAACGCGGTCGTCGAATGCCGCGACGCCTCCACGCTGTACGAAGTTCCTCTCAACCTTCGGGCGGAAGGGCTCGACGACTACGTCGTCAAGCACCTGAACCTGAACGCGGCCGATGCACCGGACATGAAGGAATGGGAGGCGCTCGTCGCCCGCGTGAAGTCGCTCAAGAAGACGACGGAGATCGCCATCGTCGGGAAATACGTCGCTCTGCACGACGCGTACCTGAGCATCGTCGAATCGCTCGGACATGCCGGCATCGACGCCGATTCGGAAGTGAACATCCGCTGGATCAACGCGGAGGAGATCGAGCCGTCCAACGTGGGCGAGCTGCTCGGCGGCGTTCACGGCATTCTCGTTCCCGGAGGCTTCGGGGACCGGGGGATCGAAGGCAAGATTACCGCGATCCGTTACGCCCGCGAGACGGGCACGCCGTTCTTCGGCATCTGCCTGGGCATGCAAGTGGCGGTCGTCGAATACGCGCGCGGCATGGCGGGTCTAGACGGCGCCAACAGCTCCGAGATCGATCCGACTACGCCGTATCCGGTTATCGATCTTCTGCCGGAACAGAAGGATATCGAAGACCTCGGAGGCACGATGCGACTCGGCCTTTATCCATGCAAGCTGGTGCCCGGAAGCCTGGCGGCGCGATGCTACGGGGAAGAGCTGGCGTACGAGCGTCACCGCCACCGGTACGAGTTCAACAACGAGTACCGCGAACGGATCGAGTCGGCCGGGCTGCGCATTTCCGGCACGTCTCCGGACGGACGTCTCGTGGAAATGATCGAGCTGCCCGACCATCCGTGGTTCCTCGCCGTTCAATTCCATCCGGAGTTTACGTCGCGTCCGAACCGTCCGCAGCCGTTGTTCAGAGAGTTCGTCAAGGCGGCGCTGAATCGCTCGGAAGGTTAACCTGGAAAGCCGCGCGAAGAAGACCGTTTCGGCAATGGCCGATACGGTCTTCTTGCATAAAGGCGAGCCGGAAGGAATGGGACGGGCCGTTTCGGGTCAAGAATGAAGGATTGGTACGGGTCTTCATATTTTTTACATGGAAAGAGAAGGAATTTGCGCTTTCGGTCACGAATAAGGCTACAACAGTGATTCGGGGGGTTGAGTCCTTGGATAAGAAGAAATTGTTGATCGTGGACGATCAGGTCGGTATCCGCATTCTGCTGCTGGAAGTTTTCGCTACCGAAGGCTACGATACTTTCCAGGCCGCGAACGGAAGAACGGCTCTGGACATTGTCCGGACGAACCGTCCCGACCTCGTGCTGCTCGATATGAAGATTCCCGGAATGGACGGGCTCGAGATTCTGAAGCAGATCAAGGAGTACGACCAAGACATCAAGGTGATCATGATGACCGCCTACGGCGAGCTGGACATGATCAAGGAAGCGACCGATCTGGGCGCCCTCATGCATTTCACGAAACCGTTCGACATCGACGAGATGAGGCTGGCCGTGAACATGCAGCTGGGGCAAAGCTCGGCGTCCCGTTTCGCGACCGGCTTCTAGCCCGAACGGCGGATTCCGGGGGACCGTTCAAAACAACGGCCGTTCGATTTACTTCGCTTACTTATTTTGTGTTATAATAACGCAGTATGTAACGAGACGCGAGAACCATTTGAAATCGCAGGAGGAATTGCACAAATGCCATTAGTATCGATGTCGGAATTTTTGCCTCAAGCCAAAGCCGGAAAATACGCGGTCGGCCAATTCAACATGAACAACCTGGAGTTTGCCCAAGCGATCACGGACGCCGCGATCGCCGAAAATTCCCCGTTCATTTTCGGCGTCAGCGAAGGCGCCTTGAAGTACATGGGCATGGAATACACGGTCGCGATCGCGAAAGCGGCCGCCGAGAAATCCGGTCTTCCGATCGCGTTGCACCTGGATCACGGCAGCAACTTCGATATTGCCATGAAGTGTATCCGCGCCGGCTTCTCTTCCGTCATGTTCGACGGCTCTCACCATTCCTTCGAGGACAACATCCGTCTGACCAAGGAAGTCGTGAAAGCCGCTCACGCGATGGGCGTATCCGTCGAAGGCGAGCTCGGCACGATCGGCGGTGTCGAGGACGACATCAGCGTGGACGAAGCGAACGCGGCTCTGGCCAAGCCGGAGGAAGCGATCCGTTTCTACGAGGAGACGGGCGTCGACTGCCTCGCGATCGCGGTTGGCACGGCCCACGGGATGTACAAGGGCGAAGTGAAGATCCATTACGATATCATTAAGGAAGTCGTGGCGAAAATTCCGGTTCCGGTCGTTCTTCACGGCGGCTCCGGCGTTCCGGACGAGATGATCCGCGAAGCGATCCAATCCGGCGTGGGCAAGATCAACGTCAACACGGAAAACCAAGTCGCTTGCACGGACGCGATCCGCGCCGTTCTGGGGAAAGACGCGAAAGTCTACGATCCTCGCAAATATTTGACGCCTGCCCGCGAGGCGATGAAGGCCGTCGTTCAAGAGAAGATCCGCTTGTTCGGAAGCAGCAACAAAGCCTAATATCCTAACGTCTATTTCATCATCGCAAGACAAGCGGGAAAACGTCTCGGGGCGTTTTCCCGTTCCTTCATGTGCCGGGTAATCCACGCGGCAACAACACGAGGAGGAAGACGGCATTCATGGAAAAATTGATGGTCCGGGGAGGTCGGCCGCTCAGGGGAACGGTCGGCATCAGCGGCGCGAAGAACAGCGCCGTCGCGCTTATTCCCGCGGCGATATTGGCCGAGTCGGAAGTACGCCTGGATAACCTTCCCCAGTTAAGCGACGTGGCGGTTTACGCGGAATTGCTGGAACAGCTCGGAGGCAAGGTGATCTGGCGGGACGATACGATGACGATCGATCCTTCGGGCATGAAATCGGTCCCGATGCCGAACGGAAGAGTCAAGCTGCTGCGGGCTTCCTATTATTTGATGGGGGCCTTGTTGGGAAGATTCGGGGAAGCGACGATCGGCTTGCCGGGCGGCTGCAACTTCGAGCCGCGCCCGATCGATCAGCATATCAAAGGGTTCGAGGCGCTGGGCGCCGAAGTGACGAACGACCACGGGTCCATCCGGATCCGGGCGAAGGAATTGCGCGGAGCGAAAATCTATCTCGACGTCGTAAGCGTCGGAGCGACGATCAATATCATGCTGGCGGCTTCGAGGGCGAAGGGCCTCACGCTGATCGAGAATGCCGCCAAGGAACCCGAGATCATCGACGTGGCGACGCTGCTGAACGCCATGGGCGCGAAGATCAAGGGCGCGGGAACCGAGACGATCCGGATCGAAGGCGTCCCGGAAATGCACGGATGCCGCCACTCGATCATTCCGGATCGCATACAAGCCGGAACATACATGATTGCCGCCGCGGCGACTCGCGGCGACGTCCTTATCGATAATATTATTCCCAAGCATTTGGAAGCGATGACCGCCAAGCTGCAGGAAATGGGCGTGCACGTCTACGAGATGGACGAGTCCATCCGGGTAGTCGGACAACCCCTCTACGAAGCGGTGGACGTGAAAGCGCTCGTCTACCCCGGATTCGCCACCGATCTGCAGTCCCCGATGACCAGCTTGCTCGCGCAGGCTCGGGGGGTCAGCGTGTTGTCCGATTACGTGTACAACAATCGCTTCAAGCATGTCCCGGAGCTCGTCCGCATGGGCGCGCAGATCCGGGTCGAAGGCCGTTCCGCCATCATCGAAGGCGGGCCGCTTAACGCCGCCAAAGTGCGGGCGGCCGATCTTCGCGCGGGCGCCGCGCTCGTCGTGGCCGCGCTGACGGTCGAGGACGGCACGACGGAGATCAGCGGGGTCGAGTATATCGACCGCGGCTACGAGCGTCTCGTGCCGCTGCTCGGCAATCTCGGCGCGGAAGTCTGGCGGGACGGCTAGACGGATTTGAATCGTTTCCGACATAAACCCGGCTCGCCTTCCCTAAGAACGGCGAAAGCCGTTTATGCTTGGAATCACCTCTAATACAAAGTGGGGATATCATTGACGGATTTAATGATGGGCGACCTGGAAGGGCTTAAGCTGACCGAGCTGTACAAGCTCGCGAAGCAGCACCAGATCCAGAATTACGCTCAGATGAAGAAAAAAGAATTGATTATCGCGATTCTGCGAGCGCAAGCCGAGAGAAGCGGACTGATGTTCATGGAAGGCGTGCTCGACGTGCTCCCCGAAGGCTTCGGCTTCCTGAGGCCGATCAACTATTTGCCGAGTCCGGAGGATATCTATATCTCCGCCTCGCAAATCCGCAAGTTCGACTTGCGAACGGGGGATCTGGTATCCGGCAAATGCCGGGCGCCAAAGGAGAGCGAACGGTATTTCGGGCTTCTGCAAGTGAACGCCGTCAACGGCGTGACGCCGGAAGCCGCCGCGGAACGCCTGCATTTTCCCGCACTCACCCCGCTGTACCCGCAGAAGAAGATCAAGCTAGAAACGTCGCCTACCCATCTTTCCACTCGCATCATGGATCTCGTAGCCCCGGTCGGACTCGGTCAACGCGGATTGATCGTCGCGCAGCCCAAAGCGGGCAAGACGCTGCTGCTGAAGGAAATCGCCAACAGCATCGCGACGAACCACCCGGAAATCGATTTGTTCGTTCTTCTGATCGACGAAAGACCGGAAGAAGTGACCGACATGCAGCGTTCCGTGAAAGGGGAAGTCATCGCTTCGACTTTCGACGAGCTGCCGGAGAACCATATCAAGGTCGCGGAGCTGGTGCTGGAGCGGGCTCTGCGTTTGGTCGAGCATAAAAGGGACGTCGTCATCCTGCTGGACAGCATCACCAGGCTCGCGAGAGCGTACAACCTGGTCGTTCCTCCTTCGGGCCGCACGCTGTCGGGGGGGATCGACCCGGCTTCCTTCCATCGGCCGAAGCGGTTTTTCGGATCCGCTCGGAATATCGAGGAAGGCGGAAGCTTGACGATTCTGGCCACGGCTCTCGTGGAGACGGGATCGCGCATGGACGACATCATTTACGAAGAATTTAAAGGCACGGGCAACATGGAGCTGCATTTGGACCGCAAGCTTGCGGAGCGGCGCATTTTCCCGGCGCTGGACATCCGGCGTTCCGGAACCCGCAGGGAAGAAATGCTGCTCGACAAGGAAGCGCTCGATAAGCTGTGGGCGATCCGGAAGAGCATGAACGATTCCATGGAATACGTCGAAGGCTTCCTGAAGAAGCTGAACAATACGAAAACGAACCAAGAATTTCTGGATATGCTGGACATCAGCTCGGGGCCCGTCTCGTCCGGCCCGTCTTCAAGCTCCGGCGGCGGCCGCCGTCCTCCTCGAAGCGGCAACTGATGTCTTGAAGGAGGATTTAGGCTTATGCACCTGGTATACGCAGACGAACAAGGCAACGTATTCGATCATCCGGAGATGCTGGCGGTCGCGCGCAGCGGCAACGATCTCGTCGAACTGCTCGAGGACGAGCTCATTCCTTTGCCGGCGGGAGCCACGCTGGTGGGACTGCCGCATACGCGGCCGATCGGCATGGATCCGGACAGCGGAGAGATGAAGCTGCTGCCCGGCCGGTATCAGGCCGTCGGAGCGCTGCTGCCGCAGGGCTTCACTCGGTTTTACGTGCCGGGCTACTATAAGACGGACAAGACGCGGAAATTTCCGCTGTTCGGATACACCGCGGTCGTCTGGAAGGCCGGCGGCTTCCACGTGGCGGCCGCGCAAAGCGACGATCCGGAGCCGTGGAATCCCGAGAATTGCGACCGGAACGAGCTGAAGCTGGAGGTCGATCGCCTGTTAGGCGCGTATCCGGACAACCGCCTGTACAAGCATCTGTCGCACTGCGCCTTGGAATACGAGTGCCTCACGGCTTCGAATACGTTCCTGCAGCGGCTCGAAGGAGCGGTTCCCGTCTCCTTCTCCTGCAACGCCGGCTGCTACGGCTGCATTTCGGAGCAGCCCGACGACAGCGGCTTCGTCGCTCCCCAGACGCGGCTGAAGTTCCGGCCGGAGATCGACGAGGTCGTCGAGATCATGCTGGAGCATCTGAAGACGCCGGAGTCGATCATCAGCTTCGGTCAAGGCTGCGAAGGCGAGCCTTCGACGCAGGCGAAGACGATCATCGAAGCGATCAAGCGCGTCCGCGAGCGGACTTCGCTCGGCTACATCAACATCAACACGAACGCGGGGTTGTCGGACCATCTCCGGGCGATCACCGATGCCGGACTGGACTTGATGCGGGTCAGCACGATCAGCGCGATCGACGAGCACTACAACGCGTATTACAAGCCTCGCGGCTATACGCTCAAGAACGTCGAGAAATCGCTGAAATACGCGACGGACAACGGCGTGTACACGTCGATCAACTATTTGGTTTTCCCCGGCGTTACGGATCGCGAGGAGGAGATCGAAGCGATGATCGGGTTCGCCCGGAGAACGGGACTGAAGCTGATTCAGATGCGCAATCTGAACATCGATCCGGATGCCTATCTAAGCTTGATTCCGCCCCCGCAAGGAGAAATCTACGGCATGAAGGCGCTGCTGGAGATCTTCAGGCAGGAGCTTCCGGACGTGGTGATCGGCTCCTATACGCACGTGCCTCCTTACGCGCCGAAATAAATCGCAAGCCCTTGCCCGCTTCATGCGATACGTGCTATAATCCCATCATGTGTTTATTTACTCTGGGTCCGCATGTTGATCCAGGGCAGAAAGAGGTGAACCCTTTGAAACCATCCATCCATCCCAAGTACAACGTGATTACGGCGACTTGCGCATGCGGCAACAGTTTCGAAACAGGTTCGATCAAATCGAATCTGAAAGTCGAAATCTGTTCGGCCTGCCACCCGTTCTACACAGGTAAACAGAAGTTTATCGATGCGGGCGGACGCGTTGACAAGTTCAAGAAGAAATACGGAATTTAATAACGCAACCGCTAGCCAGTGTCGTCAGACACGCTCGGTTGTCGTAGATAACGCAACCGCTAGCCAGTGTCGTCAGACACGCTCGGTTGGCGTAAACGCCATGGGCGACAAAATAGCCGTATAGAGATAAGCCTCCTTTGAAATCCTACGGGATAAAAGGGAGGTTTTTTTCATGAACCATTCATGGCTTAGAACGTCGGCCGCCTCGATAGCGCTCGGCGCGCTCCTGATCGCCGGCTGCGCGGCGGGCAGCAACGGGACCGCCGGGGACGGGAACGTCCGCTCCGGCGGCACGAAGGCGCAAGGCTACAAGCAGGACGGCTTCCTCGGCCAGCAGAACGCGCGTCCCGATCTGCCCGGCCACCACATCGTAACGGGCTACGCGAACGATAACGTCTCGATGAGAGAGGCGATCCGGAACGTCCCCGGCGTCGCCGGTTCCACCGTCACCTTCAACGGGGCGGAAGCTTTCGTAACGATCAAGCTGGCGCCGGGGCTTAGCGCGCGGGAAATTCCGACGGTCGAGCAGCAAGCGGCCACCGTCCTTAGATTCAACTATCCGAGATACACGATTCATGTCAAATCGGCGAAGTAACCGATGTTTCTCAAGGGAACTGTTCCCTTCGGTTGCACTTCCCTCCGCAATTCGCTATACTTAGTTTTGCCGTGCTAGACGGGGAGGTAGCGGTGCCCTGTAACTCGCAATCCGC
>Ga0065721_10052251_pt1 | contig 12332 bp, 12 predicted proteins | sample Mesricmetagenome_FD_59108 | JGI IMG/M metagenome (GOLD analysis project Ga0065721, IMG submission 59108) | Mesophilic microbial community from rice straw/compost enrichment Sample: eDNA_1 v2 (version 2) | ecosystem: Engineered > Solid waste > Grass > Composting > Bioreactor | place: USA: Davis... | reverse complement strand
AGTCTCCGTATCCTTCCCCCATCAAGGGGGAAGAGGGGCTGCGAAGCTACCCCGCGGCCTATTCGTCGCCATCCAGACCCTTCCCCCTTGATGGGGGGGGGTATAGTGATTGCCGGCGAAAATGTCGCGTCTGACTACGGCTCCGAGCGTCTGGCGACCGCGACCATGAAGGCTCAGGAAATCAAAGCGTCGAAACGCCCTTGGAGCAAGGGCAGCTTTCGATATTCGTTCTCGTCGTCAGTCTTCCGAGCTTCAACAAGTGCGGCAAGGTCGTCATCGTCAAGTGCGATTACATATCCTCGACCGTCCAAGGCTGTGTCGCGGCAGCGCTGCGCGAACAAGGCCTTGTTCTTGAACTTGCGGCAGACAATGATGCCAAATTCGCCCCGGCTTCTACCGAACCGACCAGATATTTGGTCCAGCTCAGGATTCGCCATCTCGCTCCCGTAATTTTTGCATTCCACAAAAACGTGCGGCGCAGTGTAGTGTTTAGCAAGCCAAGCGAAGAAGCCTGCTCCTGCCATGTTGGTGTATCGTATATCAATACGCTTCCGACCTTGATGCAATTCGGACTGATAAACCGGGCTGACAAGGTCCGGATAAAATAGTGCAGTCAAGATCGCTTCGATTGCCTTCTCATACTTGGACGCATCATCGTTACCAGTGGGGAGCAAAGTGACCGCTTTGAGAAGCGCCTCCCAATCGACGGGAGGATCGCCCTCCACATTCTCGAAATCCTCGTGACTTAACGGAAGGAATGGGCGCTTTCCTACCTCTCGCCTATATTCATCGAGGACCTGTGGGAATTTGACTGTCTGCTCGATGACAGCCTTTTTATCGCCTCCATATTTTTCAATGAGGTCCACTTTGTGAACCTTCGGCTGTCTTTTCACGATCTTGATGAGAGCCGAACCGGCTTTGAGTTCCTCGCGCTGCATATGCTCCAGCAGGTAGTGCCGGTAATATTCTTGCATGTTAAACAGAGGTGTTCGGCGGACGATGGCTTTGGGCACCAGCAAAAGCTTGCCCATCTTTGTCATGGGCAGTTCGACGAACTGCGTGATCCATGCGCGACGGCCTGCGTGCCACATTGGCCCGGAGGGCACGCCCTCGGTAAGAGCAATGCCAAGCTGTCTGCATTGCTCCTGCGTATATTCGATCAAAGGGCCGCGAATGATGTTGGTCGTTATGTCGGAGACGATATCAACGCCGATGCCCGGTATGAGCAGAACCGTGTCTTCGAGGTCTTGAACCAGTCCGGATTTTGCCGCCGCACTTTGACTAAGCGCGCCCCAAACGTCGTGGGCCGACCCCTCGCCAAGCGCTCGACCACGCGACCTGCCGCGAGACAGGCCGAGATGCGTTTCATTTGGTTCGCGGAGTTCCCGCAAGAGCGCTTCCGCCGCTTGGTTATCGCCCGCCTTGATTAGCTGAAGCACTGTCTCGAAGAAGTTTTGGACGAGGGACACGCACCCGTCGCCCCAATCGGTTTGCATCAGTGACAATGCTCGCGGGCTGATGAAGACCTTGGTATCTCGTTCGACGTCAACATCGACGAAGTCTAATGTTGCCTGCGACCGACCAAGTTTGAAGATCGTCGATACGCGCTGATTTCGCCTACGCCCCGCCATAGGTCCACCTCCCCGTTTCGCCTGCATAGCGCGCCGTAGACGGAGCTAGCAAATCTCGGTGGAGTAAATGCTAATATTTAGAACTGAACTTGATTCTCGGCTGCCTCACGCGGCTCGCGGTTCACGGCCGCTTGGTCGGCCCACAGTATCCGAAAATCGAGGATTGTGATTTCCAGCGTCGGATCGCCCCCAAAGCCGCCAACGTAAGCAGACATCCACATTGTCGTGAATTCCAAAGGCTCGCCTGCTCCATTGGTTATAGATTCTACCAACGCCCAATAGAAGTTATCGCCGCTCCGCGAGGTTGGCTCGCCATACTTTTCAGCCAGCCGTTGCCCCAATGTGGTGATAAACTGCCTGTCCACGGCAAAGCGGTTCAACTGCTGAGTGGATTGCACACGGTAGATGCGGCCTTTGGGGGTCACGCCGAAATTGTATTCAAATCCCTCTGTTACGGCTTCAAATTGGTCGCCGCCGATGAATTCCAAAGGAGCTAGCGAACGAGCCTCTGCTACAGTCATGCCAAGCCGGAATCCGTTCACGTCTCTTGCCACCGTTGCCGATTTCATCATCGGCTGATCCTGCGCGGCCACTGGCGCGTAACATGACGAGCTGACCGCAAGCACACAGGCGGTCACCAGCTTCCAATGTCGTTTGCTCATAGCGATGCCCCCAATCCGAGCTGTCGGAGCAGCCGTAATTTGAGGGATATAGCCAGTGGTTTAACTGGCGGTAAAAATCCTCCATGCGCCGATGCATGGGCGCAACCTTGTCGCAGCGAACGTTCGCCGGATTCGCGTTGCGCAAGGCGTCTCGCAAGAACGATTGGCTTTCGACGCCGGAATTGATCGGTCCTACCTTGGCGGAATGGAGCGCGGCGAAGCCAACCCAACGGTTGACGTGTTGGATCGGATCGCCCGAACCTTGGGCGTCCCGCTCGCGGAGCTGTTCGCGGAAATCGAGGAAGGTGCGGCCAATAACCCGGGTTTGCCGCGAGGCCGCAAGCCCGGCTAGTCAGACGACCGCTAAGGCGACGGCTCGCGCCAATTGCGGCGATAGTCGGCAAACGCCGTCTTTCCTGATTATGAAATCGACCGCTGCGAAACTGCGCTTGGAAACGAATTCGAGAATGGCGGCGTCTACCATCGGTCGCTCCGGTTCGATCAAATCGTAAGCGAATGCCGGAAAGTCCTTGCGGGTATGGTGCATGATGCCAATGGCAGGATCGTAGCCATCCGAGAGGGCTCGGACCTGTAGCTGAGCCGCCTTCACCGCATAGCCGTAGTTGAGCATCGCGTTGAGTGGATGCGAGGCTTTCCATTTCTTGTGCTTGATGCCGGTGAGGATTGAACTGCGATTGGTGTATTCGCGCCAAGCGTCGGGGATGGGATTGCGGGTAAGGCCGGTCCATCGCAATTCGATGGCTCTCCATGCGGTGAAGTAGGTGTAGGCACACACGCCTTCGAGTTGGAGTAACTGGCTGATTTCCGCAAACGGCTCGCGAGCCAGCCGTTCGATACTGTCATGCGCCTTCGCAATCGCTGCCTCCCGCGCGGGCGAAGGCGCGATATGCGTTTCGAGCGTGACAATGCTCGCTTCCAGCTTGCGGGCGATAAGATCGCTGGCGAAGGCGAGGCGCTTGCCGTTGTCGGCACGGGTAGAGTGCTGCCATGCGATCTTGTCCGGATCGGCGGCGAAGCCAAGGCCAGCAACGGCAACTTCTCCGGTCCACTTAACCCGCGCCAGCGTGACGCCCTGCTCGGCAAGCCAGGACAGTACATCGAATGACAGGGTGCCGCTCCCGTCGAGCAGCACTATGCGTGGAGGCAATTCCAAATCGCCACGGAAATAGCGATGGATTGCCTGCTCTTGCGGGTAGTGGGTGAAGCCATCGCGAATGACCAAAGCGCCATTTTCAATGCGCAGCGATACGCCCTGTCCACACAGGATCAGCGGCGTCGAATTGCGTTCGCGCTTGCGCCGCTTGGGTTTGGAATTGGCAATTTCCGATTGCCAGAAAGCCGAACGAATTGCCCAATCGTCGGCAATTCTCTCGGGGCGAATTTCGGTTTCGTGCAACATTCCCAATCATAGCATAAAAGCCCGGAATCCCGTCATATTTTGATGGTTAAGAGGCTATTAGCGGAATGCCTCTAATGGCAGAATTCAAACGAAATTAGGCCAATTGCCATTGCCATGATCGCCAATGCCTCATCTTCACTGAGGGACCTGTGGGAACTCGGCTCCCCGCTCGATCACGCCTGGTTTCATTTCGCCTCCGAAGAGATGAAAGCCCAGTATCGGCTTGCGCGAGACCATCAGCAAACGTCCGCATTGCAAGCACTAATGGAGGGAGAGGTTCGCCAAATGCTGGCGAACGGGGAATTGCGCGCAATTGGAATTGCATTGCCGTTCAAGACAGACAGTGCGCCAGAAGAAATACCCGCACTGCTATTCGCCGCGCTCAATACCGCGATGGATTGGGTACAATCGACAATCGCTGGATTGGGTTGCAGCTTTGAAGAAGTGAGGGTAGTTCGCGCCAGCAAACTCGCGAATGCACTATCAACCGCCCCAATTCAGGCTGTTGAATCCGTAAAGCCGAAAGGCAAAGGCGGGCGCAAGGACACCTATTGGTATTCAGCGCGGGTGCTCCAAATCCTCCACCAGGCCGAAGCCAAAAGGCACCTGTCCGCCGAAAAACTTCACCCAGCGTTCAAGGCTGAGTTTGAACGCCAATTTCCTCTGGCGGAATATCATATTCCGGCTCCCTCCATTCGAAAGCTGAGGGATCAATTGAAGCGGTTTCGGCAGGAATCGGCAGAAACTAGCAACAACCAAACCACCAGTTGATTCAATTGTTTGAATGACGCGAAGTCGCTGTCCTGAGGCTCAGCCGGGATGACCCGGCGGAGCTTCGGATATGACGCGCGAGCGTGACTACAAAGCCGAGTATCGGCGCCGCGTGGCGAACGCTGCCAAGCGCGGCCTGAGCCGTTCACAGGCGCGTGGCCACGCCCGCTCCGGCGAAAAGCCAATCCGACCCAAGCCGATCAAAAGCGACGAGCGCCTAGAGGCGGCATTAAAGCTGTTGCGCCAAGTGGGCAGTCAAAGCCGCGCTGCGAAGGATGCTGGCGTATCGGCGGAGCGCTTGCGCCGCTTCCTGCGGGAGAATTCGCTAGCCGAGCGGCGCGGCAGACACTGGCTCATTACCGATAAGCGATCCCGCCGCATGACAGTGATTTCCGGCGGCGAAGCTCGCGAAATCACCCTGCGCGATTTCGATCAATCCTCTTTGAACGGGAAGCATCTCGCCGCCGTTGGCGCATTCCTACGCACCAACGACATCGACCTGTTGCGTCCCTTCGATGGCCAATCCGTCATCGACGCCAAGGGCAAAGCGCACTCGCTCGAGACCGGCCCGAACGCTCTTTACCGCCTCGCCCATGCCGGGGGCGAGCTGTTCCATGAAGTTTATCGGCTCATCCTGTGAAGGAGCAAGAAATGGACGAAAGAGAACTCGCCCGCGAGGCGCGGAAACAGCGCCGCTTGGAAGCGCTCGGCACTAACGATCCGATTTGCGGCGAATGCGGTGAATCCGATTGGCGGTGCATGGAGCTGCATCACGTCGCCGATCACGGCTGCGATGCCGGCACAGTTATCTTATGCCGCAATTGCCATCGCAAGGTGAGCGACGACCAGAAAGGTCATCCTGCCTTCGATCCGGCCGCCGATCCGATGCTGCACGCCATCGGCCGCTTCCTCTTGGGCTTGGCCGATTTGCTCAGGCTCGCAATCGAGAAGCTGAGCGAATTCGGCCATGCGCTGATTGAGCGCGCCGCAACCGCCGGGCGGGAGGAAGCGCTATGACGCCGTCCGTCACCGACCACTTGCCGATTTCGCTCCGCGCCTATGCAGCTGCGAGAAAGGCAAAGCCGCGACGCCGGGACATGGCTCCATCGTCCTGGTCCTTGGTTTTCGACTGCGAGACGACAACCGATCCGGGGCAGGCGCTGCGCTTTGGAACCTATCAGTTTCGCAACGGCAGGACGCTGGATGAAGCCGGGATACTCTTCGATCCAGATGGCGTCTCGGCAAGCGAGCTGGCCACGCTTCGCGCCCATGCCGACCGACACGGGCTGGTGTTGCGCACGCGCGACGAATTCGTTGACGAGGTGTTTTACGGCCGAGCCTATCAGCTTCGCGCCCGGATCATCGGCTTCAATCTGCCATTCGATATTTCCCGCCTCGCCATACGCCACGGCCCGGCACGGGGCGAAATGTTCGGCGGCTTTACGTTCGCGCTATCGCGGCAGAAATTCTGGCCCAACGTTCGCATCAAACACCTGTCGCGGCGATGTGCGCTCATTTCGTTTGCCGCACCCTTTCGTCAGCGGGACAGCCGGGGTCAGCGCAAACGCGGCCTGCGAACCCCGGCGCGGCGCGGCTATTTCGTTGACGTAAACACCTTGGCCGCCGCGCTGCTGTCGCAGAACTTCACGCTCGGCGGTCTCAGCCGCTTTCTCAAAGTCGAAAATCCGAAACTCGAATTCGATCAATTCGAGGGGCCGATTTCCGACGAAATGCTCGGCTATGCTGTGCGCGACGCGCAGGCGACATGGGAATGCTATTGCGCGCTTTTGGATAAGCTCGACGGGCTCGGCATGGCCGATTTGCGCCCCGAGGAAATCTATAGCGAGGCAAGCGTCGGCAAAGGCTATTTGCGCGAAATGGGCATTGCCCCATGGCGCCAATTGCAGCCGGATTTCCCGCCCGAATTGCTCGGAAAAATCATGGCCAGCTATTACGGCGGCCGTTCGGAAATCAGGATACGCCGGGAATTGCGTCAAGTGATCCTGTGCGATTTCCTTTCGATGTATCCGACGGTTTGCACGCTTATGGGCCTGTGGCGCTTTGTCACGGCGAGCGGCCTGACTTGGCGCGATGCGACGGCGGAGACGCGGACCTTTCTCGAAACCGTCGATTTGGACGCGCTGCAATCGCCCGCGACATGGCCGCATCTGACAACGCTTGTGCGCGTGCTGCCCGATGGCGACATATTCCCCGTTCGCGCGGCGTATGGAGGCGAAGCGCAATCGACCATCGGCGCGAACTGCCTCACCTGCGATACGCCTCTATGGTTCACCTTGGCCGACTGCATTGCGTCCAAGCTGCAAACCGGCAAATCGCCGTGCATCGAGGAAGCCGTCTCTTTCGCGCCGGGGGCGGCGATGCAACACGGCCTTCGGCCGATCAATGTCAGTGGCAATCCGCATTACCGCGTCGATCCGGGCGAGACCGACTTTTTCAAGCGCGTCATTGAGCTGCGCAAAGACATTCAGGCGCGCATGGCCGATGCTAGCAGCGATGAACGCGAAGCGCTCGAAACCGAACAGCACGCGCTCAAAATCTGCGCCAATTCGACAAGCTATGGCATTTGGGTCCAGGTCAATGTCGAAACCCGTGCAGACAGCTCGGCCGTCACTGTGCATGGCGCAACCGGCGAGCCGTTCACCCGGCTAACCAACAAGGTCGAAAAGCCGGGTGAGTATTTCCACCCGCTGCTAGCCTCGCTCATTACCGGCGCGGCGCGGTTGATGCTCGCGATCACCGAGTGCCAGATCGCGGCGCAAGGGTTCGAATGGGCCTTTTGCGATACCGACAGCATGGCGATCGCTAAGCCCGACGCGATGGCAGGCGATGAATTCGAGCTGGGCGTCAAGGCCATTGCCGAGTGGTTTGCCAGCCTCAACCCCTACGCGTTCGGCGGTTCGATCCTCAAAATCGAAAGCGAGAATGCCTCACTCGAAACCGGCGAACCTGAGCCGCTCTATTGCTGGGCCGTTTCGTCGAAGCGGTATGCCCTGTTCAATCTTGCCAACGGCCGCCCCATCATGCGCAAGGTTTCCGCGCACGGGCTTGGCCATTTGCGCACCCCCTACAAAGCCGATGATGCGCCCGCCGATGTTCCAGCGCCGCCCGACTCCGTTTTGCGGAGCGGTGTGGAGCGCTGGCATTGCGACCTGTGGTTCCAGATTGTCTCGGCAGCGCTCGCCGGGCGGCCAGATCGTCCCGCTCTCCATTGCCTCCCGGAGCTGAGCGCCCCTGCGATTAGCCGCTATGGAGCAACCGCGCCCGAGCTGCTGCGCTGGTTCGATCCCTACAATGCCGAGCGTTCCTATCGGGAGCGGGTGAAGCCGTTCGGTTTCATGCTAGCCATGCGCGCAAAGCCGGATTGGAGCGGCGAGCGGATTGCGACCGTAAACGGATCCCGCGGCCGTCCCGCAAAGTCACGCCAGACCAAGCCCGTCTCACCTTTCGACAGTGATCCTGCCACTGCGGCGGCGATGGCATTCGACCGCGAAACCGGAAAGCCGGTGCCAGCGTCAGCCTTGCAAACCTATGCCGAGGCGCTGGCGCAATATCACCTGCATCCCGAATCCAAATTCCTGGGTGGCGACTATTGCGAACGGGGCACAACGCGACGGCGGCATATTCGCGTTTCTGGCGTCCGGCACATTGGGAAGGAATCGAACGGATGGGAGGAACAAGCCGTGCTCGGTTTGGATGCCGACGCGGAGCTAGATTACGGCTTGTCCGACGATAGCCGTTCGCAGCTCATTCGGGATTTGGTTGCGCTCGTTGCTGCGATGGGCAGGTCCGGCGCGTCGAAAGCGCTCGGGATACCACCAAACCGATTGCGCTCGCTGTTGAACGGCTGGGGCAAGCTCGATTACGCGATGGCTCAAACCTTGGCCGCCCGCCTGCCTGTGGCGATTCAGCTCGGCGAAAAACTGAGCATGGATCGGCAACAGGAATTGCGACGGCTACGCCAGAAGGTCGCAGCTGAGGGCCTTCGCTCCACCGCAAGACAGCTCAAGATGGACCCATCGAACCTGCGAAGAAAGCTAGCTAGAAGAGCCCCCTTGGTGGCGGAGAAGTTTGGAAGCGGTTAGCTTAGCCTGCAAACGTAACTCAACGGCTGAAGATTGGACTCCGCAAGGTCCCAGGCTTCCAATGTAGTGATTTTGCCGCCCATGGCTTGGTTACGAAGTTCGTGCAATTCGATATCGTGAACGACAATTAGGACGTTGTAAGGGTGGCAGCGGCGATGAAGTTGCACCTCATTGGCTGTGAGTAGAATCTTACCGAACCCAGCTGTTGTACCCTTGACCTCAATGTGATGGTCAACGCCGCTTTTCGCAGCCACGAAATCGCATGGATGGGTCTTGTGCACATCTCGGATGTTGGAGAAGCCGTTAGCACTCAGCCAGGTTAGCGCGAGGCTCATAGCGTGTGTCTCCACCAGCAAGCGCTCTGCAGCAGTGAGACCATAGCCCTGGCCAGCCCCTCGGCTCTTGGCAGCTCCCGGACGTGACACATCTTCCAGCGCCAGTTCGGCTTCGACAATCTCAGGTGGCTCAGTCGCCGGAGCGCGGCCAAGCTCAAGAGCCCGATATAACTCACCGAGGAGCGCCACGGCGGCTGCGGCATCCGCCGCAAGTTGCTCGTCATTCGGGAGAGCATTAGCGTCATAGAATTTCGAGAACGCGGTGGTGGCTTCATATGCGCGAGACAATTTCTCGTGCGAACGAAGGTCCACACCAACCCGCATACCAATCGAAGCCGCTGCCTTGCCGACCAACCCACGACCCCAGGTCATCAACTCTGCTGCTTCCGCCGCGCTCCTTGGTTTGAAATCCCCGCCATCAAAGCGGGTCGAGCCGTGGCTGAGGCATAATGCCACCCCCGATCCGTCCTGCAAGAACAGGTAAACGACGTACCAGCCACTTTGAGCGGAAGGGGACAGCTCTGGTGAGTGGATTCTAACCCACGGGACAAAGGTTTTTAGGCCCGTGCCATCCCGCCCTTGGACGTTTAGCCTCCCTTTGAATGGGAGCGCGGCATTCGACGAAGCAGCACGCCAATTCCGGATTTCAGCGGGAATTTCATCGCGGATGAGCTGGCCACGGCGAACCATCGCGGGAGTGTTGAGCGAGGAGTGCTCCAGCTGAAGCGCCAGAACTTCGCCAAACATCTCTCTCACAGACATAGCCCCCTCCCCCACAGTTCAATCGTTTTGCTGGTAGAAGGTCCAAGTGTAAGTTCCGGCATTCGGAACTTTGCCCAGCTCGCCAACTTCACCCCCGTTGCAATAGCGACCCCAAGCAGTGCCATATGGCCACTTTTTGATTTCCACCTTCTCCACCATCATGAACTGACCCGGTCGCCCGCTCCAGGTCTCTTTCACTGCTTTGAATGGCACTTGCTGACCGACCAACGCCCAAAGTTGAAAGATGTTCTGGTTGAAGACCTTAGCGCGAGGGTCCTGGTTTAGAGACCGATCAACACGAATGTTTGTCAATGCAACGTGGCAACCGTGGCATAGCGTCACCAGGCCGCTTTCGTGCACTATCAGTGGATTTGGACCCGTCCCGTAGCCCTTCCCATCGTGAGTGTCGGCGTATTCGTGTTCAGGGAACCAATGGTGCACCTCTAGGCGCTCGGGGTGCCCGCAGTTCCGGCACTTGGCACCGTCGCGGAGCACAATGCGTTGCCGAAGCTCCAGCCATTCGGGAGTATTATAGAACTGCTTTCTAGTTTCGAAATCAGCAGCAGGCATGTGCGGGTCGCCTTTGGCCTACACTTGAACTCTCAGAACGCCAGAATACTGACCGCGTCAGCGCAGAAAATGAGGTTCTTCATCCGCCAAAATCTACATGAGCTTGGCGGTTGTGTAGAGCCTACGGAGTACGTCCTGAACGCGCTCCCCCACCTCCCGCATAGCTTCGAGCAGCGGCTGCTCTGAACTGGCGTCCACCGACCGATCTAATATTAACTTTAGCTCGCCTAAAGCTTCCGCTAGGTCTGTCAGGGCCTGCCGGTCCTCTCTTGAAGTAAGTACAACCCTCAAATCGACGATACGCCATTGAATCTTAGTGACCGAGTCCAGGCAATCATCTCGCAGTTCGGGCACCTTGTCCGACTCGTTCACCAACGCGCTGTTGAGCCGCCGAACCTGCTGGGAAAGCGAAATGATTTCCCCATTCAAGCCTTCGACGCTTTTGGTGATTTGGGCCGACCGCGCATCATCTAGTTGAAATTGGCGATTGATCGACGGTGCCCCGAAGTACGTCAACACGGTCGCGCTTACCGTGAAGAGGATCGTAAGCCATACTGGCATTTTGTCTTCGAAAAGGAAGGGCGCTTTCTTGCGCAGCCAGTTTATAGCCCTACTTAGCATTGAGTTCAGCTCGATGTGAGGCCACCTCCGCCGTATTATTCATGCTTAGCGTCATGCTAGAGTTAGCCGGCTCCCCAAGTTGTTTCTGAACTTTTCTCCAGTTAACAGCTTTCATTGAATTCACATAGTTATCCAGATCATTCTCTAGAGAAGTTTTTCCTGGACCCTTCAGAGTACCCTTCACCTCTTCCCTGGCTTCAGTCTGAACCTGGGAGAAGGGCGTGCTCACGTCAGATGTTGCGACGACCATACCTGCGGCGCTGAGCACAGCGAGTGAGGAAAGAGCTGCAATTACCGAGTATCTTCCCGGAGAATTAAACGTTTGACCAAAATGCTCTATCAAATCCTCGCGATAGAATTGATCAATGGCGTCAAGCGGCTCTAATGATTGGAATTTATCAAAAGAATCTTGTTCAAAAGCAAAAACAGACGCCAACACATATTTGATTAAAAGCGCGGGTGCATAAGGCTGTAGAGGGTCGGTTCCTGCGTAATTTTCACCGAATATGTCGATCTTTGACTGCTCCCCCCAAACGAAGCTCGGATATACCAGCCTAAGAACCTCTTCGTAATACCGCTCATCCAGCTTAGATATTGCCAGTTGGTTTTGCATTCGACGCGAAACGCGGGGAGGAAAGTCGCGGCGGGCGAGAGCCGAATTTAGCCACCTCACCTTGCGGACTGGAACCTTCTCATTATTCAGAGAAGGAAGCTCTAAATCGTCTTCCTTTCGCCACCTATGGGTAATCTCTCCAATCAGGAACGGCTCAAAATGCCCGTACGGCGGAGAAAGAATGAGGTCGCCCACCTTAGCCTCGACGAACATCCTCTGAATGTTTCCGATTTCAGCTGAGAAAGACTTAGCATCCGTCGTGCCGGACTTGTGTGGATAAGGACTATAACTCGCCGCATTTCGCGATGGAGGGTCATTACGCGAGCCAATTACCCACTGAAAAATCTCGTCTGACATTGCCAGATGGCGGCGCATCAACTCAGTGGAAGCGAAGACCCTCTCATTAGCCTCGTAACCTGGGAGGTTTAGGAAAATCGAGCCGCTGGTCTGAAAGGTGTCGAAATAGCGTCGACCGCGCCCAGCATAAACGAGCCAAATGGCTACGTCTTCCCGGATCAGCCTTATCCGGCCAAGCTCCATATTCCCCCCTCCGTGAAGCACAGCTTCGCTTTTGCCGTCTTAGATCAAGCGGTAAGACGGTCAACTCCAAGGCCTTTGAATATCCCTCCCTCTTTAACGCCCCCTTTCCAACGCCCCCATTGGTTCAAAGGCGATTTGTGCGGCGAGTGAGACCGAGATGACGGTGAACAACCAAACGGTGTGGTCACAGTTGTCCATTCCGATGGCTATCACTATACCCCCCCCCTTGATGGGGGAAGGATACGAAGGCTTGGCAGCTTGCTGCCTAGCCGGAGTTGGATGAGGGTGAGGCGGAGCCGAGACG
>Ga0065721_10052250_pt1 | contig 12333 bp, 8 predicted proteins | sample Mesricmetagenome_FD_59108 | JGI IMG/M metagenome (GOLD analysis project Ga0065721, IMG submission 59108) | Mesophilic microbial community from rice straw/compost enrichment Sample: eDNA_1 v2 (version 2) | ecosystem: Engineered > Solid waste > Grass > Composting > Bioreactor | place: USA: Davis... | reverse complement strand
AGAGAATCGCCGCGTTCGGAGAAGTCATGATGCGACTTCAGGTGCCCGGCTACGATCTGCTATCGCAGTCAAGCACGCTGCAATACTCGTTCTCCGGCACCGGAGTGAACGTCGTCTCGGCGCTTGCTCGTTTCGGGCATGCGGGGTATCTCGTGACCACGCTTCCCGCGAACCCTCTCGGCGACGCGGCGGCCGCCCATCTTCGCCGGTTGGGCGTGTCGACGGACTTCGTTCGCCGGGAAGGCCCTTATCTCGGCATGTACTTCCTCGAGAACGGCTTCGGGGCGAGACCGAGCCGCGTCACCTACACGAACCGGCTGGAGAGCAGCTTCAACACGGCGCCGGAGGGGGCATACGATTGGGAAGCGGTCGCGTCGGCGGCGGATGCCGTGCACTTCTGCGGCATCGCGCTTGCGATGAACGATACGGTCCGCGGCCACATGGCGGCGCTGGCGCGAGAGGTCAAGAAGAAGGGCGGCAAGGTCGTCTTCGACTGCAACTACCGGCCGTCTCTCTGGGGAGAGGGGGGCTACGCGAAGGCCAAGCCCCACTATATCGAGATGCTCGGCCTCGCGGACCTCGTCCTGATGAACGAGAAAGACGCCATTCACATCCTGGGGATGGAGACCGGCCAAACGGAGCGCAAGGATCAGCTGACCGAGCTGATTCCGGCCGTGGCGGACCGGTTCGGCATCTCGGCGATTGCCGGCACTCACCGTTCGGTGAACGGGGATAACACGCATTCGCTTGAAGGCTACTTGTTCAAGGAAGGGACGTTCTCCTTCTCCCGGAAGCTAACCTTCTCCGTCTATGATAGAATTGGAGCGGGAGACGCCTACGCCAGCGGAATTCTGCACGGGGAGCTGTCCGGCTATGCGCCGGACCGGACCGTAGCCTTCGCCGCGGCGGCCGCGCTGCTGGCGCATACGGTGTCGGGCGACACCCCGATGTCCTCCGAAGCCGACATTCTCCGAGTCATGGCGGATTCGGCAAGCGATATAGAAAGGTAGAGATGGCGACCGTGAATCTGTCCCGCCGCAAGCGGCCCTTATATCTGCAAATCAAAAATATCCTGAAGGACCGGATCCTGCACGGCCAGTATCCGCTCGATACGAATATCCCTTCCGAGCCTAGGTTGGAAGAGGAGTTCGGCGTGAGCAAAATCACGGTCCGCAACGCGATCAAGGAGCTTGTCGCGGAAGGCTATCTGGAGCCGAGCAGCGGCAAGGGGACGAAGGTTGTCCGGAACACCTCGACGGCCAAGCGTTCGACCTGGAAGAGCTTCACGGAGCTGCTCGTGGAGGAAGGTCACAGGATGCAGAAGCGCCTCCTCAGCTCCGAACTGGCGACCCACGAGCCCGAATCGGCTCCGCATCGGTTGTTCGGGGACGAAGGCCTTCGCGTGGAAAGGCTGTACCTGCTGAACGGCGAGCCTTACATCTACTACATTCATTATTTGCCCAAGCTCCTTTCGACAGCGGACTTGTCCGCGCTCGGCGATCATTCGCTTTACGGCTTCCTCGAGGAGAACGACATCGAGCTCGCCAACTTTCGCGACGAGTTCGCGGTCGCGACGGCTCCGCCCCGCATCGAAGAGGCTCTGGGCCTGCCCCCGGGCACTCCGCTGCTCCGAAGGCTGCGGTATTCCTACGACGATACGGGAGAAGTGGTCGAGTACAGCGAAGGGTTTTATCATACGGCCATGCAGCCATATGTCGTTCATTTCGGTGTTTAACGAAGGGCGTCCGGAGCTACCGGGCGTCTTTTTTAACGGAAATGACAGCCTCTATTTGTGCTCAAAATGGCTGTTTATCATTCTAACGGAACCACGAGCCCTTATTTTGGTTAAATACCCTAACTCTGGAGTCTATTAGCCTATATAAAGGCGCTCAGTTCCGTTAAATTGCAGGAACGGGCTTTTGGAACGAAATAAGGGCTCACATTTCCGTTAAAGCGGATTCTGCCTTCAAAGTATGGGTAAAGCACGGGTGCTGTGAAGGAAGCTGGAGTAAGGCTCCTTTTCGAACTGTTTATAATAATTCCATAAACTTGAAACAACTCCCATTCCATCGCGTTATAATCTATATCGGCTAACAGAGAACGACGGAATGGGGGCACCGAGTTGAAAATCAAAGCTATCTATGGCCTAATTGCGGGAGTTATTCTGATTAGTTGGATAGGAAACTTCTCGTATTCCCAATATTACAAGCTCCCTAACCCGGGGTTTTTGCGGCACTATGTCGAGATAGAGGCCATTCCCTTTTCCCCGATCGAACTTCTGTACGTGGCGAATAACGACGACGAGCGCAAGCCTGTGAACGTTCAGATCGCCGAGCTTCCGGAGCTGAGATTCGATCCCTTGCAAGTCCATCAGGAGCTGCGAAGGCAGACGATTTATGTATTAAGGGGCTACATCCAAGAAGATGCCATGACGGAACGGACCGCGAAGGAGCCCCTTCGTCTTCGCACGGCAACCGTGTATTACAACGACGGCAGCGCAAGAGACGAAGAGATCGGCGAGATCGTCGTTTATCGCGAGGCTTGGCCTCTGGACACGTCCGTCGATTCCCCGATCACCATGATGTCATCCGGCAACTCGAGCAGCAACGAAGGCTTCTCAACCGTCAAGGCAGAACGGCCGGTACGGCTGGAAGGAGTCACTTCGATATTGCTTGATCGGCTAGGGGCTGCCTTTCAATACGAGATCGAGACGGACTCCAGCGGATCGGAGCTGGGCGAAGGACAGTCCGTTAAGCTGAGTTACCGGTTTCGTTTGAGCCAGGAAGACCGGATGAATGTCTACAGCCTGCTGCTCAGGGAAACATTCGTCGAGCCGAACGGCAAGAAGTCTTCTACCACCAAAATTGCGAACTATCTGCCTTATCCGTCGGAATCGGAGATGCGCGCTTATGTCCGCGAAGAGAGGAGAGGCGGCGAATGAAGAGAGCTTTTGCTCAAGCGGCTTGGGGACTTATCTTTACGCTCGTCAATATTCGCATAAACGGCTTCGATCTTCTGCACGACCTGATCGGGTACGTTCTGATCCTGGCAGGACTCTCGAAGCTGAGCCGGCACCATAGAGGGTTTAGAATCGCTTTGCCGGCCGCCTGGATCCGATTCGTGTTCGCTATTGCCGCGCTTTTTGGAGTTCGCAACGAGGTATCCCTTACGAGCGGAGAGATTCCGGGCATCGGGATGCTTGGCTTGTCGGCTTTGGCGATGGTCGTCGAATTGGTTCTCTTTTATGGAATATGCGTTGGCATTGGAGGGATGGCGCTCGAGAAAGGGAAAAAGCTCATTGCCGCGAGGGCGAGCAGCATATGGAGATGGTCGTTGGCGCTGGGGGCGCTCTTGCTGTTCTGCATGCCGTTCCAACTCAATTACAATCTAGCCGAATTAGGGCCCATCCTCATGCTGTTTGCGCTTGGTTTGTTGGTAACGCATCTGCTGCTGATCGTTCTGTTGTTCAGGGCGAGGCGGGAGTTCGGGGACGATGGGGGCGCAGGTTCGGATGGGGAGACGATCGGTACATGATGGTCTAAAATCAGCCTTTTCCAATGCATCGCATCCAAAATGACGCAATGGCAACCGTACGTGGCGCAAACGCAACCTCAAGGATATCGTATCGACTCCGATGTTTTTTTATTATTGAGGCATCAGAAAGCAAAGGAGAGCAAGCTCATGTCATTTAGCGAAAAATTGCTGCAGCTACGTAAAGAAAAGGGTTACTCCCAGGAAGCGTTGGCCGAAAAGCTGAGTACGACCAGACAGGCCGTCAGCAAGTGGGAGAACGGACAAGGATTCCCCGAAACCGAGAAGCTGCTTATGATCGGCAATCTATTCGAAGTGTCCATCGATTATTTGTTAAAAGAAACCGAGGCGAAGGTTAGCCGAGAAGAGCGCGGGTATTATGTCAGCCAAGAGATGGCGGAGGGGTATTTGAGCCATCAGCAGAGCTCGTCCAATCGAATAGCTACAGGCGTGTGCCTGCTGATTCTGGCTTCCCTTCCGTATTTAATGTTTCGACAAGAGCCCGTCGTTTATTCCGTCCTTATCATTCTGTTGGCGGCGGCCGGCATCGTCGTCCTCGTGTCCGCCATCCTGAAGGACGAGGAACGGTACCATGTGCTGGAGAAAGAAGCTCTTCTGCTGGATCAAGGTTATGTGAAGCAGTTGACGGAACGGTTGAATCGATTGAAGGGACGTTACGCAGCCGTGGTCATCGTCGGAGCCGGCATGGTCGCGGTAGGCGGAATGGCTTTTTTGCTGGAGAGAAAGGGGATCTCCGAAGGAGCGTTGATCCCTTATTATCCGGTCTGCGTCGTATTAATCGCCATAGGCGCATATGTAATCCTTAGAGCATCTACGCTGTGGTCCTCCTATCAACTGCTGATCGACAATGAGAAGCATATGAATCGAAGGAATGGAGGCTTCTGGAGAAAAGTCAGGAAAAAGCTGATCGATTAGACGGCTTGGCATTTGACGAAATCAAAAAGAAGCCCTGAAATTCAGGGCTTCTGTCATTATAATGGATGGTCGAGACGACAGGATTTGAACCTGCGACCTCTTGCTCCCGAAGCAAGCGCTCTACCAAGCTGAGCCACGTCTCGATACGTCGCTGTGTTAAGCGAACGTTTAATAGTATAGCACAGGTTCGCATATAAATAAAGAGCTTTGTCTATGCCAAAGCTTATCCAAATTCAACCGTCCTTCTATCCGTTTACCAGTCGTCAAGAACGGCAGGAAGCCCGGCCTCGGCTGGAGGCTCGGGCTCCCGGATCACCGGTTCTCTTCTTGCTCGGAAGACGCATTCTGCTCGAATGCTTCCGCCGCTTCTTCAGCGGAGAATTCCGTATCCTCTTCGCCTGGAACGGGCAAGCGGTTAAGCTTCGTCGTTTGAACTTCCGCCTTGGACGGGTTGTTATGCGAGTTGGTCACGGGTACACCTCCTTTGCCTTCCTTAGATTTCCACCGTTAGGCTGATTTATTCTTCGACTTAGGACCCAATTCACCGGTGGAAAATGGAATTCGGTCTCGTCTTCGAGTACACTAAGGGGGAGGAGTGGATGCCAAATGACAAAACGGTTCACGCCTGAGGAAGCGAACGCGCTGCTGCCCGAACTCCGAAGCAACCTGCTTCAGCTGAAAGGCATCATGAGCGAATATGAAGAACGATATATGGAATTGCAGAAAATGAAAGCTTCGGCGGATATGATCTCCACGAGAGGCGGAAGCGGAGGTTCCCGGTTCTTCGAGGAGGAAGGAAGGTTGGACTTCATGAGCATGGAGATCGATTTGCTCGTGGAGAACTTCAAACGCCAAGGCGTCTATCTGAAAATGATCAATCCGGGCTTGATCGACTTTCCCGCCTTATTGGAGGGGAGGGAGGTTCTACTCTGCTGGAAGGAAGGCGAGGAGCGCGTGTCCCACTACCATAGCTGGGAGGACGGCTTCCGCGGCCGCAAGCCATTGCCGGAAGGATAACGTATAACAAGCCCGCGATCCGATTCGCGGGCTTGTTTGTTGCCGTTATTGGAGCTTCTCCAGCTCTTCCGTCACCTGTTCGATCATCTGTACGAAGTCGAGAAGCTCTTGAGCGCCGAGGGCTTGCTCCGACGAATAGGTCGACACATGCTGGGATTGCTGTTTGACCCCGATCAGCAGCTTGTTGATCTGTTTAAGCTTGTTATCGATGGCCACCGAAGACTCTTTCGATTGGCTCGCCAGCTTCCGCACCTCGTTCGCGACCACCTCGAAGCCTCTGCCTTGCTCCCCGGCTCTTGCCGCTTCGATAGCGGCGTTCAGTCCGAGAATGTGGGTCTGATCGGACACGTAACGAATCATGCCGCCCAGCTCTTCGATCGAGGCCACCTCGTTCGCCATGCTCACCATGCCCTCGTGAGCTTGCCGCTGGCTCTCGGCGGTACGGCTGGCGCTGTCGGCCACCTTGCGGCTGTTGTCTGACAGCTGGGCCATCATCGAGGCCAGCTCTTGAATCGCGGCCCCAACCCCCAGGTGCATCTCTCTTTGTTTATCGAGCAGCTGCTGGATTTTCCCCTTCTCATCTTCTTCGTAGGCTTCAAGGACCAGCTGGGAATCGAGATTGAACATCTTGGACAGCGCCTGTACGACGGGTTGCCACTGGTCGGGCAGCACCTCCGACAAGCGGGCGGTCGCCAGATCCAAATACAGCACGTACGTGCCAAGATACCAGTTGGTGGTCAGCCCGATCCGGGAGTGGATTCTTCCGACGTGAAGGCGCTTCCGAATATACTCCTCATCCAGAACCCCATCGGCCATGGACAAGAAGTACCATCTCTGCGTCTCTTTAAGTCTATCGATCGAACTGAACTTCTCAATAATTGACAATAGATCCGGTTGCTTGACAATTTGGTTGTACAGTTGCTCGACCACACGGTCGACGATGGTGCCGAATTCGGCAGCTTTGCTGGACAGGAGGGCCAAGTCTTGCTCCCCGATGCCGATATACCGAACCTGCCGCTCTCTTTCCTTGCTTAAGTTGATCAATACCTCAGCGCCTTTTTTATAGAAAATAGCCTCGTAACGGAAATTGGAAGCGTTATTATTACAATCGGTTAAATCTCTCTTTTTGTAAAGAATCTATGTTAAAGATTTGTACAGTTTTTGTTCAGATGGACTTGATAAGGTACTCAGTGGCGAAATATGCATAAAAATAGAAATTTATATCGATCACGAAGGGAGAATTCTAGAGTTACGATGAAGAGAAAAAATCGATTCAAATCATCGGTTTCATCGGTGTTGGCAACGGCGCTTGTGATGGGGACGCTAACGGCGGGCATCGGCTCTCAAGTTTCGGCCGCGCCTGTTCAGATGTACACCGGGAACACGTATTTTACCGATGAAGACAACTGGGGCGGCGGAGATCCAAAAAGCACTGCGGACGGGGACGTAGACTTCGGGGGCAACCGGATCAAGAATGGCGATTCCATTTATCCGATCGAGTATAAGATCGAGAACGTCGACCAGCTGCCAACGGTCAGCGCGCAGTTGCTCGTTCGCGCTTATGATGTCGATGAGTACAAGGACGTAGTCAATTATAAGAGTACGGATAACGGCGAGTGGGACCGGGTGTATATGTCCTCTAACCCGGCTGATATTACGCTGGGAGATCCGTATACGAACTGGCCGACTACCGGCAAATGGACAAGTGCCACCGATAAGTTTAAAAAGGAATTTAAGCAAGAAAACTATATCGGTGCATTATCCGGCCAGAACGAAATTTGGAACACGACCGTCTTCTCCTTATCTCCTTCCGACTTCAACAAGATTGCCAAGGGAAATCTTTACGTCGGAACGTCCATCCATCATTACTACCTAGCTCCGGTATCGACCTTCAACTCGGGTTGGGTAACCGAGATCGACTGGGCGCAGCTCGTCGTGGACGGAGGCGTTCGCGAGAATGGCGAAATCAACGATGCTGGCCTTAAAGTGGAGAATGGCAAAATCACTCTGGATACGACCTTCTTGCCTAATAAGAGTGGCAACTTTGTCATGGAAGCCAACGTCATCCAGAAGGTGGAGGATCCGAACGGCAACGTTCAGGAGATTAACCTGGACGTCGAAACGAAGAACTTCACGGGCGCGACTAAGGACAACGAAGAATCATGGAAGCCTGTTCTAAGTAACTCCGCGATTGATCCGAATAAAGAATATATCGTCAACATCATGTTGTTCGATGCTCGAACTGACGGAACGGCGGGTAAGGCAGAACATGTTTTATCTTTCTCTACTTACAACATGAAGGCCGCCGACATTGAGAAGCGGGTGCTCAAAGACACCGAACTGCCGTTTAGCCTCGAAGACTTCCAGACTAAGTTCTTCAAGAATAGCGGCGTAAGCGGAGCACAAGACCAACCGAATGGCGATAACCTGCAGACGGTTACCATCCATACGCTGCCGGAGGGGGATGATGGCAAGCTGTTCTTTAACGGCGAGGAATTGACAGCCCCGGACGTGAGCGGAACGGGCTTCGTCATTAAAGCCACCGATCTGAGCAAGCTGACCTTCAAGCCGGCTTCGACGATGGATTACGATGCAGAGTTTGAATGGAGCGGCTACGGTCAAGGCAAGGCTACGGGAAACCATGCCAACGTCGTATTGAAGATGAATTACGAGCCGATGGTAGAGAACTTTGTTAAGAAGGCGAATAAAGGCGATACGGTTTCCTTTACCGCTAACGATTTTAGCGACAATGCCTTCCAAGACTCGAATGACGGGGACAATCTGACGAAGGTCCTCATCGCGACTCTTCCTCCTGCGAGCCAAGGCAAGTTGGTACTCGATAACGGCGCATCCACGACCGATGTCGAGGAAGGTCAGTCGATTCCGGTAGCCGATCTCGGATCGCTGAAGTTCGTTCCCGAGTCGGGCGTTAGCGGAGCGGTCGAGTTCTATTGGAACGGCTTCGACGGGTATCAATACGCGGTCGAAGATAAGAAGGTCACGATCGCGATCAATTCCACGCCGGTCGTCGCCGATATTGCTAAGACCGGATTGATGGGAGATATCATCTCCTTCGGCAACGTAGACAGCGATAACTTCACAGCTTCGTATACCGATGAAGATCTCGATCCGCTCCATAGTATTCAGGTGGAGCTTCCAGCCGACTTTGCTAGCAAAGGCCAATTGTTCTATTACCCTGGCGGATCCGTTACGGAAGCCGTATATGTTATGCCGGGCGTTACGACCTCCATTCCGGCTGCAGCTCTGAACAGCCTGAAATTCTCGCCGGACGAGGGACTTGCTAACGGATCGACAGTAACCTTCGATTGGTATGGTTTTGACGGCAAACAATATTCAGATGATCCTGCGCAGGTTAAGATCGCCTATAACGGCATTCCGACCGCGGATGCGCTCGTCGTCAATACTCAGGAAGGAACTCCTTCTACGACAATCGTGTTAGCGGGAACCGATGTGGGCGCGAGCGTAAGCGGAGTCGTTTACCAAATCGAATCCGGGCCGCTCAAGGGAACGATCTCGCCAGCCGATCCTACGAACCCGCAGGGAGGCGAATGGATCTACACGCCTAATTCGGGCGCTACGGGAGTTGACAAGTTCACCTATACGGTCACGGACGCAGAAGGGCAGACAAGCGCTCCGGCCGTCGTCACGGTCAACGTGCACAAAGCCTTGGATGGTTGGGTAGGAGACAAGGAACGGGGAGATTCGACGATTCTGCCTGCCGTTCCGGGGTATCCTTTGACCTTGTCGGCAGTATCCTCGCTGATTACCGATCAGGTTACGGCGAACGTGAACGGTGCCTCGGTGGACCTGATTTGGGTGAACCAGGCGACAAGCGCCGAAGACGGCTATAAACTGTGGAAGAAGACGAACACCGTGCTGCAGGAAGCGACGAGCCCTGGCGTCTATGACGTTACGTTCACGGCGCGGGATATTAACGGGTCCACGCTTCCTTCGGAGCCTGCGGATCGCTTGTCCGATAACAGCTTCGAGGTACTGGAACTTGGCTTTACGTTGACGGCGGATCCGGAACAAATCCTGGGAGACGGCAAGTCGACTTCGGAACTGACAGCTGTTCTTAAGGATGCGGGCGGCAACCCGATAGCCAACGTTGAAGTGACCTTCGATGCGCCGACAGGAACCTTCCCGAATGGCAACAAGGTCGTTACGGACGAGAACGGGCTTGCTACCGTTACGTACCAATCCGCCGCCATTACCGGCACAACGCCGCAATCGATTCCGGTAACGGCCACGGTGCTGGATCTGGACAAGGGACTGTCTGCGTCAGCCTCTATTCAAATGACCTTCCTGCCGGCGCAAGTAAAAGGCATCATTACGGAGGGCGGTACCAACAAGCCCGTTGCGGGAGCAAGCGTGCGGGTAACGCTTGATCTGAACGGGGATAAGGTTATCGAGCCGGGAGTCGACTTCGACGAGACGGTCATCACCGATGCTAACGGAGCTTATGCGATTCCGGTACCGAAGGGAAATGCGGTTTACGACCTGACGATTACGCAAACGGTGAACATAGGCGGCGTGGAGACGCCAGTCTCCTATAGCCAGAAAGCGCCAGTCGGCGAAACGACGGGCAACGGCGATGAAACGTACGTTTCGGAGAAAACCATTTCCGGGCTTGTCGCGTTCAAGCAGCCAAACGGACAACCGGCTCTGCTAAGCTCCGAGTTGCTGAGCAAAACGAACGTTTATCTGAAGGACGCTAACGGAGACTACTTAATGGAGAACGGCTCGCCTAAGGCGTTCGACCTGTCCTCCCAAGGTGTATTCAATGCAAGCGGTTTGGCGGTAGGAGACTACACCCTGGAAGTTCGTTATGAGATCGAGCCAGGCAAGGAAATTACGATAAGCAAGGGTACCGTAAACGTGAAAGAGGACGGCGAGCTGAACATTACGCAGCAGCTGGTCGACCCGTACGGAACGGTAACCGATAAAGTTACGGGATCCGTCATCGAGGGCGCAAAGGTAACGCTTTATTATGCGGACACCAAATCTCCAGTCGATCTGCCGGAGCTGGTGGGCTTTGCTCCTAACGATAACGCGAGCCCCGATCAGCTGACCGACGCTAACGGTTTCTACGCTTACATGGTTTATCCGGAAACGGACTACTATGTGGTCGTATCCAAAGCGGGTTATTACACGTACACGAGTCCGATTCTATCGGTCGAATGGGATATCGTTAAGCACGACGTCGCGCTGGATCCGGTGGTCGCCTCTGTCGGAAGTCCGGTGAATCCGGAAGTATCGCTGGCCGTTTCCACGGATCAGAATGTCGTTCAAGAAGGGACCCAATCGACGATTACCGTCGATTACAAGAACATATCGACCGCTATGCTTTACTCGGGAACGATTACGGTTCAATTGCCGGAAGGCGTCGAAGTCGTTGACGCTAACGGAGGCACGGTTAACGGCAACACGATTTCCTGGAACGTGACTAACTTGGCAGGCGGCCAAAGCGGCAGCTACAAGATCAAGGTAAAATGGTCCCAACTGGATTCGGCAGAGAAAGAATTCAGCATCTCCGGCGAATTCGGCATAAACGGCAGCTCCGCCTCCGGAGCCAAGGCGAATTCGACGGCCAAGATTAAAGTATTCTCCGATCGATTCGGCAACCTGAGCCATCAACGCTACATCATCGGTATGCCGGACGGCGAATTCAAGCTTGGCAACTCGCTGACCCGTGCCGAGCTGGCGGCGATCGTCGCCAGATTGACGGAGAATGAAACGATCGACTACGCTCTGCCTTTCAGCGATATTCGCAAGGGGCACTGGGCAACGAACTACATCCGTATCGCGGTTAAACACGGATACTTCGGAGGCTTCTCAGACGGAACCTTCCGTCCGGACCAGGCGATTACGAGAGGCGAGCTGGCCGCGGTCATGGCCCGATTCCTGGATCTCAACCCAGGCAAGCCAGTCTCGAACCACTTCTCGGATACGAAGGGCAACTGGGCGGAGAATGCTATCGAAGCGCTGTACCTGGGCAACTACTTGACGGGATACACCGACGGCACGTTCCGTCCGAACCAGAAGATCCGCCGGGACGAAGCGGTTACGATGATTAACCGCATGCTGTACCGCGGACCGCTGCAAGGGCTCGATCCGGTATTCCCGGACGTTCCGACCACCCACTGGGCGTTCGGAGAAGTCCAGGAAGCGACCGTATCGCACGAAGCCGTTCGCAATTCGGACGGAAGCGAAACGTTCGTCAAGCGGATCGAGGATGACGTTCAGTAAGCTGGAGTAAAAAGGAAAAGACGGCCATTCGTCGCATAAGCGGCGGGTGGTCGTCTTTTTGAATTAGGGCCATAGGATAAGTTAACGATGCTGAGCGTATTTGTTGGCTTTGCTCAGGCCGCGAATCGTCCGAAGCTCCTCGTCCGTGAGAGGCGGAACCTCGGCGGCTGCCAGGTTCTGCAGAAGCTGCTCGCGCGAGCTGGCGCCCGGAATGACCGCGGCTACCACCGGATGAGCGAGGGGGTAGCGTAAGGCTAGCTGAGTGAGATTTCTATCGTTGGAAGCAAGACGCTCGAGCTGCTCGCGCAGAGTCTCCAGCTCCGCCAGCTCGTAATCTGTCACGCCTTTGACGGGCTTCCGGTTCGCGGCGAGCGCTCCGCTTGCCAGCGGGCCTCTGGCGATCACGCTGATTCCCTTCTCCTCCAACAGCGGAAGCACTGCTTCTTCGACGCGCCGGTCCACGATGCTGTACGGATTCATGACGCTGACGATGGAGGAGCGGGACGCGTACTCCCGAATCACGTTCGGACGAATCGAGGAGATCCCGTATTCGCGGATGACGCCTTCACGCTTCAACTG
>Ga0065721_10009074_pt1 | contig 12335 bp, 10 predicted proteins | sample Mesricmetagenome_FD_59108 | JGI IMG/M metagenome (GOLD analysis project Ga0065721, IMG submission 59108) | Mesophilic microbial community from rice straw/compost enrichment Sample: eDNA_1 v2 (version 2) | ecosystem: Engineered > Solid waste > Grass > Composting > Bioreactor | place: USA: Davis... | reverse complement strand
ACAGCCTCTTAATTGGGTTTGACCAGAAACAGCGGCTGTCCGTATTCCACAGGATCGCCATCGGCCAGCAGGGCGCGGACAATGGTTCCCGAGACCTTTGCTGGGATTTTATTAAACAGCTTCATCGCTTCGACGATGCAGACAGTGGTCTCCGGCGTCACGACATCCCCCACCTTCACAAACGGAGGCTCGCCGGGGGCGGGAGACTGATAATAGGTTCCAACAGTCGGGCTCTTGATGGGAATCAACCCTTCGTCACCGCTTGGAGCCGCTGTGGCTGCGGAAGCGGGAGGAGCCGCTGCGGGAGCGGTTGCCGGGGGAGCAGCCGGAGCTGCTGCCGGAACGGCTGCGGGGGCAGCCAGTTGTGGAACGACGTTGACTTCGTGGGGACCACGTCGCAGGACGTACTTGGTTTCCCCGACGATCTGCTTGAACTCCCGAACATCGTACTTTTCGAGCAGCTCCAGCAGTTGCCGCAATCCGTCCACGTCGAATTGCTTGCTCCCCTTGCTATCCCCAGCCATGCCTGAACCTTAGCCTGTTCTCGCGTCGAAACTTTCTGGCCCCGTCCTGTACGTGACGGCGGTCCATGTGAAGTCAGTGTAGTAAAATGCAAGACTTAGCAGTGTACGTGAATGCTTTCCCAGTCCTTGGGAACTGAAGACAGCACCTCGCAGCCCTGCCGCGTCACCAGAACATCGTCCTCGATACGGACTCCGCCCCATCCCGGAAGATAGATGCCGGGCTCGACCGTGACAACCATTCCGGGCTGCAAGATCGTCTCGACGGTCCGGGAGAGCCGGGGGGCTTCGTGGACATCCAGTCCGATTCCATGGCCCAGTCCGTGGTCAAAGTACTTGCCGAATCCAGCGGCGGAAATCACATTCCGTGCCGCTGCGTCCACTTCAGAACAACTGACGCCCGGTTTGATGGCATCAATGGCGGCCAGTTGGGCCTCGAGGACTGTTTTGTAAACCTTTTCAAATTTCCGGTCGGGCTTTCCTGTCAGCAGGGTCCGGGTCAGGTCAGAACGATACCCTCCCGGCCCACAAGCTCCCCAGTCCAGAAGTAGTATCGGCGAATCTCCAATCCGTCGGCTCCCGGCCCGGTAATGGGGGAGTGCTGCACGATCCCCGACAGCGACGATGGCTGGAAAGCTGAGTCCTTCCCCACCAAACTCGCGGATAACAAACTCCAGATGGGCCGCCAGTTGCCGTTCTGTTTTCTCCGGCGAGAGAATCGCTTTGAAATACTGGAATCCACGCTCTGCAAGCCAGATCGCGTGGCGAATTTCCTCAATCTCTCCCTTGTCCTTGATGGCCCGGAGGGCCTCCACTTCCAGCGAGACCAGTTCCAGCTGGACGTCTGGAAGTGACGACTTCAGCGTCTCCGCCAGCTCGCATGTGATGACATGGCCTTCGATTCCCAGCCGCTCGATGTGCCTCTCTGTCACAACCTGCTTCAATGCATCAGCAACTCTCATGTTGGAGGACCGGATCAGGGTGGGAACCCCCGGGCATTCTTCCTCAAGCTGCGTCGTGAACCGGAAGTCGCTCAACAGAACTTCGCTGTCCTGGGTCACGATCAGCCAGGTGCTGTCGCCTGTGAATCCGGTGAGCCAGGAAACGTTCCGCTCGGCCTGAACAAGGAGGGCGTCGACATTTCGTGAGCGAAGTCGTTTCCTCAACTGTTGCCGTCGACGGGCAAAATCCTCCGGGGAGCGGACCATGAATAAGTTCCACGAATTTGTGGCAGGAAACTGGAGTCGAATGACGTTTCAAAGGAGCAGCACGGAAGTTACGGCCCATTGACCGGGCTGTCAATTAACGGCCCTCTGGATCAACGACTTCGGGAATGGTGATTGCTGATGCGTTGGTTGAATCAAGTGCTTCGCAATCTGCTTCCCCGGTTTCTGAGGTCGAAATTTACATCTTCACCGGGGCGGCAATTCCCAGCAGGCCAAGGCCATGGGCAAGAATCCGGCCAGCAAGATCGCATAAGCGGAGCCGGCTGTTTCGAGTCTGTTCGTCATCGGCACGCAGGACCGGGCAGCGGTCGTAAAAGGTTGTCAGGTCCCCTGCGAGTTCAAACAGATATTGGGTCAAGACGTTCGGGCGGGCATCAGCGATCACCGCATCCAGCGTTTCGGCGTACCGGCACAACTTCAGCGCCAGAGTCCGTTCTGCGGGGTCGGAGATCACAATGGACGCGCCACTGGCCCGGAATTCCTCTGGAGAGATCCCTCCGCGGCGGAAAATTCCCTGCACGCGGGCGTGAGCATACTGGAGATAAGTTGCTGTGTTCCCGTTCATCGCGAGCATCTTGTCCGCATCAAAGACATAGTCGCTCTCTCGGTTGTGCATCAGATCCGCGTATTTGATCCCCCCAATTCCGACGGCTTCGGAGATTTCCGTCCGCATTCCCTCGGTCAGTTCCGGAGCGGGCCGGCCATCGGCATCTGTTCTGGCGTCATCGTTGGAAACGACAATCTCAAGTGCCTTGGCCACCGCTTCATCAAGGAGACTTTCCAGACCGACGGTGTCGCCGGAGCGGGTCTTGTAGGGGCGTCCGTCTTGCCCCATCACGGTGCCAAAGCTGACGTGCTGCAGACCCACCTTGTCGTATCCCCATGCCCGAGCCGTGGCGAAGAGCTGCTTGAAATGCTCCGACTGCCGTGCATCGACGACGTAGAGGATGGAGTCCGCCTTAAGTTCGTTGACCCGATATTGAATGGTGGCCAGGTCGGTGGTCGCGTAGGTGAACGCTCCGTCCCGCTTTCGGACAATAAATGGAGCTGTGTGTCCCTCCAGAAAGACGCAGGTGGCTCCGTCGCTTTCCTGAGCCAGACCTCGTCGCTCCAGATCGCTGACGACGTCAGCCAGCATGGGGTTGTAATAGCTTTCACCCAGAGCGAGATCAAAGCGAATGTCCAGTCGCCGATAGACCCGCTCAAGGGCTTGAAGGCATTCGGGCAGGAATTCTTCCCAGAGCCGCAAATTGTTGGGATCTCCCGCGTGCAGCTTCGCGGTCTCTTCCCGCGCGAGTCGACTGATGTCTGGATGTTTCTCGGCCGCAGACTTGAGATTTGGATCTCCATCGACAGCAGCGATTTTTTTATTGAGAGAGGCCACTTCCTCTCTGGCCGCCTGAACGGCTGCACGTTGCTTCTTCAGATCCTTTTGTGCCTGCTTGTCGTTTGGATCGGCAGCCGCTTCCAGAGCCGAGAGTTTCTGTTCCTGCTCCTGAAGCTGAGCCTCCGCTGCGGGGAGAGCTGCGCTGGCGTCATGGTAATCGCAGAGCTGATTGACGAGTCGATACAGGCGTGCCAGTTCGGTGACCGGATCCGATTCATAACCAGTAGGATCAACCAGATGCTTGAACCCGTAGATGATCATACCGAACTGGGTACCCCAGTCGCCGATATGGTTGTCGGCGATGACATTATGTCCGAGGAATCGCAGGGTTCGGACAAGGGCATCCCCAATGACCGTGCTCCGGAGGTGCCCGACATGCATCGGCTTGGCAACATTGGGTGAGGAGAAATCAACCACGACCGTCTGCGGTCGCTCGACAACTGGAACGCCGAGCCGCTCATCGCTGGCAGCGGCATTTACCTGCTGTTCCAGCCACGAATCCAGCAGCGTGAGATTGATAAAGCCCGGTCCTGCGATCTCAGGCGGCTGGCAGATGTCGCTCAGGTCGAGTCTCTGGACAACCTGTTCCGCGACAGCGCGTGGGGCCATTCCCCTCTGCTTTGCCAGAGGCATGGCGAAATTGGCCTGATAATCTCCGAATCGCGCCTCTTGCGCCGGCCGGATCATGTCCAGATACTGGGACGGATTCTCAGTCAGGTCTCCCAGCACTTCGGAGAAGCGGATCTTGAGCAGTCGGAGAATGTTCATGGGTCAGCAGGAGCAACAATGAGGAGAAATTGTGAGAAAGAAATCGAGTGCTGGCCTGTTCTACTGGGAGACGCTCTCCGGGACGTCCGCTCTGGCCCAAGTTTTACCTGGTGAAGAGTTTTACTTGGTAGAGGAGCGATTTCCGGAGTCAATTCAGGCATTTGACCACCGGGTCAATATTCGTTCCGAACCTCGGCAGAGGGGCCGCTTCGGTCAATCGGTTGGGTTCTTCTCGTCCTGTCCGGGGGGAGAGTCCTCGGGCTGGGGCGTTGAATTCTGTCCCGAAATCTTCTGGGCGACGGGTTTCCAGTCGACGCGGATGGCATCGCCCCACAGGTTTTCCAGATCGTATAGTGCGCGTCCATCCGGGGTGAAGACGTGCAGAACAACGTCTCCATAGTCGTGGCAAATCCAGGGGCCATCATCCCCTTCGCTTCCCATTCGAAAGGACTGGCGGGATTCCATGACATCGTCTGCGGAATCAGCCATCGCCCGGAGTTGACGTCGGTTATTCCCGGTCGCAATGACAAAGAAGTCAAACAGGGAGGTCACATTCGTCAGATCAAGAACCTGCACATCCTGACCGCGAAAGTCTTCGCAGACTTTGGCAACCAGACAGGCATTCTCCAAGCTGCGCTGAAGAGCGGCTTCGCTCCGAATTCCCGCCATTTCGCCTTGGATGCGTGTGATTCGGGTTCCAGTAATTTCGATCAACGTTGGACTTCCTTATTCAGCCCGCGACAGCGAGCACATTTGTTCGTGTTTTACTGCAGTCAGCTCCTGCCGAGGGCTCGGACATCGGGGATACGTTGCCCCTGCATGTTCCTGTCATCGAAACAGCCGGAATCTGATGCGGCAAACGCCTTAAAAAATGATCGCTACTTGGGGAACGTCATCTCTTCTGTTAAGGCTAACGACCACTCGCTCCGTATCAAGCGGACATTTGCCCGATTCCGGAGCGGGAGGCGAACCGGGAATTGTCTCGAACGAAGCCTGTNAGCACAATGGAGAGGTCGACTCGGTANGGGGACCAGCGTTGCGAGGGATTGATCAGGCGGTGCTGATGGAAGCTGCGGCCNCTGAGGGGGACGCGGCCGAGTTCTNTGTTTTGGACATCNCTTCCCGGGGGAAAAGGCAGCCGCTCCTGAGGCTCAGGGANAGTGGGTACGGGCATCGCTGNCGTTAATCCCNTGGATGCAGGAGATTGTCGGCGATGGCCTCTAATCAAAACAGCTTCGGTCCAACTGGCTTCTGCAGGGCCCGTTCGGCGGCGTAAGTCGAGATCGCATCCCACGAACTTGCGGCGTTTCAAAGGCAACAAACACTCTGTTTGAGCGACAAGTGGCGGAGACACTCCCCTGAGACAGGGGTTAGCGGGCCCATTCCGGCTTGGTCGATGTGGCGGGGACTTCTGCATGTGCGGCAGGGCTTACCCCTGAGTCCTCAGCAGGTTCCTGTGCCAGTTGTGTTTCCGGAGGAACGACGCTGCGGGAGGGGGCAGAAAAGGCAACCGTGACCGGAAGTTCTCCCTTCTTGCTCGCAGCTGGGCCTGTCGTCGATTTTTGCACCTCAGTGCGAACGGCGCCCGCCTGATATGGTCCCACTCCCATGACGAACCAGTTGTTGTCGTCGGCAGCAGCGAGACTTGTTCCACCGGAACCAAGTATCGCGTTGGTCTTCGGATCGTAGGCCACCATTCCGATTTTGGCGACCGCCTGTTGCCTGCGACGCTCCGCAACCTTGATTTCCGGAATGGTCAGCATCCCCGGCAGGGCGATTTCCGGGGTCCCGAGGAATGAATTGGCCGAAGTGGTCCCGACGGCTCCTGCACGCATTTCCAGAACAACGTCAGCTTTGTCCGGGGAGTCGACAAGTCGGGCTCCCGCCCGCAGCAGGCGGTGTCGTGTCGATGCGATGACATAATTTTTGTCGACGCATTCGACGTATTTGTCCTGAAGAAAAACGTCGCAGTCCCGGAACGAGGCAAAGTCGCATTTGTCTAGAGACTGGTCGATGGCGTTCGCCAGCAGAAGCTGTTCGACACTCGTCCGGGCGGTATTGGAAGTGGATGTTGATGCGCATCCTGCAGCTGTGCAGAGGAGTGAGAGGGCCGCCAGCGAGTAGATGCGCCGAGTCGGAATCGGGAACATGGGAGGAATTCTTGTTGCGAAAACTCCGACGTGAGAGGTGGCAATCAACGCTTTATCTGATGGTGCGCCAACAGGAGCCGACTGCCGATCCCGGTCGGGATGACTGGTCGAAATGACTCTTGTTGCTGCCTGATACCCGCTTCAGGACAACAACGACTCATTTCAATGGACGGCATTTACCGGAGCTGACACCTGAAGGTCAATCAGCAATTCACCACTTCGAGAGAATGAGGCTGTTTAGAGAAGTTTGAATGGGCAATAACTGCAAAAAATGCCGAATGTTTTGTTCAGCCAGTGAGTCCACTGACAGTTGCGGAGGCATCAACGTCAAAGGGACACATTCCACAGGGTTGCCACTCGTTTGGCGGACTGGGGTGATCAGGAATCTTGAGAAGATTGATGACTGGCTGCCGCTTTTGCCTAAATTGCCCATTCTCTGCAGGGCGATGGACATCAATTGACCGTGAGGAATTCCGACGTTACGGTCAACTTTCAGCAGCAAAATTTCATGGTCATTATGCATAATACGCCAACCTGTTCGTCAGGCGTGATGCAGGTGTCGAGCGAGTCGCGTATTGCGGACTCCCTCAGAAATCCAGGTGACCCAATCGGGGCGCAGGGCCGGGCCATCGATGAGTGGGCACAGTGAGTTTTGATGGAGAGAAGTCACTGATTTGTCATTCTCATTTATTCAGGATTCAGGGCCACGTTTAAGATTCTCTCTCGCAGGGGATTTTGAACAGCGTGGGTTCCAATCGACCGGGCCGGGGCAAGCCTGTCGTTGGAGTCACGTCGTGAAGCCAGTCATCGTGTTCGAGGAACGGTGATTGACGAAAGAAAAGCGTTCCTCATGCGCTGATCCACCTCCGTAAAGAGTTCGTTCCCCGATGTATCGATTTCTTGGACAGCTCGTCGGTAAATATCCGGCTTTCTGGATCGTATTCTGGCTTCTCGCCACTGCGGTGGCGCATCGAATGGCTCCACCTCCGGAACGGGTCTGGCAGGATGGGGAGCTCGCCTTCCTCCCCGAGACCGCTCCCAGTGTGGAAGCTGTTCGCATCTATCGGGAAGCGTTTCAGTCGACGCTACAGGAAAAGACAGAGGAAGATGATGTCGGAACCTCTGTGCAGAACGATCCGATGTCCAGCGCCGTGGTCGTTGTCCTTCAGCGGCTCGACAAGAATGGTTTGACTGACGAGGATCGGGAGTTCATCACGAATGTTCTGGTCCCTGATCTCGAGAAACTCCAGCGAACCACTCCGAAGGGATATCACTGGACTCCCGAACTGGAGAAGGAATTTCAGGCGGAGATCCCTGAGGCAGATCGGGTGATTCGATCCATTTCCTCGCCGGAGGATGAGCGCATTGGTGCCCTGCTGGTCAGCAAGAACCAGCGTGCCTGTCTGGTGATTGTGGATCTCAAAACGGAATTTCTTGAGCGTCAGAACCGTCTGCTGATTGGGCGGATTGAAAATCTCCTTGACAGCGAAGAGCTGCTGAAGAAAAAGCCCGCAGGACTGTCCCTGGAGCTGAGCGGATCAGCGACTGTCGGACGGGATATGCTTCGTGCGGAGCAGGAAAGTGCCAAGCGGACAGAAGACTTCACCAAAGCGCTGGTGATCATTCTCCTCCTCCTGATCTACCGGGCTCCATTGCTGGCGCTGGTTCCGCTGGTGACCGTGGGGCTGGCTGTGGAACTCGCCAAGAGCCTGTTGCGGATCATGGCGGGTCTGGAGTGGATTGGTCTCTTCAGCGGGCTGGATGTTTATGTGACTGTGGTGGCCTATGGGGCCGGGGTGGACTACTGTCTGTTCCTGATTGCCCGTTACAAGGAAGAACTGGATAACGGCTTCACTCATCAACGGGCGATCAGCTTTTCCATCGAACGTGTCGGGGAAGCGCTCGCGACCAGTGCGGGGACCTGCATCATCGGTATCGGTATGATGATGTTCTCCCAGTTCGGGAAGTTCCGTCAGGCCGGTTTCGCGATCTCATTTGCCCTTGCTGTGGCTGTCACCGTTGCACTGACGTTTACCCCCGCTTTCCTTCTCCTGTTCGGTCGGTGGGCGTTCTGGCCTGATGTCCGAAAAGAGAAAGTCGAAAAGAAGACCGGGTTCCTTCCCAGCTCAAGCCTGTGGCAGCGATTCCAGAATGAACGGGTTCTGGAGCGGATCTGGGAAGCGATGGCCATTGCGCAGCACCGTCGTCCCGGGACAATCTTCCTGGCGACTGTGCTGATTATGCTCCCATTTGCAATAGTGGGAGTGATCAAACAGGATGATGTCAGCTACGGGCTTTTGTCCGACCTTCCCCAGGATCAACCGAGCGTTGTTGGGGCGAAGATGGTGCAAAGCCATTTCCCGGCAGGGGTCACCGGTCCAGATACGATCTTCATTTATTTCCCGGAAGATGTGCTGAAGGAAACATTCGGTGGAAACGATCTGAAATCCGTTCCCACGGCTGAGCAACTCTCTCGGGTGATTACCGAGAACCTTCTTGCTCTCGAAGCAAATGAAGAGGCGGAGCATCTTGCGGGGGCCAAGCACGCACCGCTCGGAATTGCCGATATTCGAAGCCAGCATCTTCCGCTGGGAACAAGCCCCAAAGCCAAGGAATACCTCGACAGCATCCCACGCGCCCGCCGGGGAGCCAAACGGGTCTTTGCCCATCGCAGCTACACCAGTGTCAATGGTCCTCTGGCCGGGCAGGTGATGAGAATGGACATCATCCTCGAAGATGATCCATTCTCCAGAGACTCCATTCGGAATCTGAACCGACTCGAAGAAGCGGTGAAGAACTCAATTCGATTCCCGGAAGATTCGGAGATCTCTCCTGAACAGGCGACCAAGCTTCGGGAATCCGCTCGGATCTATACGCTGGGAACAACTGCAGCCATCCGCGACATCAAGGCAGTGACCGATCATGACCGAATTCTGATCAACATCATGGTCACGATTTCGGTGTACCTGATTATCGTGATCATGCTGCGGCAACCGGAGATTTGTGCGTACCTGATTGTTACGGTGGTCTTCAGTTACCTGGTGACGATGGGGGCGACTTATCTGGCCTTCTACCTGTGGGACCCGGTCGGGTTCCATGGAATTGACTGGAAGGTGCCGATCTACCTGTTCACGATTCTTGTGGCAATGGGAGAGGACTACAACATCCTCCTGATGTCCCGCGTCATGGAAGAGCAGGAGACTCACGGCCGAACCAAAGGGGTCCTTGTGGCCCTCACAAAAACCGGAAGCATCATTTCCACCTGCGGTATTATTATGGCCGGGACATTTGTGACCCTGATGTCCGGATCGCTGATGGGAATGGTTCAGATGGGATTTGCTCTCGCGTTCGGAGTGTTGCTGGACACATTTATTGTCCGGCCGATTCTGGTCCCGTCTTATCTGATCCTTCTTTACGAAGGCCGGTTTGGGAAGTTCGGCCGCTTCTTGGGGGCTCCCCCGGATGATGAGCCAAAGGGTCCACCGGAACCAGAACTGATTGCTGACGCGGTCAATCAGCCGTCGTAATGGAATNGAGTCGCCCGTCCGCTTGACTCACTGNTACATGGGGCAGCACGCATCGGCTGCCCCATTNCTTTTGNTTTCATCCGGATGGGGATCTGCTGTCGAGTGCACCCCGGATGCTGGGCCGCTACGGGGAATTCTCATCNCNGTCCCTGTCTGAAATTCGTCGGCCTGCACATCCAGTTCNGATGGAAGAGGGGGGAACGAAAGCAAAGAANCTGCGAGTCTGGCTGTTCAATTGGAACGCCCAAAAAGAAGGGACGCTGACCGATGTGGTCAACGTCCCTGATGCATTCCAAATAAGTTGTGGCTGGTCAATTACTTCTTCGACAGATGCCGATCGGCAAAGTCGAGGTACTGAAGCCAATCGTATTCCAGAACATCGTGTTTCCCTGTGCGATTGTGGTACCCGATCCGTCCGGTGTTGATCGGTTGATCGACGGGAGGAGGTTCATCGGATGGAGTTTCGACTCCCAGTCCGTCGGTTCCCAGCAGCCGATAAACAGGATCGGCAAACCGTGCAGACAGATATTCCCCTTTCGGATCCGCCCAGAGATCTTCAGAAGCGCTGGCGATGTACACAGCTCGGGGAGCAATCAGAGCAACCAGCTGATGCTGATCAACTGGAAGCTGGCTTTCCTTGTTGTTGTACTTCTTGAAGTTCTCGCAGAACCAGTGGGGGAAGGATGTGTTGATTCTGGCGACAGTCTCACCGAACTGGCGGCGGCTGATGGCAGCCCCTCCGCATCCCGAATCGTTGGAAATGGTCAGGGCAATACGAGGATCGGTCGCTCCAGCCCAGAGTGCGGCCTTCCCCTGTCTAGAATGACCAATCACAGCGACGCGGCTGGCGTCGATGTCGGGGTCCTTCTCGAGGTAATCAATTCCCCGGCTCAGCCCCCACGCCCAGACCGCAATTGCTCCCCACTCATCATCGGCAGGGCTGGTCTGCCCCTCTTTGTAGAAGGCAGGGTGAACACCGTTCTTGTATCCATCGTGAAAATCGGGTTCGATATCGCCATAGAACGCAGTCGCCAGTGCGTATCCCCGATCGATGATTTTTTCAATTGGCCAGCGGGAGACCTGGCTTCCCCGGCTTGCTTCGGTGGACCGGTTGTTCACAACACCGGGGTTGCCATTGCGAATCCAGTTTGGGTTCAGGCGGACTTCCGGGTCCGTGGTGACGGAATGATTTCCCCGGAAGTTCCATCCCCAGAAGACCGGGGCCGGGCGCTGTGACTTGGGAATGTACAGGAGCATGGTCATGACGACTGGCTCCCCTTTCTGGGTCACTTGGATTTCGACTTCCTTTCGAATCGCTTTCCCACCCAGTGCATTGTCGTTGCGGGAAATCTCGCGGAAGGTAATTGGGAATTCGGCATCCGGATACTTCCCGTAGACCTGTTCGGAAAACAGCTTCAGAATTTCCGGGCGTCGACGAGTGTTCCATTGTTCCGGGGTTGTGACGGGGGTGCCATCCTCCATCACAAGCGGGTCCGGCAGTGTGTACTCAGGAACCTTCGACTCGTCGTAGTTCGGGGGAGGGACTTGAGCCATTGCGCTGATGGGCCATAAACAGAGCAACGTGCAAAAACTGAAAGCGGTTCGCATCATCTAGTGCCTGTCAGATGTTTCGATGAAATTCTCCGATGCAGCGAAAACAGGCGGCGATGTCTCCAGAAACGTGTCCGCGCTGTATTCGCCCGACCGATCGTGATCGATCAGGTGAGGAATTTCCACTCTGGCAGCTCGAATGGGCAAATCGCAATGAGGGGAGAGAAGAGAGCTGATCAATTCAGACATCAGCCCTCCAGATCCCATCAGACCGGGGAATGCTGGTGATTCTGCCGTTGTTGAGAACGCGCCGTCGTGTGGCGAGTATCGGAGACGAGAGGGTTATTTCTGAGGAAGTCGTGCCCGCTGCTGATACTTCTGTTGGTATTTGCGGTGCAACTGTTCCTGCCGGTCATCCAGCTCAACGGGCCGTCCCTGAATCCATGCTGCCTTCACGCTGGAGACGACTTCGAGAGGGTCACCCTCGCACAAAAAGAGTGTTGCATCCTTGCCCGGCTCAAGGCTTCCGACTCGCTGGTCAATATTGAGGATTTGTGCAGGTGCGAAGGTGATGGCCCTGATGGCTTCTTCCGGAGATAGGCCATAGGCCACTGCTGTTCCAGCCTGAAACGGCAGATTCCGAACATTTCCATGACCGGCAGCTTCCCCGCCCGTCAGGCAAAAACGGATGCCGAGAGCGTTCAGTTTTGCAGGCAAGGCATATCCCGTGTCATACGGGGCGTCCGATCTTGTGGGGAGCCTGTGCGTCCCCTCGACCATGACAGGAATATCATGTTGCCGGAGAAGATCGGCGCAGATCGGAGCGTCTTCTCCGCCGCGAATGATGAGCCGGAGATTCTGCTCAACCGCGAATGCAACCGCGTGGTTGATCTCGTTCCACCGGTTGGCACGAATGACGACGGGAATTTCGCGATGCAGGACGGGTCTCATGGCTGCCAGTTTCAGGTCATGGCGCGGATTGCTTCCAGAGGAAACTGCTTTGTCGTAGCGGCGGGCCTGATCAAGAAACTCACGAAGAGTCCGTTCAGTGGATGATCCCGGCGAAGGTAACGAAATCACCAGCGCTGCTTCCGGGACCAGCGCCATGTCGTCATTGGTCCATCCATCCAGCTGAATCACGGAGGCATGACCGGAAATGGTTCCCCCACGCGGGGCGGCCAAAGCAAGTAAAACGCCTGTTCGCC
>Ga0065721_10006424_pt1 | contig 12337 bp, 14 predicted proteins | sample Mesricmetagenome_FD_59108 | JGI IMG/M metagenome (GOLD analysis project Ga0065721, IMG submission 59108) | Mesophilic microbial community from rice straw/compost enrichment Sample: eDNA_1 v2 (version 2) | ecosystem: Engineered > Solid waste > Grass > Composting > Bioreactor | place: USA: Davis... | reverse complement strand
TGGGCATTCTATTGAAGTCAATATGTTCCTTATATGAAGCCACAGGGCGCCAAAATTAGTAAAAAGTAAATGGAAATCAGTGAAATCGTGATTAAGTAAAATTACTTGTAGGGATTTGTGGGGCAGGGAATAGTATAGAACGTGCGCGTAAGTGTAATCCCAAGGAAGTAATAGCTGTCATTGTCGTTCGGATTACCGTAGCGAAAATTCTTGTATCGCTGATCGCCCGCCGATATATTGTCAAGGTAATCCGAGAACGTTTTGCGGATACCGAACTCCAATGAAAAGTACCATTTTGGGTTGTAGATATACTTGGCCCCAAGCCCGAAGGGTACAGATGCCTGAATGTTGCTGTATTCTGCCGACTTAGCCTCGTTGCCGGTGAAACCATACAGGGCGAGGCCGGCGAAGACGTAGGGTGTAAACCGAACAAAGCGCTTTGTCTCCCGCCAATTAAGAAAGTGATATTCCATCACGGTCGACGCTTCCATCAGGAAGATGTCGAAGGAAGCATCGCGGATTGAAGCAAATTTATCGATAGGCGTTTCGGATGCAGCCAGCTTACCACCGGTTAGCGCTGCACGGAAGCTGACAACCGGGCTGATATTGGAGCGATAGAAGACTGTGGCGCCCGGTTGCGAGAAACGGAAGTTATAACTTCGAACCAGGTCACCCGTATAGTTGAGCGTTCCCAGACCGAAGCCAATCTCTGAACGCTGGGCGAATGAGGGATTAAGGCAAAGGCAGCTTAAGACAAAAAGGAATCCACTGATTTTACGAAACATTATCTAAACTTGGCGCGGTTGTAAGTCTTGCCATAAATGTAAGTAAGTTTAAATGTTGTTACGGTGTAAATATCCTTATCGTTTTTATTTCCTCTCACATTCCACCGACCTTCTGAGCCGTAGCCCGGAAGCAACATATATGTTTGATTATGTCCTTCAACGGTGGAGGGGAAAGGGCGCAACTTGTCGGCAACGCTGCTGATTTCGTTGGTCCGATACGACATCGCCCTGGCCAGTTCGTTATTTCCAAATACACCGAGGTCCACATATTGCTTGCTGACGTCATCAATGTAATCGGTAAAGAGATACCTGAATCCGAATTCCACTGAGAAATCAGTAAGCTGATTTATCCTGAAACGTGCTCCGACGCCAATTGGTATGGCAACCTGGATTAATTTATAGGGTTTAGCGCCGTAGTTGGCATCCGTTTCCCGGAGATCCGAGCGCTGGCCTTCAGTGCCAAGTTTTTGCAGGTCGACCCACTTGCCGGCTTCGGGCAGTCGTGTTACGCCGTCAAGCTGGAATTCCGGTGCCTTTGCCTGGGGGTTGTGATGGAAGACAGCTAATCCGCCGTAAACGTAAGGGGTCCACCGAACGCGGCTGATATACGTGGCAGAGTTCCCCCAAAGGTCGAAAGAGGCGACGATCGAAAGCTCTTTTATTCGATTTCGGAACGAGAGGTTTCTGTTGTATCGGTAGAACGAGTTTTCATCATCCGGATCTGCCGATTTGAAATCAGAACCAAGGATTGTTCCGTACGTGAAAGCCGCTGTCATGCTATACCGTGGACCATAGCGGCGCGACATTGCAAGTCCCAGGGCAGGACGCGTCAGGCCCAAGTTGGTGCTGATGAGGGATTGCCGGGGTGCGAGATCGCCATAGTAATTGAACGCATTAAGCGTAACACCTATGGTATTGTAGATATTCTGCTTGGGAAATCCGCGTTTTCGTCCCTGATAGGACGACATCCGTTTATTGTTCTTTTTGATTGTCTTTCTGTTCATCTGGGCATCGGCGTCCGAGACACCAAGCAACAGTAAAAAACAAAGACATACGCTCCCTAAAAAAATAGGTTGGGCTCTCATGGTTAGATTAAGGGGTATACGAGAGAATCTATCAAAAATACGAATTAATTGCGGATGTCTAATCCCCAGTTCAGCTTTTGCCTTAATGTTTTGAAGTAATGTTGCCCCTCTAATTGAATGAGATTCACCCCGAAATCGGCTTTGCGGACAAGTAAATGCACATTGGCATCGACGGATGCGATCCGGGAATCCAGGGAAACCAGGAACCTCCGGCTGCGCCCTTCTACCCGGAAGGTAATCTCCGAAGTATCGGGAACAACTATTGGTCTGACTGTCAGATTATGTGGGCTTACGGGCGTGATAACGAAGTTTCCGGACCGAGGGAATATCAAGGGTCCACCGCAGCTGAGCGAGTACCCGGTTGAGCCCGTGGGGGTGGCAACGATAATTCCATCGGCCCAGTAAGAATTCAGGAATTCGCCGTTGATATACGTGTGGATCGTAATCATCGACGAGGTATCTTTTTTCACTACAGTGAAATCATTAAGGGCAAAAGTCAGCGAATTAAAAATGTCAGCGTTTGTTTCCAGACGGAGCATGGCGCGCTTGTCGAGCACGAAGTTGCCTTTAATCAGCTCATTAATAGCGTGTTCAGCCTCGTCAAGCCCAATCGTTGCGAGGAAACCGAGTCGCCCTGTGTTTATCCCCAGCACAGGAATTTCAAGGCTTCCGATGTGCGTAACTGACTCTAATAGCGTGCCATCGCCGCCGAAGCTGAAGAAGTAGTCAACACCCTCCAGACTGGTGCCGGGCTCATATACTTTGGTGGAAAACGTGCGGAAGGCGCTGGCTTTCAGAAACTGCGCAAACTTCGTGGAAACGTTGATTTCGGCGTTTGCTGCGCTCAGGAGCTCAAAAATGCGAACGATCTGAGGTGCCGACTGGCGATTGAATTCTTTACCATGTACAGCTACGCGCATACAATCTCCGGGTTCAAATTAGCCAGTTGGATAAATACGACGGAGGTAAAGATAAAAACGCAGGCCCCAACAACAAACGCGGCCAGCGATTTTTAGATATCTAGATAGCGAAGCAGCATGTCAATCCGGTCCTTTTCACCGGGTACAGGCTTGGTTTCCTGATATCGGCCAATGACCTTGTAATTGAAGCGTTCCAGCGTGGCGACAACACGTGAAAGGTCGACCTGGTTGATCTTGAGCGTCAGGCGAAGTTTCATGGGGTCCAGCGGATCCTCCTTCACGATGCTACTTAATATTTTGGCGTGGTTCTCTTCGATTAATCTGCTGATTTCAGCCAGCGAGTAGTCAGCGTGATTCATCGCCAGAACAAGTATTCCTCCGGGAAGCTGAACTGCGGCAGTCTGCGCAAAAGAAGTCAACGTATCCTGAACGGTTATAACACCGGAGTAACTTTGGTCGTCATTCAGCACGGCGACAAGCTGAAGTTTGTTTTCAGCTGCGACTTTGAGGATGTCGTAGAAGTGGGTATCCAAATGAACATAGCAGTTCAACCCTACGAGATCAAAATCCTTAACCGTTTTGTCGATGTCGTTCGTCTCCAGGATGATGGCTTCACTGATGAATCCGAGCAATTTGCTATCCTCAACGACAGGCATGTATGTGCAGCGGAATTCCTCCATCCACACGATAGCTTTATGTGCGTCATCCGACCCTTTCAGGGGTGGGATCATGTGGTTTATAAGGTCTTCTGCAATCACAGGAGTAAATCTATTTTGAGAGGAAATCTTCGACCAGCTCATTGAATGTTTCCGGATGCTCCATCATCGGGGCATGGCAACACTTGTCAATAAACCTGAGCTCCGACGAAGGAATAAGCCGATTGAATTCATATGCAACAACCGGTGGCGTAATAGTATCATTCAAACCCCATACCAATAACGTGGGAATGGTGATATTCGGTATTTCGTCGGCCATATTGTTGCGCTGTGCCGATTTGGCAATGGCCACGATGCGCATACATTTCGGAATGCTGTTGGTAATTTCAAACACCTCGTCGACGAGCTCCTTACTGGCCACCGCGGGGTCATAAAACGTGTATGCTACCCGTTCCCTGATGTAATCGTAATTTCCCCGTTTAGGATATGATCCGCCCATCGAATCCTCAAAAAGTCCGGAGCTACCGGTAAGAATAAGCTTTGTAACCTTGCTTCCGTTCTTGAGCGTATACAGCAGGGCGATGTGTCCGCCCAGGCTGTTTCCCATAAGGATAATGTTGTCCAGCTTTTTGAAGTTAACAAAGTCTTCCAGGAATGTTCTCAAACCCTCGAGGCCGGCTTCCTTCAGCGGCATTTCATAAATCGGCAGCATGGGTATGATAACGCGGTAAGATTTCGAAAACCGGCTGACCACACCCTCCCAGTTGCTTAAGGCTCCAAAGAGTCCATGTAATAAGAGCAAGACAGGTCCTTCCCCTTCGTCCACAAACTTGAAACCATTTTCTTCTTTAACCTGAATGGCCATTATTCAATAGTTAATTGGTGTTAAGTATCCAGAAATTTTTTGGGAAATCAAAAATCCACGCGGCCACAAAAAAAATGATTAGGTACTGTTTAGCGAACAATATCCGAAAAAAGCGGGATCAGACTTCCAATAGCACGGAATGTGTCGGGGGCAAAGTCGGCGACGAGGGGGAAAATCCAGGAATCTCCAACCCAGTCGTCCGGAAAGTGCAGTTTCATCGAGTCGAGGAGCCAGAGCACCAGGCTGACCATGAACGTTGTTCGTAATAAGCCGCAGAACGCACCGGCATAGGGGTCGGCAAGTCCAAGCATCGCGTCCGGAAATCTGGTCATAATAAATTTCGCGGCAAGGTTGACGCAAAAAACCACGAGAAAAAACACAGCGCCAAAGGCAATGTATGGAAGGGCGAATTCATCAATAAAAAATTCTTCCTCGAGGTAAACCATGGCTGTTCCCATTAGCTTAAAGCCGACGATGACGCCGAGGAAAACGGCAATGAGGGAGAATAACTCAACGCGAAAGCCGTCCCGAAAACCACTGTAGGCTCCAACCAGGATGATAATTGCCAGCGTGATGTCGAGTTTGCTCAAGAGGCAAGGATTTTTTTGACCACTTCGGAAATGGCTTTTCCTTCAGCCTGACCTGCCAGTCGTTTCGTGGCGACACCCATAACTTTTCCCATATCCTGCGGACCGGATGCCCCGGTTTCCTCCTTGATCTTCAGAATCTCCTTCTCAAGTTCTTCAGGAGTCAGCTGTTTGGGAAGATACCTGTTAATGATGTCGAGCTGAAACAGTTCCTTGTCAGCGAGATCTTGGCGTCCCTGTTGTGTAAAGATTTCAGCGGATTCCCGTCTTTGCTTCGCAGCCTTTACAAGTAATTTATTCTCAGTATCGGAGGAAACATCGCCAGATCCACCCTTCTCAGTTTCGGCAAGCAGAATAAGCGACTTAATACTCCGCAATGCCTCCAGCTCTTCCTTGTTTCTGGCAAGCATCGCCTTCTTTATATCGCCATCAATTTGTTGCTTCAGGCTCATTATATACGCTATTATGTTAAATTTCGACGGAAAAGTTGAATCAGAACAACGAAACTAAAAAAATAATCGATTGTGACCCGTCTAAGCGTCAATATTAATAAAATTGCCACACTCCGGAACGCCCGGGGCGGAAATAATCCAGACGTCATACGCGTTGCCAAAGATTGTGAACGCTTTGGTGCGCAGGGGATTACCGTACATCCCAGGCCAGATGAACGCCATATCAGATTCACAGACGTGATCGAGTTGAAGAAAGTCGTAACCACGGAGTTCAACATCGAAGGGTATCCCGATGAGCGTTACTTCTCCATTGTCGGGCAGGTTAAACCTGAACAGGCCACGATTGTTCCCGATGCTCCGGATGCGATTACCTCCAATGCGGGATGGGATACACTTACACACGGTGCTTTCCTCAAAGATATCATCAGCGAACTGAAGAAGAATGCGCAACGTGTTTCCGTCTTTGTCGATCCCGAGCCCAGGATGATTGAAGGGGCAGCACGCGCTGGTGCAGACAGGATCGAATTATACACCGAGCCATATGCAAGAGAGTTTCTGATCCACAAAGACGTCGCCATCAGGCCCTACATTGAAAGTGCAAACCTTGCCCGCGAACTGGGGCTCGGTGTCAACGCGGGTCACGACCTCGATCTCAATAATCTAGCATTTCTCAAAAAACATATCCCCTTTCTTGATGAAGTGTCAATAGGCCATGCGTTGATATGCGATGCCCTTTACTTCGGACTTGAAAACACGATCCAGTTGTACCTGCGGCAGCTGAAGGATTCTTAAATCGCCATTGTATTTATGAAGATAAAAAGAATGTTCTCCGAACAGGACCTGAAACGCATCAGTAATGCGGTCAGAGAAGCTGAACAAAAGATCTCGGGTGAAGTGGTTCCCGTTATCGTTGAGCGAAGCGGTTCTTATACAATTGCGAGTTACAAGGCAGCTATCGTCTCTGCTGCACTTGCTTTTGTATTCATGATAATCCTCGACCGGTATATCATTACAGATGATGTGCATACCATCTATTATGATCCGTTCTTCATCTTCATCGTTGTAGCGGCAGCTGGGCTGATTGGTGGACTTCTTACGCATTACATAGATCCGCTGAAACGGATTTTTATCTCCCGGCAATACCTCGACATGATGACGCGTCAGGTGGCTGAAACCGCCTTCCTTGAAGAAGAGGTCTTTGCCACACGTCAGCGCACCGGCATCATGATCTTTATATCGTTTTTCGAACACGAAGTAGTAGTGATGGCCGACAAAGGAATAAACGAAGTGGTCGATCAGAAAGAATGGGACAGTCTCGTCGCGTTGCTGATTGCGGGAATCAAAGAAGGTAACGTTGTTGGTGGACTAGAACGTGCGATCAAACGATGCGGCGAAATATTGCTTGAAAAAGGATTCGTCAAAACCGATGACGACGTCAATGAGCTCGGCGACGACTTACGTATTAATGGATAGGGATGGGACTTGCTGATGTCGTAACATTGGAACACAATCAATATCGCAGGCATCGCGCCTGGTTCAGCATTGTACTGTTGTGTCTGGTGTGCAGTCTTGCGAACGGGCAACGGAAGATTCCCCCACAGGCTGGTAAGATGGTCCACGACGAGGCCCAAATCCTTCAGCCGAATACGGTCCGCGCATTGGAAAACTTCATTGCACAGCAGACAGACTCCACATCAAATCAGATCGGCATTTACATTATAAAAAGTCTTGAAGGGGAGATCGTAGAGGACTATGCAGTACGTGTTCTGAAGGAATGGGGTCTCGGACAAAAGGATAAAAACAACGGGGTGCTCTTGTTGATTGCGCTTGAGGATCGAGAGGTACGTATTGAAGTTGGTTATGGGCTTGAAGGTGCGCTCACTGACCTTACGGCAAGTCGGATAATACGAAATGAAATTGCCCCGCGTTTTCGTCAGGGAAACTACGACGATGGTGTTATGGCCGCAGTATATGCCATCAACCAGGCCATCAAAGGTGAGTACACAAATGATGGATCTGCTAAGCGCGCCCCTGAGGGATCGGGTCGGTCGCCGCTCTTCACCCTGCTGATTATTGTTCTGATTATCGTATTTCTGTCGCGCCGCGGCGGCGGTGGCGGAGGCGGCTATCGTCGTGGTCCATGGATCGGGCCTATGATCGGCGGTGGCGGATTTGGTGGCTTTGGCTCAGGTGGCGGCTCCTGGGGTGGCGGCGGAAACTTTGGTGGAGGTGGCTTTTCAGGCGGTGGAGGCGCCAGCGGCTCATGGTAACGCACAACACAACAATGAGATTGGTACTTTCCGTTATTCTTCTCGCTCTGACGCAGACAGGTTTCTCCCAACGCGCAATTCCGGAACTATGGGGTCACCGCATTCACGACGAGGCAGGGGTACTCCATCAGCAGACAATCGACAGCCTGGAGCACATGCTGACGATTCATGAGGATTCTACGGGTAACCAAATCGCCGTGCTTGTTATTCCTTCGCTCGACGGCGACGTCCTTGAAGAATATTCCTTCCGTGTCGCAAATGATAAATGGAAACTCGGGAAAAAGGGCAATGACAACGGAGTACTTCTGCTTGTAGTCATCGACGACCGGAAAGTCCGGATTGAAGTCGGGCAGGGATTGGAAGGACCTCTGCCGGATGCGGTAGCCAACCAGATTATCAGAAATGAAATCGCACCGCAGTTCCGGAAGGGGAACTATGACGCCGGGATTGCGGCGGGCGTTCACGCGATTGTTAAAGCAGTTCAGAACGAGTACACCGCACCGTCTTTAGATGATGGCCTTAACGAGATCCCGTGGTGGTTGCGGTTGATCATTGGTGTTTTCGTGTTCTTTGTTCTGGGTGCATTCACCTTTGTAGGGCTGTTCATCCGTGGATGGGTAGGGTGGCTTTTGTATGTGTTCCTGATTCCGTTTTATGCGACGTTTCCGATCATCGTTCTGGGTGTCATGGGTGGACTGATTTTGCTGGCGATTTACGTGGTGATTTTCCCGATTCTGAAACTGACTTTGGCAGGAACATCACTGGGCACGAGAATGGCTACCTCCCTGGCGGGATCAAATAGCGGCGCAGGATGGACCTCCCACTCAAGTGGTGGTTTTGGGGGGTGGTCTTGGGGTGTCAGAGGATCCTCAGGTGGTGTCCGACGGTCGTCCGGAAGAAGTTTCTCCGGTGGCGGTGGAAGGTTTGGCGGCGGTGGAAGCAGCGGCAGCTGGTAGAAAAGTTTGAAATTCCTGCAAAGCCGTGGCGGCCTTATTCCAGGCAGCCGTTCTATCCCCAAGTTATATCATTTTGGCCGGCTGCTGCCATACCGAATGCTGGACTTTTCAGACATTGATCCTCCGTTCATCCTCCGTTCATCCTCCACTCTTCCTCCACTCTTCCGTTGCTCACCAAAGGCTCCGTGTACTCTCTTGCATGTCGGCCTCGAGTAAAAGTATGAGGTAACGCCCACCTGACGAAGAACAGGCTCAGGAGACCTTCATTAGAGATCAGAAACCAGAAATCAGAAATTAATCAGGAACTGCCTAAAATTCAGAATTTGTGTTTTATCCGGTTGGTGCTTTTGAATTAGAACTTATCTTTGGCCTTCTTAAATCAGCAGCGGCCACTAAACGGCACTAACCACTAAACCAGCATGAAACGGGACAAAGTTATTTTCGACCTTATAGAGAAGGAAAAACAACGTCAGCAACACGGCATCGAATTGATTGCATCTGAGAACTTTACTTCCCAGCAGGTGATGAAAGCCATGGGATCCGTTCTGACCAACAAGTACGCAGAGGGGCTGCCCGGAAAGCGTTACTATGGCGGGTGTGAAGTTGTTGATGAAGTGGAGCAGCTGGCTATNGATCGGGCGAAAGANCTTTTTGGCGCAGAATGGGCAAACGTGCAGCCCCACTCGGGAGCNCAGGCCAACGCAGCNGTGATGCTGGCCTGTCTGAAACCCGGCGANAAGATTCTTGGATTCGACCTTTCTCACGGCGGGCACCTTACCCACGGCTCACCCGTTAACTTCTCCGGTAAACTGTATCAGCCTGCCTTTTATGGCGTGGAAGAAGAAACGGGTACCATCGATTTTGACAAAGTCATTCAAATCGCTGAAAAAGAACAACCCAAAATGATCATCTGTGGGGCGTCGGCCTACAGTCGTGACTGGGACTATAAAAAATTAAGGGAGGCGGCTGATCGTGTGGGTGCGCTTTTGCTCGCAGATATCTCCCACCCGGCAGGTCTTATTGCGCGCGGTTTGTTAGGCGATCCGATGGAGCATTGTCATATCGTAACGACGACGACCCACAAAACGCTTCGNGGCCCTCGCGGAGGTATGATCCTGGTGGGTAAGAACTTTGAGAACCCGTGGGGGCTTAANACTCCAAAAGGAGAACTTCGNAAGATTACCTCAATTCTTGATTCAGGTGTATTTCCCGGCACGCAGGGCGGCCCGTTGGAGCACGTGATAGCAGCGAAAGCAGTGGCTTTCCACGAAGCCCTGTCCGACGACTATATGGATTATATCGTACAGGTAGCTAAGAATGCCAAAGCAATGGCGGCAGCCTTTGTGAGCAAAGGATATAAAATCATTTCCGGAGGTACCGACAATCACCTGATGCTTATCGACCTGCGTTCGAAGAAACTTACGGGTAAACAAGCTGAAGAAGCGCTGATCCAGGCCGACATAACGATCAATAAGAACATGGTTCCGTTTGATACGCAGTCGCCTATGGTTACTTCGGGTATGCGTATAGGAACGCCGGCAATTACCTCGCGCGGACTGATGGAGAAAGACGTTGTCAAAGTTGTTGACCTGATCGATGAAGCTTTGCAGAAGCCCGATGATGCAAAACACCTGAAAGCAGNGAAGCGCAAGGTCAACCGGTTCATGGAAAAATTCCCCCTCTATTAATAATTAGCACGGTGCAATTATGCCCTTAGATCAGGATACGGTTGACGAGAGTGGAGAAAAGGAGATGTCGTTCCTCGAACACCTGGAGGAACTGCGTTGGCATATTGTCAGGTCGCTTCTCGCGGTGGTGATTTTCACAATCGTCGCTTTTGTGGCCGCACCCTGGATTTTTGAGAACATCATCTTTGCACCCGCAAGTGCCAAATTCCCCACATTTCAGTGGATGTGCAAGTTCGGGCAATTGTTTGGATCTGAAGGACTATGCGTCGAAGAAATACCCTTTAAGATCCAAAGCAGGTTGATGACCGGCCAGTTTTCGATGCATATCCTGGCGTCATTTGTGATCGGGCTCGTAGTTGCCTTCCCATACATCGTCTGGGAACTTTGGCGGTTTATCCGGCCGGGACTTTATCCAAGAGAGAGGCGTTATTCCCGTGGGGCCGTATCAGCAGTCTCGCTACTATTTCTCACCGGAATCAGCTTCGGCTATTTCGTGCTGGCACCCTTAATGGTGTACTTCCTCTCCACGTATTCGATCAGTGATGTTGTTGTCAACGAGTTCGATATTACATCCTACGTTTCAACTGTTGTCACCGTGGTGTTGGGAGCAGGCCTTCTGTTCCAGCTGCCTGTGGTGATTTATTTCCTGACCAAGATGGGGATTGTTTCGCCTTCCTTCCTGCGGAAATATCGTAAACATTCTATCATCGGGATTCTTATTATCGCAGCAATTGTTACCCCCCCGGACCCTATCAGTCAGACGCTGATAGCCATTCCGTTATACCTGCTTTTTGAAGTCAGCATCGCCATCGCCGTGCGCGTTGAACGGGCTATTTTGAAAGAAGAAGAAGAGGAACGTTTAAAAGAAGAACAACAATCAGCTATATGAAACCTACTGTTGCCATTGGAAGCGACCATGCCGGATTCGAATANAAAGAAGGATTCAGGAAGTGGTTAGAGNATAGCGGGTATCAGGTGAAGGACTTCGGAACTCATTCGCCTGAGTCAGCNGACTATCCAGACTTTGCCCACGCCGTTGCAACCGTTGTGGAAAAGAAAGAATTCGACTTTGGTGTNTTGGTTTGTGGTAGTGCCAACGGTGTGGCTATAACCGCGAACAAGCATCAGGGAATTCGCGCGGCCATTTGCTGGAACGAGGAACTGGCGTCATTGGCGCGTCGCCATAACAACGCAAACATTCTGTGCATTCCGGCACGCTTCATACCATATGAACTCGGAGAGTCGATAATCGATCAGTTCCTGAAAGCTGAGTTTGAAGGTGGAAGACACGCCAACCGCGTCAACAAAATCAGTTGCTAACCCGGGACAGCGCCTTCTTACGGTAGCCTTCCGGAGTTACGGTGTAGGTCATTCGCAATTCCGGAAGCTTATCCATAAAAGGCTTCAATAATCCATTGGGGTCGTGGATTAGATCCGGATAATCGCCACGAAAGCCATTATTCACCACTATGACATTATCATAGTATTCAGGGTTTTCAAAAATCTTCCGCGAAAGCGTCCAATTCAGGAACGGCGTCGACATCGTTCTACCCAGATAAAATCCAAGATTATTATCAAGCGTAAGCACCTTTTCCGGCTGGACGGGGGACGGCGAACTGACGATATACCGCTGGTACGATTCATTATCATTTATTGTATATCGACCTGAATAGCAAACTGCCAGCAATCCAATGGCAAGAACACCGAACGCAATTTCGGCAATCATTCGTCGTCTGATGATGAGGAAGAGGTGCGTGATGAAATAGGCCAGGCCCGGCAGAACCAGGATAAGCGTTTGAGGCCGGATGTCTTTTGAGTAAACCACCTGGATAAGGCTGAAGACGGTCCAGAAGAACATCGCCTGCATTACCTGTGACTGGTATTTAGTCAAACGACTTTCGCGGGTAACCATGAACAGTGCGCCTGCGAAAAAGATCAGCGGTAGGCTGAACAGCGTAAGCAATGTCTTAACAGACACCAGCAATTCTGGTCGGAATGTGAGATTCGGCAGGTAGAAGTACGTCCAGATCTCGTGTCCACCGTCGTAAATCAGGTAGAACGAAAATATAAAGA
>Ga0065721_10052249_pt1 | contig 12338 bp, 10 predicted proteins | sample Mesricmetagenome_FD_59108 | JGI IMG/M metagenome (GOLD analysis project Ga0065721, IMG submission 59108) | Mesophilic microbial community from rice straw/compost enrichment Sample: eDNA_1 v2 (version 2) | ecosystem: Engineered > Solid waste > Grass > Composting > Bioreactor | place: USA: Davis... | reverse complement strand
CGCGCAGCCGCTGCGCCAGGCGCTGCCGGTGCTGGGCGGCGCGGGCAGCAGCGAGGGCGAGCACTGGGCCGCGCGCCGCGTGAGCGCCAGCACCGGCTGGTGGGTGGTGGCCGAGGTGTCCGAGCGCGAGGCCATGGCGGCGCACTGGGCGGCGCTGCGCCCGTTCTGGGCGCTGCTGGCGCTGACGGCGCTGGCGCTGGCCATCGGGCTGCACTGGCTGCTGCGGCGCACCGTGTCGCAGCCGCTGGGGCAGCTGTGCGCGTTGCTGGAGCGCATGGCGCAGGGCCACCTGGACCAGCCTTTCACCACCACGCGGCGCGACGAGGTGGGCCGCCTGACGCAGGACCTGGAGCTGGTGCGCGGGCGCCTGTCGGACCTGCTGGGCCAGGTGCGGCGCGCGGTGGATTCCGTGCGCACCGCTGCGGTGGAAATCGCGCAGGGCAACCAGGACCTGAACCACCGCACCGAGGAGGCAGCGGCGAGCCTGCAGCAGACGGCGGTGAGCATGCAGCAGCTGGGCGCCAGCGCGCAGGCCAGCGCCGCCGAGGCGGCCGAGGCCAACACGCGCGCCGCGACCGCGGCCGAGGTGGCGCAGCGCGGCGGCACGATGGTGGGCCAGGTGGTGCAGACCATGGACGGCATCCAGGCCGCGAGCCGGCGCATCGGCGACATCATCGGCACCATCGACGGCATCGCCTTCCAGACCAACATCCTGGCGCTCAACGCCGCGGTGGAAGCGGCGCGCGCCGGCGAAGCCGGGCGCGGCTTCGCGGTGGTGGCCACCGAGGTGCGCCACCTGGCGCAGCGCTCGGCCGCCGCGGCACGCGAGATCAAGGACCTCATCGAGCAGAGCGTGGCGCAGGTGGAAAGCGGCTCGCAGCTGGTGCAGGACGCGGGCCGCACGATGGAGGAGATCGTGCAGGGCGCGCAGCAGCTGCGCGAGCGCATCCAGACCATCAGCGACCACGGCGCGGCGCAGAGCAGCGACATCACGCAGGTCTCGGTGGCCGTGGGCGAGCTCGACCGCATGACGCAGCACAACGCCGCGCTGGTGGAGCAGAGCGCCGCCGCCGCGGCCAGCCTGCGCGAGCAGGCGGGCAGCCTGGCGCGGGTGATGGAAGGCTTCAGGTTGGCGCCGGCCGGAGCCTGAGCGCGGGCCGGCGCTGCGGCGCCGGCGGGCTCAACAAGTCACTGGCGCCAGCTGGGCGCGGCGTGGTCGCCGCCGTGGGCGGTTTCGTACTCGCCGTGGTCGCCATCCAGGGCAGCCTGATCCAGGTTGCCCACGGGCGCGCGGGTGCAGCCGTGGATACAGAGGGCAGAAAAGGCCAGTACCAAAACGGCCAGGGCTTTGTCCATGGCGACTCCGGCTTGAAGAAGGTTGTGGTCGCAAGCACTGGCCGCGGGGCCGGTGCCGCGACCGCATCTTCGAAGCCGTGGCGCAGGAAAAGGCTGTCCTGGGAGGAAGTGAGCGCCTGGACGGGGGCCGGGTGGGAGGGATGTCCTGGGAGGGGCTCCTGCCTCGCCGCCATCCGGCGCCCCCCGCCTCAAAGATCCAGCACCAGCCGCCCCGACTTCGCCCTTGAGCAGCAAGGCGTGAACTGGTCGTTGGCCGCCTGCTCCTCCGGCGTGAGGTAGACGTCGCGGTGGTCCGGCGTGCCCTCCAGCACGCGCGTGAGGCAGGTGCCGCACACGCCCTGCTCGCACGACACCAGGATCTCCACCCCCGCCTCGGCCAGCGCCTGCGTCACCGTCTTGTCCGGGGCAATGGTGATCACGCGCCCCGAGCTCGCGAGCTGCACCTCGAAGCTGCCGTCGTCCGCATGCGGCGCGGCATCGCCGCCGGCGAAGAACTCCCAGTGCAGCTGCGCCTCGCCCCAGCCCGCGCCGCGCGCCGTGCCCAGCACCGCGTCCATGAAGCCCTTGGGCCCGCACACGTACAGGTGCGTGCCCGGCTGCGGCGTTCCCAGCAGCGCGGGCAGGTCCAGCCGCTGCTCCGGCGGGCCGTCGTCGAAGTGGAAGCGCACCTTGTCCGCGAAGGCCGCGCCCTGGATGCGGGCGACGAAGGCCGTGCGCTCGCGCGAGCGCGTGGCGTAGTGCATCTCGAAGTCCGCGCCCATGACGGCCAGCCGCTCGGCCATGCACAGGATCGGCGTGACGCCGATGCCACCGGCCAGCAGCAGGCTCCTTTTCGCCTCGTGCGCCAGCGCGAAATGGTTCTTCGGCGCGCTGATGAGCAGCTCGTCGCCCTCCTTCACCGCGTCGTGCACGGCCACGGAGCCGCCGCGCGAGGCCGGGTCGCGCAGCACGGCGATGAGGTAGCGGTGCGTCTCGGCCGGGTCGTTGCACAGCGAGTACTGCCGCACCACGCCGCCGGGCAGGTGCACGTCCACGTGCGAGCCAGCGGAGAAGCCCGGCAATGGGCTGCCCTCCTTGCTCACCAGCTCCAGGCTGCAGATGTCGGTGGCTTCCTCGGACTTGCGTGCCACGCGCACGCACAGGGTGGCGTTGGCGGTGCTCATTGCGCCAGCTCCGCGGTGGAGGCGGCGGACAGCCGGTTGGCCGCGGCGCTCTGCTCGGCCGCCAGGATGCGCTCGATGACGCGGCGCGACTGCAGGCCGCCGGCGTCGATGTTGAGCATCAGCAGCTTGCGATCGGGCCAGGCGCTCAGGTTGGCCTGCTGGCGCTCCAGCATCTGCAAGTCCTCGCCGAACACCTTGGCCTGCCCCTGGCGGATGGCCAGCGTGAGCGCCGGGTCCTGCGGCTTGAAGTGCCTCGCCATGCCCCAGAAGTAGTGGTGCGAGGTCTCGGTCTCGGGGGTGATGAAGTCCACCACCAGCGCATAGACCTTCTTGTCCGCCGGCGCGTCCTTGCCGCCCTGGCCGGCCAGCGCCACCCCGACCTCGATCATCACGTGCGTGGGCGGCGTGAAGTGGCACACCTGCCAGCGGTCCACGCGCTGGTCATCGGGCAGGCCGTGGCCGCGCAGCGCCAGCTTCCAGAACGGCGGCGCCTCGGGCAGGTCGTTCATGAAGCGGCTGGTCATCACGTGGTCGCCCTCCACCTTCGTGGTGCACGGCGTCTCGTCGATCTCCTTCTGGCCGATGGACGTGGAGTGCACGTAGGTTTCGTGCGTGAGGTCCATCAGGTTGTCGATCATGAGCCGGTAGTCGGCCTTGACGTGGTAGTAGCCGCCGCCATAGGCCCACTCGGGGTTGTTAGCCCAGTGCAGCTCGGGAATGAGCGCGGGGTCGGCCTGGTCCCTGTCACCGGGCCAGACCCAGATGAAGCCGTGGCGCTCGACCGCGGCGTAGCTCTTGATGCACGGGAAGCCCCGCACGCGCTGCCCCGGCATGCCGACGGCCTTGCCGTCGCAGCCCATCTCCAGGCCGTGGTAGCCACACACCAGCTTGCCGTCGCTCACGTAACCCAGCGACAGCGGCGCGCCGCGGTGCGGACAGAAATCCTCCACCGCCGCGGGCGAGCCGTCGGCCTGGCGGTAAAAGACGATGGCCTCGTTGCAGACCTTGCGGCCCAGCGGCTTGCCCTCGATCTCCTCGGGCTTGCAGGCGACGTACCAGGCGTTCTTCAGAAACATGTTGGGTCCTGTGGAAGAAGTGGTTGCGGGCGTATGCGTTTGGGGTGGCGACCGCGGTCAATGCGCCGCCGCGTGGGTCCGCGACTGGCCCGGCGCCGAGCGGCCGGTGCCGACGGCCATCACGGCCAGCGCCCCGGCCACCAGCGGCAGCGCGTAGGCGTAGTAGAGCGACGCGGGTTGCCAGCCGCCGTCGAGCAGCAGGCCGGCGGTCAGCGGGGCGACGATGGCGCCGATGCGGCCGATACCGATGGCCCAGCCCAGGCCGGTGGTGCGCACCGCCGCCGGGTACGTGACCGGTGCGAAGGCATACAAGCCCGCCATCGAGGCGAAGAGGAAGACGCCCATGCCGAAGGCCGCCGCGAAGGCCAGGCCCAGGGCCCCCGACACCGCGCCGAACAGCGCCGTGAACAGGGCATAGACCAGGAAGGCCGCCACCGTGAGATGGGCCAGCCGCATGCGCAGCGCCAGGGCGCCGAAGAGGCTGCCGCCGACGATGCCGCCGAGGTTGATCAGCACGCCGCCGGTGACGCCCTGCTGGGCCGACAGCCCGGCTTGCACCAGCAGCTTGGGCGTCCAGCTCAGCGAGAAGTACACGCTGAACATCAGCAGGAAGAAGGCCGTCCAGAGCATCAGCGTCGGACGCGCCAGGCCGTTCTTGAACAGGCCGGCCACGGCATTGCCCTCGGGGGCCGCCGCACCGTAGGCGGCGCGCTCGGGCAGTTGCTGCAGCGCGGGGCGCTGCATGAAGCCCAGGATGCGGTTGAGCTTCTCCAGCGCGCCGGCCGGGCGGCGGGCGATGAGGAAGTCCACCGACTCGGGCAACCGCCACAGCACGATGGGAATCATCACCGCCGTGGTCAGGCCGCCGAACACGAACACCGAGCGCCAGCCGTAGTGCTGCAGCAGCCAGGCCGCCACCAGCCCGCCCAGCGTCGCGCCGATGGGATAGCCCGTGGCCTGCAGCGCCACGGCGGTGCTGCGCCACTTCAGCGAGGAGTACTCGGCCGTGATGACGCCCACGCTGGCGAGCATGCCGCCGATGCCCACGCCGGTGAGCCCGCGCAGCCCGACGAGCTGCAGGTGGCTCTGCGCGATGCCCGACAGCAGCATGCCCGCGGCAATGACGATCAGGCACAGCACGATGACGGGCTGGCGGCCCATGCGGTCGGCCAGCGGGGCCACGAACAGCGAGCCCACCGCCATGCCCACCAGGCCCGCGCTGAACAGCAGGCCGAGCTGGGCGCCGTTGAGCTTCCACTCCGCCGCCACGCTGGAGGCCGTGAAGGCCATCACCAGCACGTCGAAGCCGTCGAGCATGATGAGCATCACGCAGATCGCCACGGCGACCCACTGGAAGCGGCTCATGGCGCTCTCTTCGAGCGTCTTGCGGATGTCGTTCATACAAGTCCCTTTCGAGGAACAGGTTGTCTCCTCAGCGTTCATGGCAATCGACCCGCCTCACGGCGAATGGGGTCATGCAAAGGCTGCGGATGGGTTTGATGGGCTTGTCGGCATACCGCGCGACGATCGCCCGGCGCGGCGCCTTGTTGCGCAGCCGAAGCATCACCGCGGCGGCCTTCGGCGACCAATGCCAAACAGGGGCGGAGCTATCAGTTCTGTTTATGGTTGCCCGGGCACCTTCGTGCGTCACCGCCTGAGCACCTGCGCGAGCGCTTGCAATTCGCTCGTCCTGAGGCGGCCTCCCTCGCTCTGCGGGGCATCCTGGGCCTGCGCGGCAGCGGCAATGCCCAAGCACGGTAGGGAGGCCCAGCATTTCACCCGGGTAATATAAAAATTCTTTTTACCCGGGTAATATCATGCGCCATGAGCACGGAAACTTCAGCCCCCATCCCCGTCCCGGAAGGACGGCAGTTCACGGCCTTCCAGGGCCATCGGCGCCTGGCGTCCGGTGCCATGGAAGCCGTCATGCGCGCAGCCGCCCGCGCCGCGGAGGACCTGGAGCCGTCCGAGCCGGTGCTGGTGTTCGATGACGCGACGGGCGTCCAGACCGACCTGGGCGCGCTGGCCACGCCCGCGGCGGCGGCCGGAGCGCCCGCACCGGTGCAGCCGGGCGGACAACCCGCGCGTCAGGCCGGACGCCCCAGGCTGGGCGTGGTCGCGAAGGAGGTAACGCTGCTGCCCCGGCATTGGGAGTGGCTGGCCCTGCAGCCGGGCGGCGCCTCGGTCACCTTGCGCCGGCTGGTGGACGAGGCTCGGCGCAGCCAAGGCCCGCGCGAAGCCGTGCGGGCGGCGCAGGAGCGCTGCTACCGCTTCCTGCATGCGATCGCCGGCAACCTGCCGGGCTATGAGGACGCGCTGCGTGCGCTGTACCGGGCGGACGCCGAGGGTTTCAATGGCGCCATGCAAGCCTGGCCGCAGGATGTGCGGGAGTACGCCGCCGGCCTGGCAGCGGCGGCGTTTGCCGAGGGTGGCGCGGCCTGAGGCAGTAGCCCGCGCAACCGGCCTGCCGAGCGGCGTTCCCGGTGCCGGTTCTAGGCCTCGGCCATGGCGGCACCGCCACCGACGCGGCGCATGACCCAGTTGAACAGCGGCGTGGCCATCAGCGTGGTCAGCACCGCCATCAGCACCAGCACCGAGAACAGGCCCGGCAGGATGACCCCGGCGGCCAGGCCGATGTTGATGATGATCAGCTCCATCAGCCCGCGCGCGTTCATCAGCGCGCCGATGGCCATGGCGTCGGTGTTGGACTCGCCGCTCAGCCGTGCCGCGGCCCAGCAGGCCACCAGCTTGCCGCCAAAGGACGCGGCCAGGATCGCCAGCGCGGCCACGAAGATGGCCGGCTCGAACAACATGTCCAGCCGCGTGTTCAGGCCCGAGTACGTGAAGAACATCGGCAGCAGGAACACCACGACGAAGGGCTGCAGCGCCGCGCGCAGCTTCTCGGTCAGCGGCCCGCGTGGCATGACGCAGCCCAGCAGGAAGCCGCCGAACACCGCATGGATGCCGATCGCATCCATCGCGAAGGCGCACAGCGAAAACAGCGCCAGCACCGCGGCCAGCAGGCTGCTGGGCAGGGGCTGGTCCGGGCGCACCCAGCTCGCCAATTGCCGCAGCAACCTGCGGCCCACGAAGATCATGAACAGCGCGAAGCCGATGCCGCCGCCGATGGCCGCATAGGCGCCGGACCAGCTGCCGCCGAAGCTCGCCAGCACGATGGCCAGGATGCACCACGCGGCGGCGTCGTCCACCGCGCCGGCGGTCAGCGCCAGCGTGCCCAGCGAGGTGCCCGCCAACCCGCGCTCGTGAATGATGCGGGCCAGCATCGGGAACGCGGTGATGGCGATGGCGGCGCCCAGGAACAGCGCGGCCTCGCCTTGCCGCGCCTTGTCAGCAAACAGGCCGGGCACCGTGTGCAGCCACGGCGTCAGCGCGAAGGCCAGCATGAAGGGCAGCACGATGCCCGCGATGGATACCGACATCGCGCTGCGCGCGCGCGACTTGAAGTGGTCGGCCCGGAACTCCGTGCCGACGAGGAACATGTACAGGCCCACACCAAGCTGCGCGGCGACGTAGAGCATGCCCATGGTCGGCTTGGGGAACAGCGCCTGTTGCAGGCCGGGCGACAGCAGGCCGAACAGCGAAGGGCCGAGCATCACGCCGGCGATCATCTCGCCCACGACCTGCGGCTGGCCCAGGCGCTGAGCCAGGCGCCCCACCAGCTGGGACACCAGGACGATCACCGCCGCCTGGGCAAAGAAGTAGACCGAGAGCTGCGAAGGAGGCATGGCGGTAGGCGGGGAAACCTGGGGACGTTCAGGGGGCGCGGGATTATGGGCCGTGCCGCCTCCTTCGCCCCACCGCCCATCCCGCGCCGCGGCATCCCGCCCATGAACACCGGCCATGCCGTTGCAGGCGCATCGGCATGGCCGGCCGGCGGAGGGCGCCGGCGCCTGGAACGGCGTCTCAGCTCCTGAGCTTCAGCACCAGCCGGCCCAGATCGTCCAGGGCCGGCACGCTGGCCAGGGCGGTCAAGGCCAGCGCCAGTGGCACCGTGGCGGCGTAGCCCAAATGCTTGAAGCCCAACGCCCCGAACACGCCACCCATGAAGAAGCACACCGCCAGCAAGGCCAGGATCTGCAGGCGCGCCCGGTCCGCCCGCACGCGCGGCGCGTCGGCCGCGCGCGACGCGTTCCAGTACGCCAGCTTGCCCAGCTCGATGCCCAGGTCGGTCACGAGGCCCGTGACGTGCGTCGTGCGGATCTCCGCCCGGGACAGCTTGGTGATGAGGGCGTTCTGCAGCCCCATGATGAAGCTCAGCAGCATGACGGTGAACGGCACGAACAGGCCGTGGATTTGCGCCAACCGCTCACCCAGGGCGCCGAAGCCCAGCAGCAGCAGGGCCTCGAACATCAGCGGCAGCGCGAACTCGCTGTGCAGGCGGTGGCGCCGCGCCAGGTTCACCAGGATCGCGGAGCATGCCGCGCCGGACACGAAGGACAACAGCGCTCCCAGGCCGGCCAGGTATTCCCGCAGTTCTCCCAGCGCGAGGTGATCGGCCATCGCCGACACGACGCCGGTCATGTGCGAGGTGTACTGGTGCACCGCCAGGAAGCCGCCCGCATTGGCCGCGCCGGCGACGAAGGCGAGCACCAGGCCGAGCTGGCGGTTGGCATCCGTGCTGCGCTCGCGCCCCGTCAACTTCCTGGCGTACCGGATCGGCATGGTTTCTCGCCTCGACCAACACGGGACACCGCCGCCACAGGCAAACGGCCGAATCCGTTGGCATGTTAATCAAATGTGCGTCAAATTATAATTGAACGCACATAAAACCGCATCCGAAACGCCATGGAACAGAAGACGGCACGCTTGACCGTGCTCATCGATCCGGCCAAGAAACGCGCTTTCGAACAACTGTGCGCGCAGCAGGACAAGACGCCGTCGCAGGTGGTGCGCCAGCTCATCCGGGACTACCTGAAGGCGCATGGCGTGGCGTGGCAGCCAAGTGGCATGGAGGCCAACGCTGCCGAGGACAGGGAAAGCTGAGCTCCCGCCCACGACACCACCCCCATGCCGTTGCCCGCGCACCGGCAAGCCCGGCTACGCCTGCCGGCCGGGCTTTTTCCTTTCCTGACTGATCGAGGCGTGGAGCTTTGGTGAAACGCCGCCACCTGGCCGGCGTGACGGACGAGCTCTGGCTCGAAGCCGTGCGGCTGCATGACGACGCCAGCCTGGCCGCGCAGCCCATCGCGCAGTTGCAGCCCGCGCAGCAGATGGCGATGTTGCTACACCGCGTGGAGCGCTACGGTGCCCTGATCAGCCGCCGTGCCGGGCGCGAGGCGCTGTCGCCCACGCAGGCCGCGCAGCAGGTGTGCCTGGGAGCGGACGGCCGTCCCGACATGGTGGGCGCGCTGCTGCTCAAGGTGATGAGCCTGTATCCGCCGGGCAGCTACGTCTCGCTGGCCAGCAACGAGGTCGGCATCGTGCTGGCCCGGGGCGACCACGTGCGCCAGCCCATCGTGGCCGCGCTGCGCAACGCCCAGGGCATGACCATGGCCGAGCCGCGGCTGCGCTACACCGCCCAGGCGCAGTCGGCCGTGCGCGCGGCGCTGCGCCCGAGCGAGGTCAGCACCGATCCGCCGCTGGCCAAGCTGCAGGAGCTGCGCTCGTTCCTGCGCTCGGCACAGGCGGTTTCGCCCCCTGCCGCGCCCGCGGCCAACAGCGCGCAGGCCCCGGCGACCGGGACTGCGAGCGGGGGCTGAGGGGCTCCGCCCTCTTCTGCGGCGCATGGGGTAAACCGCGCATCCCCTGCCTTCTTTCCCCGCTCCCTAAAACCCCGCTTCCCTCCAGAACGCCCCCACCGCCGCGCGCAGGTAGGGCCAGCCCGGGGCGGCCCAGTCGCCGGCGATGACGACCCGGCCGCGCCAGGCCTGCTTCGCCAGCGCGCCGGCGTCGCCCGTGAGCTTGAACGTCACGCGGTAGACGCCGTGCTCCGGGTAGAGCTGCCCGCGCTTCTCCCGCACCAGCACCGTGCCGCCCTGCGGCGCGCTCAGCTCCCCTTCGGGCAACGTGCGCGCGGCATCGGCCTCCACGCCCGCCACCTCCAGCGCCACGAAGGGGCCCTCCAGCCCGTCGGCGTAGAAGCGGGCGCGGTGCCCCGGCGCCACGCGCGCCACGTCCTCGCCATCCAGGTAGGCCACCACCGTCTGGCCCTTGTCCGACACCACCCGCGCCAGCGGCTCCCGCGCCGTCAGCCAGTCGCCCGGGCGCATGTCGGGGTCCAGGTCGCGCAGCACGCCGTCGAAGGGCGCCATGGGCGCGTAGAGCGCGGCATCGGCCTCGATGGTGGCCCACTCGGCCTCGGCGGTCGCCAGCTCCTCCTGCAGCACCTGCCATTGCGCGCGCAACTCCGCGTCGAAGGTGCCGGCCGAGACCTGCCAGCGCAGCCGCCGCAGCTTGGCCGCCACGCTGCGGCGGCGCCCCTCCAGGTCGGCCGCTTCCAGTTCCATGAGCACCGTACCGGCGGCCACACGGGCGCCCTCGGCCACCGGCAGCGCCTTCACCTGCGCATGCGCCGGGGCATACACGACGTACTGATCCACCGGTTTGAGCAGCGCGCCGGCGCTGATGCGCGTGGGCAGCGGCACCGCCATCAGCAGCGCCAGCGTCGCGAACACGCCGAAGCTGGCCCAGGCGCGGCGACTGGACCTCAATTGCGGCCAGCGCTCGCGCCAGGCCTTGAATTCGTGGAAGAAGGGCATGAGCACGAACCAGACGATTTCGACGATGAACAGCAGGATCCCCACCGCCTTGATGAAGAAGGCGTAGACCAGCACCGCGATGCCCAGGAACACCACCAGGCGGTAGATCCAGGTGGCCCAGGCGAACAGGATCAGCCCCATGTGGCGCCGGTGCCCGAAGTGCTCGGGCACCGGCTCGCGCAGCTTGAACAGCCGCTCGCGCAGGTCCCAGCGCGCCAGTGCGAAGGCGCGCGCGTGCAGGTTGGGCATCTCCAGCCAGTCGGACAGCAGGAAGTAGCCGTCGAAGCGCATGAAGGGGCTGGCGTTGATGATCACGGTCGTGACCCAGGTGGTGGTCGCCAGCAGGAAGGCGATGGAGCGCGCCGTCCCGTCCGGCAGCAGCCCCCACGCCAGCGTCGCCCACACCGCGATGGTCAGCTCCGTCAGCACCCCGGCCCCGGCCACCTGCAGCCGCTGGCGCCGCCGGGTGAGCTTCCACACCTCGTTGGTGTCGGTGTAGGCCACCGGCCACAGCACCAGGAAGGCCACGCCCATGGTCGGCACGCGACAGCCCAGCCGCTTGGCGGTGAAGGCGTGCCCCAGCTCGTGCAGCACTTTCACCACCGCCAGCGCCAGGCCGTAGGCCGCCATGCCCGACCAGCTGAAGGTGTCCACCAGCGTGGCGGCGAAGACCTCGCCGTTGCGATGGACCTGCGCCAGCCCCAGCACCAGCGCCGCCAGCGTCAGCCACCAGAACGGCGCCGACCAGAAGAAGCCCAGGCGCGGCGCCCAGCGCGTGAGCCAGCGGTCGGGCCGTACCAGCGGAATGCGGAAGAACAGGTAGTTGTGCAGCAGCCGCTGGCCCAGCGTGCCGCGGCGCTGGTGCAGCCGCTGCGCCATCTCGCGCGCCGCGCCCGGTGCCACGCGCAGCAGCTGGTTCTCGTGCAGGAAGCGCAGCACCGCCTCCATGTCCGAGGGCTCCAGGGCCAGCGTGGTGTCGCGCCGCACGGCGGCCAGGATCGCGTGCGGATCGCCCATGTGCCAGCGGCTGAGCACCTCGAAGGTCGGCCAGTCGAGTTGGAAGAACAGGTTGCGCACCGGGTCGTGCAGCGTGTGGCTGGGCTGGCCGTCGCGCAACACCGGCCCGGGCAGCAGGTGCAGTTCCTCGCGCAAGGGCGGCAGCCCGCGCGGCGCCGGCGCGGCCGTCATCGGCGGCTGCATCACAGCCCCAGGGTCTGGCGGATGGCGGCCAGCGGCCGGCGCAGCATCCAGTACGCCAGCGGCGCCCAGTGCCCGCCGACCTTGGCTGTGCCCTTGAGGCCCACGCGCTGGTCGGTAGCGCCTTCGAGCGTGGCGCGCAGCCGGTAGGCGTAGCTGCCGTCGGGGCGCGGCACGGCCTCGTGCGAGACGTAGCGCACCCGGGCCGCGAGCGAGTCCAGCGGGCTGGCCGCCAGGTACAGGCTCACCGGCGCGGCCTCGGGCAGCGGGATGGCGTCGCTCAGCGGCACCCAGGCCTCGACCTCGATGTCCCCGGGCGCGGCCACGCGCAGGATGCGCTCGCCGGTCTGCACCGGCTTGCCGATCCACTCGGTGGGGTCGTCGAAGAGCGCGATGCCGTCCTGCGGCGCCACCACGCGCGAGCGCTCCAGCAGGCTGCGCAGGTAGTCGGCCTCGGCGCGCTTTTCCTCGATCTTTCCCTGCAGCAGCGCCAGCTGCGCCTTGGACTTGAGGTCCGACACGGCCTGCTGCGCGTACTGGCGGTACTCGGTCTCGGCGGTGGCCAGGTTCTGCGCCGCCACCTCGGCGCGGGCCTGCAGCTGGGCCTCGTCGAAGGTGAACAGCAGCTGCCCGGCCTGGACCTGCTCGTTCGGCCGCACGTGGAACTGCCCCACCACGCCGTCGATGGGCGCGCGCACCACGGCTGGATGCGCAGGGACCAACTCGCCCGGCGCCAGCACCGACAGCCGCACCGGGCACACCATCACCGCCAGCGCCGCCGCGGCGGCCAGCACGCGGCGCCGGCGCCACCACGGGCGCCCGGGGCG
>Ga0065721_10052246_pt1 | contig 12345 bp, 15 predicted proteins | sample Mesricmetagenome_FD_59108 | JGI IMG/M metagenome (GOLD analysis project Ga0065721, IMG submission 59108) | Mesophilic microbial community from rice straw/compost enrichment Sample: eDNA_1 v2 (version 2) | ecosystem: Engineered > Solid waste > Grass > Composting > Bioreactor | place: USA: Davis... | reverse complement strand
CCCGCCGTATCCCAGCCGTTGCGGCTCGTAGAGCATGCCGTCGCGGACATACAGACCGACGCTCCCGTCCTCGTCGTAGGTCATGGCGGGACGGAGCTCGTCGCCCGCGACCTCGACCAGCACGGGGACCGCTTCGGTCACGAGTTCCAGCCTCGGCTTGCGTCCGCCCTTGGGGATGTACTCCATGACGTAGGCGGTCCGCATCTTCATCTGGATCGACGGCATCGGGTGATTCTCCTGTTCAGCGGAAGGCGGCCCCGAGGCCGCCGATCACGGCCTCGTCCAGGGACATGCCGTCGAGCTCCGCGCGCGGGCCATAGGCAAGGTATTCGGTGCGCAGGTAGCGCAGCATGGCACGGAACACCGTCCGCCCCGGGGACACCATGCCCTCGAGTTGTCCCAACAGCGGCAACGCCGCCTCGACCTTGCGTGCCGCCTCCGCCGCGGACGGCAGGACCAGATCGTCGCTCCTGACGATGTCAGCCAGGTCCATGAGCTTGCGGACCACGGACGGATTTTCGGACACGAAGCCGTGCTTGAACTGGCTCTCCTCGGGATTCCTGGTGATGCGGTCGAGGCTCCACAGCATCCACCAGGCGGACGTGTCCTCGGCGGCAAGCCCGGCGTCGGTCCAGCGGTACCCGCTGCAGACGTCCGCCACGTTTTCGCGGAGCGCGGTCCGATCCAGGCCGTACCGGTCGGCGAACCCCTCGACACCTTCCGCGTCCCCCCAGCGGAAGGCGCGCAGCGGCACGCCCTGGATCGTGGCGGCGGCGACGTCGACGCACCCGTGGACGAACAACTGGCCCTCGTAGATGGTCGCGCACAGGCTCGGAAGGGCGGCCGCGCGGCGGTAGACGTGGCCTTCGAACACGGCGAACTTGTCGGCGCGCCGCTGTGCCTGGGCAAGCCCGTGCCCCCGCGTGTCGCGCAGGACCTCACGCGGGTTCACGGCGTCCCGCGCCCGGGCCTCGAGAACAAAGGGGCTGACACCTTCCCACCGCAGTTCCTGGTCGGCGAACCAGGGATCGACACCGAGACCTTCGTTCACTCCAGGACCCATGGCCGCGGCAAAACGGTCGATCGTGGTCTCGGTCCCGAACGCATGCCGATAGAATACTCCGTCATGGACGAAGTAGACGGGGGTGTCGTCCTTGTCCGCGAGCACGGCCGGCGCAAGCTCGGGCAGCACCTCGACCTCGACGGGAACCGCCTCGCCGACCGCCTCGACACGGGGCTTGCGTCCGCCGCGCGGGATGTATTCCAGGGCGTAGGCCGTCTTCATCGGCAGGATGGTCTTGGTCATGTCGGAACTCCGTCCCCAACCATGTCCCGCCACGTGGAATGGGACAAGGCACGCGGCGGGTGCCGCGTGCCTTGGGGATCAGTTCACCAGCGGACCTTCGACGCGACCGGAATTGACCAGGGTCACCTTGGAGGCGCCGACGATCGCCGGTCCGGCCGCGCCGCCGGGAAGGCCGTCCTGGCCGCCTCCCATGGAACCGGCATCGCCGCGCCCGCCGGGTTGTCCCGGCCTGCCCCAGTCACCGCCGACCCCACCGGTGCCGCCCCTGCCGGCGCCGTCCTGGGATTCGGCACCGGGCTCTCCCTGGGTGGCTTCCGTGCCGAACCCGGATCCGGTGCCGCCCAGGCCGCCGTCTCCCCCGGCCCTGTAGGCCGCGGTCGCGGGAGCGCGCCGGATCGCCGTGGTGTAGTTCCGTCCGCCGTTTGACTCTGTCTTCTTCTCGGAGCTGCATTCGTAGAAATAGCCGTCCGCGTTTAGTCCCAGGTTTACCCTCTTGCCGTTCCACTCGCGGGTCCAGCCGGAACGGTATTCACACCTGTGCCGGGTGGCGGAGTTCTGATCGAACTTCCAATCGGTCCACTCCCCGAACTCGACATACTCGCCGCCCAGTCCGCCTTGGCCGCCCTGGCCGCCGCCACCGCCGCCGCCCATGAGGGAGCCGCTGACCACGACCCGCACGGGCGCCCGTGCCTCGATCGCGGGACCGCCGGCCTGGCCGGGACCGCCGCCCTTGCCGAGGACGGACCCGCGGATCTCCACCGTCAGCTCGCCGCCGAACCCGGCGGCCACGACCAGCGCCGCGGAACTCGTGGAGGTGGCGCCGACGACGGCGTCCTCGGACACGACCAGCTTCTTGGGGCTGTCGGACGCCCAGTCGGAGGCGCTGAAGAAGGCGGACGCGTCCGCGCCGGGGACGGAACCACCCACCACCGCCTGGATGACCTCGCCTTCGCCACCACCTTCTCCGTCGCCGTCATCCGGATCGACAACGACCGGCCCCGATCCCCCGCTCCCCATCAACAGCGGCGCAGACAGGTTCAGGCGGAACATCCCCTCCGCGGAGACGGGGGTGGCGGTCAACGCGAGCGCCGTCACGAGAGCCAGGGCGAATTTCATCGGTAATCCTTCGGTACGCGTTTTTCGTAGCATACGGCAATCCATCGCAAGACGTAACCTCGCAAGGACTTGCGCAGCGCTTTTAACCCCTTGTTGACGATTCCGCGGTTATCCTCTGGCAAGCCGCTTTACCCGGCGCACGCGACCGGGTTTAGTCGTTTCGGACATTCCCAGGGGAACAGCGCCTTGACCGACAAGCTATCCGACACCCCGGACGCCGTGAAGGCCCGCCAGCGCCGCCTCCGCCGCGGCAGCGACACCGAGGCCCAGGCCCGCGCGTTCACCCGCCGCGTGTCCCTGCAGTCCATGATCTCCACGCCCCTGCTCGAGGCGCTCGCCGACAGCGGCGGCCACGCCCGGCCCATCGACGTCTACGACCGCGTCGCCGACGAGCTCTCGGTCGACCTTTCCGCGAGGGCGGAGACCCGTACCAGCGCAGACGGGCAACGCACCAACGTGTTCCAGCAGCAGGTCCGGTGGGCCCGCCAGAGTCTCGTCGCCGAGGGGCTGATCGCCGGCCAGCGCGGACGGTGGGAGCTCACCGACGCCGCCTACGCCAAGCTGGGGCGCATCCGCCGCGGCCACGCGGTCCTGGTCTACCGCACCGACGACGGCATCGCCCTATGGGCGCACGCCGAGGATGCCGCCGCCCATATCGAGGAAGGCAGCGTCAAGCTGCTCCTGACCTCGCCGCCATATCCGGTGGTCAAGCGCGCCTACGGCAAGTTCACCGTCCCCGAATGGCTCGAGTGGATGCACCGGCTGATGGGGATCTGGAAGGGCCTGCTCGCCGAAGACGGAACCATCGCGGTCAACCTCATGGACGTCTTCGTCGGCGGCACCCCGATGCTGTCCCCCTATATCGAGCGCTTCACGCTGGCGGCCATCGACGACGTCGGCCTGAACCTCGCCGGGAAGATGTTCTGGCACTCCCCGACAAAGCTCGGATCCATCAATTGGTCGTCGAAGGCCAAGGTGCAGCCGAAGAACTCCGTCGAGCACCTGCTGCTGTTCTCCAAGAACGCCCGCCCCTCCTGGGACATCACCCGGATGGAACGCGGCGAATATGTCGGCAAGGAACGCGTGCGCCACGGACGTTCGCGCCGCCCCTCCGGCTACGACATCGACGACGCGGCCTTCGCCCGCGGCCCGGACGGCCCGCTGCCGGGGAACCTGATCGTGGCGCCTGGCGCGCCGGGGAACGACAACTACTCGCGCCGTTGCCGCGAGGCCGGCCTGTCCGCCCATCCCGCCCGCTACCCGGAGAAGCTGCCGCGCCAGGTCATCCTGATGACCACCGAAAAGGGAGACACCGTCTACGACCCGATGGCCGGCTCCAACACCACGGGCATGGTCGCCAGCGCCCTGGGACGCCGATACATCTCGTCGGACCCGATGCTGCCCTATGTGGAGGGTTCTGCGTTCCGTTTCGACCACCGCCCCGACTTCCGGCGGTTCGACGTCGCCTCATGAGCGAGGGACGGCGCAGGCGCCCGCGCGGCGGCAAGGTGAGCCTGACGGCCTTCGAGGCCGAGTGGCTGGCCATGGTCGCCGACCCCAACCCCGCAGACGCCATCGCGGCCATGGCCTACCTCGAGACCCCGCCGGCGGCGGACGCGGCCGAGGACCCGTCCGCGGCATGGCAACGAATCGTCGACAAGCTGCACGCGGTGGCAAACAGGGGCGGCTGAGGCTTACCGGGGAGCGGGAGCCCCGCCCGGCGCCGGCAGGCCGTGCACCTTCACGACGTCGCCAAGCACGGCCACGTCGAACACCACGAGGCCGCCCATCGAACGGTCATAGACACCGGCGATCCCATTGCCGCGGGCCCGTGCCGGCAATTCCCGACGGCCCAGGAAGCCGTCTAGGCCGCTGTCCGTCCACGCCTTGGCGTCCTCGGCGTTGCGCAGGTCGAGGATGGGCGCGTCGTCCGCCAGGACGAACTCCACCACCGCCCCGGCGTCGTCCTCGTCGTTGAAGCCGGCATAGTTCGAGAGCGCGAGGTCAAGGTCGTCCGTCACGTAGAACCCGTGACCGAAATAGCCTCCGGAAGATGCCGCCATATCCACGCCTCCGACGCGGATCGCCTCGGCCCCGGACACGGACGTGCCGTGGTAGACCGTGCGACCCGACCATCCGAAACGGCCCCGCGGCACGCCGGCGTTGGGGTTCAGCGACGCCTGGAGGATGGCGGCCTTGACCGCCTCGACGTCGTCACGGGTGAGGAAGGAACCGAGCGAGGCGCCGTTGCCCTCGAGCGGGGAGAACTTGGCGAGGACCGCTTCGGGCAGCCCCAGCGTGGCCGGGTCCACGGGATGGGGGAACGGCCCCTCCAGCCGCGCCTCGACGGAGTCATAGTCCTCGAGATGCGGAAGCCGTTCCCTGGGCGAACAGGCGTATCCGGCCTTGTCCGCCTGCAGCGACAGGGTCCATCCGTGGTCCCAGGTCAGCGGCGGGAACAGGCGCCCGTCCTCTAGGGTGCGTGTGGTCGGCATGGCGGTCTTCCCGTGTTCGTGCCCGGCCAGGGGCGATGCGCCACCGATCATGGCCGCTTCTCCGGTAAGGCACCAGCGCCAGCCGCGATCAGGCGCGCGAGATGACCAGTTCCTCCTTGGTCACGTGGTGGGTGCTGCGCATCGGCACCCGCCGGAGCGCCAGGCCGTTGCGCTCGGCCAGCCGGACCACGTCCTCGGAATCGTCATAGGTCATCAGGAACGGGAAGGCCGCCGCGGCGCATTCTCGGAACAGCCGCCGGTGGTCGATCACCGAGTGGTTGTAGAGGCGGGAGCCCGCGTTCTTGCCGCCGGCGGTATAGGGCGGGTCGATGAAGAACGCCGCCGTGGCGTCGTCCCGGAACCGGGCCACCTGGTCGAAGGCGTCCCCCTGGACGAACTCGACCACGTCACGCACCTGGCGCAGGGCCGCGAGGCGGCGGACCAGGGTCTGCGGATACCAGCGCGAGGCGATGCCCTTGTTGTTCTCGCCCGCCTTGAGCAGGCTCGCCCCGGCGGCCAGGATGCCGCCGCGGTTGACGCGGTTCCTGAGGATGGTCTGGAAGGCCCGCTCCTGCACGGTGTCGGGCTTGCAGGCCAGCGAGGCTATCGCCGATTCCCGGGTCAGCACGAAGCCGGCGATGCGCTCGCACAGGGCCTCGAAGGCGTCGTCGCCGGCGGAGAACACCACCGACCAGACGGCGCCGACATCGGGGTCCTTCTCGCACAGGACGACACGATCGGCGAGCCCCTCGACCGCCACCGTCAGCCCGACGACGGCACCGCCCGCGAACGGCTCGACGAAGGTCGACACCCGTCCCATGCCGGCCAGCCACGACCGCACCTCGGGCACGAACCATGACTTGCCGCCGGCATAACGGAACGGGCTCAGGTGCTTGTTGGCGCCGCCACCGGCGGGCACGCCGCCGACGATCATCTGGGGCAGGCTTTCCGGGAACAGGTCCATGACAGCCGAATCGGACATGCGGGTCTCCATTTCGCCGGACAATAGCGCATGCAATCAACCAAGGGACAACCGCCTCCCGCCGAAGTAAACAGGTGATTATCCTTGCCAGGCGGGCACGCTGTCGCCGGCGCGTTTTGCCCTTGCGGCATGCGTCACGGCTTGCTTTGCTGCGGTCGGAGAAGGGGAGCCACCATGCCAGACGACCAGCGCGCCGACGACCTCGGCATCGACATCGAGATCACATATGCGGAAGCCGGCGGACGCAAGACCGTGCGCCTCGACCCCAACGGCTTGAAGATCGCCGTCCTCACCGGCCAGTTGCCGGGCCCCATCGAACCCCTCCCCGACGCCACGAGCATCTGCTCGGGCCGACCGGCCGTCCTGTACCGCACCTGGGAAGCCACCCTGGCGCTCACGCCGGACGAGCTGGAGCGCCTCGTGCTCCATAACCTGACACCGCTCGAGTACATGGCCGTGCGGGAGCATGCCGGCGAGATCTACGACATCCACGACGATTTCTATGACCCGGATTCCGGCATCGCCCTGCAGGCGAGCGGCCCCGGCATGTGATCTTTCCGGTCTACCGGGATGGCCCGCACCCCGGCGTTTCCGGCAGGAAACCATCCGGCGTCAGGACCGGCCAGTCCCGGTTCGACCGCAGGACGGGATCGGCGCTCCGGAACCGCAAGCCGCTGACCAGGGCGTGGCGGTCCGGGCCCGGAAGCGGATCGAAACCCAGCCTGCGCCTGATGTCGGCCCGGGTTTCCGGATAGCCGCCGTCCACCGCGAACCGCAGCGATCCGCCGACGCCGGACCCGTTGTAGAGCCAGGACACGCGGACATGGCGGCCTTCCAGGTCGAACTCCGCGACGTCGTAGTGCTCCACCATGGCGATCGCCTCCGGGGCGGCCATGGCGGTCAGCCAGGTGCGGTCGTGGATGGTCGCCTGACCGGGCGACGGGACGAGATCCCGCGGCAGACGTACGATCCATTCGCGCTCGTGGCGGGCGCTGACCGCGTCCTTGCCGTCCAGGTCTCCGTCTACCGCCCACCCGGAGACGATGCCGACCTCGTCCGGGTCGATCTCGACCACGAAGCCCTCGCGCCGGGTGAAGAACTCGGCGACCGTCCGGTTGCTGGTGACGGAGACGATCGAGGAACCGCAGCTCTCCGCCAGGGGCGACGACAGCAGGGCTCCTAGCCGGGCAGCGGTCACGCGGCAAGAGCGGACCTCGTAAGGCTCCCCTTCCCCGTGGGTCACGTCGACCTTCGGCAGGTCGATGCCGCGCATGCCCCGGAACAGCGCCCTGGGCCGCTTCACCCTGCCGGTGCGGACCAGGGCGGCGTTCCTGGCCTCGTAGAGGGACATCGCCCGCAGGACGCGGCTGAAGACGTCCTTGCCGTCTTCCGTCAACGTCACCGCCGGCGCGTCCGAAGTCACCATGACGCGCTTGCCGTCATCCCCGAGCACGGCCCGCAAGTGGCCGTCACGGCTCCCGTCGAGGAATCCGGCCTCGGCGGCGGCCAGCAACATCGCCGACTGTTGCCGGATGTTACCGAACGCCTGCGCGCCCGCTCCGGCCCCGTCGTTGTCGAGGGCGCGCAGGAAGGAGCGCGAGGGGCTCACGCGCCATTGCCGCACGGAGCGCCGGACGCCTTCCGCGAAGGCCTCCGGGTCGACCCCGCAACGGACGGCGATGTCGCGGACATCCATGGCGGCGAGCGTGTCGTCCCCGGGACGGTCATCCGCGTCACAGTCGTCCAGCCGCACCATGGCGTCGGCCAGGGGAACGCGGGTCCCCCTGAGGTGATAGCCGTGGTTCTCGCGTTCGCCGAAGATCGTCAGCATGCCGGTCTGTTCCCGTGGTCAGGCCATCAGGATCGCCCCGGCGGACGCAATTGTCGACGGCTGCGGCGGCCTCAGTCGGCGCGGGCGGCGATGTGGGCCATGATGCGGCGGAACAGCTCGGCCTGGTAGCGGGCGTCGCCCAGGGCGCTGTGGTCGGGGGCGAGGGTCATGCCCAGCCGCTTGTCCATCAGGCTGGAGCGAGTCTCCTGCCACGGCACCCCGAAGGCGCCCATGTAGAGCGCCTTGATGTCCAGCGGCGCGAAGCCGAACGGGTTCGTCCCGAAGAAGCGCAGGAAGTACCAGTTGACGAACTGCCAGTCAAAGGCGGCGGCAAGGCCGACGAAGACCGGCACCCCGTCCGTGCCGAGGACCGACGAGATCCAGGTGGCGAAGGCGACCAGGGCCTCCTCCGGCTCCATCCCGTTCACCGCCAGGTCGGCGAGGTCGAGCCCGTTCACCTTCATCGCGTCCAGTTCGAAGGCTTCCGAGATCGGCTTGAAGCTGGCCGAGAAGGCCTTACTGTCGTCGTCCACCACGCAGGCGCCAAGCGTCAGCAGGCTGTAGATCCCCGGGACCGACCCGGAGGTCTCGCAATCGACGGAGATATGGACTTCGCGGTGCGCCATCGGAGGTTTCCTTTCGTTGCCGCGATAGGCACACGATTCCCCCGCGACCGCAACGGCGCCACGGTTCCGCGGTTAACGTGGTCTTCGCCGGCAAGCGATTCGAGGCTACCTTCCGGGGGAAGCGACAAGGAGGCACACCGATGGCGGAGAATGGCGGGACGGTCACCTGGCAAGGCCATGTCACCGGCGTCGGCACCGACACCTTCCACGCCGAGATCCTCGAGGACGGCGCGACGGCCTGGGAAAGCGCCGAGATCCCAATGCACCACTTGGCGCCCGGGGACCGGGCGGACCTCGCCGAGGGCGCCCTGCTCACCATGACGGCGGGCCGCGCCGGGTTCTCGGTCCGCCTGGTCCGGGGCGACGCCCCGATCCCCGACGTCTCCGTCCGTGTGGGGGAAATCGCCTCCGCCATCGCCGCGCGGCGCGGAAAGGGCTGACCGGGCGGCACGGTTCGCGTTCCTCCCCGTGCGTGCGACACTGACGGCCCGACAACCGATTCGAGGCCGTCCGTCCATGTTCACCGACTCCCAGGTCAACGAGATCGCGTCCCGCGTGGCGGAGGACGGCACGACGGTCCGGGTGCTGGAACTCAAGGAACTGAAGGGGTCCGCCGATCCCAAGCTGGCCGAGGCGCTGTTCTTCGCCCAGCAGGCGGGCATGACCCTGAAGTTCGTCGAGATCACCCTCCGGGACGGCAGCTTCCAGCTCGAGCCCGGATCGCTCTACTTCATGAAGGGCAACCTGCAGCTGTCGACCGGTACCAACGGCGGCATCGCCCGCGGCCTGATGCGGGCCCTGCTCAGCGCCGAGACCTTCTTCATCAACACGGTACGCGGCACGGGCACGATCTACCTCGAGCCCACGTTCGGGCACTTCCTGATCCACGACATCAAGGAGGAACGCCAGGAACTGGTGGCCGACCGTGGCATCTTCCGCGCCGGATCCGGGGGCCTGCGGGTCAAGGCGGAGGCGGTCCGCTCGCTGACCGGCGCCGTCCTCGGCGGCGAGGGCCTGTTCCAGACCCGGATCTCGGGACGCGGGATCGCGGTGATGTATTCGCCCGTGCCGGCCGGCGAGCTGGTGATAGCCAAGCTCGAAAACGAGACCATGCAGGTGGACGGCGACTTCGCCCTGATGCGCACCGCCCCGGTGTCCTTCTCGGTCGAAAAGAGCACCAAGTCCCTGTTCGGGTCCGCCATGTCCGGGGAGGGCTTCCTCAACGTCTACAAGGGGACGGGCCGCGTCTGGCTGGCCCCGACACAGGGCGTCTACGAGCGGATCGCCGATGCCGGCCTCGCGGCGCTGGCCCAGGGCGGCAAGTCGCGCAACACCGGGACCGAGACACGCGGCGGCTGACCTTCGGCCACGGACATGGGCACGCGGTCTTCCCTCCACCTCGAGCAGTTCTACACGCGCCCGGACGTGGCGGCGCGCTGCGTCGCCTTCATGGCCGGCCTGCCGGGCGTGCCGGACAAGCCCTGGATCGAGCCCTCGGCGGGCACGGGCGCCTTCCTCGACCACATGCCCCCGGGCAGCGTCGGCATCGACCTCGACCCGCGCCATCCCGGCGTCGCCAGGGCGGACTTCCTGGCCTGGCGGCCCGGGGACGGGCGCGACGACCACGTCGTGGTGGGGAACCCGCCCTTCGGGAGGCAGTCATCGCTCCTGGTCCGCTTCTTCAACCACGCGGCGGGCTTCGCGTCCCATATCGGCTTCGTGATGCCCCGCAGCTTCGAGAAGGAGCACCTGCAGCGCCAGCTCGACCGGCGCTTCCACCCGGTCGCCTCGCTGCCGATCGAGGCGGACGTTTTCCTCCATTCCGGTCGGACCCGCCACGTGCCTTGCGTGTTCATGGCCTGGGAACGCCGCCCCGAACCACGCCGCCCGCGCCCGCCGGTCACCAGCCACCCCCATTTCGACTTCGTCGACCGCGAACGGGCCGACTTCGCCTTCCAGAGGATCGGCAGGAACGCCGGGCGTGTCCTCGCCGACCCACGCGCCCTGTCGGTCATCCCCCACTATTTCATCGCGGTGCGCGAGACGGGCGCCGACGTCGCCGGCGTTCTGGCCGGGATCGACTGGAGCGAGGAAAAGGCGCGTAACGCCGGCGTCCCGAGCATCGGCAAGGCGGAGCTGGTCCGTCGCTACGCCGAGGCGGTCGGCAACCCGCCGGCGCGCCAGCGTTAACATCGTCTTAACGCCATCATGGCAATCCGCGCCGGATCTGCCATGATGGCTGCATGGACGGGTCGGGAATCACCAGCACGGGACAAGGGGCGGACGGCACGTTGGCCGGGCCGCGCATCCGTGCGGCCTTCCTGGCGCACTCCTACTCCTCGTGGGTCGGCTCGATGGAACCGCCCACCGCGGCCACGCACGCTCACGCCTTCCCGGCCTATGCCGACGCGGCACGCCTGGGGGTTCGGCGGATGCCGCCGGGCTACAGGATGGACCGGGAAGCCTAGTCCGCCGCGGCCACGCGCTGCCGGGCGATCTCCGCATAGGCGTCATTGAGGTCGATGCCGACCCCGTTCATGCCGTGGTCCATGCCCACCTTCAGCGTGGTCCCGGAGCCGACGAAGGGATCGAGGATGGTACCGCCCGGCTTGCCGGCGAGGCGGACGCACCGTTCCACCAGCTCCTCCGGATAGGGCGCGCAATGGGCATGGGGATTGTTCGGCCTGGGGCGGATGGACCACACGTCCTCCTCCCCGATCTCGCGCAGGACGGCGCGGTCGAACCGGTAGCGCTGCGACTTGCTGAACAGGAACAGGTTCTCGTGCCGGCGCCACGGACGGTCGTGGCTGCTGGATTCCCCGAGGGCGCCGGGCCGGTGCCAGATGATCGAGCTGCGCAGGATCCAGCCGTCCTCCTGCAGGCGCAGGGCGACCCGCCAGGGCAGGCCGATCAGCGACTTGCGCGGCAGGCCGAGACCCGGGCCGTCGACGGCCCGCAACCGCTCCCGCGACATGATGCGTGCCTTGTGCTTGGTGTCGGTACCGTGCGGGCGGCCCTTGGCGTTGTAGTAGGTGTCGCCCAGGTTGAGGAACAGGCACCCGTCCTTGGCCAGCACCCGCCGCGCCTCGCGGAACACCGCCGCGAGCGCCTCCACAAAACCCTCGATCGTCGGCTCGTGGCCGATCTGGCCATCGACGCCGTAGTCGCGTTGCCAGTAATAGGGCGGGCTGGTGACGATCAGGTCCACGGACCCGTCCGGCAGGAGCGCCAGCCCTTCGGAGGCCTGGGCGGTGATGATCCGGTACCGCAGCCCGCCCGCGACGCCGGCACGCTCGGCGGGAACCGGGGCGCCGGCTGTGAGTCGTTCGGGCGGGAGGAAGGCGTTCAAGGCGGACTCCGGGTCGTCTCCCGATGCGAATCGCCGGGCACGCCCGCAGGTTACCCCGCATGGCGGCGTGCCACAAAGCCGGGTGTGGTGCCATGCCTGCCTAAGGGCGATGATGGGGCATGGACAAGATGCACCTCTCGCCCGTCACCCCGGACCTTCCCCCGCGCCGCCAGCCGGAGAGCCGCCTGGCCGACACGCGCCGGGAGGAGGAACCCGGAGGCGGGACGCCGACCGCCGCGGAACCTTCGCCGAGGGCGGACGAGCCTCCGTTCACGCGGGCCGTCGACCCGGCCACCGCCTTCGCGGCCCAGCAGGCGCTGGTTTCCGAAGGCGTGTCCCCGGCACTCGCGCGGCACGCGATACGGATCTACCGGTCGGCGGCACCGGTCCCGCGGGTTCCGCCTGAGCCGGAAGCGGAACCGGAAGAGGCTCCCTCGTTTTCGCCCTAGCGACTGGCCAGGCTACCGTCTTCCCCATCCTGAGCGATCTCCCAGACCACGGTGACGTCCACCGCGAAGGAGAGCTCGCCCGCCTGCACGGGCACCGACGCGCCCTCCATGGACCGCGCCGCCATCATGTCGGCCATATAGGGTTGCGGCGGACGCCCGCCAGACGCGCCCTCGGCCAGGGTGCGGATGCG
>Ga0065721_10052244_pt1 | contig 12347 bp, 12 predicted proteins | sample Mesricmetagenome_FD_59108 | JGI IMG/M metagenome (GOLD analysis project Ga0065721, IMG submission 59108) | Mesophilic microbial community from rice straw/compost enrichment Sample: eDNA_1 v2 (version 2) | ecosystem: Engineered > Solid waste > Grass > Composting > Bioreactor | place: USA: Davis... | reverse complement strand
GACGAGCCGATCGGCCGACGCGGCGTGCTCCAGAAGCCAAGCGGCCAATCGGTCGCAATCGGCGGGCTGCTTCTTGCGTCCAAGCAGCCCGGGAGGAGGAGTAAGGATGTCGTATTCGGTCGCGGCCGCGATCTGGACCGGGTAAACGGCGTTGCATGGCCTTTCGTCCAAAGGAACATAGATTAAGGCGGTCATATACGAGCCTCCTGCGATAGATAAGATTGCCTTCATTATAGCATACAAATTCCGTTTTGGAGGTTATATCCACTTTTATTATTAAAAATAAAAAATATCTTTATTTATCTGAAATCTGTTGCTATAATGAGCGCATCACGGATAGATAACGACTCCAAAGCGCTAGCAAACTCAGGATACAGGTGATGGAATGACTCAAAATCTGATCGCACGATTGGCGAAGAACATTATCGTCTCTTGTCAAGCGCTGGAGGACGAACCGCTCTACGGTCCGGAGCATATGGCCGCGATGGCCGTTGCCGCGGAGGAGGGCGGGGCGGTCGCCATCCGGGCCAACACCCCGCAGGACGTTAGGGCTATCAAGCGGAGCTGCGGGCTTCCCGTCATCGGGCTTTACAAGAAGGAATATCCGGATTCGGCCGTCTACATTACGCCCACGATCCGGGAAGTGCGGGAGATCGCCGAGGCGGGGGCGGAGTTCGTCGCCATCGACGCGACGTCGCTGGCCAGACCGGGCGGGGAAGAGCTCGGAGCTTTTGTTCGGGCGATCCGGGAGCAATGTCCGGAGGTGATGATCGTCGCGGACGTATCGACGTTCGAAGAAGGCGTGACGGCCATGAAGCTCGGAGTCGAGCTCGTATCGACGACGATGTCCGGTTACACGCCGCATAGCGCGGTCAACGATGGTCCGGATGTCGAGCTCGTTCGCCGGTTGTCCGCGTTGGGGGACGTGCCGGTTCTGGCCGAAGGGCGCATCTGGACTCCGGACGAAGCGGCGGAGTGTTTGCGGGCGGGAGCCCATGCCGTCGTCGTCGGAACGGCGATTACGCGCCCGCAGGAAATCACGCGAAGGTTCGCCAAAGCGGTGCTGGAAGCGGCCCGCCAGAAGCAGACATCGTAAGAGGACGGCAGATGCCTTAAGTGAATGAGGGTCTGCCGCGGCGGCAAAGGAAAAATGTAAGGGTTATCATCGCAAAAATTGGCGGAAAAATTTTTCTAAAAAATTTATGAAAAAGATATTTCATTTTTCATGGTGTGTGAGTAATATTAACATATCGATTGTGAACTAGCTTGGGGAGGTGTTGGGGCGAGGGTCTGCAAGGATTTGATGTAAGGGAAAATAACAAAAAAGACGAGGGTGAAAAAAAGTATGCGAGCAAAGAACGGTAAAAAAGCAGCGAGCGTCCTGGTTGCCATGATGATCTTCTCTACGGTTCTAGCGGCATGTGGCGGCAACAACGGCAACAACGAAGGCGGCGCGAGCGGTTCTCCAGCGGCACCGGCCGGAGAAGCCTCCAAGCCGGCAGGCGAAAAGTCCAAAGTATCGGTATGGTACCTCTGGGGCGGAGCCGAAGGCGAAGCCCTCGAGCAGATCATCAAAGACTTCAACTCCAGCCAGGACAAATACGTGGTCGAAGGCTTGTCCGTGCCCGACGAGCAGAAGATCAAGGTCGCGATCGCGGGAGGCAACGGCCCGGACCTGACGGATTCGTTCGATTACGTCGTTCCGCAATACGCGCAGCAGGGAATCGCGTTGCCGCTCGACGATCTGATCGCCCGCGACGGATACGACGTCTCCGATTTCGTGCCGGCGGCGCTCGCTTCCGGGAAGTTCGACGGCAAGCAATACGCGCTGCCGCTGAACGTGAATTTCTCCGTCATGTATTACAATAAAAAGCTTCTGGCGGACGCAGGGTTTACGGAACCTCCGAAGACGAGCAAAGAGCTGTACGATATCGCGGTCAAGACGACGAAGGTAAACGGCGACGGCACGATCGAAGTGCTGGGCTTCCCGTCCTATCCTTCCGAGGCTTACTTGTTCAACGCCCTCGCGTACGGCTTCGGCTCGACCTTCGTCAACGAAGACGCGTCGGCTCTTACCTTCAACAACGAAGGCACCTTAGCCGCCATGAACATGATCCGCGACTACACGACCCAGTTCGGCGTCGACAACATCCGCCAGATCCAAGCTTCCGGCAAGTGGCTGGACCCGACCGATCCGTTCCTGAACGGCAAGCAGGCCATCCGCTTCGACGGCCCTTGGCTGTCCGCGACGATCAAGAGCAAGCAAATCGACCTCGATTACGGAATCGCGGCCCTTCCTTATCTCGAAGGGAAGCCGGAGACGGCGGGCAGCGCATTGACCGGCAGCTCGATCTTCTACATCGCCAAGACGGCGAAGAACGCGGACGGCGCTTGGGAGTTCATGAAATACTTGTATTCCCCGGAACCGCTCGCGAAGTTCCTTTCCCTGATGGGCAACATCCCCGCGACCAAGGGCGCGATGGCCCAACCGTCCATGAAGGAGATGGCCGATTCGGATCTCGTCATTCCGTTGACCGAAAGCCCGAATCTGAAGTCCATTCCTCATTTCCCGAAACGAAGCGACTTCGACAAGGCGCTCGGGGAAGAGCTGGAGCTGATGTACAACCTGAAGAAAACGCCGGAGGAGACGATGACCAAGCTTGAAGAGTCGCTCTCCGCGACCTTGAAATAATCCGATCTCCGAATGCCGGATAGTACCGCTAGAGGCCCCTCCGTCTTCGGGCGGAGGGGATCTCTACTCCATGAACCGGGGGTGACCGCAGGATGAAACGAGCGACGATGACCGGGCTTCTCTTCTCGAGCCCATTCCTTATCGGCTTCGCGCTGTTTACGCTATACCCGATCGGCGCTTCGCTCGCCTACAGCTTTACGGATTTCAACATGTTCAAGTCGCCTACCTGGGTCGGCCTCGACAATTACCGCTGGGTGTTCCAGGAGGACGAGGTTTGGAAAAGCATTCGGAATACGCTGTACATGGTGTTGTTCGCGACTCCGGTCAGCCTGATCGTCGGGCTTCTGCTCGCCCAACTGCTGAATATTAAGGTGCGCGGCCAATCGATCTACCGCACTTTGTTTTATATTCCGTCGATCGTTCCCGCCATCGCCACTTCGCTCGTGTGGATGTGGGTGCTTAACCCGAAGAGCGGACTGATCAATACGGCGCTCGATTTTATCGGAATCCGCGGGCCGAACTGGCTTCTCGACCCGGTATGGACGAAGCCGGCCCTGATCCTGATGGGAGCTTGGGGAGCGGGCGGCACGATGATCATCTTCCTCGCCGCGCTGCAGGACGTGCCGAAGAGCTTGTACGAATCCGCGGAGATCGACGGGGCGGGCAAGATCCGCAAGTTCGCGAACATCACCCTGCCGACGATCTCGCCGATCATTCTTTTCCAGCTGATCATGGGCCTGATTACGTACTTCCAGTATTTCGCCCAAGCGTTCATGCTCGCTTCCATGTCCAACTCGGGCTCCGTCCAGACGATGGCCGGACCGGAGAAGTCGCTCCTGTTCTACGCGATCCTCCTCTACCGGGAAGCTTTCGTGGATTTCCGAATGGGACATGCGAGCGCGATGGCCTGGGTATTGTTCGTCATTACGTCCGTCGTCACGTACGCGATCTTCCGCACTTCGAACAGATGGGTTACTTACGGGGGGGATTGACATGAGTTCGGCATCAAGCGCGTTCTCCCGCCGTCTCCGCCGGGGAGGCGGTGTTCGACGGTTCGTATCGCACGCGTTCCTGACGGCTTTCAGCGTCGTGTTCGCGACGCCGATTCTGTGGCTCCTGGTGACTTCGATCAAGTCCGACAAGGAATTGTACGCCAATCCGCCGGTCTTGTTTCCGAAAAATCCGCGCTGGGAGAATTATGCCGACGTATTTAAGGTCATCGACTTTCCGGGCATGACCTGGAACACTTTCCTGGTGTCGGCCTTGTCCGTCGTCGGCGTGCTGATCTCCGCCCCTTTGGTCGCGTATGCCTGCTCGCATATCGAGTGGAGAGGGAAGAACATCGTATTCGCCATCGTCATCGGCACGTTGCTGCTTCCTTATCAGGTGACGATGATTCCTACCTATATTATCTGGGGCAAACTCGGACTTATCGGCACATACGTCCCTCTCGTCTTGCCTGCGTTCGTAAGCGCGGGAGCCGGGTACTATATTTTCATGCTTCGGCAATTTTTCATGACGCTTCCGGCATCGCTGATCCAAGCGGCGAAGATCGACGGCGCCTCGGAGCTGCGCATCTATCTGCAGATTCTGATGCCGCTCAGCAAACCGATCATCGCGACGGTCGGCGTCCTGTTGTTCCTGGCTACCTGGTCCGATTTCCTCGGGCCTCTGCTCTACTTGAACAACGAGAAGGACTATACGCTGTCGCTGGGGCTCTACGCGTTCATGCAGACGCACTATATCATGTGGGAGAAGCTGATGGCCGCCGCGGCGATGTTCACGCTGCCGATCATCGTCTTGTTTTTCTTCGCGCAGAAGCAATTCATCGAAGGCATCAAATTAACCGGAATCAAAGGGTAAGTTACCCTGCATTCCCATCCTGCAGACGGCGGTGAAACGATCATGGGTAAAATCGCAGCGGCCGTGATCGGCTGCGGCGCGATAGCCAGCAGCCAGCATATCAAGGCCTATCTCAACCATCCGGACGCGGAGATCAAATACTTCTGCGACATCGACCTGTCCCGCGCCGAAGCGGCCGCGAAGGAAGCCGGCCGCGGCCAAGCGATCGCGGATTATCGGGTCATCCTGGAGGACCCCGAAGTCGAAGCGGTATCGATCTGCACGCCGAACCACCTTCACGCGTCTCTTTCCATCGCCTGCTTGCAAGCGGGGAAGAACGTGCTGTGCGAGAAGCCGGCCGCGAGAACGTACGCCGAAGCGCTCGAGATGCAGAAGGCTCAGCACGAGAGCGGCAAGGTGCTCAATATCGGCGTCGTGAACCGATTCAACTCGGGCGTGAACGTGATCAAGAACATGATCGCATCGGGGGAGCTGGGCGAGGTCTATCATGTCTACGTCAGCTTCCGGGCGCATCGGTCGATTCCGGGCCTGGGCGGGGCGTTCACGACGAAGGCCATCGCGGGAGGGGGGGCTCTGATCGACTGGGGCGTGCATTTCCTCGACATCGTGATGTACTGCTTGGGAGACCCGTTGCCGAAGACGGTGACGGGGCAGGCTTACAGCAAGCTGGGCAAGGATATGGCCGACTACACCTACCTGAACATGTGGGCCGGGCCTCCTAAGCTGGACGGCACTTACGACGTGGACGACTTCGTCACGGCTCTCATCCGGACCGAAGGACCGACCGTCACGGTGAACGGGGCTTGGGCCCAGAACATCGGGATCGGCGAGATGTACATCGATTTTCTGGGCGACAAGGCCGGTATCCGCCTTCAGTACGGCCAGGAATTCCAATTGTTCAGCGCCCGCAACGGCGCGTTGATGGAGACGACTCCGAAGTACCCGTCGACCGATATGTTCCAGAACGAGATCGACGCCTTCCTCCGCTGCATCCGCACCGGGGAGAAGCTGCCGTCCCACATCGACACGGTTATTTTAACTTCCCGCATCATTCAAGCCATTTACGATTCGTCGGAACAGAAGAAGGAAATCACGTTGATCTGAACGGAGGCCCCCATGGCGACTATCGGCTTCATCGATTATTACTTGGACGAATGGCATGCGGAGAATCTCCCGGCCTGGATCGCGGAAGCGACGGGCGGAGAGATGAAGGCGGCTTGCGCTTACGGGCTGATCGACTCTCCGAACGGGTTGAGCAACGCCGATTGGTGCCGCAAGCACGGCATCGCGCTGCTGGATTCGATCGAAGCGGTCGTGGAAAGCAGCGACTACCTTATCGTTCTGTCGCCGGACCATCCGGAATTCCATGAGCGGCTCGCGGCGCTTCCGCTCGCTTCCGGAAAGCCGACGTACGTCGACAAGACGTTCGCGCCCGACCGCGCGGCGGCGATCCGGTTGTTCGAAGCCGCCGAGGCATCCGGCACGCCGATGTTCTCCTCCTCCGCTCTGCGGTTCGCGGAGGAGTACGCGGCCGAACGCGACCGCTCGAGGGGACGCCGCGTGGAGACGCTGTGCAGTCAAGGGCCGGGCAAGTTCGGCAATTACGCGATCCATCAGCTCGAGCCGATCGTGTCGATCATGGGCACGGCCGCTCGGCGGGTGCAGTTTATCGGCACCGAGAGGACGCCGGCATTGGTCATCGAATATGCCGACGGCCGCCGGGCGACGATGCATCATCTGAACAACGTTCCGTTCCGGCTGACGTATCAGTACGAGGAGGGGGCGTCCTCCGAAGCGACGGCTCAATCCGATTTTTTCGCGCCGTTCGTTCGGGCTCTCGCCGAGTTTTTCCGAACCGGCCGCGCGCCGGTCGATCCTTCGGAGACGGTCGCGGTCATCACCTTGATCGAATACGGGCGCCTAGCCGCGGCCTCCCCGGGAGAGTGGCTGGAGTTGCCCGTCTAAGCTGCGGAGGAAGCGAAACCGCCCAAAGCAGAGCGCCCGAGAGAATGTTCTCGGGCGCTCGTTCGTTTGGCGGGGGAGGGGAGATCGGAGCCGGCCGCCGAGCTTCTTCGGGCCGACTTACCGGGCTCCGGCATCGACCAGCATGCGTTCGATCTCCGCGAAGCCTTTCCGCTTGGCATGTTGCAGCGGAGTCACGCCTTCGTTGTCGGCGAGGTTCGCGTCCGCGCCGTGATCGAGGAGCAGACGGACGATCTGTTGATGCTTCGTTCCGCCGTCGCTAAGAATAATGGCTTCAAGCAGGGCGGTCCAGCCTAACCGATTGACGTGGTTGACGTCCACGTCGGTTTCTTCGAGCAGCGTTCGGACGGTTTCGACATGCCCTTTCTCCGATGCGGGAATGATCGCGACGCCTCCGTAACGGTTGGTCAGTCTCGTATCCGCCTTGGCTTCGATCAATAGCTTGACGATTTCGAGAAGCCCTTCGGCGCCCGCGTACAGAAACGGATTGTTCTGCATGAGGTCTTGCTTGTGAATATCCGCCCCGGCCTCGATCAGGAGGCGGACCGCCTCGGGTTTGTCGGCATAAGTCGCGGCCATGATGGCGGTTCTCCCCTGCGCGTCCTGCGCGTCTATATCGGCTCCGCGATCGAGCCACTCCCGGATGGCCGCGGTGTCCCCGCGTTCCGCCGACGCAATAAGCTCCTTGTCCATGACTTCCACGTCCTTCGTAGCGAGATGGTTTTCCCTAAGCGGAGCGGAACATCCCGCAACTAGGAGGACGATGGCCAGTAAAGCGGCATGCCAACCATTCATCGGGCATAAACTCCTTTCGCGGGAAATGAATGATTTCCTCTATTATAAGACCATTTTGTTAAAACCCGAGAAACGAATTTTTAAATGTATCTTAAGCAGTCGGCTGGCGATCCGCTCTTAACTGGATTAAGATGGAATTATTGGGCGGGTTGAATGGTCCGTTCAAGGAATCTTATCGTTCACGGGGTGCGAAATGGCAGAGAGGTCAGAGATCTCGATCACTAAGGCTCAGGCGAGAAAATATTTGCTCCGTTACCACGGCCTAAGCGGCGATTTCGAGTTTCATGGCAAAGAAGGCGTTCTGGCGTATATCCGAAGGGTCGGCTGCATCCAGTACGATCCGCTGAACGTCGTCGGCACGAATCCGGAGCTCGTGCTTCGGTCGAAGGTGGAGGACTTCCGGCCAAGCATGCTCTCGGAGCTGCTGTACCGCGATCGAAAGCTCGTCGATTATTGGGACAAGTGCATGTCGATTTTCCCGGTGGAGGATTGGCCCTATTTCTCGCGGTTTCGCGAGCATCACGGCGCTTGGTGCCGTTCGAACGAAGAGGTCGTCGAAAGGGTGCGGGCGGAGATCGAAAGCAGGGGAGCGCTCTGTTCCGGGGATCTGAAGGATAACGAGAAAGTCGATTGGGCATGGGGACCGACCCGATTGTCGCGCGCGGCGCTCGAAGGCATGTACCACGCCGGACGGCTTGGCATTCATCATAAATCGCACACCCGCAAATATTACGAGCTGACGGAACGGCTCCTTCCGCCGGAAATCGTGACGGCGGCGGATCCTTTCAAGTCGGACGAGAGCTATTACGACTGGTTCGTGCTAAGGCGGATCGGGAGCATCGGCTTGTTATGGAACCGGCCGAGCGACGCTTGGCTCGGCATTCGCGGGCTGAAGAGCGCGGAGAGGAACGGGGCGTTCGCGAGGCTCGCGGCCGAGGGGCGGATCGTTTCCGTCGATGTGGAGAGCCTGAAGCATCCCCTCTACATGCGCAGCGAAGATAGGCCGATCTTGACAAAGGCTCTGTCGAACGACACCCCGAACGCACGGACGAGCATCCTCGCCCCGTTGGACAATCTGATGTGGGACAGGACGCTCGTTCGGGAACTGTTCGATTTCGAATACCGCTGGGAGGTGTACAAGCCGGCCGCCGAGAGAAAATACGGGTATTACGTGTTGCCCGTCGTCTACGGGGACCGGATCGTCGCCCGATTCGATCCGGTCAAGCAGCGGAAGAACGAGCCGTTCGCGTTCCATAACTGGTGGTGGGAAGAAGGCGTCGACGCGGGCGATGCGCGAATGAGATCGAGCGTCGAGCAGTCCCTCGTCCGCTTCGCCGGGCAACTCGGTACGGCTTGCGGGCCGGGCCGTCCCGGTTTCTAGAAGTCGACGACCCGGGAGCCGTTCGCTGCATGAAACAATGCTGCGGATCGAAACGAAGGACGATTCCGGAACTGCGAAGCGTAACCCGCCGGACGAATGGGGGCCGAAGTTCTCGCGCGGTCGGAGTCTCGCCCGCCGAGCCGCTTGTCCATCGTTTCCAGCAGCGTTTGGACAAACTGGTCCCGGGAGTATTTGACGCCCGGCCCCCGCAGCATGAACCGTACGATCTCCCCGGACGTCAGACCGATGGAGATCACCAAACCGAGTCCTTGCTTGCCTTGGTGCATGAAGCTCAAGCGGTTGATCTCCGTCCACCGGAATTCCGTCCGCTCTCCTTGCTCCGGGGAAATCATCCGAATGGCGATCAACCGCTCGGGGGTTAACAGCAAAATGCGGGACCCTTCCCGAACGACGTCCCAATGAAGAAAATCTTTATAGATCCCGACGACGTATTCGCCGGGCGGTACGACTCCCAGATCCTCCAGCTCGAACGCGTCGGAATCGGCCAAGGGAACGGCGTGTTTGTTCATCGACTTGAGGAATTGGACGACGATGAGCCCCCCGATCGCGGCTCCCGTCGCGTGCCCGCTGGCTTCCCAGAGGGTAAATCCGCCTATGGAAGATTGGGAAATGGAAATACATAAACGGACGTTCGACCCGACTTTTTGCTTCCTCCTCGGGATTTCGGAGCCCGCCGGCATTGGCCTACTCCGAAGCGCGAAAATTGGCTCTTCCGAATTCGCGCCGATCGGGCTAAGATCGATACACGACAATAGACAAAAGGCGTGATCCTCTTGGTTATCCAACTCGCGGTATCGGATGAAGAAATAACGTCTACCTTTCGGTTGATGAAGCAGTTGCGTCCCCATCTTGCCGAAGAAACGTACCTGAGCAAGATCAGGCGGTTGCAGTCGGAGCAAGGCTACCGTCTGGCCGTCCTGTTCGAAGACGGACAAGCCCGAGCGGCGGCGGGTTACCGTTTCTGCGACAACCTGGCGTGGGGAAAAAGCATGTACGTGGACGATTTGATCACGGATTCGGAGAGCCGTTCGCAAGGTTACGCCAAACGGCTGTTCGACTGGCTGGAAGAGGAGATCGAGAAGCGGGGGTGCTCCATGATGCACCTCGATTCGGGGGTTCACAGGCACGACGCCCACCGGTTCTATCTCAATAGGAAGATGAAAATCTCCTGCCATCACTTCGATAAGTCGTACGGATCGGCTTGATCCTCAAGCAGCAGCTTCAAAAACCGCTCGGCCACCAGAGACAAGGAGGCGTCGCGCCTTGCCGCGATGCCGATCCTTCGCTCCGGAATTTCTTCGGTCGTTCGGACCTCGAACAACAGCTTTTCCTCCAATTCCCGCCGCACGAAAGAGCGCGTAACGCACGCCGCGCCGTACCCTCTTCCGGCCAGCTCCACCAGCATCTCCGAGCTGTTCAGCTCGATATCCACTTCGATCGAAATCCCGTGCGAGGAAAACCATCCTTCGATAAACTCCCTCGTGCTGCTCCCTCTAGACAGCAAAAGCAAGGGGAGTCGCGCCAGCTCCGCGGCCGTCAGGGGCTTCTCGGCTATTTTTCGATAGGCGGGTCCGACAACGAAGCCTTCTTGAATCGACATGGAATCCACGATCGTCAGCTCGGGATCGGACGACGGCAGGTGCAGAATCGCCAGATCGATCTGGCCTTCTTTGAGGCGCCGGGCGAGATCCGCCGTATTGCCTTGCGACAGCCGGATCCGGACGTCCGGATACCGGGCGCGCAGCTTGTCCAAAGGCGCTAAGAGCACATGCTTGATGATCGGCCCGTTGGCGCCGATGCGAAGCTCGCCGGAGGCATAGCTCTTCAGCGACGCGATTTGCTTCTCCGCGGCGTCGAACAAGGCGAAGGAGCGTTCGACGTACTCCAGCAGAACGAGGCCTTCCGGGGTCGGTCTCACGCCTTTGGATAACCGGTCGAACAGCTTAACGCCAAGCCGGTCTTCCAGCTGCTTGATCGCGTAGCTGACCGAGGGCTGCGTCACGTGCAGCTCTTGGGCGGCTTTGGTCAAATTCCCGGCTTTGGCGGTATGGAGGAAAATCCGGTACCACTCCGTATTGGTCATGTCCATGATATAAATCACCTTTATGACAAGATCGAATAATAATGATTTCATTTATTTCATAGGAAAAATTATAATCAAGTTATCAGAACGCGTCAAAACGCAAAATCGGGAGTGAACAACATGGCAGGCAGCACATTCGGGGAAAGGTTTAAAATCACGACATTCGGAGAGTCCCACGGCGAAGCCGTCGGCGTCATCGTAGACGGGGTAACGCCGGGCGTGGAGTTGGACGAAAGCTATATACAAGCCCAGATGGACCGGCGCAAGCCCGGGCAATCGTCCGTCACGACCCCGCGGAAAGAGTACGACCGGATTCATATTCTGTCCGGCATGTTCGAAGGGCGGACGACGGGCACGCCGCTGTTCATCGTCCTGTATAACGAAGACATGCGCCCGAGCGCTTACGACGACATCGCGCGTCTGTTCCGGCCGGGCCATGCCGATTACACGTATTTGCAAAAGTACGGCATTCGCGATCACCGGGGAAGCGGCAGGGCGTCCGGCAGGGAAACCGCGGGCAGGGTCGCCGCCGGAGCGGTCGCGCGCAAGCTGCTCGAGAGAAGGGGAGTCGGCGTCGTCGCCTACACGAAGCAGATCGGAGACATCCGCTGCGAGACGTTCGAGGAAGAGGCGATCGAGCGCAACGCCGTGCGGGCTTGCGACCCGGCCGCGGCCGCCAGGATGATCGAGCGGATCGAGGCGCTGGCCGCGAAGGGCGACAGCTGCGGCGGAATCGTCGAATGCCGCATCCGCGGCGTCGCCGCCGGGCTCGGCGAGCCCGTTTTCGACAAGCTGGACGCCGACCTGGCGAAAGCGATGCTGTCGATCGGCGCGGTCAAAGGAATCGAGTTCGGCGCGGGTTTCTCCGGAGTCGAGATGCTCGGGAGCGAGCATAACGACCCGATGGGCAAGGAGGGCTTCGCAAGCAACAACGCGGGAGGCATTCTGGGCGGAATCAGCACGGGGGCGGACATCGTTTTCCGGGTGGCGGTAAAGCCGACCTCCTCGATCTCCGTTCCCCAACGGACGACGGATATCGACGGGGAGGAACGCACGATCGTGACCGAAGGGCGGCACGATCCGTGCATCTGCCCGAGAATCGTTCCCGTGATCGAGGCCATGGCGTGCCTCGTCGTGGAAGATCATTACAAGCGGCAGGCGGCTTTGCTCGGTTGAGTTGCGGAAGGCGCATTCTCTCGCGATTTGTTCATGCAGCTTGAATCCTTTTCCGAATATGATAGGATAAGAACAACAATCGACTACGCGTGACTGGCGGAGCATGGGGAACCATGGGGGAGCGCGCGGATAATCGGCCGTACGCCTGGGCAGAGGTAGGGGAGAAGGTTCCCCTGCCTCTTTGCGTTTTTATTTCAATTGAAGGGGAGATGCGGCGTGACGGGAACGGTAATCTTGGACGGCAACCGGGTAGCTGGGAATATCAAGGAGAAGCTGGCGGAGAGAATCGCCGTTCTGGGGGCAAAGGGAGTCATCCCTTGTCTCGCGGCCGTTCTGGTCGGGGACGATCCGTC
>Ga0065721_10007429_pt1 | contig 12353 bp, 10 predicted proteins | sample Mesricmetagenome_FD_59108 | JGI IMG/M metagenome (GOLD analysis project Ga0065721, IMG submission 59108) | Mesophilic microbial community from rice straw/compost enrichment Sample: eDNA_1 v2 (version 2) | ecosystem: Engineered > Solid waste > Grass > Composting > Bioreactor | place: USA: Davis... | reverse complement strand
TCACGCCGGAAGGCCCCCTCACCCGCCGCTTTCGCGTCGACCTCCCCTCAAGGGAGAGGTGCGGGAGTGGCGCCGCCGCTTCCGCCAGAAACCGACGGAGGCTAGGCTGCCGCGTTGTGCGTGACCGCGCCGCCGGGGATGAGCACCAGTCCCTCCTCGCCGGCATCGACCGTGACCGACGAGCCGTCGGCGATCCGGCCGGAGAGGATTTCGTCGGCCAGCCGGTCCTGCACCTCGCGCTGGATGACGCGCTTCAGGGGCCGCGCGCCGTAGGCGGGATCGTACCCTTCGTTGGCCAGCCACTCGCGCCCGCGAGGGGTGAGGGTGAGCGTGATGTCGCGATCCTCCAGCAGGTGCGTGAGGCGCCCGAACTGGATGTCGACGATGGCGCCCATATGCGAGCGGTCGAGCCGGTGGAAGAGCAAGATCTCGTCGATCCGGTTGAGGAACTCCGGCCGGAACGAGGCCTTGACCATGTCGAGCACCTTGCCCCGCGCCAGCTCGACCGATTCCCCGTCCTTCAATTCGACGAGGAATTCCGCGCCGATATTGGAGGTGAGGATGATCACCGTGTTGCGGAAATCGACCGTGCGCCCCTGCCCGTCGGTGAGGCGCCCGTCATCGAGCACCTGCAGCAGGATGTTGAACACATCCGGATGCGCCTTCTCGATCTCGTCGAAGAGCACCACCTGGTAAGGCCGTCGGCGGACGGCCTCGGTCAGCACCCCGCCCTCGTCATAGCCGACATAGCCCGGAGGCGCGCCGATGAGGCGGGCGACCGAGTGCTTTTCCATGAACTCGGACATGTCGAGGCGCACGAGCGCCGTCTCGTCGTCGAAGAGGAACTGGGCAAGCGACTTGGTCAGCTCGGTCTTGCCGACGCCGGTGGGCCCCAGGAACATGAACGAGCCGATCGGCCGGTTCGGATCCTGCAGGCCCGCCCGCGAACGGCGCACGGCCTTGGAGACGGCGGCGACTGCCTCCTCCTGGCCGACGACGCGCGCGCCGAGGGTTTCTTCCATGTGCAAGAGCTTCTCGCGCTCGCCCTCGAGCATGCGGTCGACCGGGATGCCGGTCCAGCGCGAGACGACCTGGGCGATATGGCTCGGCGTCACGACCTCCTCGACCATCGAGGGCGTATCGGCAACGCCGTCCCCGTCCGGGTCCTCGGCCGCCTTGATGCGCTTTTCAAGATCGGGGATGACGCCATAGGCGAGCTCGCCGGCACGTGCCAGATCACCGCGCCGCTGCGCGATCTCGAGCTCACTGCGCGCCTTGTCCAGCTCTTCCTTGAGCTTCTGGCTACCCGACAGGCGCTCCTTCTCGGCCAGCCACTTGGCCGAGAGCGTCTGCGCCTCTTCCTCGAGGCCGGCAAGATCCGATTCGAGCCGATCGAGCCGCTGCTTGGACGCCTCGTCGGTCTCCTTCTTCAAGGCCTCGCGCTCGATCTTCAGCTGCATGATGCGCCGGTCGAGCTCGTCCAAGGCCTCGGGCTTGGAATCGACGGCCATGCGCAACCGCGCCGCCGCCTCGTCCATGAGGTCGATGGCCTTGTCGGGCAGGAACCGGTCGGTGATGTAGCGATTCGAGAGTGTCGCCGCCGAAACCAGCGCCGAATCGGAAATCCGGATGCCATGGTGCAGCTCGTACTTTTCCTTCAATCCGCGCAGGATCGAGATGGTGTCCTCGACGGTCGGCTCGTCGACGAAAACCGGCTGGAAGCGCCGGGCGAGGGCCGGGTCCTTCTCGACGTGCTTGCGGTACTCGTCGAGCGTCGTCGCGCCGACGCAGTGCAGCTCGCCGCGCGCCAGCGCCGGCTTCAGGAGGTTGGAGGCGTCCATCGCCCCGTCCGCCTTGCCGGCGCCGACCAGGGTGTGCATCTCGTCGATGAAGAGGATGATCCGGCCCTCGGCCGCTGTGATCTCGGAGAGCACGGCCTTGAGGCGTTCCTCGAACTCGCCGCGATACTTGGCGCCCGCGATCAGCGCGCCCATGTCGAGGGCGAGCAGGCTCTTGTTCTTCAAGGACTCCGGCACGTCGCCGTTGACGATGCGGATGGCGAGGCCCTCGGCGATGGCGGTCTTGCCGACGCCCGGCTCGCCGATCAGCACCGGATTGTTCTTGGTGCGGCGCGAGAGCACCTGGATGGTGCGGCGGATCTCCTCGTCGCGCCCGATGACGGGATCGAGCTTGCCGGCCCGCACGTCCGCGGTGAGGTCGCGCGCATATTTCTTCAGCGCGTCATAGGCGTTCTCGGCCGAGGCCGAATCGGCGGTGCGCCCCTTGCGGATCGCCTCGATCGCCTGGTTGAGGGCCTGCGGCGTGACGCCGGCGGACGAAAGGATCCTGCCCGCGTCACTGTCCTTCTCGACGACGAGGGCGAGCAGCAGCCGCTCGACGGTGACGAAGGAATCACCCGCCTTCTGCGCCGCGCTCTCGGCGGTGTCGAACACGCGCGCCAGCTCGCGGCTCAGATAGAGCTGCGACGCGCCGCTGCCCGAAACGCTGGGGATTTTCGCAAGGGCCGCCTCGGTCTCGGCGCGCACCAGGCGGGGATCGCCCCCGGCGCGCTCGATGAGGCCGTTGGCCATGCCCTGATCATCGTCGATCAGGACCTTCAGAAGATGCACCGGCAGGAACTGCTGGTGGCCCTTGCCGAGCGCGGTGGTCTGTGCGCTCTGGATGAAGCCGCGCGCCCGCTCGGTGTATTTCTCGATATTCATGCAACTCTCCTGTCTCGCCCGCGGACCGGCCTTGAAAAAGCACCGGCGACCGCTGCGGAAGCGTTGGTTTGGAAACGCCCGAGTTTTTCATGGGTCGCATCTTCTGCGATGCTTCCCGGAGCAGCACGTTTCCGTCTTCGATGAGGGATATAGGAAGAGCTTCAAAAACTAAAAGGCCGGGCGTGTGCCCGGCCTTTGAAAAGATTGGATCGCAGTTCCGCGCCTTACTCGGCAGCGGCGCCGCCCGCAGTGATGAAGGCCGGCAGCTCGCCGATCTCGGGCTGCGGGGAGCTCGCCGGATCGGCGCCGTTCTCCGCCCCAGCGGAGGCGCGGCGGCGGCGCGGACGGCGCTCGCGCTTGCGCGGCTGCTCGCCCTCGCCTTCGGCCGCCGGAGCAGCCTCGACGGATTCGCCGGCAGCAGCCTCGGGGCCATTGGCGGCGGCAACGGCGGGCTCGGCCTCGCCCTCGCTCTCCTGCCGTTCCGGCGCCCGCTCGGAGCGGGAAGCGAAGCGGTTGCCGAGATCGTCGTCGGCCTCGAACTCGTCGTCGCTGTCCTGGCCGTTGTCGGCGCGGAAGTTCTGCGGCTGGGCCGCCATGACGATGCGATAGTAGTGCTCGGCGTGCTGGAGATAGTTCTCCGCCATCACCGAATCGCCGGCGGACTGCGCGTCGCGGGCAAGCTGAGTGTATTTTTCCGCTATGTGAGCGGCGTTACCGCGCACCTTAACGTCGGGGCCGTTGCTCTCGTAGTTGCGCGAAAGCGGATTGGTATGCTTGCGCCCACCGTTGCGGTTGCGCGAGCGGTTCTTGTTGTTCTGCTGATTGGGTCTCATCGGGTCGCTTTGTAACTCTGAAAAAGTAAGCGTCACATCACTGGCGGACACGCAGATGCCGTGTCTGGCCAACAGCCGGGCGGTGCCTAAAACGCGCCGCGCACCGGTCGCAGTCTGGCTTCATGAAGACCTAGAACTGTCAGGCGGGGACCGCCACTGGCTCCGGATTCATCAAACGCGTGGGCCGGGTCTCCGCCGGGTCCGCGCTGCGCCATGCAGCTTCATGATGATCGGGTGGCCATCACCGTGGCGCCCATGATGCGCCTTCGACAGCACCGGCAAGCTATATGGTTCGGCTCGGGTTTCCAAGCACAAATTTCGTTGCTGCGGCGATATGCGCTTTCAGGCTCCTAGATGGTGCCCCGATACCACACGGTCAAGGCCGGCCAGATCTTTATCTGTCGCGACGTCCTCGAAGCCGGCCTCTTCGAAGAGCCGGGCGACCCCTTCCGCCTGCCCACTGCCGATCTCGACCATCAGCCTGCCGCCGGGCTCGAGGTAGCCCGGCGCATCCCTGACGATGATGCGGTAGGGCGCAAGCCCGTCGGGGCCGCCGTCGAGGGCGAGCAGAGGATCGTGCTCGCGCACTTCCGGGGAAAGGCCGGGGATTTCGTCCGATTCGATATAGGGCGGGTTGGAGACGATGAGGTCGAAACGCATGCCGCTGCCATCCCTCCTCATCCGCCCCTTCGGAGCACCTTCTCCCAAGAGGGGAGAAGGTGAGGCGGTCCGCTGCGAGACTGGAGACGGACCGGGTTCCGCACTGTCAGCCGCCATTGCCCCCCTTCCCTTCTCCCCTCTTGGGAGAAGGTGGCGCGCAGCGCCGGATGAGGGGGACTGCAGCGGCTCGAACCATGAGCCTTCGAGGAATGCGATCCGCTTCGCCACCCCGTGCCGCTGCGCGTTCTCCCGCGCCGCCTCCAGCGCCCGGGGGCTGAGGTCGGTCGCGACAGCCGTGGCCGCCCGGGCGTTGGCGAGGATCGAGACCGGAATGCAGCCCGTGCCCGTGCCGAGGTCGAGGATGCGGGGCGCGGGCCTGCCTCTCAGCCAGTCGAGTGCCTTGTCGACGAGGAGCTCGGTCTCCGGGCGCGGCACGAGGGTCGCCTCGTTGAGGGCGAAGGCGAGGCCGTAGAACTCCTTCTCGCCGAAGATGCGGGCGATGGGTTCGCCGGCGAGACGCCGCGCCAGCAGCGCCTCGAACGCGGCAAGCCCTTGCGAATCTGCCGGCCGAGCCTCGTTCGTCGCGAGCGCGATGCGGGTGAGCCCGAAGGCCTTTTCGGCAAGGAGCCGCGCATCGAGGGAAGGATTGTCGATGCCGGCGCCGGCAAGCCGGTCGCGGGCGGCGCGCCAGGCTTGCCCCAGCGTCGGGCCGGCGCTCAGTTGCCCGCCTCCATGGCGGCGAGCTGGGCGGCCTGCGCCTCGGTGATCAGCGCCTCGATGATCTCGTCGAGCGCCTCGCCCTCCATCACCTTGTCGAGCTTGTAGAGCGTCAGGTTGATGCGGTGGTCGGTGACCCGCCCCTGCGGGAAATTGTAGGTGCGGATGCGCTCGGAGCGATCGCCGGACCCGACCTGCGCCGAGCGCGCCTCGGCTCTCGCCGAATCGCGCGCCTCGCGCTGCTGGTCGTAGAGCCGGGCGCGCAGCACCTGCATGGCCATGGCCCGGTTCTGGTGCTGGCTTTTCAAGGCCGAGGTCACGATGATGCCGGTCGGCAGGTGGGTGATGCGCACCGCCGAGTCGGTGGTGTTGACGTGCTGCCCGCCGGCGCCCGAGGCGCGCATGGTATCGATGCGGATGTCTTCCGGCTTGATCTCGATATCTATGTCCTCGACCTCGGGCAGCACCGCGACCGTCGCCGCCGAGGTGTGGATGCGCCCCGAGCCTTCCGTCTCGGGCACGCGCTGCACCCGGTGCACGCCGGATTCGAACTTCATGCGCGCATAGACGCCCTTGCCGGTGACGTTGGCGATGATTTCCTTGAAGCCGCCGACTTCGCCGGGGCTTTCTTCCATCACGCTGACCTTCCAGCCGCGGTGGGCCGCATAGCGCTCGTACATGCGGAAGAGATCGCCGGCAAAGAGCGCCGCCTCGTCGCCGCCGGTGCCGCCGCGGATCTCGAGGATGATCGACTTCTCGTCCGCTTCGTCCTTGGGCAGCAGCAGGATGCGGATCTCGCCGGTGAGCTTCTCGATCCGCTCCTCGAGCTCCTCGATCTCGGCTTCGGCCATCTCGCGCATCTCGGGATCGCCGGAAGCGGCGAGCCCGCGCGCGTCCTCGAGGTCCTTCCGCGCTTTCTTGTAGGCCGTGATCGGCGCGACGATCGGCGCGAGCTCGGCATGCTCCTTGGAGAGCTTGACGAACTCGTCGGGCGCCGCGCCACCCGAAAGCGCCGCCTCCACGTACTGGAAGCGGGTCTCGAGCGCGTCGAGCTTGTCCTGGGGCAGTGTCGCCATGGTCAAAAGTCTTTCGTTCGCGACGCCCTTTAAGGCGCGCGGCAGTGAACATCAAGCGCGAGGCGCTAAACGGGCAGGTTCTGCCGGTCGACCCAGTCCTCGAGGAGACCGCGGATCGGAACACCCTCCGACCCGTCGCTCATGGCGGCGGCGACCGAGCGCTTGATCGGCTCGAGCTCGAGATTGAGGACCAGTTCCTTGATCGGCCCGATCGAAGCCGGCCCCATGGAAAGCCGCGTCATGCCGATGGACATCAGCGCCAGTGCTTCGATCGGGCGCCCGGCGAGCTCCCCGCACATGGTGATCGGCACGCCGTAACGCCTGGCCGCATCGACGACGAGCTTGATGGCCCTGAGGCGCGGCAGCGCTATGGGGTCATAGGACGCCGAGACGCGCGGATTGGCGCGGTCGGCAGCGGTGAGGAACTGCACGAGGTCGTTGGAGCCGATGGAGACGAAATCGGCCTCGGGCAGCAGCTGATCGAGCTCGAAGAGGAGCGAAGGCACCTCGACCATGGCGCCGAGCTCGAGCTGCACCGGCAGCGGTTCGCCCGAGCGCTTCAACCGCTCGAGCTCGCGGCGGATGACGAGCTTGGTCTGCTGGAACTCGAAGGTCTCGGTGACCATCGGCACCAGGATCTTGAGCGGGCGCCCCCGCGCGGCGAGCAGCAGGGCACGCACCTGCGTCCTCAGCAATCCCGGACGGTCGAGCCCGAGTCGGATCGAGCGGTAGCCCATGGCCGGGTTCTCCTCGGCCATGGAGCGCAGGTAGGGCACCACCTTGTCGCCGCCGATGTCGAGGAGGCGGAAGACGATCGGCCGGTCGCCGGCAAGCCGCATCGCCTCCGAATAGAGGTCGACCTGTTCCTGCAAGCGCGGCAGACGCGAGGCGATCATGAACTGCAGCTCGGTGCGGAAGAGCCCGACGCCGACGGCGCCCGTGTCCTCGAGCATGGGCAGGTCGGCGACGAGCCCGGAATTGTGCAGGAGCGTGATCTCGACGCCGTCGCGGGTGACCGACGGCTTGTCCTTGAGGGCCGCATAGTGCGCGCGGCGGCGGGCGCTGACCCGCACCTTGTCGATATAGGTCTGCTCGACGTCCGGGGTCGGGCGCAGGTGCACCGTGCCNGCCGGCCCGTCGATGATGATGTCGTCGCCCGTCTCGCACATGGANACGATGGAATCGGCCTGCCCGACCGCCACCAGNCCCAGCGAGCGGGCGACGATGGCGACATGCGAGGTCGTGCCGCCTTCCTCCAGCACCACGCCGCGCAGCTTGCTGCGNTCGTATTCGAGGAGCTCGGCCGGACCCATGTTGCGGGCNACGATGATGGCGTTGTCCGGCAGGTTGCGCCCGATGCCCTGGTGGTCGCCGGTGAGCATCCGCAGCAGCCGGTTGGCGAGGTCGTCGAGGTCGTGAAGGCGCTCGCGGATATAGGGATCGGTCTGGCGGAGCATGCGGGCGCGGGTGTCGTTCTGCACCCGCTCGACCGCCGCCTCGGCGGTGAGGCCGTTGTCGATGGCTTCCATCAGCCGGTTGACCCATCCCCGGTCGTGGGCGAAGAGCCGGTAGGTCTCGAGGATCTCGCGGTGGTCGGTGGACGGCTGCATGTCGCCGTGGTCGAGCATGGCGTCGATGCCGACGCGCATCTTCTCGAGCGCGGCGTCGAGCCGGACCTTTTCCTGCTCCACGTCCTCGGCAATGAAGTTGGTGACGACGACGCGCGGGTCGTGCAGCACCACGGTGCCGAGCGCGATGCCGTCGGTGAGACTGACGCCGGTGAACATGCGCGGACGCCTGAGGTCGATGTCCGAGCCCGGCTTGATGAGGTTGTCGAAGTCAGACGTCGCGATCATTTCGGCAAGGATCGTCGCCGTGGTCAGCAGCGCCTCGGTCTCCTCCTCGCCATAGTGCCGCCGCTCGGCGTTCTGCACGACGAGGACGCCGAGCGTCTGGCCCGAACGCAGCACCGGTACGCCGAGAAAGGCGTTGTAGCGCTCCTCGCCCGTCTCGGGGCGGTAGGCGAAGGCCGGGTGCGATGGCGCGTCCTCGAGGCTCAAGGGCTCGGCCTCGGCAGCGATGAGGCCGACAAGCCCTTCCCCGAGCCGCAGCGTCGTCATGTGCACCGCTTCGGGATCGAGGCCTTTGGTGGCGAAAAGCTCGAGTGCGCCGTCATCGCGCAGCACGTAGAACGAGCAGACGTCCGCCCGCATGTTGTCGGCGATGACGTTGACGATCTTGTCGAGGCGTTCCTGGCTGGCCAGGGGCTCCGCCATGGTCTCGCGCAGCTGCCGAAGCAAGACGCGAGGACCGCCTATTGTGGTGGCCATCTGTTTCCGGCGGCCCGCTTGCCGCCCCCCGCATCCCGGGCGCGGCCGCCAGGCGGCTGGTCGCTCAGGAGTCCTTCTTGTCCAGACCGTAATACGTATGGAGCGCGCGAACCGCAAGCTCGGCATACTCGTCGTCGATGAGGACCGAGGTCTTGATCTCCGAGGTGGTGATCAGCTGGATGTTGATACCCTTGTCGGCCAATGCCTTGAACATCGAGGAGGCTACGCCCGCATGGCTGCGCATGCCGACCCCGATAACCGAGATCTTGGCCCCGCCCCTCGAGCCCGAGAGCCGCGCGAAATCGATGTTCTGCCGCGCCCCTTCCACCGCCCGGATCGCCTTGTCGTATTCGGCGTCGGGCACGGTGAAGGTGATGTCGGTGGTGCCGCCGTCCTCGGAAATGTTCTGGACGATCATGTCGACGACGATGTTCTGGTCGGCCAGCGCCCCGAAGACGGAGGCGGCGACGCCCGGCTTGTCCTTGACGCCGCGCAGCGTGATCTTGGCCTCGCCACGCGCCAGCGTGATGCCCGAAACGATCTGCTTTTCCATGATCTCATCCTCATCGCAAACGAGCGTNCCGGGAACGCCGGGCGTGTCCNTCNGGCGCAATCTGCGGCGCGTTGGGGTCGTCGAACGTCGAGCGTACGACGAGGCGCACCTTGTGGGCCATCGCCATCTCGACCGAGCGGATCATCAGCACCTTGGCGCCGAGCGAAGCCATCTCCAGCATCTCCTCGAACGAGATCTTGGAGAGGCGCCGGGCGCGCGGNACGATNCGCGGATCGGTCGTNTAGACGCCGTCGACGTCGGTATAGATGTCGCANCGGTCGGCCCCGACGGCGGCGGCGACCGCCACCGCGCTCGTGTCCGACCCGCCGCGCCCGAGCGTCGTGATGCGCCCGTTGGGCGCGATGCCCTGGAAGCCGGTGATGACCGGCACCCAGCCCGCTTTCATCCGCTTGTCGAGCTCGGTCGGATCGATCCCCGTGATGCGCGCCGCCCCATGAGCGTCGTCGGTATGGATCGGCACCTGCCAGCCGGCGAACGAGCGCGATTCGATGCCCATCTGCGACAGGACGATGGCCATGAGGCCGGCCGTCACCTGCTCGCCCGAGGCGACGACCGCATCGTATTCGCGCGCATCGTGGAAGGGCGAGGCTTCGTTGACCCAGGCGACGAGCTCGTTGGTCTTGCCGGCCATGGCCGAGACGACCACCGCCACCTCGTTGCCGGCCTCGACCTCGCGTTTGACATGGGCGGCCGCCTGACGGATGCGTTCGACCGTGGCGACGGAGGTGCCGCCGAACTTGACGACTATGCGGGCCATGTCACTCCCCGGCAGGGCGCCGGTTGGCTCTCCGGCAGCTAGGCTTCGTGTTCGGGCGCTGGCAATGCCACAAGCGGCCCGGCATGGCAAGCGGGCAACACCGCGCCGAACGCCGCAGGCACCTCGTGCCGCGCAACACCTTGACTCGTGAACAAATAGCGAACAAACTGACAGCCCCATCAGCAGAGGAGCACCGCATGAGCCCGACTGCCGCCGATACCCGCGCCACCCTCATCGCCAGCCTGCGCTATCGCGACGCCGATGCGGCGCTCGCGTTCCTCACCCGAACCTTCGGCTTTGCCGAGCACGCCGTCTACCGCGGCGAGGACGGCAAGGTGCAGCACGCCGAGCTCTCCTTCGGCAACGGCATGATCATGATCGGGCCGGTGGCCGATACGCCCTTCGGCAAGTTCATGCGCCAGCCGGGCGATGCCGGCGGCGTGACGACGAGCCTTTACGCCATCGTCGCCGATCCGGACGCGCACCACGCCGCCTCGCTCGAGGCCGGGTTCGAGGTCGTCATGCCGCTGCGCGACGAGTTCTATGGCGGACGCGAATATTCGGTGCGCGACCCCGAGGGGCATGTTTGGACCTTCGGCACCTACGATCCATGGTCGGCCGGCGATGCCGGCGACGCGCCGCCCACCTGATCGGGCTGCGACCTCCGCGCCCCTTGCCGGCGGGGCACCCCACGCGCTCTAATGGCGCCAGAGGAGCGCCCGATGACGCAGACCACCATCAATACCGACGAGATCGCCAAGTTCACGGCCATGGCCGAGGAGTGGTGGGACCCGAAGGGCAAGTTCAGGCCGCTGCACAAGTTCCAGCCGGTGCGGCTCGGTTACATCCGCGAGCACCTTCTCACCCATTTCGGCCGCGACCCGAACGCCATGCGGCCGTTCGAAGGGCTGACCATCCTCGACGTCGGCTGCGGCGGAGGGCTGCTCTGCGAGCCGCTCGCCCGGCTCGGTGCGACGGTGACCGGGATTGACGCGGCCGAGCGCAACATCGCGATCGCGAGCCTCCATGCCGGGCAGTCGGGCCTCGCCATCGACTACCGGGCGACGACCAGCGAGGCGCTGGCCGAGAGCGGCGCGCGCTTCGACGTGGTGCTCAACATGGAGGTGGTCGAGCACGTCGACAACGTGCCGCTCTACATGAAGAGCTGCGCCGACCTCGTCGCGCCCGGCGGCCTCATGTTCACTGCCACCCTCAACCGCACCATGCGCGCCTACGCTCTCGCCATCGTCGGGGCCGAACATGTGCTGCGCTGGCTGCCCAGGGGCACCCACGACTGGAAGAAGTTCCTCACCCCCGAGGAGATCGAGACGCTCTTGAAGCGCTTCGGCATGAAGCCGGTCGATGAGACCGGCGTCGTCTACCACCCGCTCGCCGACGAATGGCGCAAGTCCGCCGACATGGGCGTCAACTACATGATCCTCGCCGAGAAGCCGAAGGCGAACTAAGTCCCCTTCGGTGGATAGGTGTGCTCCCCGCCGCGGTAATCGGCGACCGAGTAGCATCCCTCCTCCATCGGCCGGATCGCGGACAGGCCGATATCGGCCTTGCCGTGGCCACCGGGGATATCGAGCACATAGGTCGGCTGGCAGAGCCCGGAGATGCGCCCCCGCAGCCCCGCGACCAGCGCCTGCCCCTCGGTGATGGAAAGGCGGAAATGGCTGGTGCCGGGCGCCAGGTCCGGATGATGCAGGTAATAGGGCTTGACCCGCGTCTCGACGAAGGCGCGCATCAGCTCGGCCAGCGTCTGCGGATCGTCGTTGACGCCCTTCAGCAGCACCGACTGGCTGACCATCGCGATGCCGTTGTCGACGAGCCGCCCGCAGGCGGCACGCGCGGCTGGGGTCAATTCGCGCGGGTGGTTGGCGTGCAGCGCCACGTAGACGGCCTTGCCCGACGATTTCAGCGCCGCAACGAGTTCGGCATCGATCCGCTCGGGCTCGACCACCGGCACGCGGGTGTGGAAGCGCACGACCTTGACGTGGGGGATGGCGGCGAGCCGCCCCATCAGCTCGCCGAGGCGCCGGGCCGACAGCACCAGCGGATCGCCGCCGGTGAGGATGACTTCCCAGATCTCGCCATGGGAGGCGATGTAATCGAAGGCCGCATCGAGGACCTCGCCCGAGAGCGTGCCGAGGCCGGACGGTCCCACCATCTCGCGCCGGAAGCAGAAGCGGCAATAGACCGGACAGACATGCACGGCCTTTAGGAGGACCCGGTCCGGATAGCGGTGGACGATCCCTTCCACGGGCGAATGCGCAAGATCGCCGATGGGATCGGCGCGCTCTTCGGGCAGGATGGTGAGTTCCGCTTCGCTCGGCATGAACTGACGGGCGATGGGATCGTCGGGATCGGCAGGATCGATGAGCTCCACCATCGCCGGTGTGACGGCGACGGCGTAACGCGCGGCGACCTCGGCGAGCCTCGCCAAACGCTCGGGCGGCACGAGCCCGGCCGCGGCAAAATCCTCCGGCGATTTCAGCGTCCGATGAAGGCTCATGCGTCCGCCTCCGCCACCGGCACCCAGAGCACCTGGTCGATGCGGGTGGCGCCGGTCGCCAGCATCACCAGCCGGTCGAAGCCGAGGGCAATGCCGCTCGCCGGCGGCATGATGGCAAGGGCGGCAAGGAAATCCTCGTCGAGCGGATAGCGCTCGCCATAGAGC
>Ga0065721_10005641_pt1 | contig 12354 bp, 11 predicted proteins | sample Mesricmetagenome_FD_59108 | JGI IMG/M metagenome (GOLD analysis project Ga0065721, IMG submission 59108) | Mesophilic microbial community from rice straw/compost enrichment Sample: eDNA_1 v2 (version 2) | ecosystem: Engineered > Solid waste > Grass > Composting > Bioreactor | place: USA: Davis... | reverse complement strand
CTGCGGATTTCGTCGAGATAGATGGCGTCGGCCTGGCGCAGGATGTCGAGCTTTTCGGGCGTGATACCGCCCGGGCAGCGGATGGCAAGACCCGGCCCCGGGAAGGGGTGGCGGCCAATGAAGCTTTCAGGGATGCCCAGTTCGCGGCCCAAAGCGCGCACTTCATCCTTGAACAGTTCCCGCAGCGGCTCGACCAGCTTCATGTTCATCCGCTCGGGCAGACCACCGACATTGTGGTGCGACTTGATGGTGACCGAGGGACCGCCTGTGAAGGACACAGATTCGATAACGTCCGGATAGAGCGTGCCCTGGGCGAGGAAGTCGGCACCGCCAAGCTTCTTGGCTTCCTGCTCGAAGACCTCGATGAACAGGCGCCCGATGATCTTGCGTTTNGTTTCNGGGTCCGCCTGGCCCTCAAGCTCACCGAGGAAAAGTTTCGACGCATCAACATGGACCAGCGGGATGTTGAACTGATCCCGGAACATCGAGACGACCTGTTCGCTCTCATTGAGGCGCATCAGGCCGTGATCGACATAGATGCAGGTGAGCTGNTCNCCGATNGCTTCGTGGATCAGCACGGCCGCAACGGAAGAATCGACGCCGCCGGAGAGGCCGCAGATGACGCGACCGCTGCCAACCTGCTCGCGGATCTTCTCGATCATCTTCTGCCGGTAGGCTGACATGGTCCAGTTGGACTGGATGCCGCAGATNTGGTGGACGAAATTGGCGTAGAGCCTGGCGCCGTCGGGCGTGTGGACCACTTCGGGGTGGAACTGCACCGCCCAGATACGACGGGCCTCGTTTGCGATCATGGCGAAGGGTGCGTTGGGCGAGGTTCCGACAACCTCAAAGCCTTCGGGCAGCGCGACGACGCGGTCGCCATGGCTCATCCACACCTGGTGATTGGTGCCGACTTCCCAGATGCCCTCGAAAAGGGCGGCCGGCTTTTGCACGGTGACTTCGGCACGGCCGAATTCGCGGTGGTGGCCGGCCTCCACCTTGCCACCCAGCGCCATGCACAGCGCCTGCTGGCCATAGCAGATGCCAAGGATCGGCACGCCTGCTTCGAGAATCGAGGGATGAATGGTGGGGGCGTTCTCATCCAGCGTCGATGCCGGGCTGCCCGAGAGCACGACGCCCTTGGGATTGAGGGCCGCCATGGCGGCGCCGGCGGACTGGAAGGGATGGATCTCGCAGTAGACCCCCGTCTCGCGGATGCGTCGCGCGATGAGCTGCGTGACTTGCGAACCGAAGTCGACAATGAGAATGGTGTCGTTGCGGGAGACGGTATCTGGGTGCTGCATGGCGAGCCTTTAGCCAGAGCATGCGGATTTCGCAAGCGGGGCGTTGGAGGAACGCCCATGCATTATTGGGGGGACAATGGGGAATCAAGACACGCGCCTTCCGGGCGCGGATTTTGTGCGCGCCAGCGCCTGCATGATCGTGCTGCTGCATCATCTGGGACAGCGCATCGACTATCGCTCGGCGTTGGGTCATGACGGGTGGAAAATCTTCAGCAATGGCGGCGGGTTCGGCGTCGGGCTGTTTTTTGTGCTCAGCGGCTTTCTGCTCTCGCTGCCCTTCTGGCGGGCGCTGGATCGCGGAGACACCCTGCCCTCCCTGCGCACCTATCTGTTGCGGCGGGCGGCACGTATCCTGCCCGGCTTCTGGCTGGTGCTGACCATCACTTTCGTCCTGAGCTTCACGCTTTTTGATTCCCAGCTCGATGTTTGGCTGTGGCTGCGCTATCTGGCGGGCGTGCTCACCCTGAGCGACTGGCACTGGACGACATTGTTCCCGGTGGACGTCAACGGCCCGCTGTGGTCGATCGGCTTTGAGGTTTCGTCTTATCTCATGCTGCCGCTGGGCTTTCTGGCGCTATTCGCATTGGGCGAGCGGGCATCGCCGGTGGCGCGGCGCGTGATCTGGGTGTCGGTGATTGGCGTGGCCCTGGGAGCGCACCAGATATTTGCAAGTCTGGTGCAGGTCGACCCCTATCGCATGGGTTGGGAATATGGGCTGCAGGGCGGCGCCAAGGTGTGGATGCCGCGCTTCAACCCCTTCAGCTTCTTTGCGATCTTCGCTTTTGGGGCACTGGCCGGCGGCATCCAGACGCTGCTGGCGGGGCGGAAGGGCTGGCTGTTCGACCTTGTGTGTCTGGCGGGCGTCGTTGGGACCGGCTGGTTTATGGCGAGCGTCGCGATAAGGCAGGAGGGCGAGCTTTATGGCTGGTTCGAGGTGCCCTATCAGTTTCCGATCATGCCGACGCTGGCGGCACTGGTGCTGATTGCCGGGCCATCGTCGGTGCTGGTGGGGCGGCTGCTCGACAATGCTCCTGTGCGCTACATCGCGCTCGTGTCATTCGGCGTCTATGTCTGGCATTACCTGCTGATCGAGCTGGTTCGGCAACTCGTTGACCCGGGGATGGTCTATGGCGGGATGCAGGACGTTGCGGCCTATTACACATTCGGCGCTGGCGTGGTGGTGGTGTCATTTGCACTGGCGACGGCGTCGTACCACTGGCTTGAAGCTCCCGTGATCCGCTGGGCACGCGGCCTGGAAAGGCCAGCGCGGACCGAACGGATCCTGCAGACAGCCTAACCTTCTGTCAGGCCTTGCGCAGCAAGTGGCAATAAAAGCCATCAGTCTGCGTGCGGCGCGGCGTAAGGCAGATGCCCCCCGCTGGCGTGACAAGGCCAGGCGGGATTTCCGTAATTAGGGCCGAACGCCAGGCGCTGGCCATGTCGACGGACGAGAAATCGGGATGAGCAGCAAGGAAGGCGGCGACCTGGTCGTCGTTTTCTTCCGGCAGGATCGAGCAGGTGATGTAGACCAGCGTGCCGCCGGGCTTGAGGTAGGTCGCGGCCTCGACGAGCAGCGCGGCCTGTTCGGACTGACGCTGGGCCAGAAGTTCGGGCGTCAGCTTCCACTTGGTGTCAGGGCGCCGCCGCCAGGTGCCGGTGCCGGTGCAGGGTGCATCGACCACGACGCGATCGAGCTTGCCGACGAGATCGTCCAAGGCCCCGGGATGCGGGGCGCGGACCTGGGCATTGCGGACGCCATTTCGCTTGAGGCGATCGTAGATGGGCGCGAGGCGATTGCGATCAGCATCATAGGCGAAGATCTGGCCCCGATTGGCCATGGTGGCGGCGAGAGCAAGGGTCTTGCCCCCTGCCCCGGCGCAAAGATCGAGAACCTGTTCGCCTTCTCGCGCCCCAGTGAGCGCGGCAACGATCTGGCTGCCCTGATCCTGAATTTCGAACCAGCCCTTGAGGTAGCCTTCGTCGGTGGTGACATTGGGGGTGCGGGCGTCGCGCGGACCGGCCGGCATGGTGAGCCCGAAGGGCGCGATGGCTGTGGGCTGGGGTTCAAACCGCGCCAGCGACTTCATGACCTTCTCCGGCGTGGCCTTGAGCGCATTGACGCGCAGGTCGAGCGAGGGCCTTCCGGCCATGGCCTGTCCCTCGGCAACCCAGTCGGCCCTGAATGCGCGTTGAAGCGATGGCACAAGCCATTCAGGGAAGTCCGATTGCGCGATCGGGGAGGCAGTCGAGAGGTCGGCCGTGGCACCTGCTGCCTCTTCGCTGTTTAGCGCGGGTGGAGCATGAGTGTCGCTGGCGAATGCGGCGTTCAGCGCTTCGGGTGTTTGGCCCCAGTCGCGCATGGCGACGGCCAAAACCAGCGCGCGCGGACTATCGCTGCCCATGGCAGCGGCGTGTGAGGCCCGGCGGCGCAGCGCATCATAAACGAGATTGCCGATAGCGGCCCGATCCCCTGCCCCGGCGAAGCGATTGTTTATGCCCCAAGCCTTCAGCGCTTCGGAGACGGGGCGGTGCCGCGTTTCCACATCGGTCAGGACTTCGATGGCTGCGGCAAGTCGGCCGGGAAGGCGCATGATCTTCAGGTCTCGGGAAAAGTACAAACGTTGACGCGGTTTCCGGCGATATCCACGAAGTCAAACCATCGCATGTCATTCAACGGGTTGATGGGTGTGACCTCCCGCCCGTCGGCGACCAAAGCCTGGTGGAGGGCCTCGATGTCGGGCGCAAAGAAGTTGAAAGCGACATGGCTGTATGGCCCCGCACCCTGAGAGGGAACAAGCGTGAGGGCTGTGGTATTGGCGGCTGCGCCCTCGATGCGTAGCCCGATATGGTCGCCGGACCGAAAGGTCTCCACCATGCCGAATACCCGTGCATACCATTCGGCAGCTGTCGCCGTGTCGGCGGCAGGTACGAATATGGTGTCAATGCGTGAAATTGGCGGCATGGTTCAGCTCGTGACAATTCTGACGACGAGCCATAGCCAGAAGACGGCCAGCACGGCAAGGCCGGCGCAGAAAACGAAGAAGCGCGGATAAAGCGGATTGGTGGTCGTGTGCAGAAACGCATGGGCGTACCGCGCAGCGACGAAGAGCCAGGCGAGGCTCACTTCGAACCAGCCGACAGTGCCGGCCTGCAAGCAAATCAACGCGGCTACGAAGAACAGAACCGGCAGTTGGAACTGGCTGTCGAAACTGTTGGACAAAAGCTGTGCCTTGGTGTGCCAGCCGGAGCGATCGACCGAGACCTTCGCAACATCAACCTCCCCGCGAGCCACGCGGGGAACGCGCTCAATGCCCAGACGGACGAGGATCACGAGCGCCAGGAACACCTGCGCGCCCATGGCGAGGATCAGCAGTTTATCGACAAGCGGCATGCNATCTCCGCGCCTTGGTCTCAGGGCCGNTGNATGCGCTACCGCCCGTTGTCGCCCGAACGCCAGACGGTTTCGCTGAGCGTTTCGGAATCCTGTACGACGACGGTGGCGTCCGGGTCACCAGAATTNCGNGCTTCCTCGATCGCCGCTTCGATAGCGGCCTCGCGGGTGGTAAACGGGGCCGATGTGTTGCCCCGGTTATTGTGCTGCCATGACCCGTCGCGCAGGCAGACGATATAGTGGCTCTCGCTCATTTGGACTCCTCCATGCCGCCGCACAACGCCCGCCAAGAGCGGGCGTTGCAGGGAGTGGAGCAATCGTCAGCGTCCGCTGCGGTAGTTGGGCGCTTCGCGGGTAATGGTGACGTCGTGGACGTGGCTTTCGCTGAGGGCGGCGCCGGAAATCTTCACGAAGACCGAATTCTCGCGGAAGTCCTTGAGCGTGTGGGCGCCGGTATAGCCCATGGAGGCGCGGAGGCCACCGGCGAGCTGGTGCAACACGGCCCCCACCGGGCCCTTGTAGGGCACCTGGCCCTCGATGCCCTCGGGCACGAGCTTCATCTGGTCGCGCACATCCTGCTGGAAGTAGCGGTCGGCCGAGCCAGCACCCATGGCGCCGACCGAACCCATGCCGCGGTAGGACTTGTAGGAACGACCCTGCCAGAGGAAGACTTCGCCCGGCGACTCGTCGGTGCCGGCCAGGAGCGAGCCAACCATGACGCAGGACGCACCGCCGGCCAATGCCTTGGCAAGGTCGCCCGAGAACTTGATGCCGCCATCGGCGATGACCGGGATGCTGGCCTTCGCGCCTTCTTCGGCGCAGGCCATGACAGCGGCAAGCTGTGGCACGCCAACACCAGCGACAATGCGGGTGGTGCAGATCGAACCCGGACCGATGCCGACCTTCACGGCGTCGGCACCGGCATCGATGAGGGCCTTGGTCGCTTCAGCAGTGGCGACGTTACCGGCAACAATGCGCACGGCATTGTTTTCGCGCTTGATGCGCTCGACGGCTTCGGCAACGCGGACCGAATGACCATGGGCCGTGTCGATGACCAGAAGGTCGACGCCGGCGTCGATGAGCGCCTGCGAACGCTCGAAACCGTTGTCGCCAACGGTCGAAGCTGCAGCAACGCGGAGGCGACCCTGTTCGTCCTTGACCGCATTGGGATGGAGCTGGGCTTTTTCAATGTCCTTGACGGTGATCAGACCAATGCAGCGATAATCCTCATCGACAACCAGCAGCTTTTCGATGCGGTTGCGGTGCAGAAGCACCTTGGCTTCTTCCTTGGAAACGCCCTCGCGCACCGTGATGAGGCGCTCGTGGGTCATCAGCTCGGAAATGGGCTGGTTCGGGTTGGAGGCAAAGCGGACGTCGCGATTGGTGAGGATGCCCACCAGCTTGCCGGTGGCGCGACCGCCCTTGCCGCCGTTTTCAACCACAGGAATCCCGGAAATCCGGCTCTTCTGCATCAAGGCCAGCGCATCGGAAAGCGTGGCATCGGGACCAATGGTGATCGGGTTGACCACCATGCCGCTTTCGAACGACTTCACCATGCGAACCTGTTCGGCCTGCTCGGCAGCGGTGAGGTTCTTGTGGATGACGCCCATGCCGCCGGCCTGGGCCATGGCGATGGCCATATTGGCTTCGGTCACGGTATCCATGGCCGAGGACAGGATGGGAAGATTGAGCGCTATGTCCTTGGTGACATAGGTGGAAATGTCTGTTTCCGTGGGGAGGATGTCTGACCGGGCCGGCTGTAGCAGCACGTCATCGAATGTCAGTGCCGCATCGCCAGTGATGGTGGTAATAATCTTCGCCAAGGCCAGACCCTTCCTGCCTTCTGATAAAATACAGAGATGTTGGAATATGAGCCGGCGGAGTAGATTCGCGGACTCAGGTTGGCGAGGGTCAATAGCACCCAAGCCCGGCTTTGCCTAGTGCCCCGACATGCGGCATAGTCGTGGTGCATAGCCGGGAGGCGCCGATGGGTCTGAAGCGATTTGTGGTAGGCATGCTGGCGCTATCGACCGGGGCGAGCCTTGGCGGGGAGCTCACCGATTTCGTGGCTGCCGAAGCGGGCGCTGAATCATGCTGGCAGCGCATCTACGATGCAGAGCATCTGGCGGGACACCCGAACCAGAAGGTGACCCAGATGACCTTCGGCATCGGATTCCAACCGCCCGAAGACGACATTGCGGACGAGGAAGGCCTGTTTCTTTTCGGCCTGGCAGCGGGGCTGCGCGACGGCGCCAAGGGCGTAGCCAGTGGCGGGTGCTGGGTGCATGAGGGCACTGCGCGCTGTGGCGTCGATTGCGACGGTGGCAGCGTTCTCATCGAAAAGCGCGCCGACGGCAAGTTGCTTATCGACNTCGAGGCNACCGGTTATATCGTGCTCGAGTCCGAGTGCGGTGGCAGCGGCGNGTACGNAACCTTCGTGCTCGAGCCAGGCCTCGACGACAAGCAGTTCCTGCTCAGCCCGGCGGANGCCAAGGTATGCAAGGGCCTGGTGCCAACCTGGTAATAGCCTCNCCCTGGCAAGACTGTGGAATTAGGGACTAGGCGCGGGCATGCTTGCAGCCCATAGTGCGAGGGCTGCTCAAAGGGCAGGCATTTCGATTCACCCCGGCTCTTAACCTTGATCCGCGTTACCCCGCTCATTCTGGCGGTCGCCCTGTTCATGGAACAGATGGACTCGACCGTCATCGCCACATCCCTGCCGGCAATCGCGGCTGACATCGGCACCGAGCCGATCGCGCTCAAGCTGGCGCTGACCGCCTACTTCGTAGCGCTGGCAATCTTCATCCCGATCAGCGGATGGCTGGCAGACCGGTTTGGCGCAAAGAACATTTTCCGGCTCGCAATTTTCGTCTTCATGCTGGGCTCGCTTGCCTGTTCCTTCTCGTTCTCGCTCGAAACTTTCGTGCTGTCGCGGTTCTTCCAGGGGATTGGCAGCTCGATGATGACGCCGGTGGGGCGCCTGCTGCTGGTACGATCGACGCCGCGCAATGAGCTCGTGTCGGCCATGGCATGGCTCACCGTCCCCGCGCTGATCGCACCGGTGACGGGGCCGCTGATCGGTGGCTTTCTGACCACTTACCTCTCCTGGCACTGGATCTTCTGGATCAACATTCCGATCGGCATTGCCGGGATCATTCTCGCCTCCATCTATTTGCAGGTGCCGGATGAACGGAATCCACGTCCGGTGGACCTCCCAGGCTTTGTGCTCGCGGCAATCGCCTTTTCCGGCATGGTGTTCGGGCTTTCGGTGGTGAGCCTTCCTGCCCTCCCCATCATCTATGGCTACCTGACCCTGGCTGTGGGCGTCGTCGCCGGAGTGCTCTATCTGCTGCATGCGCGACGGACGAAATATCCGCTGCTCGACCCAAAGCTGCTACGGCATCCACTGTTCCGTTCGTCGCTGAGCGGTGGGTCACTGTTCCGCATCGGGGTGGGTGCGGTGCCGTTTCTCCTGCCGCTTATGCTGCAGCTGGGTTTCGGGCTCAATCCCTTCCAATCGGGCGCCATCACCTTTGTCTCGGCCATCGGGGCAATATTGAGCAAGTTCATCGTCGAGCGAATATTCGCGCGTTTCGGTTTCCCGCGTGTGCTTGGCTTTGCAGCTGTTTTCGGCGGCTTGCTGATCGCGGCGCAAGGCCTGTTCACCGCTGAAACTGCAGTGCCGGTGATGATGCTGGTTCTGGTTGGCGGGGGCGTGCTGCGCTCCATTTTCTTCACCGGAACCAACGCCATTGGCTATGCCGACATCTCCGATGACGAAGCCAGCCAGGCCACCGCCATCGTGGCCGTTTCCCAGCAGATTTCGATCGCGCTCGGCGTTGCAGTCGCCGGTGCCATTCTGGAGATTTCCAGCTACTTCAATGGCGGAGTCCTGACCGTACTGGACTTCCAGGTCGCCTTCTCTGCGGTGGGCGGACTTAGCGCGCTGGCCGCCATCATATACTTCAGGCTTCCCGCCGATGCGGGCAGCAATGTTTCGGGCCATAGCAGGGCCCCGAGGGAATAGGGCCGCAGGGGCGGCAGCGGAGGCATTGTGAACCGGACGACACCGCTGATCCTGGCGACGGCGCTCTTCATGGAAAACATGGATTCGACGGTGATCGCCACGTCCCTGGCGGCCATCGCCGCCGATATCGGCACTGACCCGATCTCCCTCAAACTGGCGCTGACTGCCTATCTGGTGGCGCTGGCCATCTTCATCCCGATATCGAGCTGGATGGCGGACCGGTTTGGTGCGCGGCGCGTGTTTCGCCTGGCAATGCTGGTATTCCTGATCGGCTCGGTGGCCTGCGCCTTTTCGAGTTCGCTGGCCCAGTTCGTGGGCGCGCGCTTCGTGCAGGGCATGGGCGGGGCGATGATGGGGCCGGTGGCGCGCCTTGTACTGGTGCGCGCAACGCCGCGCAGCCAGTTGGTCGATGCCATGGCCTGGCTGACCATTCCTGCCCTCATCGGTCCCATTGTCGGGCCGCCATTCGGCGGGTTTCTCACCACCTATTTCTCGTGGCACTGGATCTTCATCATCAACGTGCCGATCGGCCTGCTCGGCATTGCCCTTGTTGGTCTCGCCTTGCCCAATGAGCAGCGCAATCGGCCACGCGCCATTGACGGCAAGGGCTTTGTGCTGGCGGGGCTTGCCTTTGCGCTATTTGCCTTCGGCTGTTCGGTGGTGAGCCTGCCGGCCCTGCCGCCTGCCATCGGCGTCGCTGCGGCACTGGTGGGCATGGTGCTGGGCTATTTCTACACCCGGCATGCGCTGGCCACGGAATATCCACTGCTCGACCTGAGGCTGCTCAAGGTGCGCAACTTCCGCATCAATATCGTGGCCGGCACATTCTTCCGCCTTGGCCAGGGCGCGACGCCTTTTCTGTTTCCACTGATGCTGCAATTGAGCTTTGGCCTCTCGCCATTCGAAAGCGGCATGGTGACCTTTGCAGGAGCCATCGGCGCACTGGCAGCAAAATTCGTCGCCAACTGGATCTTCGACAACTGGGGCTTCAAGTATCCGCTGGTGATCTCAACCGCTGTGGGCGCAGCGGGTATCCTGGTGATGGGTTTTTATACGCCCGGGACGCCCATCCCGCTGATCCTGGGGATCCTCGTGTTCACCGGTTTCTGGCAATCCACATTCTGGACCGGCCAGAATGCCTTCACCTTTGCCGACGTGGAAGACAAGGACGCCGGACAGGCCAATGTGATGAGCCAGGTGTGGGGACAGTTGATGTTCGCCATGGGCGTGGCGCTGGGCGGGGGCGCGCTGGAGCTGGCGCATCGCCTGCGCGGTGGCGAGGAACTGGCCCTGATAGACTTCCACATCGCCTTCTATGTGGTGGCGGGGGTGGGCGCCATTGCCACGGCATTGTTCCTGCGTCTGCCCCGCAATGCCGGCCACCAGCTGAGGGCCAAGGGGCATGTGCACTGAGGTTGAAGGTCAGCCTCACATGCCGGCGCGGGCGACGGTGTCCATTCTTCGTCTCTCCGCGCCCGCCAATCATAGCCCTCATGGCCTCGACGCCTGTAATCACTCCACCGGAGTGATTTCGCCTGCGGCCGGCGTGACCCTGCCATTCGGGCACAGCCCTCATGGCCTCGACGCCTGAAATCACTCCACCGGAGTGATTTCGCCTGCGGCCGGCGTCGAGCCCTTGAACCCTTTTGCCACGAGGTAGGCCTCGGCCGAATCCTTGCGGCTTGAGGGGGGCTTCATGTGGAAGGTGGTGGCGAAATGGCGCTTGAGCATGTGCAGCAGCTCGTGCTCGGTGCCGCCCTGGAAAACCTTGGCAACGAAAGAACCGCCCGGCGATAGCACCTGGATGGCGAAATCGGCCGCGATCTCGATGAGATGGACGATGCGCAGGTGATCGGTGGCGCGATGACCGGTTGTCGGCCAAGCCATGTCGCTCATCACCACATCCGCTTTGTGGCCGCCCAGCGCCTCCATCAGCATGGCGGGGGCGTCGTCCTCGGTGAAATCCTTCTTGAGCAGGATGACGCCGGGAATGGGGTCCATGTCGAGGTAGTCGATGCCAACGACCAGTGGGTTCTCGACTGTGGAACCAACAGCCTTGGCCGCCACCTGCGACCAGCCGCCCGGCGCCGCGCCCAGATCGACGACCCGCATGCCCTTTTTGAAAAAGTGCTGCTTTTCGTCCATCTCCTTGATCTTGAAGGCCGCGCGTGAGCGGTAGCCTTCGGCGCGGGCACGCGCCACATAGGGATCGTTGAGCTGGCGCTCGAGCCACTTGGTGGACGCCACCTTGCGGCCCTTGGCGGTCTTCACGCGGATTTTGAGATCCCTGTCCGACTTGCGTCCCCCGGTTCCCAAAGCCTTGTTATTGGCCATTGCTCTGCCTCCTGGGATAACGGTTCGGACGCGCGTGGCTGCGGTCTGCATCCATCAGCGAAATCAGGATGCCTTCACGCAGGCCGCGATCGGCAACGCGGACGCGGTCGGTGGGCCATTCGCGACGGATGGCTTCAAAAATGGCGCAGCCGGGCAGCACGAGGTCCGCACGATCCTTGCCGATGCAGGGATGGGCGACACGGCGGTCGAACGGCATGCCAAGCAGGGCGCGCATGGTATCATCCACCTCGGCGCGCTTCATCCACAGGCCATCCACCTTCTGCCGCTCGTAGCGTTCAAGCCCCAGATGCAGGCCCGCAAGCGTCGTGACCGTGCCGGAAGTGCCGATCAGGTGCACCGGATGGCTGCCGATCATCTGCCGAAGCTTTTCGCGGCCCCGAAACTGGCGCAGGTGGCCGGCAACATAGGCGACCATGGCTTCAAAAACTTCTGCCGTCACGTCCACGCCGCCGAATTTCTCGGCAATGGAAACGACGCCGACAGGCATGGACTGCCAGGAGCGTATGGACGCGGACATGCGACCCTGGCTGCGCGGACGGCCGCCGCGAAAATCGAGCCAGGCGAGCTCGGATGAACCGCCACCGATATCGAACATCAGCGCGCCCTGCGCCTGGCCATCGATGAGATCGGCGCAGCCGGTCACGGCAAGCTCGGCCTCGGTGCGGCGATCGACAATCTCGAGATCAAGGCCGACCTCATTCTTGACGCGCGTCAGGAAGGCTGGCCCGTTTTCGGCAGCCCGGCACGCCTCGGTGGCAATCAGGCGCATGCGCGTGGGCTGGTGGTCGCGCAGCTTGTTGCGGCACTGGCGCAGTGCGTCCATGGTCCGTTCCATGGCCGCATCGCTGAGGCGCCCGGTGACCGACACCCCCTCGCCCAGCCGGACGATGCGCGTAAAACCATCAAGGACGCGAAAGCCGCGATCATGCGGCCGGGCGATCAGGAGTCGGCAATTGTTGGTGCCAAGATCGAGCGCCGCATAGAGCGGCCCGCGCCCGCGGCGCGGATGGGGGGCGGTGGAGGCCCGCGATTCCGGCGGCGGCGCGGAAGGCGGCGAACCGCCCCGCTCCTTCCGGAAGGCTCCGGAAGATGCACCGGACCCCGCCTCGTCCATCAGGGCCGAGGCGGCGGCGGACCGAACAGAATCGGTCACGTTTGGCTCCTTCGTGCGCGGTCGCAAAGACCGCAATACCGGCCGCGCCCGAACGCACATCATGTTGCGTTGTCGAGAATAACGGTAGAGCAAGGGGGGCCGGAGCGCAATGGAGTGGATGATC
>Ga0065721_10006040_pt1 | contig 12359 bp, 13 predicted proteins | sample Mesricmetagenome_FD_59108 | JGI IMG/M metagenome (GOLD analysis project Ga0065721, IMG submission 59108) | Mesophilic microbial community from rice straw/compost enrichment Sample: eDNA_1 v2 (version 2) | ecosystem: Engineered > Solid waste > Grass > Composting > Bioreactor | place: USA: Davis... | reverse complement strand
TGGCGCCACGCGTCCGGAGACCCGCAGGAACAACGTCCGCTTCATCCCGGAAGAGCCGCTGCAGAACGCCTGCGCGCCGAAGATGACAGTGGGCGAGAATCTCGCCTTCCGCACCTTCGACCTCAAACCGGACGGCAAGGACGCGATCTGGCTCTCCAAGCGCGCAATGAAGAAACGCGCGGCCGCACTCATCTCCGATTTCAAGGTGAAGACAGCATCCTCGTCTTCGCCGATCGCAGCACTTTCCGGAGGCAACGTGCAGCGCGCCGTGCTGGCCCGCGAGCTGACCGGCAAGGTCGATCTGCTGATCGTCTCCAACCCCTGTTTCGGCCTCGATTTCTCGGCCGTGGCGGAAATCCGCGCCCGCATCATGAAAGCCCGCAACTCCGGCACGGCCGTGCTGCTGCTCTCCGAAGACCTAGACGAACTCCTGGAAATGTCCGACCGCATCATGGTCATTTCCGAGGGCAAGCTCGTCTACGAGACCCCGGCGCGCGGGGCGGATATCGGCGTGATCGGCGCCCATATGGCGGGGCATCACTGATGACCGGGATCAAGGCGGAACCCTTCGACTTTCCGGCGAGGCCCAGGGAACTGGCGCTGATCGTCATCGACATGCAGCGGGATTTCGCGGAGCCAGGCGGTTTCGGCGCAAGCCTCGGCAATGATGTGAGCCGCATCACCAGGATCGTTCCGGACGTCAAGCGCCTGATCGAGGGCTTTCGCGCCGCCGGCCTGCCGGTCATCCATACGATGGAATGCCACCGCCCGGACCTTTCCGACCTGCCGCTCTCAAAACGTAATCGCGGCAACCCCTCGCTCCGGATCGGCGATGAAGGCCCGATGGGGCGCATCCTGATTTCCGGCGAGCCGGGGACGGCGATCTTGCCGGAACTGGCACCGGCCGATGGCGAAGTGGTGATCGAAAAGCCCGGCAAGGGCGCCTTCTACGCGACCGAGCTTGGCGACGTGCTGAAGAAAAAGGGGATCACGCAGCTCGTCTTCGCGGGCGTCACGACGGAAGTCTGCGTCCAGACCACGATGCGCGAGGCCAACGACCGGGGTTACGAATGCCTTCTCGCCGAAGAGGCGACGGAGAGCTATTTTCCTGAGTTCAAGGCGGCGGCCATCGCCATGATCCGGGCGCAAGGCGCGATCGTCGGCTGGACCGCCCATGTGGACGACATTCTGGAGGCGATGGCGCATGCCTGAATCGACCCGCGAACTCCTGACATCGGGAGGCTGGAAGGATTTGGAATTCGGTCCCTTCCGTGATGAAGTGACGATCCACTGGATCAGGCCGTTCGAGGACGACCAGCCTGGCGTGGCGCTTCTGAAATACGAGGCCGGCGCATCCGTGCCGCGCCACCGGCATGAAGGGCTTGAGACGATCCTGGTGCTCGACGGCGTGCAGTCCGACGAGGCCGGCGACTATGGCCGCGGCAGCTACATCGTCAACGCGCCCGGAACGGAACACTCCGTCTGGAGCGATACCGGCTGCGTCGTACTGATCCAGTGGGACCGGCCCGTGAAAATACTGGAAGAGGAAATCGCATGAGCCTGAAGACACCCGCGTTTGATATCGCCTCGCTGCACACGTTCTACCGCGGCGGCGGCAGCGTCACCGATATCGTGGAGGCCGTCTTCGCGCGCATTGCGGAGGTGAACGATCCCGGCATCTTCATCCACCTGGCGGAAAAAGCTGCGGTCCTCGCGGAAGCGGAAAAACTCGGCGCCTTCGATCCGGAAAAGCCGCTCTGGGGCATCCCTTTCGCTGTGAAAGACAATATCGACGTCGCGGGCATGCCGACCACCGCCGCCTGCCCGGACTATGCCTATAGACCGGAAAAGGACGCGACCGTCGTCCGGCTTCTGAGAGGGGCCGGCGCGCTCGTCATCGGCAAGACCAATCTCGACCAGTTCGCCACCGGCCTGGTCGGTGTGCGTTCACCCTATCCGATCCCCAAGAACGCGATCGATCCGAAACTGGTGCCCGGCGGCTCTTCCTCCGGCTCGGCGGTGGCGACGGCGCAAGGCATCGTCAGCTTCGCGCTCGGCACCGATACCGCCGGCTCGGGCCGCATTCCCGCCGGACTCAACAACATCGTCGGGCTGAAGCCGAGCGTCGGCGCGCTTTCGGCGACAGGCGTCATTCCCGCCTGCCGGACGCTCGATTGCGTCTCCATCTTCGCGCTGACGGTGGACGACGCGTGGGCCGTCTTCTCCGTCGCATCGGAATACGACGAGGCCGACGCCTATTCGAAATCCATTCCGGCAACCGGCTTCGGTTCGGTTCCACCGGTTCTCACCATCGGCGTGCCTGCGAGAACCGACCGGCAATTCTTCGGCGATACGCTGATGGAAGCCGCCTATGACGACGCGCTGTCCGCTCTCGCAAGGCTCGGCCACAAGCTGGTCGAGATGCCCTTCGGCGATTTTTACAAGGTTGCCAACCTGCTCTACGAGGGCGCCTGGGTGGCCGAACGTTACGCTGCTGTGAAGGATTTCTTCGATACCAAGGAAGAGAGCTTTCACCCGGTAACGCGCAAGATCTATGGCGGCGCGAAAGCGCTCTCCGCCGCCGATGCCTTCAACGGCTTCTATGCACTGCAGGCTTTGAAAAGGAAGCTGGCGCCGCTGATCGCCTCGGTCGACCTCTTCTGCGTGCCGACCGCGCCGTCGCATTACACCGTCGCCGATCTGGAAGCCGAACCGATCCGGGAAAACTCCCGTCTCGGGACCTATACCAACTTCGTCAACCTGCTCGACATGTGCGGCATCGCGGTACCGACCGGCGGCCGCGCCGATGGTCTTCCGGCCAGCGTCACCCTTCTCGCCCCCTCGGGCCGCGATGGTCTGACGGCGATGCTCGCCCGCGACCTGCACCAGGCAAGCGGCGTGACGCTCGGCGCCACCGGCTGGCCCCTCCCCGCCTCTGCTCAAAGTCTCCCGACGTCCGACGACCGCGACCTGATCGATATCGTCGTAGTGGGCGCGCACCTCTCCGGCATGCCGCTCAACCACCAGCTCACGGAGCTTGACGGAAAGTTCTCCCGCGTGGCCCAAACCTCGGCCGCCTACAAGCTCTACGCGCTCGCCGGCACCGTGCCGCCGAAACCGGGCATGGTCCGCGTCGACGAAGGCGAGGGCGGTGAAATCGAGGTGGAAGTCTGGAAGCTGGCGCCGGCGGCCTTCGGACTGTTCGTCGCCGCCATCCCCGCACCGCTCGGCATCGGAACGGTCATGCTCTCCGACGGCACTTCGGCAAAGGGGTTTCTCGCCGAGCCACTGGCGCTCGAAGGAGCACTCGACATTACAAGCTATGGCGGCTGGCGGGCCTATCTGAAGGAGCTTTCGTCGCTTCAAAGAGTCGGCAAGACCGGCTGACGGGCCGTATCGGGCAGCAGCATGCGGCCGTATGTTCTCTTACGGCTCCACATGGAGGCCGAGGACATTTATGCTCTTCCGATGCGGCGATACCGGAAATCGTCTGCATCGGAGACGGAATTGGCCTCCCCGATCAGCATAGCCATGCGGCTGTGAAGCGGCGACCTGATGCAGGCCGGATCCGTCGCGGCCGCATCGCCCGCAATAGCCATGGCCTGGCACCGGCAGCCGCCCCAGTCGACCTCCCGGCGCTCGCAGCTCCTGCAGGGTTCCAGCATCCAGCCGTCGCCGCGGAAAGCATTGAAGGCCGGTGAATTGACCCAGATGTCCGTCAGACTCCGGTCCCCGAACCGTTCGAAGTGCAAGGTCGGGATGGTTCCCGCCGCATGACACGGAAGCGCCGTGCCATCGGGGGCGACCATGAACGCATCCCGCGCCCAGCCGCCCATGCAGGCTTTCGGATAGATGGCGAAATAATCGGGCGCGACGAAATCGATCGCCAGAATTCCCCGCAGCCGCGATTGAGCCTCCTCGACGATCTCGACCTGGCGCTCCACCGCCTCGCGACCGGGCATGAGGGCATTGCGGTTGAGAAGCGCCCAGCCGGCATATTGCACATTGGCGATCTCCAATCTCTCCGCCCCGAGGGAAAGGGCAAGATCGATGAAAGCGGGAACTTCCTCTATATTGTGCCGATGGATGGGCGCGTTGATCGTCAGCGGCAGGCCGAGTTCCACGACCCGTCTTGCGGTTTCGAGCTTCTTCTCGTGCGCGCCGCGGTTATTGCCGATTTTCTCCGTCGTCGGCGCATGGGCTCCTTGGATGCTCAATTGCACGTGGTCCAGGCCTGCATCCCGAAGCCTCTCGATCCGGCCCTCGGCAATGCCGACCCCGGCGGTGATGAGATTGGTATAGACGCCGCGCCGCGCCAGACAGCTTACGAATTGCTCGAGATCCGGCCTGAGCGTCGGCTCTCCGCCGGAGAGGTGGATCTGCAGCACCCCCAGATCGGCCGCCTCTTCGAAGAGAGCAAGCCATGCTTCCGTCGAGAGCTCCTTGTCGGCCTTCAGGAGTTCGAGCGGATTGGAACAGTAGACGCATTGCAGGGGACAGCGATGCGTCAGTTCGGCCAGCATGCCGATCGGAGGCAGAAGTGCATCACTCATAGCGTCACCAGAAACCTGTCGGACCATTCCTGCAGGAACTGTTCGACATCGGGCGCGATATCTTCCCGCGCCGCATCATACTGGCCGGCAAGTTCGTCGACGATCTGAAAAACCGTGTGCCGGCCGTCGCACAGTTTCAGTATATCAAGACTGACCTCGTCCGGCCAGAAAACCCTTTCCGGCGAAAGCACCGCCCAGGCACCGCGCACCGGATCGTATTGCAGCCGCACATAGCGCTTCAGATGCGGCCTCGACTGCTCGGACAGGATGGCGCGCTGACGGCTGCTGCTTCCCATCATTGCGCCTCCGGCACGAAGGCGCCCGGCGGAATGCTGCCGCCCTCTCCGTAAGCGTAGTCCAGCGCGTCCAGCATCGCCCACAGGATATCGCACTTGAAGACGAGGGCATCGATGACCGCCTGCTGTTTTTCCGGATCGGTCGCATGCCGCAGGACATAGGCGAGCGCGAAGTCGGAGTCCCGCGGAGCCTGCGTCAGCCTCGGCATGAAATAGGCGAGCGTATCCTCCGTCACATAGCTGTATTTCGCCAGCATGGCCGGAACACGCTCGCCGATGATCACCGGAGAAAACAGCTCCGTCAGCGACGAGGCGACGGCTTCCAGCAGGCTGCGATTGGTACAGAACGACAGATATGCTCCGACGGCGAAGCGGGTCGCAGGCAGCGCAAACCGCTCGCTCTTCACCATCTCCCCGTCGAGCCCCAGCCCGGTCGCAAGCTTGATCCAGCGGGCGATGCCGCCGTCCCAGCCGGTCGTCCCGTCGTGATCCTCGATCCTGCGGCGCCATTCGACGCGGAATTCCGGATCCGCCGCCCGCGCGACGATCGTCGCATCCTTGCGGGGGATCATGGCCTGATAACAGTACCGGTTGAGCGCCCAGGCCTGAAGTTCGGCCTTGGTCAACGTCCCCGCCGTCATCCTGTGATGGTAGGGATGGCGATTGTGGTATCGTTCGGCCCCGACCTGACGGAGTACCTCTTCGAGCCCGGCGGACGTCAATCCATCTCGCGCCGCGTCTGCAAAGTCGCTCATAGGCGGATCTCCATCCCGTCATAGCTGATCTCCCACCCGCCTGCCCTCACCGCTGCCGTTTCGGGTGAATTCTCGTCGAGGATCGGATTGGTGTTGTTGATATGGACATAGACACGGCGAGCGGGCGCGACTTCTGCAAGCAGGGCCATGGACCCGTCAGGACCGGCAATGTGCAGGTGTCCCATGCGCCGGCCCGTCTTTGTGCCGACACCAGCCTTCGGCATCTCGTCGTCCGTATAGACCGTGCCGTCGAAAAGCAGACATGCCGCAGCGGCAATACGTTCTTTCAGGTCGGCATCGATGGCGGCACAGCCCGGTACATACAGCACCGGAGAATCATGCCCTTCCTGCAGAATGCGCACTCCGACCGTATCGCCTTCCTGCGTGCCGAAACCTTCTTCCGCCTTGCCGGCATCCTCCAGAAACAGGGCCACCTTGCCGGGAACCGGAAAAGCCTCGATGACGATGGAGGTCGGCTTGCCCTGCCAATCGGCAATCGGCGTCGGAACGTTAAGGCGAAGCTCGCGGCGCTCGACCAGTTCCCTGTCCAGAACATTGAAAATGCTGTTTTCGGCAAGCACGCGAAGCACCCGCGCCGTTGCGTAGATGACGAAGCGATGCCGCTCGCGCAGGCTCAAAAGCCCGGCGATATGATCGACATCCGCATTCGTCAGGATGACGGCCCGGATGGGTGAGGCCCGCAGGGGACCGTCTTCGCTCGGCTGCAATTCCGCAGTCGCCGCAATCTGCTCGCGAATGTCCGGAGACGCGTTGAAGAGGATCCAGTCCTTGCCGTCGGCGGACACGCCGAGACTCGATTGCGTCCGCGGCCGGAAGCCGCCTTCACCCTTGCGTGCGGAACGGCTCAGCCGATAATTGCAGTTCCATTGGGGGAATCCCCCGCCTGCCGCGGAGCCGAGGATCTTCAGCCGCATGTGATGATGCTTCCTTCCGACGGCAGCCGCTCCATGCGGACATGCCGCATGGAGCGGTGGATGCGCTTATTTCTTAGCCTTGAGTTCGGCGGACTGGTAACGTGACATTTCCATTCCGACGGCAACCGTGCACATCGTCGGCTTTTTCCAGCTTTTCTTCATAAGCTTCTCCTCTCGCTCTTTGCCCGAGATCAACGATTTGATCTCCTCCGGCATCGTGCGCCCACCGGCGCAAGCTCTGAAATTCGGAACGTTTCGCGCCTGCCATTCTGAAGCAGTCCGAAGGCTACCACAGGCCGAACCTCGTCCCAACGCAATCGCCCTTCACATCGGCGACATCCAGCAGAATGCCGGGAACGTCGCTACCCCTTGATCTCGTTACCCGCTTCATCGATCAGCGGCACCTGATATTGCAGAAGAATCCGGTTAATTTCCGGCTGGCTTTCCCTGATGACGGTGTTCAGCGTGCGCTTCCATTCCTGATCGGACGGACGCACGCCCATGGTGATGCGGTAGGACATATGGCTGCCCTGCTCCTTGAGAAGCGGCACCACGACGAAATCCGGATTGATCTCCTTGACGTAGTAACCGGCCATCGGTCCCCACAGGAAAGCAACGTCGATCGCGTCGTTCTGGAGATCCTTCAGCATCACCTCGGCCATGGAAGGCATCGTGCGCGTATCCACCATCAAGGGATAGGTCTTGGCGGTCCGCATCAGGTTGGCTTTTGCCAGGTTTGCGCTCGGCGGCGTTCCCGCAACGACGCCCACCCGCTTGCCGGCGAGCTTGGGGTCCTCGATGGTGTCCACGCCCTCCAGGCCGCTTCCCTTCTTGAAGACCATGACATAGGTCGAGCGGTAATAGGCATTGGTGTTCTGCACGAGCTCGTCGCCCTGGGCATAGCCCATGATGATATCGCAGCGATTGGCCCTCAGCGTATTGCGGACGAAGCCGGTCGCCATCGGATACCATGTATAGGCAACCGACTTGCGACCGGTCTTCGCCGCCACAAGCTCCGCCAGCTTGTTTTCGAAGCCTTGCCCGCTTTCATCGGTGAACGGCATGTTCGAGGGATCGGCGCAGACACGCAGCACGTCCGGATCGACCAGCTCGCCCGCGGCGCCGAGCCCGGCGGTCTGCGCGAATGCTGCGGCCGGGACCGCGGCGATCGCCGCGATCAGGGAGAGTATGTAAAGACCGCAGGATTTGCGTGCAGACATATGCTCAGCTCCCCATGCACGATGCTTCTTGGTCTTTGGCCGCCTGCGGCTTGTCCGCTTTCTTGGGAGGCCTGCCGCGCGGAATCCCGTCGACCGCACGCGCCCGCAGATAGATGTAGATATCGTCCATATAGCAGTAGACGTTCTTGTTTTCGCCGAAGGCGGGCATGACGTTTTCCTTGCCGCCGCCGACATTCTTTCGTCCCTCTGCGACGATCGAAAGAAATGTCGGATAATCCATCGTCTTCAACGAGTTGACGAGCGCCGGCGCATAGCTGGAACCCATTCCGTCGGGACCGTGACAGGTATGGCAGTCCGAATGATAGCGGCGATATCCGCTGAACGTGTACCAATCCACGGTTCCGTCATCCTGGAGCTTGAACGTGGGGGTTCCCTCGGCATCGAAATATTTGCCGTCTTCTTCGGTAACGGCTGCGGCCTTCTGTTTGTCGTCGGCTGCAAGGGTGATGCTGGAACCGATAAGAAGGGCCATGGCGATAACCGAGACTGTTTTGCGGACAGACATTCCTACCTCTTTCTCATTTCGCCACGGACACAGCTTTGCTGTCGCGATGCGGCGTTGACAGGTGGGTTGTGGATTGCGTGGCGAAATCGAGGGCCCGCCCGGGATTCCCGGCGATCCGGGCCCTCGTTTCTCTGCATCACCGACTCCTCGAGATCGGCGTGCCTATACTCCCGCTATCAATCCGGGAGGCCGAAGACGGTGAGCTGACCGCCCAGCGTCGTGTAGTCGGCAAGAGCGGCGTATCCGCCGACCGCGCCGAGACCTGCCGTGGCAATCGACTGCTGTTCGTCAGTCGGCGCCTTCTGGCCGGCAACCGCAGTCTGCCAGGCAGCCGCGCCTTCGGCCTGGAGCAGACCGCCTGCGAGGCCGATACCTGCCCAGCCGCCGACACCCGACAGCACGGCGATATACTGCTTGCCGTTGTGCTCGAAGGTGTTGATGTTGCCGATGATGCCGGACGGGGTCTTGAACTTGTAGAGTTCGTTACCGTCGTGATCGACAGCCTTGATATAGCCTTCGAGCGTGCCGTAGAAGACGACGTCGCCATCGGTCGACAGCGCGCCCGACCATACCGAGAACTGCTCCGGCTTCGACCAGACGATCTCACCCTTGGCGGCATCCCAGGCGATGAAGTTGCCCATCCCGCCATGGCTGTTGGGAGTGGGATACATCGACACCGTCGCGCCCACATAGGGCTGACCGGCGGTATAGCTTACCTTGTACGGCTCGTAGTCCATGCAGACATGGTTGGTCGGCACGTAGAACAGCCCGGTCTTCGGGGAATACGTGGCCGGCTGCTGGTCCTTGGTGCCAAGCGCCGCGGGGCATACGCCCGTGGTGTTGGTGTCCTCGCCGTTCTGCTGGGTCGAATACTGAGCCACGACCTGCGGACGGCCATACTGCTCGCTCTTCGGGTCCATGACGACTTCCGTCGCCCAGTTGACCGTCGGATCGTACTTCTTGGCGACAAGCAGCTCGCCATCTCCGCGGTCCAGCGTATAGGCGAAGCCGTTTCGGTCGAAATGGACCAGAACGTCATGCGCCGCACCGTTGACCTGCATGCCGTCGACGAGGATCATCTCGTTGACGCCATCGTAGTCCCATTCGTCATGCGGGGTCATCTGATAGACCCACTTCGCCATGCCGGTGTCGGCGTCGCGGGCGAAGATCGTCATCGACCACTTGTTGTCGCCGGGCCGCTGGACCGGGTTCCAGGTCGAGGGGTTGCCGGTTCCGTAATAGACCAGGTTCAGCTTCGGATCGAAGGCATACCAGCCCCAGGTCGTTCCGCCGCCCTGCTTCCACTGCTCGCCTTCCCAGCTGCTGACGCCGGAATCCTTGCCGACCGGCTTGCCGAGCTGGGTCGTCTTCTCGCCGTCCATCAGGGTTTCGGAGTCGGGACCGGTCGAGTAGGCCTTCCAGGCGACCGAACCGTCCTTCAGGTTATACGCGGTCACATGGCCGCGGACACCGAACTCGCCGCCGGAAATGCCGATCAGCACCTTGTCCTTGAAGACCATCGGAGCGGAGGTTCCGCTCTCGCCCTGGCCGCCGGCGGTGTTCTCGCCGTTTTTCGCCTGCCAGGCGACCTTGCCCGTCTTGGCGTCGAGGGCGGTTACCGTCGTATCGGCCTGGTAGAGGATGATCTTGCCGTCGCCATAGGCGACGCCGCGGTTGACCGTGTCGCAGCACATGATCGGAATGACGTTCGGATCCTGCTTGGGCTCATATTTCCAAAGGATCTTGCCGTCGTTGTTGAGGTCTAGGGCATAGACCGTATTCGGGAACGGCGCATGGACGTACATGACGTCGCCGATCACCAGAGGTCCACCTTCATGGCCGCGCAGCACGCCGGTCGAAAACGTCCACTTGACCTGAAGGTTCTTCACATTGTCCTTGTTGATCTGGTTCAATTTCGAATAGCGGGTATTGGCATAGTCACCCGTCGGAATCGCCCAGTTCTTGGAATCGGAGATCAGCTTCTGGACCTCGTCATTGGCAAATACTCCTCCCGCCAATGATAGAGATACCGCAGCCGTCACCAATGCCGATGTCATGAAGTTTGCACGTACACGCATTTAGTCCTCCCTAAGTTCGCATGGATGACATGTTGCGGCTGCGCCCGTTTCATAACAGGAGCCCCGCGTCACCAGTTCAGCGTGTGGGAAGTATTTCCGGCAGCGTGTCACGACCTAAGCCAGGCGCGCGGAGGGCACCGTTACCGCCCACCCGCTTGGCCTACGAAGACTGTCACCACTCCCTTGACGGTAACGTCCTTGAAGCCGGAAACAACCTAACCATAAGAGATAGAATTGTTTTCCGCAAGCGTGTTTCTCAATCAATATTCGCTGCACTGCACCATATTTTTATTGCGATGCGATAAACTATACTCGGAAAATTATCCTATGTTACTGGATATCGAGGTTATTTTTAAATTATACTTAGACAATTAGTTGCACCCGCTGTCGAGGCGTGCACTGCGCCGCACGGAAAGGATATGCCATGGTCACGCTTGAGAAGTTTCCCATAGCCCTGATTGCATCCGCAGCAATCGGCTTTGCCGTTCCGGCAGCGGCGGCGACCAGCTATCCGACCAATGTGGTCGCCGAATACGTCTATGCCTGCATGAAGGCCAATGGCGAGAATCGCGCCATCCTCGATCGCTGCTCCTGCTCGATCGACGTCATCGAATCGATCGTTCCCTATGACCGTTACGAGGCAGCCGCCACCTTCAGGCAAATGGGGCTGGTCGCCGGGGAAACCGGTGCGCTGTTTCGCGAAAGCGCCCCCGCCAAGGCGGCGATAGCGGAACTGAAAAGGGCGCAGGCCGAAGCCGATATACGCTGCTTCTAATCCGGCCTAAGATCGCGCCGGAAATCTCTCGCGGAACGAGCGCAGGATATCGCTGCAGATCTGCGCGTTCCTCGCCTGCCGGGGGACGCGCACCAGAAACGATCCGATGACATGCGCCGGACGCGGCGAGAGAACGACGATCCGGTCCGCCAGCATGATCGCCTCGAGCAGGTTGTGCGTCACCATCAGGACCGTCGTCGGATGCGCCGACCATATTTCGAGCAGCAGATAGCGAAGCTGCTGTGCGGTCGCTTCGTCGAGGGAGACGAAGGGTTCGTCGAGAACCAGGAGGTCGGGCTCGATCGCAAGCGCCCTCGCAAGGGCTGCGCGGCGCGCGAGCCCCAGCGAAAGTTCTCCGGGGTAAAAGGCCCGCATTCCGGACAGACCGAGCGCGTCGAACAGTCGATCGAGGTTCTTGCCCTGCAGGTTTTTCGGCAAGACCAGACGCACGTTTTCCTCGACCGTTCGCCACGGCAGAAGGATGGGTTCCTGGAAAACCATGCCGATGCGCGGCTCCCTTTCCCCCGGCAGCGCTATGCGCCCCTCGAAGGACCGGTCCAGGCCGAGGAGCAGCCGCAGCGTCGTGGTCTTGCCGCAGCCGGAAGGGCCGACAAGGCAGACGAATTCGTTCGGCTCTGCTGCAAAACTGAGGTCGCGCAGGACTTCGATGCTGCCGCCCTTCGACGACTCGAACGATTTGTGCCTGACTTCGATTTCAAGCCGCGCGTCTGCGCCAGCGGGTTGAGGTGTGTTCAAGGGGCTGCACCAGAAGGAATTCGATCAAGAGCATCACGCAGACGAAGGCCAGCGTGTAGGCGAGGATGGAGGCGACGTCGAAGAGCTGAAAATAAAGGTTGATCTGAAAGCCGACGCCGTTCGAGCGGCCGAGAAGCTCAACGACGAGGACGATCTTCCAGATCAGCGAAATGCCGGAACGGGAAGCCGCGGCCAGATAGGGCTGCAGCTGCGGCAGCAGGACGTGGCGCAATCGCGCAAGCGGCCCGAACCTGTAGACCTTCGCCATGTCGGTATAGCGCAGATCGAGCGCGCGGGTCCCTTCCCGCATGGTGACGATGACGTTCGGTATCTTGTTGAAGGCCACGGCGCCGATGGCCGCCACCTCGTTCAGCCCGAACCAGATATAGGCAAGGACGATGACCACCAGGGCCGGAACGTTCAGGGAAAGAATGACCCAGGGATCGAGAAACCGGTCCGCCCGCG
>Ga0065721_10052242_pt1 | contig 12361 bp, 11 predicted proteins | sample Mesricmetagenome_FD_59108 | JGI IMG/M metagenome (GOLD analysis project Ga0065721, IMG submission 59108) | Mesophilic microbial community from rice straw/compost enrichment Sample: eDNA_1 v2 (version 2) | ecosystem: Engineered > Solid waste > Grass > Composting > Bioreactor | place: USA: Davis... | reverse complement strand
GCACGTGCCTCCTGCCGCAAGCGGCGCACGGACTATGGCGCAGTGTTTGTGGCGGAAAGGGTGCGCAGATCCGACAGATGCTCAGCAAATTGGGGAACGGGGGCGCAGTTGCGTCAGCGCGGTCGCAACAAGCCGGGCCCGACTAAGGAGCACGTTTCAGAGAAGCCGCTCCACGAACGACGCCCTCGCGCTCCCCAGTGCGCGATGATCCGCCGTGCTTGCCGGGCGTCGACTGTCGCTACCCTGCTTTTGGCAAGGTGGCTTCAGATATTCAGATGAGGGAGGGTGGTGGACGCACTAGGGCTCGAACCTAGGACCCGCTGATTAAGAGTCCTCAGCGAACCAAATGTTTTCAAAGGCCATTCCGACAAATCACGCTTTGTTCACGTTGTGGCAGATCAATGGCTTAGTGGATTTGTCGGAATGGACATGTGGCCTTTCGGAGCTGGCAAGATGTCCGCTTCGCGCCTCCATCTCGGTCGTTGAAACCTCGCCGCGGACAGCCTGAAAGCGGACGCCAATCCGATGCGGATGGAATGCCGGGGCTGTCGGACCTCACGGACTGTCCGGATCGGAGGCCAACTTCACGATAGGCTTCCATTGCGCTCGTCGCATTTGCAGCGTCGCTTAGATCCAGAACGCGGCGTTCATGGCGTCTCCGCTGCTTCCCGGAACCGGCGCCTCATTCACCAGCCGGCGGGTTGCCGAAATTAGGACGTTTGCGGAATGGCAAAAGTCTATTCGTGATCGTGGAAAGGCGGCTACTCTGTCGATTCAAATCTTAATCAGTGGGTCCTTCGTTGGAGCCGTCCACAACCTTCTCAAGGACTCAGAGGCAGGTATATACGCTCGAGTTTTGGAGCCGCTTCGAACCCTCCGGCGCACCCAATAGCTCAACATTCGTCCCCTCCTCCTCTCACATTGGCAAAAGCGGCAGACCCAGCTCCTTTAAAAACTTGTTGTGCTGTGCGGTTGTTTCCTTCACCCGCTTGTCGATCTCGACGAGCGAGGCGTGCACGGCTGCAAGGTCGATCTCCGGCTCGGCCTCCGCTGTGCTGACATATCGGCTTATGTTGAGGTTATAGCCGTTTTTCTCGTCAGCGATTTCTGACATCGGCACGCGACGGGAATAGCGCGGCTCTTCGTTCCGGTGCTGATAGGTGGAGACGATCTTGGCGATATGGTCCGGAGTCAGCCGGTTCTGCCGCTTGCCGCGCTCGAAATGCTCGGCGGCGTTTATGAACAGCACGTCATCCGGCTTCTTGCATTTTTTGAGCACGAGTATGCAGACCGGGATGCCCGTCGAGTAAAAAAGGTTGGCGGGGAGCCCGATCACCGTGTCAATATGCCCGTCCTTGAGCAGCTTCGTGCGGATACGCTCCTCCGCCCCACCACGGAACAAGACGCCGTGCGGCAGGATGATCGCCATCACACCGTCGTCCTTGAGGAAATGGAAACCGTGGAGCAGGAAGGCAAAATCGGCCGCCGATTTTGGCGCAAGGCCATAATTTTTGAAGCGCACATCGTCGGCCATCGCGTCCGACGGGGCCCAGCGATAGCTGAATGGGGGGTTGGCGACTACCGCGTCGAAGCGCGGCACTTTCGCCGGGTTCGTCTCGCGCAGCATGGGCCACTCATTCGTCAGCGTATCGCCGTGGAAAATCTCGAACTCGCTGTCCTTTACCCCGTGCAGCAGCATGTTCATGCGCGCTAGGTTATAGGTGGTGATGTTCTTTTCTTGCCCGTAGATTTTGCCGATGCCGCGCGGTCCCATTTGATTGCGAACGTTGAGGATCAGCGACCCGGAACCGCAGGCAAAATCGAGCAGGCTATCGATATGACTGCGCTTGCCCTGCGTGGGATCTTGGCTGTCGAGCGCGACGATTTCTGACAGAATGTCCGAGACGAATTGCGGCGTGTAGAACTCCCCCGCCTTCTTCCCACCTCCGGCCGCAAACTGGCCGATCAGATATTCATAGGCATCACCCAGCGTGTCACTGGTCGTCGAAAACTCCTTCAGCCCCTTGGCGATTTCGGTGATGATCTTGCACAATTTTTCATTGCGATCCGGCAATGATCTGCCGAGTTTCTCCGATGAAAGGTTGATCTCGGAGAACAGCCCTTTGAACGTGTTTGTAAAGGCCTCATCCTCGATAAACTTCATCCCTTTTTGCAGGGTATCGAGCAGGTCGCCGTCCTGCACACGGGCCATTTCGACGATGCTGGTCCACAGGTAAGGCGGCTGGATGACATAATGGACCTTGCGGCGCATCTGGCGCTCAAATTCGTCCGTGTCCTCCAGGTTCGCCGCATACCAGACCGCAAGCGGGGCGCGCTTATCATCCGCGCTCAGCGCTGGATAATCCGGCCCCAGCTCTTTCGCTGCGGCCGCCTCGTAATTGTCGGAGAGGTAGCGCAGGAACAGGAATGCCAACATGTAATCGCGAAAGTCGTCCGCGTTCATCGCGCCTCGCAGCTGATCCGCGATGTTCCACAGGGTCTGCCCCAGCTTTTTATGTTCTTGTTCGGTCATGCTGCGTCTGCCTGCTGGGTGTCTTCGAAGATTTCAGGGTTGAAGGTGTACTGCGCGCGGAGGTTGGCGAGGATGCGGCGGAACGCTTCCTTGTTTTCCGGCACCATTTCAACGGGTTCGTACAGCGAATAATTGCCGTGGTTCATGATGTTGAGCAGGCGGCCATAAACCACGCCGTCGGGATCGTCCTCCTCGCGCCGGATCAGCGCGGTGAAACCCTTGAACCCGTGAAAGCTTGATGTCTTTTCGAGCACCGCGCGCAGCATATTGAAGTGATAAGTATAAAGCTCACCGCTATCGGCTGCCTTTTGCAGCTCGCCCAGAATGGCGACATGGTGGAAGAACGGCGTCTCGCCCGTTTCGCGGACAAGATACCGGCCGTCCCCCGCCTTGGTCAGGAACAGCTTCCGCGCCTTCCCGAACTCGTTGCAAAGCACGTTAAAAAACAGCGGATGATGTGTCGAAACCACGGTCTTGAGCTTGTTGTCCTCCCGCTTCAGCATCTCGGAAAGGTGGCAGGCGACCTTGATCGCATTATGCTCGTCGAGCGAGGAGATGGGGTCATCGATGTAAAGGCAACGCACCCATTCATAAGGGTTGCCCTCCTCGGCATCGGCCGCGACCTGGGCGATGGCGAGGAAGAAGCACCAGATGAAGATATTTTCCTCGCCGCGCGAAATCTTGATGTTGTCGCGCGTGACAGGAACGACATTGCCCTCATCGTCTGTGCCCTGCTCTTCCCGCGAGAACGTCACCACCCAATCAGTGGTATCGATGCGGAAATCAAAATCGGCATAGCGCACGAGCAGGCGGCGGATGCGGTTGTCCATTTCGAGCTGTTCCAGTCCGGCGAAAAAGCGCGAATTGGAGTTCAGCCGCAGCTTGCGGTCAGTATCCCCGTCAAGGTCGTTGTCCCATGAAAACAGGTCTTCAGTGAATGCGTTGAAATACAGCGTGTCGCGCGCGTCGCCATGTTTACCGATGTCCTTGAATTCCATCGACAACCGCGTCTTGCCAGTGCCATTATAGGCGTAGAGCAGTATGCATTTTTTGGTGCCCAGAACCTCGCGCAGATGTACGGCGAGCGCAGGCAAATCGGCGTGGGGAGTGGCTGGTGTCATGCGGACACCTCGGCAGGCGACGGGAAGAGCTGCTGCATCAGGCCGGTCTTGTGAGCTTTGAGAGTGTCGATTTTGTCGCGCTGCGCGGCGATCAAGGCATCGATCGAGTGAAGACAGGCCGCAATTTTGGTCTGCTCAGCAAGACCCGGCACTTTGACGACAATTGATTCCAGAGTGCTTTTGTTCACTGAAGGGATAGCACCACTACAATAGTTTTTCATATCGATAGTCTGGGACAGCGAAAAAAGGAAATAAGATGCAGTCTCGTCGTCTTTCGCCTTCAAAGCTACCGCGTTGTTATCGATCAGGCAGGCGACACCAGTTATTGCGCGTCTATTGAGTCGTAAAGCCTCTCCAATCTTTGCGAATACGGTAGCACCCACTGGGATGGTTTTAGCTCGCAAGAGTTTCAGGTCTGCGTGATCGACGTAGTTTGTTGACTTATCAACCAGCCCACCATTTTCGTTCACGGCCCTCGAGATGTCACTGACTTTGCAAAATGGATAGTCGCCGGATGACTTGCCCTGCATGCGGTCAGGGAAGCCAAACCCCTGCGCTACGTCACAAATTTCGCCGAGCAGCTTCTCCTGCCACTCTCTCACACCCTGAAATTCGGGGAAGCGCAGGCTAGGGGTGGTTTGACCAAGGGTGGGGAAGAGCGTTCGAATCAGGCCTCTTTTATGGTCGCGCAGCGCCTCCTGCCGATCCACCTCAGCCGCAATCACCGCATCAAGTGACGACAGGCAGGCCGCGATTTTCTGTTGTTCTTTAGCTCTAGGGACTGGCAACATCAGCTCGGAAAACTGCTTGTAGCTGATCATTTTGCCATCGCGTAATCCCTCAATATTTCGCGTTAGAATCCGCAAGAAACGATAAGTTTTGAAATAATGTCGGAAATAATCGGCAACATGTGAATCGCGAAGCCTCAGAATCACATAAGCTGGACTGCAGACCCCCTCGTAACGGGCATATTCGATACCACCTTGAAATGATCTTAGGCTAATGATGAAGTCGCCGACGCGAACTACCTTGTAGTTCTCGGCACTCTTTTCTGTCACCGAGACGTGGTACTCGATCATGGTCCTTGGAATGGCCCCATGTTCTTGCGTGATGGCTAAAGCCGGAAGATTGGAGTTGGCATCTCGATCATTGATTTGATCGAACAAGGCGCAGCCCGCCTTTTCGCTCCAAGCTCCCGCATCTTGAAACTCCGGAAAGCGCCGCACAGGCATCAGTTCTTCGTCAGATTCCCACTTACCCATTACCGCTCTCAAGTCGTCACTGCTCATACGCGCTCAGCCCGGAAATCTCGCGCCCCTCCGCCAGCCGGTGGAGCAGCGGGGTCAGCGCCTCCATCAGCGCCAGTTCCTTTTGTGTGCGCGCTTTCCAGCCAAGTCCGAGCGGGCCCATCAGGTCGCTCAGCGCGTCGCCATCAAAAATGCGGCGGCGGATGATTTCATCGACAAAGCCTTGCAGCGCCGCGACCTCCAGCCCGTGCGCTGTCGCAATTGAGGTTAGCTCTGCCGCCTTCTTCTCCGTCTTAAACGCCTCATATCCCGCCTTGATGTCCTTTTCCTCCAGCGGCTGATCGACCGGCAGGCTGCGAATATATTCGGCGATATCGTCGCGCTCGTCGATGAACTTGGCATCTGCCTGAATGATGCCAATCAACTGCTCGCGGTTCATCGTCCGCTTGCCTGCCGGGGCTTGCGTCATCTTTGCGATCAAGCCCATGATATAGTCGTAGTCGATCACCGCCGAGGCAAAGAGCACGAATTCAAAATCGAGCTGGTCCACCTCCGGCGCAGCCTCACCACCCTGCCGCTGCTGCGCCGCGCGCAGTCGCTGCGCGGTTTCAAGGTAAGCACTGCGGAACCCTTGCAGCGTTTCAGGCGGCACGGTCTTAGTGATCTCCGCCTTCTGTTCTTCCTCTAGATCGGTATACTGATCGAGCTGGGTTTTTAGCCGCTGCACGCCTTTGAACAGCTCGATGAACTGCCCCCTAGCGGCATCGCCCTTCAGGTTCACTACTTCATCCGGACGGGCTTCAAGCCCCTGTGACACCATGAAATCATCGAGCCGCTTCACCGCGTCGGTGAGGCTGGCGATCACCTTGGGCGCGGGATCGACCAACCAAATGGTGGCGGGGGCATCGACGCTCTCGCCCGAGAACAGCGCAATCGCCTCCTCGACGTTGCTTTGCTGCGACCGGAAATCGAGGATGTTGCCATAAGGTTTGCTATCGTTGAGCACGCGGTTGGTGCGCGAAAAGGCCTGGATCAGGCCGTGATGTTTCAGGTTTTTATCAACATAGAGCGTGTTGAGGAATTTTGAGTCAAAACCCGTGAGCAACATATCGACCACGATGGTGACGTCAATTTTCTTAACATGGGAGAAGTCGGCATTGGACCATTGCTGGTCCTTGATGCGCTTTTGCACATCCTGATAATATTGATCGAATTCCGCGAGACGGTGGTTGGTGCCATATTGCGCGTTGTAGTCGTCGATGATCGCTCGCAACGCCCGCTTCTTGGCATCTGGATCGACCTTGTTGTCCTCCACCTCTTGTTGCAAACCCTCCTGCAGCTGGCGCACGTCCGGGTTTCCCTCAGCCGGGGGAGAGAAAACGCAGGCAATGTTAAGCGGGCGGAATTCGGGGTCGGCAGCAGCACGAGTGGCCTGAATGGTCCTGAACTTTTCCCAATATTCGATGGCCTCATTGATTGAAGCGGTCGCGAGGATAGCGTTGAACTTTCGACCCGCTGTGGCGGCGTCGTGTTTGGCAAGGATGGTCTCGATGACCTTTTCCTTCTTCAACCCCTCGCCCGGCTTGGGCAGCTTGTCGCCCTCGGCCTTGTAATAGTCGATGTGGAAGCGAAGGACATTCTCGTCCTCGATCGCGTGGGTGATCGTGTATTCGTGCAAAGACCGCTCGAACAGCGTTTCGGTGGTGCGCAAGCTCGCCTGTTCGCCCTCCACCTGCTCATAACGAGCATTCTTCTCGAATATCGGCGTGCCGGTGAATCCAAACAGCTGCGCGCGCGGGAAGAATTCCTTGATTGCATCGTGATTCTTGCCGAATTGGGAGCGGTGGCATTCGTCGAAGATGAAAACGATGCGCTTGTCAGCTAACGGCTCCAGGCGCGCCTTGTAGTTTCGCTTGTTGCTGCCGTCGAGCGCGAGGCCGAGCTTCTGAATAGTGGTGACGATCACCTTGTCGGTGTAATCGTCGGACAGCAGGCGGCGGACCAGTGTTTCGGTGTTCGTGTTTTCCTCAACGCAGCCCGCCTGAAAGCGGTTGAACTCCTCGCGCGTCTGCCGGTCGAGATCCTTGCGGTCGACGACGAACAGGCACTTTTCAATGTCGGGATTGTCCTTGAGCAGCGTCGAGGCCTTGAATGACGTCAGCGTCTTGCCGCTGCCGGTCGTGTGCCAGACATAGCCATTACCGACATTCTGCTGGATGCACTCGACAATCGCCTTGACCGCGTAGATTTGGTAAGGCCGCATCATCAGCAGCTTCTGCTCGCTGGCGACCATGACCATGTAGCGGCTGATCATCTGGCCCAGTGTGCACTTGGCCAGGAACTTGTCTGAAAACTCATCGAGGCGACCGATCTTGTGGTTGTCCTTCGCCGCGAACTGGTAGATCGGCAGAAAGCGCTCATCGGCGTTGAAGCTGAAGTGTTCCTCGTTGTTGTTGGCGAAATACCAGGTTTCATTGCGGTTACTGACGATGAACAGCTGGATGAAACATAGCAGCGTGCGGCGGTAGCCACTGCCCTGCTGACTTTTGTACTCGACGATCTGCTGCATTGCCCGGCGCGGGCTGACGGCGTGTGCCTTCAGCTCGATCTGCACCACGGGCACACCGTTGATTAGCAGGATGACGTCATAGCGGTGGTGGCTATTGTCGGTGTTGATCCGTAGCTGGTTGACGACCTCGAAGCTGTTCTTGCACCAGTCCCGGATATTGACGAGCATGTAATTCAGCGGCGTGCCGTCGTCGCGCTCTATGGTGTCCCTATCGCGAAGGGACTTCGCTGCCGCGAACACGTCGGCGGTGACGATCTTTTCCAAAAGGCGCGCAAATTCACTATCCGACAGCGTGACACGGTTGAGCTCTTCAAACTTCTTGCGGAAGTTCTTCTCGAGAGCGAGCCGATCCTGAATATCTGGGCGGTATTCGTATTTGAGCTCTTGGAGCTTGGAAATGAGCTCGCGTTCGATCTGCGCTTCAGCGCCGGTCATAGCCGAGCGCCCGCGTTACCCGGGGGCAGAGAGCTTTTAGGCGCAGCACCACTCGTTTGCAGTTTCACTGCACATCCCCCTTCTCTGCCAAGAAGGTATCTGGCCCTCCAGTTCGAACCCATTCGTCAACTTCCGAAATTTGGAACTTCCAAAGCCTTCCGAGCCGATGGGCGGGCAGATTCCGCTGCTCACGCCAGCGGTATACGGTGTCCTTTACGACACCAAGGTGATGCGCGACCTGCTCGGCGGTCACCCAAGGCTCTGGTTTCACGGCTAACCCCATCTGCCGGAATCGGCTTGAGCGGGCTATCGTCGCCTTGAGTCGATAACAAGCGGCTTCTGCGCGAGCAGCAGGAGTTGGACATCCTTAGATGCCGGAGCCCTCTTAACCGAAAGGGCGCGCACCTTCGCGATGTCCCTGACAACCCTGGTAATGTGATGCGTCCTGTTGAGGTGCCGCCAAGTCGTCAAGTTGCCGGGGCCCCGCTCTCGCGCTTATGGCCCCGTTCGCTATGAAGGCACCGGCGCCCGGCATGCAAGAGAGTTGCCGGAAGCGCGAGCGCCAGATGCGCGTCGGCATTCTCGCCGCCCGACGATGGCGAAGATGAGCCGAACCGAGACGATGACCCCTGAGCAGGAGATCTGGGCTGTCGCGCTCTGGGTGGAGAAGCATCACCGCGATAGCGGCCCTGCCTACGTCGGCGAGCAGACCGAGCGCCTCGCCGTTGAAGGCGACGAAGCGGGCATTGCCATGTGGAAGAAGGTCGCGGCACGTGTCGCGCAGCTGCAGCAAGACGTGCCGCCGCCGGACCGGACCTGATCCGCCCGGCGGGCTGTGACGAGAAAGTTTGGGCAAGCAAAAGCGGTTGCCACCGAGTGGTGAAAAGTCGCTGAGGCGCGCGGCACGCAGCCGGCCGCACGCCGCCCTGAGACCAACTCTAATGAACTACAAGAATGCTGAAGACCGCGCCGCGCTGGCGCGTGCGCAGAAGGCGGCGCTCAGTCTCGCCAGTCTCGCCAGGCTCGCCTGCTACGAGCATGTCGAGGAGCCCGTGCTGCTGCCGCCAGCGCTGCGCGACGGGCTCAATGTCCCCAGTCGCAGGCTGACGATCCTGCCCTCGGCCGGCGAGATCCCGCACGGCGTCAGCGAGGCGGTGGCGGAGACCCGCACCGACCTGCTGATCGTCCGGCCGGGGTCGTCCAGGTCGACCGGCGCGGCGTTCTACTTCACGCTGCTGAGGTGCACTGAAGGCAGCGTGCACCTGCATGGTCCGCTGTGCCTGTGGGCGAACGCGGAGCGCGAGCTGTTCCTCGTGCCGGATCCCTTTGGCGATGATCCCGAAGGGCAGAGCTTTGCTCTCTCCAGGGGCGTGCATCCGGCCGGGCTGCCGTGGGCCAACTTCTGGGAAGCCGGGCACGGCGTCGGCCTCGCCGAAGCCCTGCTGATGACGGCCTGACACCCACTGCGGCGCTGCTCGCCAGCGCCGCTCTTCCCGCAGCCGAGAGCCTGTGCGCTCAGCAGCGATGCGAGCTGCGTCTCCTGCGGCCCGGAAGGGCCGCATGGGGAGCCGGGAAGAGCGGTGTTCGGTGAACCTCACCGAAGGAAAAACTGATGCTGCTACCCCAAGACATCGATGCCGAACTGCATAACTGGATGATCGTCATGCACCCGTGGCGAGGGCTGTCCTTCCCCACGATCGTCGGCACCATCCGGAGCGACCGGAAGGAGCGCTTCGCCGATGGCCGGATGATCCAGACCTCGTTCCTGCTGACCCCTGTCGAGCAGGTCCACGAAGGCGCGATCGTCCGCACGCTCAACACCGCCTACTTGCTGGTCGGTCCTGCCGCCCAGCGCAACTGACGTACGCGCCTCTCGCTGGCGAGCGACCGCCCTCAGGGCAAACGAGGAAGGGTGCCCGCCAGCGGGAGCCGCGCACACGCCAAGGCCCCGCCGATCACGGCCTGAGCCCAAGCTTTGGCGCCGACCAGCGGCGCGGCTGATCCCGAAGAAACGAAGAGCTCGCCCATGAGGCTGAGCAAGAGATGAAAAGGGAGCTGCTCGGCCCGCTGCTCCCACAATCCAAAAGGTAAAAGACCCATGTACCAGATGAACGAGCTCCAGCGCGCGTGCGATTCCCAGCTAGCGAGCGAGCTCCAGCGTGCGTGCGCACCCGTGGTGCCGCCGACCTCCGTCGCGACCAACCTGCGCCTCCACGGCTTCGTGAGCGCCACCCGCGTCCACATCGATGACGGTGCTCCGCGCGACACCGGCCTGCTCTCCCGCTGCTACCTGGGGTCCTTCGCCGAGCTCCTGATCGCCGGCACCTCTTGCAAGAGGCCGCTGTTCTCCCGGGAAATGGAGCTGCTGTGCGAGGTCACCGGGTATCACGGTGTCCTGCTGCGCTTCGATGTCGATCGAGGGGCCAGCTTCGACATCCTGCCCCAGGAGAGCCGCACCTGGTTGTGCGATTATCTCGCCTGGCGGCGGCGTGACGGTGACCTGTGGCTAATCCCCAGCACCACCGATGGCCTGTTCATCCGCACCAGCATCACCGGCCTCGACTTCGAGGAGACGCCGCCGTTCGACAGCATGTCGGAACGCCACTTCGGGATCATCCGCGCTATCACAACCGCATCGTTCGAAGGGAGCCTGTGATCATGGCCAAGACCTCCACCAGGACCAGCAAGACCACCACCCTGGCCAAGCAGGTAGCAGCCGAGTTGCCGGCCAGCCTCGCGGCCAGCTCGGCCACGCTCAAGTGCTTCCGCCAGGCCGATCCCGAGGATGCTGGCGTCTCCTTCACCCGCTATTGGTACGAGGGGCTCGGGCTTCGCTCAGGCGTCGCCTCGTGGGTCATGGCCAAGGTCGCACCGGGCGATGATCCCAGGTTCGGCAAGGCCGCCAAGGTCGAGGTGCTGCTGCATCGCAGCGCCCCGGGCGACTATGCCGATCTCGCCTTCCTGCTCAGGCAGGTCGACGAGACGCTGCCGCCCTACGAGCGCCACGTCATGATCCAGCTGAAGCTGGCGCTCGACCCGGAGGAGCCGTGGCATGTGGGCTACGAGCGGGTGCGCGCCTTTGCCCGCCATCACTTCGTCAGCCAGCGCTTCCCGGTGATCCTAGTGGCGCATGTGCCGAGCGTGGCCGGGCTCGATGGCAACGGCAGCCACGTGCACTGCATCGTGCTGTCGCGCCGGCTCGGGATCAACGGCCTCGAGGGCGCCTGCTACAAGCTGTGCTCGGACAGGGGCTGTGCCGAGGCCTTTGCCGCCTGGCGCACCTGGCGCGGCGCCGAGGAGAGCGCGGCATGAGCGATGACCGCACCACGCCGCCGCCTTCCGAGGCAGTGGCTCGGCACCTCGTCCAGCTGGGCGAGGAGGCCATCCGGCAGATGATGGCGACGGTCGAGCGCGCGCAAGAGCTGCTCGCCTCGGGCACGGTGCCGCCGTTCCCCGAGGGAACAGAACCGCCACCGCCCTATCCTTGGGAGACGAGCGAGCCTCAGCTGGAAGAAGCGAAGCGGGTCTGGTTCGCCGCTGTGAACGACTTCGCCACCGGACAGGGGCTCACCGTCTACTTCGCCGCCGCGCTGGTGAACGACGAGGATGAGTTCCGGCGCTGCATCTCGTCAGAACTTGGCCGGGAGCTGGCCAACAAGGCCGACGTAAGGGTGGGCGTGCACGGCTCATCCCTCGCTTCGAGGTTCATCCCGCCCACCTTCGTCAGCACCCTGGAAGCGCTCGACCGGGGCGAGGAGCGGCCCGCGACGATGAGCTTCCTCGTGCGCTATCACGCGAACTACTCGTGAGGGCCCGCATCGCGGTTCAAGGCGCGGGATCAGCATACCGGGCGATGCAGTGCGCACTGGCACATCAAGAGAGGCATCAAGCCGATAACTTTCGCTGACTGAACGCTGCCTCTTCGACAGCAAGCCATCGCGCACTGCATAGGATATCTAACTAGCCCCAGACGCCTTGGTTTACAAAATCACAACATTTCAATGACATGAAGGGCCCTTCTAGGAGGTTCCACATGCCGACCAAGAAGCCGATAGGCAGTGCAGCAATCGAATTTACCAAGCTACTAATGCCGAATCGCTTAGATCGGCAAGGGATCGCACGGACCTTCTGGATACTGTACAGGAAAGCGCGGTACGGCGGTATGAATTCACGCCAGATGTGGCTCAAGCGGTTTGACCCACGCCTTCGCGACCTCAGCACATTGCCTATCGGTCTTTTTGAAACGAAGAGCTTCATTCTTCCGCGCCGATACTTACCGAAGACGAAAGAGGAACTTGCCTGCTTTTGTCGCCGCTTGATCGATCGAGGGGAGGATAAGGCCCACATTGAAGTGATGCTGCGCCGTTGGCCGGAGGGATGGACCTTAGATCGCCATGTGGACGAGCTTTGGTCAATTCGTAATGTCAACCGCATGCTGTTCGAGGACATCGTTCGG
>Ga0065721_10005722_pt1 | contig 12361 bp, 14 predicted proteins | sample Mesricmetagenome_FD_59108 | JGI IMG/M metagenome (GOLD analysis project Ga0065721, IMG submission 59108) | Mesophilic microbial community from rice straw/compost enrichment Sample: eDNA_1 v2 (version 2) | ecosystem: Engineered > Solid waste > Grass > Composting > Bioreactor | place: USA: Davis... | reverse complement strand
AGACCCGGAGGACGCCGAGTAGGTCCGGTCGCTGCTAGCGGCTGCTGTGCCCCACCTGATGTCAGCGGAATCAGTCCAGAGTCGCTTGGAATCGCTCTCTCTTCTCAACTCTCATGTACCCTCGTTCCTGAGCAATGATCATCATCGGAGCTGATGACCATGCAAAGCTCGATCCTCCTTTCCATGGTCCTACCATTCGCTTCCCCGAGGAGGCCGCCGTCCGCTCGTTACCCTCCCTTCCCGACTACGACACTTCGCAACAGGAGCATGCTGGGTTGCTGAACCAAAAGGATAGGCACCGGAGATGGGGGTGGATGTTCGAACGGAACTTCCTCCGCGCATTCCTCCTTGCTCTGGCTGTTTACATTGCGCTCTCGTTAATTGTTTGTATCCCCTTGGTTGTCGTGGTGAGCAGGTTTATGGGCTTCAAAAAATCACTCCGACGAGATCTTCTGACTGTCGGTTAGAAGGTTAAGCGTCAGCATCTACAGCCAAAGCGCCTCGCTACCATCACTACAAACTGGGCAGCGGGAGATACCTCTACACCACTATCCTACAAAGCCCTACGCGAAAGCGTCTCATCGAATAACATCCGCTGCAATGCCTGGGAACCACGCAGCTCATCCGATACACCCTCTGTCTCCACGTAAGTCGTGCAGTATCCCCTGTTCTCCGTTATAAAACCTAACAATGATTACTTTTGTAGAACATCCTACAGGCTCCCCGCAGAGGGTCTCGTTACCGTGCGGTCAAACATCTCATACACTTCTGGAATCACTGATGGTTTGACTGGCACCTTGTTTGTCAACGTCAATCCAAATCGCGATGAACAAGATATCATCTTTACCGTCGAGTTGACCTCATCAAGCCTGGCACTTCGAGATCAAACGAACGTTTGCTTTACGAACGTAGGCCTAAATAGGGGACTGACTATCTATGTAGGTTGTTTTCTGAACCGATGCTCGCTCAGTGGTGCTGACCAGGTTTCAGGTTCCCACTACCATGCAGCCGAAAGACTCGCTTGCGTTCTCAATACAACTTCACCTTCCTTACAAATCTACTATTGACACGATGGTCGCCTACCTCCCTCTCTTCTCTCAAACATTTGGAGATATGTCCCACGATGTATGGTTTAACGAGATTGCCATTGAGGGCACGGACAGTCCCATACATTGCCGAGTATGTCTTATCTCTCACTCTACTGTCAAGTCGTCTGACACTGCCCAGGGACTTGCTGCCTCCGAAATCTCCGTCAAGAATGCTCTCGCGCCGATTGAAGGCTGTTTTAACGCCACGGAAAGTCTGACTTTGGATACAGTGCAAGGGTGGGTCCTGTTTCAAGCCTTCCTCGGAGGCAGTCTAATTCAGACTCGTCCCTAGCCTGATATCCGCCGATATCACTCTCACCCAGGCTCCCGCTGCCTTGCAGCCTACTTTTTTCACGTTGGATACAGGCTCTAGGTATGACCTCGCAGCTTTCTCCCAGCGTTCACCCTGACGTCCAATCCCCATCAGCTCGATCAGTGCCAACATCACTCTGGCCACGACGGAGCCTGTGAGCTCGTTTTTCTCCCCAGAATACGTTGGCCAAGTGAAGACCTTCAACGGCCCCATCGACGTGAACTTGGTCCATTCCTCAACGACGGCGTCCTCCTTCCTCAATCTGCAGGTTCAGAATACCATGGATACGACGAAGATTGCGTTGGATTCCAGATACCAGGGAAGTTTCAATGCTCAAACGAAGCTTGATCAAGTCATTGTCTCGTCAAGTCGAAAGCCGATCTTCGACCTAAACAGCTCTTCAAGGGTAGCAGGCTGGGTTGGGAACGGGCCCCGTCCAACCCCTGATGCACCGCGGACGTTTATTCAGGGTAGTATAGAAATCGTATCTTCGTTATCGCCCGTGTTCTTATATCTGGGATAAGGGACACTGTAACGCCGGGATCTTGCGGACCGTAACATGACTAGTAGATAGAATCCACTCAGCATACCCACCTGTACTATTACCAATCTAGCATCAAGTCACGTACGTACTTACTACTTAATCGAACTTCTGAAAAGTAAACTCAGACCTCAAGAGAAACTTGAGAGGCCGTTTACAGCTGCCAAGCGATGGTGCAACCAGCAGACGCGTTGACGACATTCGCTGATCACAGGCGTCTATCACTTCTAATTAGTTCAAATTCTTCCTCGACCAGGAGATCATGGACAAAACCACGCGGATGGCACCTGCCCCTCGCCACAGCGGCAATCTCTGGGCACTGTCACTCCGTCAAAGGGGAGAGGACGAATTGGCGCCCAAGACGTTGCCCTCAGGTGACTGCATTACTTGAGCCTCGCATTCTGAATGTATTGCGTGATCATGAACCATCCTTCAGAACGCCTATAATACCTCACAGTTTTGCGATGGCAAGCTCGACAATCCACACCCCCTCTCTTCGAACTGGGTTCCCTTCTCTCATCTCTCAGGCGCTCCTCCTCTTTTCCAACACCCTCAAACAGTATGGTCAACACTCCACACGGTGGTGTCCTCAAGGTTTGTCCTGCCTCGCACAAATTTCTTTCCCTTTGCTTGAATACTGACCAATACATCTCTTTCCATAGGACTTGGTTGCCAGGGACGAGCCTATCTCTGCTCAGCTCAGGCAAGAGGCGGAGACCATCTCTAACCTTGTCCTCACCGAGGTGAGTAGATGAGTCCAATTGATTAAAGTCAATAACTTAATCCCTTCTCATAGCGCCAACTCTGCGACCTCGAACTCATCACTAATGGTGGATTCAGCCCTCTCGAGGGATTCTTGAATGAGAAAGACTACGTCAAGTGAGTTTTCATTGTCAGATCCAAGCAACTATTGAAAATTAATTCTCGTCCTCAGTGTTGTCGAAAACCTCCGACTTGCCGACGGCACCCTGTTCCCGATTCCCGTCAACCTCGATGTGTCCCAGGAGGATATCGACACCCTCAAAATTGTCCCTGGCGCTCGCATCGCTCTCCGCGACCCTCGAGATGACCAAGCCCTCGCTATTATTACTGGTGAGCACGACACCTTGGCGCTGTTTCATTCGAGGGAATAACAATCACCTTCTCTTAGTCGAGGATATCTACAAACCAGATCGCGTCAAGGAGGCCATCAACGTCTTCGGAGCTGACGATGTCGCTCATCCAGCTGTCGCCTACCTTCACAATCGGGTGAAGGAATTCTATGTTGGTGGCAAGGTGCAGGCCATCCAAGCCCCGACACACTTCGACTATGTTGCTCTCCGATGTATGTTTATCGACCTCACCCTTGCCCATCAACTCGTTCCTGACATCGATGTTTAAGACACCCCTGCTGAGCTTCGTGCCCACTTCAAGAAGCTCGCGTGGAAGAAGGTTGTCGCCTTCCAGACCCGCAACCCCATGCACCGTGCTCACCGTGAGCTCACCGTCCGCGCCGCCCGCCAGCGCCAAGCCAACGTCCTCATCCACCCCGTCGTCGGTCTCACCAAGCCCGGAGACGTCGACCACTACACCCGTGTTCGCGTCTATGAGGCAATCATGAAGAAGTACCCCAACGGTCTTGGCCACCTCGCCCTCCTCCCCCTTGCTATGCGCATGGCTGGTCCCCGTGAAGCCGTCTGGCACTCCATCATCCGCAAGAACTATGGTGCGACCCACTTCATCGTCGGCCGCGACCACGCTGGCCCTGGCAAGAACTCGCAGGGCGTCGACTTCTACGGCCCCTACGATGCTCAAGACCTCGTCATCAAGTACCACGATGAGCTCAACATCGAGATGGTGCCATTCCAGCAGATGACCTACCTCCCCTCCACCGATGAGTACCAGCCCGTCGACGAGGTTCCCAAGGGCGTCCAGACTCTCGACATCTCCGGTACCGAGCTCAGGAAGCGCCTCAGGACCGGTGCTGCCATCCCTGATTGGTTCAGCTACGACGAGGTCGTCAAGGTCCTCCGAGAGAGCTACCCTCCAAGGCACAAGCAGGGCTTCGTCCTGTTCCTCACCGGCCTCCACAACTCCGGCAAGGACACCATCGCCCGTGCGCTCCAGACTACCCTCCACCAGCAGGGCGGCCGCAGTGTCTCACTCCTACTTGGCGAGACCGTCCGCCACGAGCTCTCCTCAGAGCTCGGTTTCTCCGCTGAGGACAGGCATAAGAATATCCAGCGCATCGCCTACGTTGCTGCCGAGCTCACGAGAGCTGGTGCTGCCGTCATTGCTGCCCCCATCGCCCCCCATGAAAAATCCCGCCAGGCGGCGAAGCAGACTGTCCTCCAGAACGGTGGTGCTGGTGCCAACTTCTTCCTCATCCACGTCGCTACTCCACTCGAACACTGCGAGAAGACCGACAGGAAGGGCCTCTACGCGAAAGCGAGGGCTGGTGAGATTAAGGGCTTTACTGGTGTCGACGATGTCTATGAGACGCCCGAAAAGGCTGATCTCACCTTCGATGTGACCAAGCACTCCGTCCCCGAGATCGTCCATTCTATCGTCCTCCTCCTCGAGACGAATGGCCTCCTGTAGATTCGTATTCCGCCTGTACATCTTCTCACTTCTTCATTAAAAGGCAACTGTATTTGTAAGTTCGTAGACTATGGAATAATTTATGCTTGCTCTGAAGGGTCAACGGATTGATGTGATGATGTGGATGCGGTGCCCAAGCCGTCTGGTTAAGATAAAGTAGATGAAATGACAACAATGACAGTACAAAACTACAACTCAGTTTTCAATGCGTCAGACGAACCACTCCCTTTGCCGAACGCCTGGTTGAATATGCGGATTACACCTCTCACGAATGACCAGAAGAGTCGGGAGAATGTGCCGATACAGTCGACCGTGCTTGTCTTGCACACTCTAAAGAGGCTCCGGATCGTGGTTTGGAGAGCATCAAATGCAGTGGGTGGTGGCAACTTCTTGTCCACTGCAGGAGAAGGTTGTTGCTGCTAAGATCGTGATCTCAGGATGTGCTCGGTTCGGCAAACTTGTAGAGCCTCACCTTGGGAGCAGTGTTCTTCTCGACATTCTCCACGATGGTTCGCGACTCTGACTTGTCCAGTTGCTTCCACATCTTCCGGAACTGTTCGATGGCATGCAAGCTCTCGCTGAATCGATAGAGCGTATTCATCATGGCGACAATCTCGGAGCGCTGGAGCAAACGCGATGATGGACTGAGAGCCTTTATGAGCACACTTCACCTGAGATTTGAGAAACATACCTCAATGCCTTGTCGTCAAGTTCGAAAAGAACCTTGAGAGCAGTTGCCAAACCGGTGGTTTGAACCTTGCCCCAGAGGCGGCACTTGTCGCAGCCAACGCAATCCATGATGCGCGTCACGTTACGGAAATGCGACTTGAATTCCTCCTTCAGAATCTAGGTTTCCAGGGTTTCCAGGTTTAAACCAGACATTCAAGGACGTGAGCAACAACACTCACATTAGCGTTCTCCCCCCTGAAGAGGACACTCTCGTCGAACTTCCCAGCAATCTTCGAGATACTGATGATTTTGTTGAGATAGTCGTGCGTGTGAATATCGTCGAGCTGGTTGCCTGTCGAGCAGTAGTCGTAATCTTGAAGCAAGGGCGCAATTCTCTGGACCGCGCGAAGCATGAGAATGGTGTTGAAGTACATGTACTGAAGTCGTTCAGGGTGGGATGCCACCCGGTCGATGAAGCATTGGAGGTTAGGTTCCCATTCGCCCGTTGTTTGGTTGAGCCATTCGTGGCAGATGTGGATTGAGATGGATGTGTGGAGGCCTGTGGTACAGTCAGGATGAGTAAATGAGCAACGAGAAACCACATACCAGATATAACTTTGTAATACACCCTTTTCTCCAGACAATGCGAGTCCGGCTCTGGGCCATCTTCGTGAAGAGATTCGATCATAGATCCAGGAAGTGAGACGAGATTCGGCGCTTTAGAGTTCATGAGGTTGAGCTCTGAAAGTCCGAAACAGTTCTCCTCATAGATTGCTCGCCATACTCGACGAGCATCTTGTCCTGAGTAGCCAGTGTATCGCTCCGGGACCAGTTGAAGGTCATAGTAATCTCCCTCTGAATTGACAACGGTTGAATGGTTAAGGTCGGGTCAGAGACGTTCGAGAACGAACCGGTGTTGTCATCGAGGAAGCAGAAGTCCGAGTCTCGGTAGTAGCAGCCTGGTAGCTGATGCCGCTATAATGTCGGGTGAGCGGGATGGGTTGAAGGTTTTGCAAAGAAGCTGGACTTGCTGTATCCCGAGAAGACGGGTCCACTTCGCTTAGTGCCTTGGCCCGCCATTTTTCCGGTATCTCGCTCTAGATCGAGGAGGAGAAAGTCAACGAACTGTGGTGGATAAAGATGAGGAGAGGTAAACGGACCTCGTCTACCGTTGTTATCGCGCATCCCTCGTTCGTACACGAGCCGAAGTCGTCCCAGAATGGACACTCTCGGTAGAGATCGACCTGTATTTCTGTCAGCCATTCCGAATTCCCCAGAGAAGAGTCAACTTGCTTGGAAGAATCGGAAGAACGGTGTTTTGACCAGGTCGGACAGGTTGTTAAAGAGCTCATCATTCACACTTTCAATTGTTTCGAAATCGCAGAGAGTTGTTTCAATTGGACCAGTCAACTGAAGATACAGTGAGCAAGGATAACGATTTCAAGGAGTGTCTACGCACGTGCGAGTTCTCGCAAGATGGTATCGTCGCTGGAGTGTGCTCCAGCACGTTCTGTACCTGGCCCTTCCTGAGTAACTTGTCAGACAAAAATGAGTCTGACGCTTGTGCGGTCCATCCAAAGGCCTGGAGGAGACAGATGAACTGAAGAGTTCGACACTTTGGAAGAAACTTCATCCCAGGGTAGAGAGAGTAGAGGTCAAAGGAGTGTCGAAATTTGAAGATTGAGACTACAGTCAATGGGAGTTATTAAGAAAGCCAGTGACGTTACGTACACGTAGCCTCGAGCTGAGCGCTTGGTACAACAGCTCCCGCGTTCCCACAGACGACTCTATTTCCCCGCGGCCTCCCTCGCCCGGCCTCGCCCTCATGACCTCGTCAACACTCGACTTGACCTGGAACGAGTGCTTTGCTGCAACCCTTATACCCTCACGCCCATAATAACCTAGCAACAATGACCACTCCTCACTCAGTACCAAGCAAGCAGGACCCCAAAGTGACGTTGTCTTGAAAGGCTTGGGTGCTCAAAAATAGGCTGCTCTGATCACGCCTTCAATTGAGTCCAATGATCGCCTGACTTGGGTTCAACAACGTCGGGAAGGCTTATAGTTGCAAGGGGGGGACTGGTGTGTTATCTTAGGTCCTAGCTATGTCCACCAGCATCTTACCCGCTTATCCAGACGAATTTGCCGATGCGGCCCCTCCAGAGTACTCCAGGTCTCCCCAAGAACATGAACAAACATTGGAGTCCACTACACGGCGAAGACACCTCCAAAGAACTGGGAGTTGCCTGAGAAAATTCAAGAATGTCACCGTTATTTTTACTGAGCAAGATCGAGACTGTGATACACCATCCTACGGTCGTCAGGACGTTGTACGAGGCGAGATCGGGCTGGAAAGGCCTGAAGACGTCCTCGAGGTATCCGTCAAGGTCTGATTTGTGCCATCCATACAGTCCGCCACAATGATCTCACATGAGCGCCAATCCCTAGCTGCATGGCCAAATGTCCCTCCTCGCGGCAGAGTGCGGCACTGCAGGCGCGACCCTGGTTTCTGAGAACCGTACTCTCTGGACCAACAACCCAAAATTACCTGCTGATAGGAAATGTCCCTCCATACTGCCCTTCGCCATTCCCTTTCCAGACACGTTCACAGACCCTGGCACCGGCAAAATATGCAGACTGCCCCCATCGTTCGACGCGGCATTGACAGCCGTTCCATCCCTTCTCTCGCGCTGTTCATACTCTTTGAATGTCACAGTTGTGCGAACGCGTCATTCTAGGTTTGCCTCGTGGACAGTGTCTAAATCGTGAGCATTTTTCGCCTTCACCCTTTCCGTGAGTGGTAGTAACGAAGCTGCATCGAACAGCTTTCCTATCACAGTGCTCTACCGGCCTCGAGCGAGGCCCTCGCGACCCATTGTTCTCGTCGATTCAACCCTGAACTCTCTCAAACCTGTGCCCGAAGAATGGCGACAGGTTACTGCGACCATGCCGCCTCGTCCTGGGTCAGCTGCCTCTCCTGTTGAATGCCATGTGAGCCCACATCGTTTCAACGTCAATTGAACGATTGGCTCAATGCACGTTTCGAACCCTACCAGCTTCTGATTCCATCTGTCCAAACCTTTGCGATATCAGACACAATACCCTTCCACCTCCAACTATGGAGTTCCCGAGCATCCCTGCAGGAGCTAGTGCCGCCACATAGCGGGCTCCTCAACCCCAAACTCAAAACAACGCCCGACTATGAATCGGATGGAATTGGAGTATATTTAGTGAGACAAGTGCACGTGGAAGTCGCTGGGCGAAGCAGATATAGAAGCATGATGATAGGGTCCTCTCAGTTGATCCCTGTCCCGCCATCCATGTCAGAGGTTTACTCTTCGCCCCATGATGTCTGTCTGGATTGGCAGGGAGAGGCGAAATGCTGGGAAGATGTGACATGTGGGAGCTTTACCTCAGGTGCACTGTCCGTCAAGGTACGGGTTGATGCGGAGGACAACGTGCGCTCGAATCAAGTTCTAACGAACTTTCCTTCCGCTAGGACTTCCTCATTGTAGTTCTGAACCCGGCTTCCTCGAAATCTCAGCTTCTACCGATGCAAATCGCACAACCGATCCGATTAGTTACGGACCCGTGGGACGACGAAGTACAAGTCGGCGATAGATGATCCTCAATTGGCATCCTCATTGGCGGCCCAGAGAGGACGGATAGTCGTCGTGCCGGAAAGGGTACTCGAACGCCATTGACACATGTTCCGATAGGCGACGAAATGGGAAGGGGAATCGTCGGAGCGAGATCTGATAACGACCCTTTGGCGTATTTGTCTGATACACCCAACTTTGAGGCTGAAAGACCGGAAGGGGATGCAAAATACCGGGCGCAGATATTTAACCGTGACATCAGACATTAATCGTTGGCGTTATGCCGCGTGCACGTTGGTATAACGAGAAATCGAAGGGATTTTCTCCTAGTCCTATAAAACCGAGGCACCCCCTTGCTACGAGTACCATCCCTTCATCGTTCTCTCCCTCCACCAGTACTCGTCCGCGATCTGCTATCTTTTCGGAGGTCATCAGCGAAGAAGACGAACCCCCTATTATCGAGCCAGAGGTTGATCTCGATCTCGAACACCATACTGGACGCCAGCACAAACACAGGCCCCGCCTTCCGCGAACTCATTCAGCTCCATTGATCTCTACCACCACCACCACTCCAATACACATTCACGAATTAGCGTATGTGTCTCTCTGGAACTCGCCTCTGCACTCTCGATCCTCGATTAACTCTTCCTTAGTGCTATGTCCAGCAATCTTCTCTCTGCTAGTCGTGGCGACTCCTTCAACGCCCGCGTTCGCGGCACCTCCCACATCGATTTCAAGACGGCGACGACTGGTGTCGCTGCCAAGTCAATGCGCAATGAGATCAGTCGCCTGGTCTCCACTGTCGAGGATCCAGCGACAAAGAAGGTGCGCATTGTCTCGCCATACTCCTATTCATCTGATGTTCCTAATCTCCCCGTCCAGGCATTCGATACCGAGATGCAGTCATTCTTCTTCTTGTTCACCCGATACCTCGCAGAGCGCGCCAAGAGCACTGAACTGTATGTCTGACTTGATATCGCCCCCCAGTGTCGACGCTGATTGACTTCATCAGCGACTGGGACCGCATCAAGTCCCCAGCTGAGGAGCAGATCAAGCCTTATGCTGATCTCTCCGGACCTGTTGACCCCAAGAATCTCAACAAGCTCGCAGTCCTCAAGGTCAATGGCGGGTTGGGTACTTCGATGGGCATGACTGGCGCGAAGAGCGCGCTCGAGGTCAAGAACGATATGACCTTCCTTGATCTCACTGTGCGACAGATCGAGCATCTCAACACCACGAACCATGTCGACGTTCCTCTCATTCTGATGACATCATTTAACACGCATGAAGATACCCTCCGCATCATCAAGAAGTATGCCAACCAACAACTCCGCATCACCACCTTCAACCAGTCGCGATACCCCCGAATCTTCAAGGAGACTCTCCTCCCATGCCCCAAACGTGCTGACGATGATAAGAAGCACTGGTACCCTCCTGGTCACGGAGATCTCTACAATGCTCTCTTGCACTCGGGTGTCTTGGATCAATTGCTTGCTGAAGGCAAGGAGTACCTTTTCGTCTCCAACTCCGACAACTTGGGCGCTGTGTATGTCTCCTTTGCGTTGAAAGCGGAGGAGCGGCCGCTGACGATATCCTCATTTAGTGTCGACGAGAAGATTTTGCAGCACATGATTGACTCCAAGGCTGAATTCCTGATGGAAGTCACGGACAAGACGAAGGCTGACATCAAGGTTTGTCCTTCCTGACCCTTTCCCACCCAGTCAGTGAAACTCACTGCCATCCTTGTATGAGAATAGGGTGGTACCCTTATTGGTAGGTGACAAAGCCCAACCGTCGTTATCAATGTATTGAACCTCGCGTCCGTGACAGACTACGATGGCTCGATTCGCCTCCTCGAGATTGCCCAAGTTCCCTCAGAACACGTTGAGGACTTCAAGTCGAGTACGTCGAGTAGCACCAGTTGCAAAGCAGATGCTGATGGATCCGATCTAGTTCGCAAGTTCAAGATCTTCAACACCAACAACCTGTGGATCAACCTCAAGGGTGAGTCAAGCGCCCATGGACAACATTGACTCAATCTAAAGGCATCCACAGCTCTCAAGCGAGTGATGGAGACTGAGGGGATGGAGTTGGAGATCATCATCAACCCCAAGGTGAACGATGATGGTCAGGCTGTTATCCAGCTCGAGACTGCTGCCGGAGCTGCCATCAAGCACTTCAAGAACGCGCACGGCATCAACGTTCCTCGAAGCCGATTCTTGCCCGTGAAGAGCTGCTCCGACTTGCTCCTTATCAAGAGCGACATCTACTCATTGGAGCATGGGCAACTGGTGATCAACCCTCAGCGAATGTTCGAGACCACTCCTGTCATCAAACTCGGAGACCACTTCAAGAAGATTCAGCAGTTCCAGAAGCGCTTCAAGAAGATTCCTCAGATTCTCGAGCTCGACCACTTGACGGTCACTGGGGACGTCTACTTTGGCCGGAACGTCACCCTGCGCGGTACTGTCATCGTCGTCGCCAATGAGGGTCAGCGTATCGATATTCCCGATGGGTGCATCCTCGAGAACAGGCTGCTCTCTGGTAACCTCAACATGATTGTAAGCGTGACTGTTTTCGAGAGCCACGGGATTGCTAACGATTTGCCCTAGGAACTGTAAAACCGCGTTACCAACTGGGAGGCTTCCCATTGCAGGGGCAACGGGATGTGTAGAAGCAAGGAAATGGAAATGGAAAATTGACACGGACTTGATAATTGGCACTTACTTACCCCCCCTTCGAGATAATTCGCTTGGTCGAATTTCGACTTCAATCTGTAGTATTTACAATGGACGTTTTGCATAGAATCCGGGTCTTGGCACAAAGAGTCCGATGAAAGAGGAGGTCTGACAGAGTTGGCTGCGTCGAGCGCTGGAGCATGGCCAAACGACTGGGAATCTGCCAGCGCCGCCGCCAAACCCGGCCGACAACGTGCGGCGCTGGACCATGGCCAGAGGAAAGGATCATAACCGCTGGAGCCGCCCTCTCAGGATTTCCATCTGCTGGAATCACCGCTGAAACCTGTTGTCTGCTTTNTACCGGCGAGAATAACTCGACGACGCCAAAGTGGCGCATCACNAGCTCTCCCCTGATTGTAATCTTATCTTATCTCTAGTCCGGCAATGACCGAGTGGCTAACTGTACAGCAGCGTCCTGATTGGGCGTCGTGGGAATATCGGCATCCACAGAGAAGGACGAGGACGCCGTCGCCGCGGCCCCAACCTCCAGACAGTCCGACATGGGTGAGTATGCCCCGACATCGTCCCCTGCGATGTGCTAATATCATCGATTACCAGGTATCTCTCGTTCTTCACGGCACAAGCGCTCGGAGACCGGTGCCCAGCGCGCCCACTACCGCAAGAAGCGAAAGTTCGAGCTCGGTCGTCAGCCCGCCTCCACCAAGCTCGGCCCTAAGCGCATCCACACTGTCCGTGTCCGTGGTGGAAACGTCAAGTACCGTGCTCTCCGTCTTGACACCGGAAACTATGCCTGGGGATCTGAGAACATCACCCGCAAAACGAGGTTGATTGGTGTTGTATGTCCAATCCATTTGGCATACTCGCAACTCCCC
>Ga0065721_10007969_pt1 | contig 12366 bp, 9 predicted proteins | sample Mesricmetagenome_FD_59108 | JGI IMG/M metagenome (GOLD analysis project Ga0065721, IMG submission 59108) | Mesophilic microbial community from rice straw/compost enrichment Sample: eDNA_1 v2 (version 2) | ecosystem: Engineered > Solid waste > Grass > Composting > Bioreactor | place: USA: Davis... | reverse complement strand
GTTGCAGCGCTGCTCGCCGCCGGCGGCGGCGCCCAGCTCGCGCGGCTGGCCGGCGGCCTTGCTCCGCGCGAGGGCATGCGGCTCGAGCGGGTGCGACTCTCCTTCGGCTCGCGTATTCTCGCCACGACCATCGCCTGCCGCCGCATGGATGCTGACGCGCTCGTCGTCGCTGCGACCCAGCCGCTGCCCTCCGCCCTCCTCGGGGCTGCGGAGGTGACGGCCCCGTCCTCGCAGCCAACGCACACGCCCTCCCCCTCCGCGGCGGACGAGGCGGATGCCGCCACGCGCCTGCGCGCCCTCGCCGGCCGGCGCGCGACCGTGCGCTTCCTCTTCGAGACCGATGCTGAAGGACGTTTCGTCAGGCTCTCGAAGGAGCTCGCCGAGGTCGTCGGCGCCGCGAGCGCCGACATCGTCGGACGCAGCTGGACCGAGATCGCCTCCGAGATCGTCAGCGACAGCGCCGGACGCGTCGCCGCCGCGCTCGACCGGCGCGAGACGTGGAGCGGCGCCACGGTGCTGTGGCGCGTCGCGGGCAGTCCGCTGCGCGTCGAGGTGGAGCTGGCCGGCCTGCCGGTGCAGGGGCCGGACAAGAGCTTCGCCGGCTTCCGCGGCTTCGGCCTGTGCCGCCTCAACGAGATCCACGAGGACGTCGCAATCGCGCCGCCCATTGCGCCCGCAGCGCCCGAGGCACCGTTGGCCCCGTCGCACGAGCCGGCACCGCAGGTCGCGGCGAAGGCAGCCGAGCCCCCGACGGCGCTCGAGGGCGAATCGTCGCCGGTCCCTGCCGCGCCGCCACCGTCGGAGCGTCCTGCCACCGAAGGCGGGGCCGTCGTTCCCTTCCCCGCCGTGCGCGCCAGCGTCGGCGCGACGCTGGGCACGCCGAAGGTGGTGCCGCTGAGGATCGCCGAGGGTGAGGGCGCAGCAGGCGTGCAGGGGCGCGCCGAGCAGCGGCCCGAGCCCCCGCGCCCCGGCCTTTCGCCGAGCGAGCGCAACGCGCTGCGCGAGATCGCGCGCGCCCTGGGTGCACGTTTCGAGGGCTGGGGCGACAAGCCCGACGCGCCGGCGCAAAGCCCGGACACGACCGCGCCCGCGGCGACCGAGGCGACATCCGCTCCGGATGCAGGCACGGCCGATGTGTCCGCGCCTGTATCCGCCGTCGCGGAACAGGCCCCTGCGGCACCTCCTCCGCCCGAGGCGCCGGTAGAGCCGGCGCAGGATGCGCAGCCGGCGGAGCCCGCGCACGAGGAAACCGCCCTGCAGGAGGCCGATGAGGAGAAAGCGGCCGGGCAGCCCGTGGAGGAAGCCGCAGCGGCGCCGTCACCCTTCGCCCAGCTCGTCGACAAGCTGCCGGTCGGCGTGCTGGTGAGCCGGGGCGAGGAGCCGCTCTATGCCAACCGCACGCTGCTCGATCTCCTCGACTACCCGGATGTGGACGCCCTCGCCGCGGCCGGCATGTCGAAGGTCTTCGCGCGCCAGCCGGACCGGCCGGGCGAGGAGGAGCGCATCGCCCTGCGCAGCGTGACCGGTGAGGCGATCCCGGTCGATGCGCGTCTTGCGACGATCGACTGGCAGGGCGCCGCCGCCTCGCTCATGACCTTCCGCCGCGCCATGGAGCCGGAGCTGCAGCGCCACCTCGACGGGCTCGAGGAGGACCTGCGCAACTACGAGGAGCGGACGAACGAGCTCACCTCGATCCTCGACACGGCGACCGACGGGGTCATCGTGCTCGACGGACACGGGCGCATCCTGTCCGTCAACCGCTCGGCCGAGGCGCTCTTCGGCTACGACCAGAACGAGATCGCGGGCGAGCCCTTCACCATTCTCCTGGCGCCGGAGAGCCATGCGGTCGCGCTCGACTATATCGAGGGCCTGAAGGCGGGTGGCGTGGCGAGCATCCTCAACGACGGGCGCGAGGTGACCGGGCGTGTGCGCCAGGGTGGCAAGTGCCCGCTGACCATGACCATCGGCCGCGTCAGCGAGCGCCCGCACCGCAAGTTCTGCGTCGTCCTGCGCGACATGACGGCCTCGAAGAAGGCGGAGGCCGAGCTGATGGCGGCCAAGCGCGCCGCCGAGGAGGCCAATGCCCAGAAGTCCGACTTCCTGGCCAAGATCAGTCACGAGATCCGCACGCCGCTGAACGCCATCATCGGCTTCGCCGAGGTGATGCTGGAGGAGCGCTTCGGGCCCGTCGGCAACGAGCGCTACAAGGAATATCTGAAGGACATCCACGTTTCCGGCGGGCATGTCATCAGCCTCGTCAACGACCTCCTCGACCTCGCCAAGATCGAGGCCGGGCGGCTCGACCTCTCCTTCACCAGCGTCAAGCTCAACGACGTCGTGGCGAGCTGCGTGGCGCTGATGCAGCCGCAGGCCAACCGGGAGCGCATCGTGCTGCGCACGAGCCTCGCCCCGCACCTGCCGGCGGTCGTCGCCGACGAACGCTCCATGCGTCAGATCATCCTCAACGTGCTGTCGAACGCCGTGAAGTTCACCGATGCGGGCGGCCAGGTCATCGTCTCGACGGCTCTGACCGATCGCGGCGAGGTTGTCGTGCGCGTGCGCGACACCGGCATCGGCATGAACGACAAGGAGATCGAGGCCGCGCTCGAGCCCTTCCGCCAGCTCGCCACCGCCCGCCGCGCCGGCGGCACCGGGCTCGGCCTGCCGCTGACCAAGGCCCTCATCGAGGCCAACCGCGGCTCGCTCGCCATCAAGAGCGCGAAGAACGAGGGCACTCTCGTCGAGGTCACCCTGCCGCGCACCCGCGTGCTGGCGGAATAGAACCGCCGTCCGGCAGCGTCAGTCGATCAAGATGCCGCTGTCGGTTGGCAGGCCAAGCAGCCGCCCGGCCCGGAGCATCGTCCTGTCCAGGGTATAGATGGCCTGTGCGCCATTGTTGCCTGCGATGGCGAGGTGCAGTGCATCGCCCGCGCGCAGTCCGCTTTCGTGATGCTCGATATAGCGCGTGGCGACGTCGAAATCCTCCGCAGTTGGCGACAGGACCCTGAACGAGCGCTCCACGATGTCACGGAACAGCACACCGGCGTCGTCAGCCTGTGCGCCCGTGATCACGCCCATGCGCACATCGCGGGCCAGCAAGGATGCGAATTCGACAAGCGTCCACCGGCTTACGGCGAGTTCGCTCACCGGCAGCACCGCCATGAAGGCTTCCACCTGCACACTGGTCGCCTCCTCGCGTATCAGCGGCGCGAGGAAGCTCGTATCGAAGTAGCGCATCAAAAGCGTTCATCGTCTCGTGCGGCACGCAAGGCGTCGGCGCTGCTGCCCCGCCACGGCGGCAGCATAGCGCGCAGCTTGGCGAGCTTCTCGAGCGGTAGAGGCTGGCGGGGCAGGACGACCGGCCGCAGATGCGCGACCGGGCGGCCATGGCGAGTGATCATGATCTCCTCGCCTCTCTGCACCCTGTCCAACAATTCGCTCAAGCGTGCCTTCGCCTGAGCCAGGTTGACCGTGACCATGGCAATCCCGCTTATGACCAGAAAATTGGTTATATTTTACCAGCCTTTCGGCGAACGGCATAGTCGGCGAAGCGGGACCGCATGCACGTACCATCCCGTGCCGCATTCCCGCACAGCCGCCTGCCCGGCGCCGCGCGTTGCCCCTGCGGCGGGGGCGCCGTACCCTTCCGCTCGAGACGAATGGGGAGGTGCGCCATGCTTTTCGCCCTGAGCGACGAGGAGGAGATGATCCGCGAGACGGCGCGGCGCCTCGCGGCGGACCGGCTGGCTCCGCTCGCCGAAGCCCTCGACCGGGGCGAAGGACGCGAGGGGCTTCTCGCCAACCTCGGGCTGCTCGCCGAGAACGGCTTCATGGCGCTCAACGTGAAGAGCGCCTACGGCGGCACGGAGGCGGGCTCCGTCGCCTTCGCCCTCGCCGTCGAGGAGCTGGGCTATGCCTGTGCTTCCACGGCCGTCACGGTTTCCGTCACCAACATGGTCGGCGAGGTCATCCAGGCCGTGGGGAGCGAGGAGCAGAGGACGGCCTATCTGCCGCGTCTCGCCGACGGCACCTATCCCGCCGGGGCCTTCTGCCTCACCGAGGCCGAGGCAGGGTCCGACCCGTCCGCCATGCGCACGCGGGCGCGGCGCGAGGGCGACGGCTATGTCATCGACGGCGCCAAGATCTATATCACCTCGGCCGAATATGCCGGGCTCTTCGTCGTCTGGGCGGTGACGGATCCCGAGGCGCCGAAGGGGCGCGGCATCTCCCTGTTCCTCGTGGAGGCGGGCACGCCCGGCCTCGTGATCGGCAAGGCCGAGAAGAAGATGGGCCAGACCGGGTCGGCGACGAACATCGTCACCTTCGACAATTGCCGCGTACCGGCATCGGCCCTCATGGGGCGGGAGAACGACGGCTTCCGTGTCGCGGTGGGCGAGCTCGCCGGCGGGCGCATCGGGGTCGCGGCCCTGTCGCTGGGCATCGCCCGCGCAGCCATGGACGCGGCCAAGGCCTATGCGCGCGAGCGCCGCCAGTTCGGCACGCGGATCTGCGACTTCCAGGGCATCCAGTGGATGCTTGCCGACCGGGAGGTGGATCTCGAAGCCGCGCGGCTCCTCATCCTCAACGCCGCCGCGGCCAAGGACGCCGGCCGCCCCTTCGCCAAGGAAGCCTCGATGGCCAAGCTCTTCGCCTCCGAGGCGGCGCACCGCGCTACGGACACCGCCATCCAGATCCACGGCGGGGCGGGCTATGTGAAGGACTATCCCGTCGAGCGCTATGCCCGCGACGCGCGCATCACGCGCATCTACGAAGGCACCTCCGAGATCCAGCGCCTCATCATCGCCCGGGAGATCCTGCGCCAGAACGGATGAAGCAGTCGGGCCGATCGCACACCGCCGGATCCAAGGGCAACCTCGTTTCCCGGACGCATGCAGCGAAGCGGAATGCGGCCCGGGAACCAGCACAAGAATCGCCGAAGGCACCGTATGAAGGGGCCCCGGCTCAGCACCGCATCATTTCATGCTGCGGTGCGTCCGGGGCTCGAGCGCGTGCTTGCAATTGCCGACTGCCGGCAGCCAATGGTCGGCGAGCCGCGATCACCCCTTTACCGCACATGGCCGGGCCGTGTTTGATGAGGGTCAATGTCGGTTCACCCTCCGTCCAGCAAGGCTAGGCCCCATGTCGACCTATCGCCTCGACCGGCTGTTCTCGCCCCGCTCCATCGCTCTTATCGGCGCGAGCCCGCGTGAGGGCTCGCTCGGCCGCAAGGTGCTGGCCAATCTCAAGGCCGGCGGCTTTACCGGCCCGCTCGCGGTGATCAATCCGAAATATCCGACCATCGAAGGCATCGCGACGCTTCCTTCCATAGAGGCCCTGGAGGAGGCTCCCGATCTCGTCGTGCTGACGACCCCGCCGGAGACGATCCCCGTCCTCGTCGACGCCGCGGGCGCAAGTGGCGTCGCCGCGGCCGTCATCGTCACCGCCGGCCTCGGCCATGGCCCCGGATCGCTCGCCGAGAAGGCCGAGCAGACGGCGCGGCGGCACGGCATCCGCCTCGTCGGGCCGAACTGCCTCGGCGTCATGGCGCCGGCGGCGAAGCTCAATGCCAGCTTTGCGGCACGCATGCCGCTCGGGGGCGATCTGGCGCTCCTCTCCCAGTCCGGCGCCATCGCCGCCGGCCTCGTCGAATGGGCGGCGGAACGGGCCGTGGGCTTCTCGGCCGTCGTCTCGCTCGGCGACAAGGTGGACGTCGATTTCGGCGACCTGCTCGACTATTTCGCCCTCGACCGCGGCACGCGCGCCATCCTGCTCTATGTCGAATCCATCAACGACGCCCGCAAGTTCATGTCGGCGGCCCGCGCCGCCGCCCGCGCCAAGCCGGTCGTCGTCATCAAGTCGGGGCGGCACGCGCAAGCCGCGAAGGCGGCGGCCACGCATACGGGGGCGCTCGCCGGCTCCGACGCGGTCTATGACGCGGCCTTCCGCCGGGCCGGCCTGCTGCGCGTCTTCGACCTCGACGAGCTCTTCTCGGCGGCCGAGACGCTCGGGCGGCTGAAGCCCTTCTCGGGCCGGCGCCTCGGCATCCTCACCAACGGCGGAGGCATCGGCGTCCTCGCCGTCGACCGGCTGGCCGATCTCGGCGGGGCGCTCGCCGATCTCTCACCCGAGACGCTGGCGGCACTCGATGCCGTGCTGCCGCCGACGTGGTCGCGGGCCAATCCCGTCGACATCGTCGGCGACGCCGACGCCGAACGCTACGGCGCTGCGCTCGAGGTGATGCTGGCCGACCGCGACAGCGACGCCGTCCTCGTCATGAACGTGCCGACGGCGCTCGCCTCGCCGCAGGAGGCGGCGCGGCGCGTGGTCGATACCGCCGAGCGCCATCGCCGGCAGGCGATGCGGCCGAAGCCCGTCTTCGCCGTCTGGCTCGGCTCCTCCAGCACGACGGACGACCTGTTCGAAGAAGCCGCCATCCCCCATTTCGCGACGGAAGCGGATGCGGTCCAGGGCTTCATGCATATCGTGCGCTACCGCGAGGCGCAGGCCCTGCTCATGGAGACCCCACCGAGCCTGCCGGAGGATTTCGCCCCCGAGACGGACAAGGCACGGGCCGTCGTCGCCGGGGCTGTCGCCGAAGGACGAAGCTGGCTCGATCCGCTGGAAGTGACGGCACTGTTCGAAGCCTACGGCCTGCCCATCACCCCCGCCGTCCTGGCGCAGAGCGCCGACGAGGCCGGCGAGGTGGCGCGGCCGTTCCTCGAAGCCGGCGACCCGGTCGCCATCAAGATCCTGTCGCCGGACATCATCCACAAGTCCGATGTCGGCGGTGTCCGGCTCAACCTCACCAACGAGGCGGCGGTGCGGGAGGCGGCGCGGGACATCCTCGAGCGGGCGCGGGCGCTGAGGCCCGAGGCGCGCATCACAGGCCTCACGATCCATCCCATGATCCTCAGGCCCAAGGCGCGCGAGCTCATCGCCGGCCTTGCCGACGACGAGACTTTCGGGCCGGTCGTCGTCTTCGGCCGCGGCGGCACGGCGGTCGAGGTCATCAACGACAAGGCGCTGGCGCTGCCGCCGCTCGACCTCACGCTCGCACGCACGCTCATCGGCCGCACGCGCGTCTCGCGTCGGCTCAAGGCCTATCGCGACGTGCCGGCGGCGGACGAGGACGCGATCGCCCTCGTGCTCGTCAAGCTCGCCCAGCTCGCCGCCGACCTGCCCGAGGTGCGCGAGCTCGACATCAACCCCCTGCTCGCCGACCAGAACGGTGTCATCGCCGTCGATGCGCGGGTCGCCGTCGCGCCGAGCATCCAGCCGGTCCGCGGGCCGGTAGGCCATCCGCGCTTCGCCATCCGCCCCTATCCGAAGGAATGGGAGCGGCACACGACGCTGCCGGACGGCACAGGCGTCTTCATCCGGCCGGTGCGACCGGAGGACGAGGAGCTGTTCCGCAGCTTCTTCGAGAAGGTGACGCCGGAGGATCTGCGCCTGCGCTTCTTCGCGCCCATCCGCGATTTCAGCCACACCTTCATCGCCCGGCTGACCCAGCTCGACTATGCGCGGGCCATGGCGCTCGTCGCCATCGAGGAAGAGACCGGTGCCATGCTCGGCGCCGTGCGGCTGCATGCGGATGCCAATTACGACACGGGCGAATACGGCATCCTGGTGCGCTCGGACCTGAAGGGCCGCGGGCTCGGCTGGCTGCTGATGGAGATGATCATCTCCTATGCCCGCGCCGAGGGCCTCAATGTCATCGAGGGCCAAGTGCTGCGCGAGAACACGATGATGCTCGCCATGTGCGAGAAGCTCGGCTTCACCATCGGGCCCGACCCGCACGATCCCGACATCCGTCTCGTGCGGCTCGCGGTCTCCAGAGGGCCGGCTGCAGCCGTGCACGCGCCCTCCTGAAACGGCGAAGCCGCCGGCACAGGCCGGCGGCTTGCAGGATCAAGAGGCGGGAGGTCAGTCCTCCAGCTTGCCGATGTGGTGCTGGCTGTAGAGCTGCTCGCCGAGCTTGCCGATGAGCTCGAGCTGCGTCTCGAGGAAGTCGATGTGGCCTTCCTCGTCGGCCATCAGCTCCTCGAACAGGTCCTTCGAGGGATAGTCCTTGACCGAGCGGCAATAGGTGGCCGCCTCCTGATAGAGGGCACGCGCGTCGATCTCGGCGGCGAGATCGCACTCGATCACCTCCTTCACGGACTGGCCGATACGCAGCGGATCGAGGACCTGCAGGTTGGGATGGCCTTCGAGGAACAGGATGCGGTCGATGAACTTGTCCGCGTGGTGCATCTCCTCGATCGACTCCTCACGCCACTTCTTGGCGAGGTCCTTCAGACCCCAGTTGTCCAGCATGCGGTAGTGGAGCCAATATTGATTCACCGCCGTCAGCTCGCTGCGCAGACCGCGGTTGAGATATTCGATGACCTTGGCGTCACCCTTCATCGCTCCACTCCACGTCGTTGAAGAACCGAATTTAGAATCATTATAAACTAAAGCCCGGACACATCAAGGGCCCGGGCTCGGCTCCAACGACATACACCATTGCAGGAGACGCGGCTATTCGGCGGCGATGAGCGGCAGGGCAGGTGCTTCGACCGGTTCCTCGTCGGCCGGAGCAGGACGCGGTCGGCTGTCGAACGGCACCACGTTGTCGGCGGCAGGCTCGTGCACCCCGGCCTCCACGGAACCGGGGCAGCCCGGGCAACCCACATCGCAGGCGTCCACACGCGCGGCCTGCAGGAGACGCCGCACGGTCACGAGGCACCGCCCGCACTCCGGACTGCAACCGAGGCAGCGGTAGGCCTGCGCCGGCGAGCGCGGGGCCCCCGGGGCCTCGCTCTGCAGCGTTTCGAGGATCTGCTTGTCAGTGAGGACGTTACAGGAGCAGACGATCATCGACCCAGTTTGGAACGATTCAAAATTACATTGTCTTTCAATAACTTAACGCCCATTCGCGCCCTTCGCAACGACAGAAATGCCGCAGGGCTCGCCAGCTGCCCGGCGCGACGAACCATTGCACCGGAACCACGGCGCCCCCATCTCGTTGACATGATCAGGCCGCTTCTGCGGAGATACGGCTGGTCGATCTTTTTTTGACTGAAATGCAGGAGCAACCCTCAACCGACAGGAGGACAGCGATGCAAGCGAACATGCAGGACACGGCGCGTCTTCACTACCGCTCGAGCCCGCATCTGACGGATCCCGACCACGTCATCGACTTTCCTTCGCTGGAGGATGCGGTTGCCTTCGCCATGACGCAGAATCCCGGCAACCGCGAACTCGCCTGGGCCGACACGGCGAGCGGCCGCAAGCTGCGGCCGACCGAAATCGCCGCCCTGTGGGAACTGCAGCGCGAGTGACGCACCGCCCTGCTTTTTCTGGGCTGCACCGAACGAACCCGGCATCCCCGTGATTGCCGGGTTCGTTTGTCTCGTCCGTCGCAAAAAAGAACGCCCGGCGAAGAGCCGGGCGTCTCAGGTCCGTTCGACGGCCCGTTCGGGAGAACCTCAGAACGTGTCGAACTTGTAGTTGAGACCGACGCGGACGATGCTGCCGCGGTTGTTAGCCTTGAGCGTAGCGACCGTCGCGGGATCGGCGAAGTTCGGCGCAACTGCAGTCGTATCGCCGAGGTCGTAGTAGAGGTACTCGGCCTTCGCCGTGAGGTTGTTGGTGAAGGCATATTCGAGACCACCGCCGACGGTCCAGCCCGCCTGCGTGTCGGACTTGCTGCCGACGGCGAGCAGGGCGCCCGTGGTGTCGAAGACGCTGTGCGTCAGCTTGGTGTCGCCATAGATCAGACCGCCGGTGGCGAAGATGAGCAGACGGTCCATCGCGGCGAAGCCGAGCCGGGCCCGCAGCGTACCGAACCACTCAAGCTCCTTCTTACCCTCGTTGAAGCCCGCGGCAGCGAACGCTGTGCCGGTGTCGCTCAGGTCCGCATACTGGATATCGGCCTCAAGACCGACCACGACCGATCCGAACTGGTAGTTGTAGCCGATCTGAGCACCACCGAGGAAACCTTCCGACTTCAAGGAAATGCTACCCGGACGATCGCCGACACCGACCGCGTCGAGATAGAGAGCATCGCCCACATAGCGGGCATTTCCCGAATCGGAGAAGCCGTAACCGGCGTTCACACCGACGTAGAACCCGGTCCAGGTGAAGACCGGCGGCAGCGGCTCGGCCGGCGGCGTATAGGTACGGGACGGAAGATCGGCCGCAAAGGCCACGGCGCCCGAGAGCGCCAATGCCGTCGCCGCCGCCGATAGTCGCAGGAGATTCTTCATCTGAGGCACCTCTTTGAACGAAACCTGTTCCTGTCGCGCTGGCCCGAACGGACCATCATTCCACGCCGAAGCTAGACTCGTGAAGCTGTCGGAAAGAGTCAAGCATGACATAGGCCTAGCATCACGTGAGCGAATTCATGCGACATTGATGCAACACAAAGAATAGATACCTAGCGTCATCTATTGCTCATCATTAGAACAACCTATGGTGAACAACAGCATCCGGCGCAACCCTGACGCGGCCTACGCACCAATGCCGCCCGAGAGACAGAACGGGAAGGGTCGCCATCTGGTTCCATGGCGTTTCGTGTTTTTTTCGAACTGCGCGGGGCCGCGGCTCCGCGCATGCAGCCGAGCAGCCCCGTCCTGCAGATCAGGCCTTCTTTATCCGGCGCCGGACCCGAGGCAGGTGACGGAACGGCACCACCTTGTCGTCGCCCGTCAGGCTGACCCGCTCACGCAGGAGATCGAGGAAGGCATCGCGCGCCGCGAGCCGCTGATGCGGCCGCCAGGCCACGCCGACGAGGGCCCCGTCGGGCGGTGGATCGAGAAGCAGGCCCTTGAGTCGCCGCGTCGTCACCCCCGGCCAGTTCATCGCAGCTGTCCAATCCGGGGCCAGAGCAAGACCGATGCCGGCGGCGACCGCCGCGAACATCGCCGGCTTCTCGGTGACCTCCTGGACCACGTTGGGCACCGTGCCGGCGCTGTCGAAATAGCTCATCACGAGATCATAGGCGTAAGGGCGCACGCGGCGGGACGGCACGATGAAAGGCTCGCCGACGAGGTCGCGCATCGTGACAGCGTCACGACCGGCGAGCGGATGGGCGGACGGCATGACGACGAGCGGCATCTCGACGCGCAGGATCTCGAAGGCGCAATCCACCTGGCGCCGGGGTGGACGCACGAGGCACAGGTCGAGCTTGCCGGCGTCGAGCATCTGCAGCTGGGGCGCCGTCATCGCCTCCGTGAACTGGATGTGGGCCCCCGGATGGCGCTGGCGAAACTCCGTCATGATGCGCGGCAGGAAACTTGCCGACGCACTGTCGATGGCGCCGATTCGCAAGACCTTGCTGATCGAGCTCGCCGCCTCGCGCACGTGCCGCGCCGCGTGCTCGGCCCGGGCGAGGATCGCCTTGGCCTCGTCGAGCAACAGCAGTCCGGCCCGCGTCAGGTTCACGCTTCGCGTCGTACGCGTCAGAAGGTCGGCGCCGAGTTCCTCCTCCAGCGCCCGCACCTGGCGCGACAGGGCCGGCGGCGCCAGCCCCATGCGCTCCGCCGCCTTGCCGAAGTGCAGCTCCTCGGCGACGGCCACGAAACATTTGAGCTGACGCAGATCCATCGATCGTTATCGTCCGTCCCCCGCGATCCGCCAGCTGCCCGCACGAGGCGATCGGCGGCGCGGTCCGCCGGTCGCCTCATCCCGCTGCCCCAATGGCAACCGCTCCAGGCGCCGTGCCGGCGCCGAATCAGTTCGCGCCGCTGTCACCATCGGCCCAGCCAGGCGCCGCATTATAGCGATTATGTCCTCAGATTATGAAATAAGTTGACGACGATAGCGGGGCACACGCGCGCTAAGAGAGGGCCCGACAGCGTGCCGGCGCAGTTCTGCGGCGGCTTCGGCCCGCCTCCCAGAGCGCGCGGCGCTCATTCAGATCCAAGAGCTGTTAGCGTTATGGCCCTAGATGCACAGACAATGATCGCGATCGTCCAGATCATCTGGATCGACATTCTCCTGTCCGGCGACAATGCGGTGGTGATCGCGCTCGCCTGCCGGTCGCTGCCCGACAACCAGCGGCGCCTCGGCGTGGTCCTCGGTGCCGGTACGGCGATTGCGCTGCGCATCCTCTTCGCCCTCATCATCTCCCAGCTGCTCGCCCTGCCCTTCCTCAAGATCGTTGGCGGCGTGCTGCTGTTCTGGATCGCGGTCAAGCTCATCCAAGGCGATAACGACGACCACGAGGTGAAGGAGAGCGGCAACCTGTGGGAGGCCGTGCGCACGATCGCCATCGCCGATGCGGTGATGAGCCTCGACAACGTGCTCGCCATCTCCGCCGCGTCGCACGGCAACGTGTGGCTGTTCACCTTCGGCCTCCTGTTCTCGATCCCGCTCATCGTCATC
>Ga0065721_10003011_pt1 | contig 12366 bp, 10 predicted proteins | sample Mesricmetagenome_FD_59108 | JGI IMG/M metagenome (GOLD analysis project Ga0065721, IMG submission 59108) | Mesophilic microbial community from rice straw/compost enrichment Sample: eDNA_1 v2 (version 2) | ecosystem: Engineered > Solid waste > Grass > Composting > Bioreactor | place: USA: Davis... | reverse complement strand
TCGCCTCGCAATGCCCGGGTTTTCGGGCCATTTGCAGGCTTTGGCAGCGGTGCATTGCAGGGCGCCACGGGCATTTCCGCGCCTATTGGCGTCACCTTCATCCACGCCATGGGGCTCGAGCGCACTGCCCATCTCTATGCCGTCTCGGCCATGTTCCTGGTGCTGGGCCTCGTGCAGTTTCCCGCGCTGCTGCTGTCCGGGATCATGCAGCCGGCCTGGGTCGCTCAGTCGGTCCTGGCGCTTATTCCCATCGCCATTTTCATGCCGCTCGGCCAGCGGCTCGCAGGCCGGCTCAGCCGCAGGGCCTTCGACCGCCTCATCCTGGTTTTCCTGGGCGCGATGGGCCTCAAGATGGTGCTGGGCCTCTAGTATTTTCGCCGGCAGCGCCCCGCTGCACACCAAAGTCGGATCACTCCGGCTTGACGAGATGGTCCGTCCTCATATAGGGAAGTAACTAAACAGTTACACGGCAAGGCCGTCCCCCGGGAGGATAAAATGGCAGAGCAACGGCTTGGCATCATCATGCATGGCGTCACCGGACGCATGGGCTACAACCAGCATCTGGTGCGCTCGATCCTGGCGATTCGCGACCAGGGCGGCATAATGCTGAGCAACGGAGATCGTCTGGTTGTCGACCCGATGATCGTCGGCCGCGACCGCGACAAGATCGAGACTCTGGCCAAAAAGCACGGCATCGCCCGCTGGGGCACCGATCTCGACGCAGCACTGGCCAATCCCGAGGACAGCATTTTCTTCGATGCCGGCACGACGCTGATGCGCGCGGGCCTGCTCGAAAGGGCGCTGGCCGCGGGCAAGCATGTCTATTGCGAAAAGCCGACCTCGGACGATCTCGAGGTCGCCGTCAGGCTGGCCAAGACGGCCCGCGCGTCGGGCCTCAAGCATGGCGTGGTGCAGGACAAGCTGTTCCTGCCGGGCCTGCTCAAGCTCAAGATGCTGCGCGACTCCGGCTTCTTCGGCAAGATTTTGTCGGTGCGCGGCGAGTTCGGCTACTGGGTTTTCGAGGGCGACTGGCAGAAGGCTCAGCGCCCGTCCTGGAACTATCGCAAGGCCGATGGCGGCGGCATCATTCTCGATATGCTCTGCCACTGGCGCTATGTGATGGACAACCTCTTCGGGGAGGTGAAGGCAGTCTCGTGCCTGGGCGCCACCCACATTCCCCAGCGCGTCGACGAGAAGGGCAACACCTTCGACTGCGATACCGACGACGCCGCCTATGCCACGTTCGAGCTCGAAGGCGGGGTGATCGCCCAGATCAATTCGAGCTGGACCACCCGCGTGCGCCGCGATGATCTCGTCACCTTCCATGTCGATGGCACCCATGGCTCTGCCGTGGCGGGCCTGCACAAATGCTGGACCCAGCATCGCGTCAACACGCCCAAGCCGGTGTGGAACCCCGACCAGCCGCAGACCATGAACTTCTTTGAGGACTGGGAAGAGGTTCCCGACAACTGGCCGGCCGACAATGGCTTCAAGGCGCAGTGGGAAATGTTCCTGCGCCACGTCGCCGAGGATGCCCTATGGCCATATGGCCTCGAAGCCGGCGCCAAGGGCGTGCAGCTGGCCGAGCTGGGTCTCAAGAGCTGGCAGGAACGCCGCTGGCTCGATGTGCCCAAGCTGGAATTTTGAGCTTGGTGAAAAGCCCCCTCACCGGCCCCGGAAGGAGCCAACTTCTCCCTCTGGGGAGAGGTGTCGCAAGACCAGCCACAGTGCCTCTTCCACCTCTCCCTCTGGTGAGGTCGGCGCGCAGCGCCGGGTGAAGGGGCCCTCCGAGAGGCAAGAGAATGCCGACCATCAACCTGCCCAACCCCGACCGCTCCATCAGCCCATATACGCTGACTGGCGATCCCATTCCCTTCGTCAAGTTCAAGGCCAGCGAGTTCCCGCGCATTGCCTATTCGGCGGCTCATGTGGTGGCCGATCCGCTGGCCAGCAACGATCCCTGGCTCACCCCGGCCATCGACTGGGACACGACGCTGAAATTCCGCCATCGCATGTGGGATCTGGGGCTTGGTGTCGCCGAGGCCATGGATACGGCGCAACGCGGCATGGGCCTGACCTGGAGCGAAGCGCAGGAGCTTATCAAGCGCTCGCAGGCCGAGGCGCGCACCCGTGATGATGCACTGATTGCCTATGGTGCCGGAACCGATCACCTGATGCCCGGCCCCGATGTCGCCATCGACGACATTATCCGCGCCTATGAGGAACAGGTCGGCTTTGTCGAAGCCCAAGGCGGCCGCGTCATCCTCATGGCCAGCCGAGCGCTGGCCGCAGCCGCAAAATCGCCGGACGATTATGCGCGCGTCTACGGCCACGTGCTCTCCCAGGTCAGGCAGCCCGTCATCATGCACTGGCTGGGCGAGATGTTCGATCCGGCCCTGCAGGGCTATTGGGGCAATATCGACCACGACGTGGCCATGGATACCTGCCTCGATGTCATCGCCACCAATGCCGACAAGGTGGATGGCATCAAGATTTCCCTGCTCTCGGCGGAAAAGGAAGTCACCATGCGCCGGCGGCTTCCGGCCAATGTGAAGATGTATACCGGCGACGATTTCAACTATGCCGAACTCATCGCGGGCGACGATCAGGGCTATTCCCATGCGCTTCTGGGCATTTTCGATGCCATCGCGCCAGCCGCCTCGGCGGGGCTTGCTGCCCTTGGCCGCGGCAACACCAATGAGTTCTTCGACATTCTCGAACCCACCGTGCCGCTCAGCCGCCATATCTTTGCGGCCCCGACGCGCTTTTACAAAACCGGCGTCGTGTTCCTGGCCTATCTCAACGGCCTGCAGGATCATTTCCAGATGATCGGGGGACAGCAGTCGACCCGCTCGCTTCAGCACCTGGCCGAACTCTTCCGGCTGGCCGACAAGGCCCGCGTGCTGGCCGATCCGGAACTGGCGACGCAGCGCATGAAGGCGGTGCTGCAGGTCAATGGAGTTACGCAATGAGCCAGCGCGGCATATCCCTCAATCTTGCCACTACCCGCCAGCAATGGGGTTTTGCGGAAGCGGTGGATGGNTGCCTGCGCGCCGGCATTACCGCCATTTCGCCCTGGCGCGACCAGATCGCCGCCATCGGCCTTGATGAAGCGGCCCGCATCGTGCGGGAGAACAAGCTGCAGGTCACCGGCGTCTGCCGCGGCGGCATGTTCCCGGGCGTCGACGCGGCCGACCGGCAAGCGCGCATCGATGACAATCTCAAGGCCATCGATGAGGCTGCCGCGCTCAANGCCGATTGCCTTGTTCTGGTCGTGGGCGGACTGCCCGGCTCATCGAAGGATTTGCCCGGTGCCCGNCAGCAAGTGACCGACGGCATCGCCGCCNTGCTGCCCCATGCCAANGCATCGGGCGTNAANATTGCCATCGAGCCGCTGCATCCCATGTATGCGGCCGACCGCGCCTGCGTGAACACGATCGATCAGGCGCTCGATATCTGCGAAATCCTGGGCGAGACGGTGGGGGTCGCCATCGATGTCTATCACGTTTGGTGGGACCCGAACCTGGCCCGGGCCATTGCCCGCGCCGGCCGGATGAAGCGCATCTTTGCGCATCATATCTGCGACTGGCTGGTGCCCACCAAGGATATGCTCAATGACCGCGGCATGATGGGCGATGGTGTCATCGACCTGCCCGGCATTCGCCGCATGATCGAGGATGCCGGCTTTTTCGGCCCGCAGGAAGTGGAAATCTTCAGCCAGGACAATTGGTGGAAGCGGCCCGGCGACGAAGTGCTCGCGGTGATCAAGAAGCGGGTTGCGACTGTGTGCTGATTGGCGCGGAAGCCCTGCGGCGCGTGCGCCGCGGGGCCGATTCATCTGGCGCGGGGGTGGCACACCATTCGGCATAGCTCATGCCGCTGATGACCAGGCCATCGGTCTGGCAGCCGTTAAAATTCAGCAAGCCGTGATGGGGCATGACCGGCGTCAGGTCCGGACCGACCAGGTCGATGCAGGCATTGCGAAAATCGACATTCTCGAAATCAACCGGCTCCAGCACGGCGCCCCGAAAGGTGCTGTGCCGCAATTCACATTTCTGAAAGACCATCCTGCCGAGAACCATCTTGTTGAAATAGACGTAGTTCAGGCGATAGTCGCCGATGACGAAGCGGTTGAGGAACAGGAGGTTGATGGTGATTTCGCCGTCGGGCAGACTGTCCTTGGCCAGATCCTGCCACTTCGGCAGTTTCTTTTGCAGCATGGAAATGACCTCGATGACATCGACTGCCACCGGGTCGCTGCGGTCATAGGTTCTGCCATCGGCTGCCATGGGGTGGGCGAAGTATCCGAACGACTTCTTGAACGCTGCGTCGAGGTCAATGACCACGGCATCAAGCGTCTTGAACACTGTGGAGAGAAAATCCAGCGGCGCATTGGCAGCAAGCTCATAGAGCATATAGACGCCGCCGGTCTTTGACACGACGTTCGGACTGGCCGCCAATACGCAGGCATTCTGGAACTGCGCCATGCGACCCGACGCGATGGATTGCTGCAATGTCCTGGTCGCAGCGCGGCCATTGATCAGCAGGCCGACAACGGCCGTGACCACGCCAAGAGGGGTCAGGACGCTGGAGAGAAACTGTATTGGTGCAAGGCCCTGCCCCCAGGCCGCAAATCCGGCCTGAACTGACGGGATCTGCATGACCGCAAAAAGCACGATCAGCAGTGCTGCCGACAGACTACCCCAGAGCAGAGTAGAGCGCATTTCATGCCCCCGATGAACGCGAAGACATATTACGGAACGACGCGCTGGCCGCAAAGTCAAAATCGTCACGAAACAGTTGTGACCAAACAAAAGCCCCGGACCGAGGTCCGGGGCTTATTTTGTGGGCCTGCCGATTACGAGACGCGCTGGTAATCGATGCTCGAGCACAGCAGCTGACAGCCGGTGATCTTGAGCGTATCGGGGCCGGTCAGCTCGACAATGGCCTTGGCCTTGCCGCCATTGAGCGCAATCTGGCCTTCCCACTTGTTCGGGCCGGTCTGCTGGCCCTGAACCACCTGCTGGTTCACAAAGGCGAGATTTTCTTCGGTACGGCTGTCGCCCTGAATGTCGTTCAGGGTGCCGCAAAGCTGGGTGCCATCGCCGCACAATTCGAAGGTGAAGGTCGTGCCCCAGCGGTCCTTCCAGACGCCGTCGGGGTTTGCCGTCGACTGGGCGGTGGCCGGAACAATCAGCGCGGCAGCAATGGCCGCGGCGGCAACGAAAGTTTTCAGCATCATGACAATGCTCCTTGGGTAGTCGCGAATGGCCGGGAGGAGGCCGCGTGCGATAGTTTCAATTTTACAAGCCCTTGAGGGGCTAACGCCGCAGCGCGCAAACCCGTTGCGCAGATGTTACCGGCGAAATGTCGCAGCAAGTTCAATGTGATTGGACCATGCGAACTGATCCACCGCTACTAGGTCAGCCAACCTGAACCCAGCATTAACGAGGTGGGCAGCGTCCCGCGCGAAGCTGCGGGGGTCACAGGCGACCATCACGACATGACGCGTTTTTGAGACCGCAATCTCCCTCACCTGCGCCTCGGCGCCAGCCCGGGGCGGGTCGAGCACCACACAATCGAAGTTGAGTTCGAAACGCGTCAGCGGATCGCGGAAGAGGTCGCGCGGCTTGGCTGTTACCGCCTTCAAACCCCTGGTGTGGCGCACGGCCTTGTCGAGCGCGGCAATGCCGGCGCGGTCGCTGTCGGCGGCATATACCGCAGATTGCGCGGCGAGGCGCAAGGCAAAGGGGCCAATGCCGCAAAAGAGATCCGCTACCGACTTCACCTTGCCCACGGCCTTGAGCACATAGCCGGCCAGAACGTCTTCCGCCTCGGCGGTGGCCTGCAGGAAGCTGCCGATGGGCAGATCCACCTCCGAGCGGCCCATGGTGATGCTGGGCTGCTGGCGCAGCAGCACCATTTCCTTTTCCAGTGCCAGCCGCGCCAAGCCGAGCTGATTGGCCAGCGGCACGAGTGTCTCGACCTTGACTCCTTTGGTCGCGTTGCGGATGCCAACATCTATGCCGGCATTTGTGGCGGTGAAGCTGATGTCGCACTCGCCGATCGCCGCACCCAGCGCCCGGGCGATATCGGGCGCGCGCCTGAGCTCGGGCACCAGGATCGGGCAGATGTCCAGATCGAGCAGGTCATGGCTTCTGAGCCGCATATAGCCTGCCCCATCCCGGCGGGCATGGAGCGTGGCGCGACGCCGCCCTGCCCCATGCGCGATGATGAAGCGCTCCACCTTTGCGTCAATGCCCGCATGCCGCAGTGGCGTTTCCACCAGGCTGGTCTTGAAGGCCGCATAACTTGCGGCATCCAGATGCTGGAGCTGGCAGCCGCCACAGGTGCCGAAATGCGGGCAGAAGGGTTGCGCCCGGTTTGGCGCGGGTTGCCGTAGCGCCTTGAGGGCGCCGCGGTCGCCCTCAAGCTCGATCTCCACCACTTCGCCGGGCAGCGCGAAGGGCACGAAGACCCGCCTGCCATCAACGGTGGCAATGCCTTCGCCCTTGTGGCCGAGCGCTTCGATGGTGGCGGTAATGGTCATGGTCGTCCGGAGCTTGCTGAGGCGGAAGTAACGGGTTTGGGGAACGGGGGCAACTCGCCACGTTTTGCCGACGTGACAGCGTTCCTTGGCCAGGCCGTCCCGCCCCGGCTGACCCGAGGGCCAGCGCTCAAGGGGACATCCAAAAAGACAGAAGCCCGATGATCGCTCATCGGGCTCCCGGCTTGCTGCTTGACTGGTCAGGCCCTGGTCAGACCTGCTGGACGGCCTCGACGCCCGGCACGAAGTGGCGGAGCAGGTTCTCGATGCCGTTCTTGAGCGTGGCGGTCGAGGAGGGGCAGCCCGAGCAGGCGCCCTGCATGTGCAGGAAAACGGTGCCCTGCTTGAAGCCCTTGAAGATGATGTCGCCGCCATCCATGGCCACGGCCGGGCGCACGCGGGTGGCCAGCAGTTCCTTGATTACCTCGACCATTTCCTTGTCTTCTTCCTCGAAGAACTCGTCGGCCTCGGTAAAGTCGATTTCACTGGCGCCGGCTTCGGCAATCACCGGCTTGCCGGAGAGGAAGTGATCCATGATGACGCCAAGAATGGCCGGCTTGATATGGGCCCAATTGGTGTCGTCCTTGGTCACCGAGATGAAGTCGGCGCCCAGAAACACGCCGGTGACGCCGGAAATGGCGAAGAGCCCAGTGGCCAGCGGCGAGACCGCGGCCGCGTCGGCCGAGCGGAAGTCGCGCGGTTCACCCACCAGCACTTCGCGGCCCGGCAGGAACTTCAGGGTCGCCGGATTGGGCGTGGCTTCGGTCTGGATGAACATGCGGTTCCCCGATGCGGTACAATTAGAATGTTTCTAAAATAGACCTTTGCCGGACGGATACAAGGGGGAAAGTGGCAAGCGTGGCTGTCAGCCGAAAGAGTGATTGGACTGACTATCGGTACGTGCCAGGGCTTCGCCGTGCCCTTGGCGCCCCGCCATTCGAAAGTAGCCTCATGGTCTGCTTCGCTCAAATCATGCCGCTTGCATGATTTGGCCAGGTGGCACGCTCTTGCCCTGCAAGCATAGCTCTCCGGGCCTGCTTCATTCAAATCGCTCCACTGGAGCGATTTGCCAGCGCGAGCGCCGGACACTCAGCAGATGGCGATGACTTCCTCATCGGTCATGCGGCCCGGCACGATGGTGAGCGGAATGGGCAGGAGATGGGCCCGGGCGGCGAAGTGGCCCACCAGTGGACCGGGTCCGTCCGCCGACTTGGAGGCCGCCAGCACCAGGATGGCAATGTCGTGATCGGCATCGATCAGCTTTTCGATTTCCTCCGGCGCATTGCCTTCGCGGATAACCGATTCGGCCCGGACGTCGCCGATTTCCCTGATGCGGGCGAGCCGCATGTCGAGATTGCGCTCGGCCTGCTCAACCGCTTCGGCCCGCAACACGTCCTCGACACCAAGGCCGATGAATTCGGGCCGCGCAAGCACCGTCACCAGCACGACCGTGCCGCCCGTGCGCTTGACCCGCCAGGCTGCAAAGGTCAGGGCCCGTTCGCACTCCTCGGACTCATCGATGACGACGAGAAACTTGCGCTTGTATTCGACCTGCGAAACCAAAGGCTCCTCCGGTTTGCCCTAACGGATGAAGCCCACAATAGAGCGGACCTCTTTCATTGTCGCTTCGGCAATTGCGCCGGCGCGCTCGCCGCCATCACGCAGAACTGCGTCGATAGTCTCCGGGTCGTCGAGCAGGCGGCGCATTTCGCCGGCCATGGGCGCCAGCACGGTCACCGCCAGTTCGGCCAGCGCAGGCTTGAATTTGCCCCAGCCCTGGCCGCCGAATTCGGCGAGCACCTCGGGCTTGGTCCTGTCGCTGAGCGCGGCATAGATGCCGACCAGGTTGTCGGCCTCGGGGCGACCCTTGAGACCCTCGATATCGGCGGGCAATTCGGCCGGGTCGGTGGTGGCCTTCTTGATCTTCCTGGCGATCGCATCGGCGTCATCGAGCAGTGAGATGCGCGATTGGTCGGACGGGTCCGACTTGCTCATCTTCTTGGTGCCGTCGCGCAGGCTCATGATGCGGGTGGCGGGTCCGGCGATCAGCGGCTCGGTGATGGGGAAGAACTGGCCATCCACATTGCTCACCCCCTGTGCCGCAATCGAGGCGGCATAGTCATTGTTGAACTTGGCGGCGATGTCGCGTGTCAGTTCCAGATGCTGCTTCTGGTCGTCACCCACCGGCACATGGGTGGCCTTGTAGACCAGGATATCTGCCGCCATCAGCGAAGGATAGGCCAGCAGGCCCAGCGACACGTTCTCGGAATTCTTGCCGGCCTTGTCCTTGAACTGCGTCATGCGGTTCATCCAGCCGATGCGCGCCACGCAGTTGAAAACCCAGGCCAATTCGGCATGCTGGATGACCTGGCTCTGGTTGAACACGATCGAGCGCTTGGGATCGACGCCGGCCGCGATGAAGGCGGCCGCCACTTCGCGGGTTGCGCGGCGCAGCGCCCCGGGCTCCTGCCAGACGGTGATGGCATGCATGTCGACCACGCAATAGATGGTCTCGTGCGTATCCTGCAGCGGCACGAAGCGGCGGATGGCGCCGAGATAGTTGCCAAGATGCAGATCGCCCGAAGGCTGGATGCCGGAAAAGACGCGGGGGCTGAACGTCATGGTGCCCTTCGAGAAGAAGACTGAAATTGCGAGGCTCGTTTTATACGGGGCTGACCGAGAAGGGAACCGTTAGCCGCGCCGCCGCAGACGGCGCAGCAAAAGGCGCAGGTCCTGGGTGCCCGAAACGTGGACCAGGGTGAAATAGACCATGACGCCAAAGCCGATCAGCAGCGCCAGCACGCCGGCCTGACGCCAGAGCGGCGCGCCGCTGGCCAGGTGCACCGCGCCCTGGTCGGCCAGCACCCACAGCGCCCCGCCCATGATCAGGCTGATCAGGGTAATGGCCAGCTGCGCCCGCCATTGCGGCCATGTGAGGCGGAAATGTCCGCGCAACGCCAGGGTGGCCGCCAGCATGACCACATTGAGCCAGGCCGATGCGGTCGTGGCGATGGCAATGCCAACATGCACGAGGCTGGGGAACAGCCAGAGTGAGATGGCGATATTGACCACTACGCTCACCCCGGCAAACAGGGTCGGGGTGAGTGTATCCTCGCGGGCAAAAAATCCCGGCTGCAACACGCGGATCAGCACAAAGGCCGGCAGGCCGACGGCAAAGGCCATCAGCGCCTCGGCAGTCTGGGTGGTGGCAAGCACATCGAAGGCGCCGCGCTCGAACAAGACCCGCACGATGGGCTGGGCCAGCGCCGCCAGCGCCACGGCTGCGGGCATGGTGAGCAGCATGGCCACAAAAAGCGCCTGGTCCTGGCTCTGGCGTGCCTCCCGCTCGCGCCCGCCCTTGAGGTGACGGCTCAACTCGGGCAGCAGCACCGTGCCGATGGCGATGCCGATGATCCCCAGCGGCAACTGGTAGAGCCGGTCGGCATAGGAAAGCACCGAAATGGCATTGTCGGCCCCCGACGCAATGATGGTGCCCACGAAGATGTTGATCTGGGTAATGCCGCCCGCCAGGATGGCCGGCACGGCCAGCACCCAGAAGCGACGCACTTCCGGATCAAGCCGGGGCAGGCGGAAGGCCGGGCGGAAGCCGGTGCGCTCGATGGCCAGCCAGACCAGCACCAGTTGTGCAATGCCGCCGCCCATGGTGGCGACCGCCACCCAGATGCTGGCATCGGCTGGCGACTGGACCCAGATGGTGGCCAGCGGCACCAGCATGGCGATGTTCACAAGGTTCAGCAGCACGGGCGCAAAGGCCGCCGCGAAAAAGCGCCCCAGCGTGTTGAGAATGGCGCCATAGGCGGCCATCAGCGACATGCAGGCCAGGTAGGGAAACATGATGCGCGTCAAAAGCACGGTCAGTGCCAGCTTGTCCGGGTCGTCGGCAAAGCCGGGCACGAAGGCGAGCATGATCTGCGGCATGAAGACTTCCGCCAGGATGGTCACACCCACCAGCACCAACACCAGCCAGCTCATGATGCGCGCCGCCAGCAGCCTGGCCCCCGCCTCACCCTCGCGCTCCAGCGCCCCCGAGAACATGGGCACAAAGGCAGTGTTGAAAGCGCCTTCGGCAAACAGGCGCCGGAAGAGGTTGGGGAAGCGGAAAGCGGCAAAGAAGGCATCGGCGGCCGGCCCCGTGCCCAGCACCGCGGCCATCAGCGCATCGCGCACAAAGCCGGCAATGCGGCTCAGCAGCGTCATCGAACCGACCGAGACGAAATTGCGGAAGAGGCTCACCGGTGCTTCTCCCCCGCGGGGAGACGGTGGTGCACAGCGGATGAGGAAGGAGCTTCGGCCAGAGCGGAGGGGTGCCCCTCACCGACTCGCCCTTGGGTCGAGCCGCCTCTCCCCCACGGGGAGAGGAATGGAAGGCCCCTACCCATTCACCACCTTCTTGTCGTGCTCGGGCCGCTGGAACACGCCCATCAGGGCGTCGTGGATTTTCTTCTGCCTTGCCCTCACGTGGATCTTCTGTCCCGTCAGATCGGTGACATAGAAAACGTCCACGGCCTTCTCACCGTAGGTGCCGATATGGGCCGAGCCGATGGTGAGCGAGAGGTCCGAGATCTCCCGCGTCAGGGCATAGAGTAGGCCGATGCGGTCGAGGCCGGAGACCTCGATGACGGTAAACTTCTCCGAAATGGCATTGGAAACCGAAACCTGTGCAGGCACCGAGAAGGGCCGGAGGCGCCTGTTGTGGCGCGATTCCTTGCCCAGGTCGATCAACACCTGTCGCTGGCCCTGAAGCAGTTGCTTGACCGTGTCGACAATGCGCGTGGCACGAACCTTCTCGTCCTCATCGGAGGTGAAGGTGCGCCTGAGGCGGAAAGTGTCGATGGCCCTGCCGTCGCGGGTGGAAAAGATCTGCGCCCCGATGATCGAGGCATCCTGCATGGTGCAGGCCCCGGCGATCAGCGAGAGCAGGCGCGGGTGGTCGGGCGTATAGAAGCTGACCTCGGTAATACCCTCGAAGGCCTTGACCTTGATCGAGCCGGCAAAAGGCTGGCCGCTGGTATCGGCATTGCGGATCATGCGGGCATGTTCGACCTGCAGTTCCGGCTCGGCCCGCAGCCAGTAGTGATCGTAATGCCGGGCCGTGTAAGCTTCGATATCGGCGGCAGGCCACTGGCCGAGCGCGGCAGCCAGGGCCGTGCGGGCAGCATTGACGCGGTCGGACTGGCTGACCTGACTATGGCCGCCGGAAAGCAGCGGTTCGGTGGCATAATAGAGGGCGCGCAACAGCGAGCCCTTCCAGCCGGTCCAGGTGCCAGGCCCCACGGCGCGGATGTCGCAAGCGGTCAGGATCATCAGCAGCGCCAGACGCTGGGGCGACTGCACCACATCGGCAAAGGCCTTGGCAGTTTCGGGGTCCTGGATATCGCGCGCCTGGGCGATCTCGCTCATGAGCAGGTGATATTCGATCAGCCAGGAGACCGTATCGGTTTCCGCTTCGGTCAGGCCGAAGCGCGGGCACAGCTTGCGCGCGATACGGGCACCGGCAATGGAATGGTCCTCGGGCCGGCCCTTGGCGATGTCGTGCAGGAACAGGGCCACATAGAGCAGGCGCGTGTCGTTGAGCTGGGGCAGCAATTCGTGGGTCAGCGGCAGTTCGTTGCGCAACCCGCCATTGGCGATTTCGGCCATGACGCCGACCGAGCGGATCAGATGCTCATCCACCGTATAGTGGTGGTACATGTTGAACTGCATGAGGGCGACGATCTTGCCGAAGTCCGGCACGAACTTGCCCAGAACGCCGCTCTCGTTCATCTGCCGCAGGATGCGCTCGACATAGAGCGGACTGG
>Ga0065721_10052241_pt1 | contig 12367 bp, 11 predicted proteins | sample Mesricmetagenome_FD_59108 | JGI IMG/M metagenome (GOLD analysis project Ga0065721, IMG submission 59108) | Mesophilic microbial community from rice straw/compost enrichment Sample: eDNA_1 v2 (version 2) | ecosystem: Engineered > Solid waste > Grass > Composting > Bioreactor | place: USA: Davis... | reverse complement strand
AGGCGGCCGCCACGTCGGCCGGGGCCTCTCCGGCCGCGAGCCGCCGACGCGCCGCCCGCACCCGCGCGTCCGTCAGATAGGCGTGGGGCGTCAGCCCGGTCTCGCGCCGGAACAGGCGCACGAGATGGTGGCGCGACAGACCGGCGACCGCCGCGATTTCGGAAAGGTCGGGATCGCGGTCGATCGCGCTTTCGAGGAATTCGGCGACCCGCCGCACCGCGGCGCCATGGCCGGGAGCCGCCGAGGGGCCGCGGCCGTCGGCGTGCCGCTCGATCAGCGCCCCGTAGGCACGAAGCATCGCCTCCTCGCCGGCGAGCGAATCGGGCGCCCTCTCGAGCAGCCGGTGCGCCGCCAGCAGCGCATCGGCGAGTGCGGGATCGCGCAGCACACCGCTATGGAAGCTCGGCGCCGCAACGGCGTCGACACCGCTCCACTCCGCCGCGATCGCCGCGAGCAGCGCCTCGGACGGATAGGTCATCCGGTAGGCGTAGCCTTCGCCGGCCGGCTCGCCGTCGTGGACCTCGCCCGGATTGACGAGGCAGATCTCGCCCGGCCCGGCGTAGTGGCGCACCCCGCGCAGCCGATAGCTCTCGCAGCCGGCGACGATCAGTCCGACGACATAGGTCTCGTGGGAGTGGAGCGGGTAGCGGTGGCTGCGGAACGAGGCGGTGAGGCCCTCCAGCCGGTCGTGCCGCGCCGCCCGGAAGAATCGCGCCCGGTCGCCCGGTCCCATCAGGTCCGGGTCGATCGCGGCGCTCTGGTCGAGAAGTGTCATGGCCGCGATCATAGCCGCGGCCGGGCCGTCGGCGAAGCCCCCGGCGCGGCGCGGCTCGTGCCGGAGCGGAGGGCCTCGACCGGGCGAAGCCCTTCGAGCGACGCGAAGCCCCTTCGGGCGCAGGCAGGCCGGCCGTCACGCCCGGCCTCGCCGGACGTGACCGCACCTCACGCGTCACGCGATCAGAGCTTGACCCTGAGGGCGGCGGAGATGATGTCGATGCTGCCTTCCGCCGTCCCCGCATAGCCGATCACGCCGTTGGTGAGATCGGTGGCGACTTCGAGGTCGGCGTCGTTGACGAAGATGTGCGTATAGGCGAAATCGAGCGAGATCTTGTCGTTAAACGTCCAGGTCGCGCCGGCCGAAAGCCAGATGCGGTCGTTGTCGGGCAGGCGCATCGAGCGGTGGGCGTCCTTGACCGGCGACCATTCGTAGGCGACGCCGGCCCGCAACGTCAGGTCGTCGTTCCAGGCATATTCGCCGCCGAGCGAGAGAAACCAGCCGTCGCCGTATTCGAACACCAGTTCGGAGACGGTGCCGCCACCGGTGGTGGTGACCGGGACCGTGCCGAGGCGGCTCCAGTTGGTCCACTCGACGCCGGCGAGCAGGGTGAAGGCGTCGTCGACGCGCTGGCGCACGCCGAGGGTCACGGTCTCGGGCAGCGTCGCCTCGGCCTCGATCGGCAGGTTGCTCAGCGTCGCCCCGCCCGTGGTTTTCAGCTTCTGGGTACCCTCGAGGGTGTAGCTGATCGGCGAGCGGTAGCCGAGGCCGATCTCGGTGCCCTCGAAGGGTATCAGGGTGAGGCCGGCGGTGGCGCCGAAGCCCCAGTCGTCGCCTTCGAGTTCGGCGCGCGCGAAGGTGGCGGGCGGCGCGATCACCGGGCTGCGCGACAGGTCGACCTTGAAATATTGCGCCGTCAGGCCGACGCCGAGGCTCAGCATGTCGTTGACCTTGTAGCCGAGCGTCGGCGTGATCGCGGTAGTGCGGACCTTGGCGCGGTCGTGGTCGGTCTGACCGACCCACGGCCCCTCGGTGTGGGTACCTAGGCCGAAGGGGGCGTTGACCGAGAGGCCGAGGTAGAGCTGCTCGTCGATCTGGTAGGACGAATAGAACGAGGGCACGAAGGCGTCGATGCCGACGTCGCCGCCGTTGCCGAAGCCGAAGGCCGAAAGCGGACTGCGGGCGGCGTCCACGGAAAGCTCGGACTTCGGCAGGATGATCGTGCCGTTCGATTCGATGACGAAGCCGTTGGTCGTCGTGATCGCCGCCGGGTTCCAGAACATCGCCGAAGGGCTTTCGCCCGGAGCGGCGGCACCGGCGAAGCTGGCACCTTGTGACGACGCCGACTGCTCGCGCAAGGCGAAGCCGCCGGCGAGCGCCTGCGGCGCCGCCAGCGTGGTGCCGAGTGCGGTGGCGGCGATGATCAGCGAGGCTTTCTTCATTTCCTGACCCCTGGACGCGTTGTTCCAGCTGACGCAGCGTCATCAATACTGCGCACCGGCTTGTTATAAGGGGAGCATGCTCCAGAGATCATGAAAGGCCAAGAACTGGGGGAAACTTTTCGCGCTGATCCTCCCATCGAAAGCGGAGGTGACTTCCCTAGCGTTCTTTCAGTCGCCGATTCTTTACGTCCACCGGCCGTAAGTAAATCCAAGTATTTCAATTAATGAAAGATTGTCAGACAAATTATCTGGCCGAGTGCAAGCCGCTTTCGCGCCGACGCGCAGTGGGCGGAGTTTAGCCGGCGCTGTTGCATGCGGGACACAAGCGACCCGGCGCTTGTCCACAGCCGGCGCCGTCGCCGCGCGGGAAGGCCGAACGCGACTCGTCCTCCCGGCGGGACGCCGTCGGCGCGGCGGAGGCCGTTCCGCCGGGAGGGTGAGCGGGCGGCGCGCCCGTCCTAGCGCCGTGGCCACTGGCCATGGAAGTGATGGACCGGGCCGTGGCCGGCACCGATCGCCAGGTCGTCGGCGGCGACGATGGCGAGGGTCAGGTAGTCCTTGGCGGCCCGCACCGCCTCCGGCAGGGCGAAGCCGCGGGCGAGGCCGGCGGCGATCGCCGAGGACAGGGTGCAGCCGGTGCCGTGGGTGTTGCGGGTCGGATGGCGCGGCGCCGTCAGCCACAGGGTTTCACCCTCGCCCACCAGCACGTCGGCACTCTCCGCCTCCTCGCCGTGGCCACCCTTGACGAGAACGTTGCGCGGCCCGAGCGCCAGCAGCGCCCGCCCCTGCCGCTCCATGTCGACGCGGCTGCGCGCCACCGGTTCGCCGAGCAGGCGGGCCGCCTCGGGCAGGTTGGGCGTCAGCAGCATCGCCTTCGGCAGCAGGACGTCGCGCAGCGAGGCGACGGCACCGTCGGGCAGCAGCGGATCGCCGCTCGCGGCGATCATCACCGGGTCCAGCACCACCTTGCTCTGGCCATGGCGCGCGAGACCGTCGGCGACCGCGGCGATCACCGCCGGGTCGGCCAGCATGCCGATCTTGACCGCGTCGACCGAGAGATCGGAGAAGACCGCGTCGATCTGGGCGGCGACGAACGCCGCCGGCACCGGGTGGATGCCCGAGACCCCGAGCGTGTTCTGGGCGGTCAACGCGGTGACGACGCTGGCGCCGAAGACGCCGAGCGCCGAGAAGGTCTTGAGGTCGGCCTGGATTCCGGCCCCTCCCCCGGAATCGGAGCCGGCGATGGTGACGGCGATGGCGGTCATCGGGATCTGTCCTTCCTCCTCGTGCGGCGCGGCCGTCTTGCGTCCCGGCCCGCCGCGTGATCCAGTGCGGCTCCCGCGAACCCGAGCCGCCAGGGGACCCGTCCGTGAAGCCGTTCTTCGTTCTCGTCAAATGCCAGCTCGGCCAGTCCTACGAGGTCGCCGCCCGGATCGCCGAGGCGGAAATCGCTTCCGAGGTCTATTCGACCGCCGGCGACTTCGATCTCCTGGTCAAGTTTTACGTCGAGGACGGCGTCGACATCGGCCACTTCGTCAACGAGAAGCTCCACGTCGTCCCCGGCATCGTCGACACCCGGACCATCCCGACCTTCAAGGCCTTCTGAACGGTCGCTCGCACCGGGACCGCGGTCGCTCGCCGGCTCACGGCCGCGTCCAGGTTCCTCGCGCGCCAAGCCACTGGGTCAGCCGCGCTTCCGGGTTCGGCGCGCGCAGCACGTCGGAGACGACCGAGATCGTATCGGCGCCCGCCGCGAACACCTCCGGCGCCCGCTCCAGCGTGATTCCGCCGATGCCGACCAGCGGCACGTCGATGCGGCCGCGCCAGTCGGCGACGCGGGCGAGTCCCTGCGGCTTCCACGGCATGACCTTGAGCGTCGTCTCGTAGACCGGCCCGAGCGCGACGTAGTCCGGCTTCACCGCCAGCGCCGTTTCCAGTTCCTCGTCGGAATGGGTCGAGATGCCGAGCTTGAGGCCGGCGGCGCGGATGGCGGCAAGGTCGGCCTCGGCCAGATCCTCCTGGCCGAGATGCAGCCACTCGGCGCCGAGGTCGATGGCGATCCGCCAGTAGTCGTTGACGACCAGCGTCGCCCCGTGTGCGCGGCAGAGCGCGATGCCTTCCGCGATCTCCTTGCGAACGACTGCCTCGGGCTGGTCCTTGATGCGCAGCTGAACGAGCTTCAGCCCGAGCGGCAGGAAGCGGGGCAGCCAGTCGAAGCGGTCGACGACGAGATAGAAGCGGTCGAGGGTGGACATCTGCGGCTTTACCATACTTTCACCCAGCGATTGCACGTTCGGTTTCCAGTCTTAATCTGCGAGTCTCCGAAGCCCGACACAACGTATAGTCATTGACCATGTCAGAATTCATTAAGAAAATTCCAGGATTAATTCTGATTGCCAGCCTTATACACTGCCATGCTACGTTGTTTTACTATAGATACAAAATATTGAAACTCGCCAAAGAAACGCCAAATTCAGAAAAATTTTTCAGGATGATCAGGAAACTATTTATAATTGATAGAGAAAATCCATACTGCACCGAATCCTTTAAAAAGAAATTCGACTGGTACGAGCGTCAAATACATATATCACTAATAATCACAGTCGTTATTCTTGCATTCCTGTCTTTGATGGTACACGTGAAGAATATTTTTCGGTAAGTTCCATTTTCATCATAAACCTGCAATGCACACTTCTTGCGCCGCAGGGATCGAAAGCAGACATCGACCCCACGAATCGCCCTCACCCCGCAAACGGCGAAAACGGCGCGCCGAACACCGGCGTCGAGGCGGTGGCGAGGTCGTATTGCTCCATGATGCCGGCGAGGAAGCCGGTGCGGCCCGCTTCGATCGCCTTGCCGAAAGCCTCCGCCATCGCCGGCGGATCGCCCGCCGTCGCCACCGCGGTGTTGAGCAGGATGGCGTCGAAACCGAGTTCCATCGCCGCCGCCGCGTGGCTCGGCGCGCCGAGGCCGGCGTCGACGATCAGCGGCACGCCGGGCACGTGGGCGCGCAGCAGCCGGAGGGCATAGGGGTTGTTGAGCCCGCGGCCCGAGCCGATCGGCGACCCCCACGGCATCAGCACCTTGCATCCGGCCTCGAGCAGCCGGTCGGCGAGCACGAGGTCGTCGGTCATGTAGGGGAACACCTCGAAGCCCTGGCTCGAGAGCTCGCGCGCGGCCTCGACGAGGCCGAAGGGATCGGGCTGCAGCGTCGCCTCGTCGCCGATCACCTCGAGCTTGATCCACGGCGTGCCAAAGACCTCGCGGGCCATCAGCGCCGTCTTGATGGCGTCGCGGGCGCTGTGGCAGCCGGCGGTGTTAGGCAGCACCTTGACGCCGAGTTCGCGGACGAGATGCCAGAAGGCGTGGCCGGCCTTGTCACCGCCGGTGGATTCCCGGCGCAGCGACACGGTGACGATCTCGGCGCCCGAGCGCGTCACCGCCCGGCGCAGGTGATCGGGCGAGGGATAGCGCGCGGTTCCGAGCAGGAAGCGGCTCGTCACCCGGGTGCCGTAGAGGTCGAGCGCGTCGTCGGGCGCGGAGCGGGTCGGGGTGTCGGTCATCTCTCTCATCCTCCCTGGCGGGGGCTGAACACTTCGACGCGGTCGCCCTCGGCAAGGGGCGTGTCGGCGCGCTCGAAGCGCGGCACGAACTCGCCGTTGAGGGCGGTCGCGACGATTTCGGGATCGAAGTCCCGGTCTATGACGAAGGCGGCGAGGGTGGCGGCCTCGGTTTCGACCGCCTCGCCGTTGAGTTCTACGCGCATGTCAGCACCTCGTGTTCGGCGACCGTGCCGAGCAGCCGGCCGACGACGATCTCGGCCATCGCCGGCGCGATCAGCCAGCCGTGGCGGTAGAGCCCGTTGACCGCGATCACCCGGCCGCCGTCGACGATGCGCGGCTCGTTGCCGGGAAAGGCGGGCCGGAGCCCGACGTTGAACTCGACGATCTCGGCGTCGCCGAAGGCCGGATGCACCGCATAGGCCTGGGTCAGCAATTCGCCGGCGGAGCGCACGGTGACGGCCTCGCCGGCGTCGCTCTCCACCGTCGTCGCCCCGATCATGTGGACGCCGCCGCCGCGCGGCACGACGTAGAGCGGGTGGCGATGATGCAGCAGCCGCACCGGCCGGTTGAGCGCGACGTCGGGCGCGCGGATCACCGCCATCTCGCCCTTGACGCCGCGAAGGTCGGTGAAGCGGTCGCGGGCGCCCATGCCGCGGCAGTCGGCGACACGGTCGGCGGCAAGATCGCCGACCTCGCCGGTCCAGCCGAAGGTGACGGCGACGCCCTCCCGCTCCAGTTCGCCGAGCAGCGCCGGCATCACCTCGCGCGGGTTGAGGTGGCCCTCGGCCGGGAAGAACAGGCCGCTGCGATAGCGCCCGGCGAGATCCGGCTCGAGCCGGGCGATCTCCGAGGCGTCGACCGGCTCGTGGCCCTCGGTGACACGGGAAAAGCGCTGCAGGCCGGCGAGATCGCGCGGCGGGGCGACGACCAGCGTGCCCTCGCGGCGGATGTCGGAGTAGAGCGAGGGCCACAGCCGCATCGAGCGCAGGCCGAGGCGGATGACGTCGCCCTCGGCGCCGTCGGCCTCGCAATAGGGTGCGAGCATGCCCCCCGCCCGCCAGGCCGCCGACTGGGAGAAATCATCGCCGTGTTCGTAGAGGGCGACCGTCAGCCCGGCGCGGCGCGCCATCACCGCCGTGACGAGGCCGGCCGCACCGGCGCCGACGACGGCGAGGTCGACACGTACTCTCGATTGTCCGCCGGAGGCTGCCACCGCGTCCTCTCTCGCCGGGACGCGGACCGTCGGGATGTGTCCCGACGCCGACGTCCCTCCGCTGGTACGACCCAGATCAGGTTCTAAGGGTGCATCTCAGCCCGGTTTGGGCGCCCCTCGTCTCGGGCGGAATGTGAGTTGGCGGGGGAAGGATGTCAAGGCGATGCCGAGGCTTCGGGCATCCGGAGGAATGCGTTGCCGTTGCAGGGGCGGACGATTTTCCGCTGGCCCGCGCCATCGGCAAAGCTGCTGTTCCAACGGGTCGTACAAGCTTACGTTCGAACCGGCCTCTCTTCGCCCTCACCCTGAGCGCCGGTGGCGGGCTTGGCTCACGACAGCACCCGGATCACGCCGGAACGAGCGGGCTGGCACCCTTTCAAAGACCTGTCCGCCGTCATTCCCGCGACCGCGGGAATCCAGCCCTCCGCGGGGAAAAGCCTTTGCGACCGACGCCCGAATACCGCACCGCCCCGATGAAATCACAAGCCTTTCCCCTGCCGCCCGCTGGATTCCCGCGGTCGCGGGAATGACGGCGGAGAGGACGGAGGGAATGACGACGGAAAGGAGCGAGGTCGCTTCAAGCGCACGCCCGTATCACAGCGGCGTCGACGCCTTGCGCACCCTCGCGCGCTGGATGCCGAGCCGCCGCTCGCGCCAGATCACGAAGACGCCGGCGCCGATGACGATGGCCGCACCGACCAGCACCGCGAGCGTCGGCACCTCGCCGAACAGGACGAAGCCGAGGATCAGCACGAACAGCATGCTCGAATAGTCGAAGGGGGCGATCACCGAGGCCTCGGCATAGCGGTAGCTCAGCGTCAGGAACACCTGGCCGAGGCCGCCGAGCAGGCCGATCGCGACGAGCAGCCCCCACTCCGTGGGCGTCGGCATCACCCAGCCGAAGGGCACCGTGGCGAGCGCCATCACCGAGGCCGACATCATGAAATAGAAGACGATGGCGCCCGGGTGCTCGGTGCCGCTCATCCGGCGGATCGAGATCATGGCGAGGGCGGCGAAGAAGGCCGAGCCGAGCGCCATCGCCGCGCCGATGGTGCCCGTGTCGCCCGACAGTTTCGTGAGGCCGGAGAGATGGGGCGAGAGTACGACGACGACGCCGAGGAAGCCGACCGCCACCGCGCTCCAGCGATAGGCCCGCACCACCTCGCCGAGCAGCAGCGCCGCCAGCGCCGTGGTGATCAGCGGCGCGGCGTAGTTGATCGCGGTGGCGTCCGGCAGCGGCAGACGCGCCAGCGAGCCGAACCAGAAGAACATGCTGATCGTGCCGGCGACGGCTCTCATGACGTGCGAGAACGGCCGGCGCGTGCGCCAGGCGGCGGCGACCTCGCCGCGCATCGCCAGCCAGACCAGCACCGGGATCACGCCGAGAAACGAGCGCGCGAACACCACCTCGCCGAGCGGCATCCGCTCCGCCACCATCTTCACCAGCGCCATCATCACCGCGAAGAAGGCGGTCGAGGCGATCTTCATCGCGATGCCGACGAGGGGATTGGGCACGGGCGGGGTTCCTCGATGCACGGAGGGTGCGCCTGCGGGCGCCCGGTCCATCCCCAGCCCCACCTCGACCGACGGACCCGCTCGGCCCGCGCGGAAAACCCCTCTTTCGATTCGCCCTTATAGCGAAGATGGCGGGCTTCGGCCCGCCGAAACTCCTCCGATCGGCCGTCCTGGCGCCGGCCGCGGGAGCGCCGACCGGCACCTCGCAGCGCCGGCCGGCTGGCGCATGGGGCGCCGCGCGCGGACCGCGGCCGGGTCGCCTTCGTCTGGTGGCGAATCGCGAAGGCCGGACCCGTCGCGGCCTCCACTCAGTGCGCGGCCATCTCCCGGGCGATCTCCTCCCCGCTCATCGCAGCGGGATAGTATGTCGGCCAATTGGTCAGTTCCGACAGCAGCGCGGTGCGGTCGTCGCCCCAGTAGAGGTGAAGGTGATCCGAGGAGGCCGGCGCGATCCTGTGGTCGCTGAACTGGATGAAGTCGGGAGCGGCGGCGTCGCCCGAGACCTTCTTGAACACGAAGCGCACGCCGCGGTTCCCCTTCTCGTAGGTGAGGACCTCCCGGCCGTCGCCGGCATAGCGGCCCCGGGTGTCGTGCCCGGCGCGGCTGAAGGTGACGGTATCGCCGTCGATCGTGATCGCGTCGACGACGGTCCGGTAGCCGGTCTCGTAATAGGCGCGGTATTCGGCGGCCGACTTGTCGCCCTTCTCCGCCTTCTTCTCCATCACCTGGTCGAGCGTGCCGTCGCGCAGCAGCGGATAGACCGACTGCCACTCGCCCTGCCAGTCGGCGAGGGTCCGGTCCTTGATCTGGTCGTCCTCGAAATAGCCCTTGTAGATCTGCTCGTCGGTGCCGTGGTCATGCCCCGCGTGATCGTGAGCCGCGTGGTCCTGCCCGGCCGCGTGGTTGTGGCTTGCCGCGGCTCCGGCCTGTCCCGCGAGCGCCAGCGCAGCGCCGAGCGCGATCGCACCCGCAAACGTCCTCATCCTGTTCGACATCGACTCTCGTCTCCGGTTTCAGCGCCCCCATGCGCCTCGGAGTGTAATGTTACATCATTACGTACTCGCGTCCAGCCGGTTCGTCGGACGAGGGGTCGCAGGTGTTCCGCCCGTGCCGAGCGGGGCGCGGTGCGGGTTGACGGGCGCTGATCGACCGGGATGACGGGCACGCCCACCGCCGCGGCCCCCGCCCCGCGACGACGGTCCACGGGCTCCGGCGCGACGTCGGTGCCGAAATCTCCGCTCGGCCGGGCCGGACACGAAAAGACCCGCCAGGGCGTCACCCGGGCGGGTCTCGTCAGGTTCATGCCATGCGGCGGTTCGGGCACCGCCGAAGCGGCTCTCACGCCGCGTTGAGCGCGTGCCAGACCCGCGCCGGCGTCGCCGGCATGTCGATGTGGGAGATGCCCTTCGCCGAATGGAGCGCGTCGACCACCGCGTTCATCACCGCCGGCGTCGCGCCGATGGTGCCGGCCTCGCCGGCGCCCTTGATGCCGAGGAGGTTGGTGGTCGAGGGCACGTTGCGGGTCTCGAAGCGGAAATCCGGCATGCCGTCGGCCCGCGGCATGCAGTAGTCGAGGAAGGAGGCGGTGACGAGTTGGCCGCTGTCGTCGTAGACGGTGCCCTCCATCAGCGCCTGGCCGATCGACTGGGCGACGCCGCCGTGGACCTGGCCTTCGAGCAGCATCGGGTTCACCGTGACGCCGAAGTCGTCGACGATCGTGTAGCCCACGATCGTCGTGACCCCGGTCTCCGGATCGATCTCGACCTCGCAGACGTGGGTGCCGTTGGGATAGGTCGCCCCGTCCTGCTTGAACGAGCCCCGCGCCTTGAGCTTGTCCTTGTCGCCCGCGGTCGCGGCGATCTCGGCGAGGGTCACCGCCTTGTCGGTGCCGACGACGCGGACGGCGCCACCGGTGAGTTCGAGGTCGCCGATCGCCGCTTCGAGCCGCTCGGCGGCGAGCTGCTTGATCTGTTCCACCAGCAGCTTGGAGGCGATGTCGACGGAGGCGAGGCCGAGCGGGATCGAGCGCGAGCCGCCGGTGCCGCCGCCGCGGCGGACCCGGTCGGTGTCGCCCTGCACCGTCTCGACCTCGGCGAGATCGAGGCCGAGATACTCGGCGATCAGCTGGCCGTAGGCGGTGGCGTGGCCCTGGCCGTTGGTCTGGGTGCCGATGTAGAGCGTCGCCGTCCCGCTGTCGTTGACGACGATCGTCGCCTCCTCGGCGCCCGGGAAGGCGCAGATCTCGACGTAGGTCGAAAGGCCGATGCCGCGGACGAGGCCCTTTTCCGCGCTCGCCGCGCGCCGGGCGGCAAAGCCGTCCCAGTCGGCGACTTCCAGCGCGCGGGCGAGATGGCCCTCGAACTCGCCGCTATCGTAATACTGGCCGCTGACCGTGGTGTAGGGCATCTTCTCCGGCGGAATGAAGTTGCGGCGGCGGATCTCGATCGGGCCGAGCCCGGTCTGCCGCCCGGCCTCATCGATCAGCCGCTCGATCAGATAGGCCGCTTCCGGGCGGCCGGCGCCGCGGTAGGCGTCGGTCGGCGTCGTGTTGGTGAAGACGCCGCGCACCCGCACGAAGAAGGCCGGGATGTCGTAGAGCCCGGTCGCCATGGTGATGCCGCCCGACGGGATCTCCGGGCCGAACTGGTGGAGATAGGCCCCCATCGCCGCGACGAGATCGACCCGCATGGCCAGCACCCTGCCCTCGCCGTCGAGGGCGAGCTCGCCCCTCGTGACGTTGTCGCGGCCGTGGGAATCGATGACGAAATGGTCGTCCCGCCCGCCGGTCCACTTGACCGGCGCGCCGAGCGCCTCCGCCGCCTTCAGCACCAGCGGATATTCCGAATAGCAGAAGTTCTTGGTGCCGAAGCCGCCGCCGACGTCGGGCGTGACGACGCGCAGCCGGCTCTCGTCGATCTTCAGGATGTGCTGCGCGATCACCTTGCGCATGCCGTGGCCGCCCTGGGTGCCGGTCGTCAGCGTGTAGCGGCCGGAGGCGGGATCGTATTCGCCGATCGCCGATCGCGGCTCCATGTAGTTGGAGACGACGCGCTGGTTGACGATGTCGAGGGCGACGACGCGGACCGCCGAGGCGAAGAGCGCGTCGGTTTCGGCCGCATCACCGCCGTGATACTCGAAGGCGAGGTTGCTGCCCCGCTCCGGCCAGACCAGCGCGGCGCCGGCGTCGAGCGCGACGGCGGTGTCGGTCACCACGGGACGCTCGTCATAGTCGACGACGATCGCCTCGGCCGCGTCGCGGGCCTCGCTGGCCGTCTGCGCGACGACGAAGGCGATGGGGTCGCCGACGTGGCGGACGGTGCCGCCGGCGAGCACGGGATGGGGCGTCGGCAGGGTCGTCGTGCCGTCGGACTGCTCGACCAGCGTCTCGCAGGGCAGATCGCCCCAGCCGGCGAGGTCGGCGTTGGTCCACACCAGCCGCACCCCCGGCATCGCCCGCACCTCGTCGAGATTGGCGATGGTGAAATCGGCATGGGCCATGGCCGAGCGCAGCACGTGGGCGTGCAGCGCGCCCTCGGGCGCGATGTCGGCGGTGAAGCGCCCGGCGCCGGTGATCAGCGCCGGGTCCTCGCGCCGCCGCACGGGGGCGCCGATGCCGAATTTCGTCGGTGTCTTGGCGATCATGGCAGGATCCTCGTGGAGGGACCGAGACGAGCGCGGCACCGCGGGAGGAGAGGTGCCCGTGTGGTCGGCCGGCCGGAAGGTGATGGCGCCGACATTAGAAGGCTTGCAAGACGCTGTCACCACGGCGGAGGCTGCAATTGGCGCGGAGCCGTGCGGCGGTCGGCGGTCGGCGGTCGGCGGTCGGCGGTCGGCGGTCGGCGGTCGGCGGTCGGCGGTC
>Ga0065721_10005638_pt1 | contig 12368 bp, 12 predicted proteins | sample Mesricmetagenome_FD_59108 | JGI IMG/M metagenome (GOLD analysis project Ga0065721, IMG submission 59108) | Mesophilic microbial community from rice straw/compost enrichment Sample: eDNA_1 v2 (version 2) | ecosystem: Engineered > Solid waste > Grass > Composting > Bioreactor | place: USA: Davis... | reverse complement strand
ACCTGGGGCTTGCCGACGTTCGCCTCGACGTTGAACTCCCGCTTCATGCGGTCGACCAGGATGTCGAGGTGGAGCTCGCCCATGCCCTTGATGATGGTCTGGCCGGTCTCCTGGTTCTGCTCGGTGCGGAAGGTCGGGTCCTCCTCGGCGAGCTTCTGGATGGCGGTGCCCAGCTTCTCCTGGTCGGCCTTCGTCTTGGGCTCGATGGCGACCTCGATGACCGGCTCCGGGAACGTCATCGACTCGAGCACGACCTGCGCGTTCGGGTCGGACAGGGTGTCACCCGTCGTCGTGTCCTTGAGGCCGATGACCGCGTAGATGTGGCCCGCGGTGACCGAGTCGACCGGGTTCTCCTTGTTGGCGTGCATCTGGAAGAGCTTCCCGATGCGCTCCTTCTTGCCCTTCGTCGAGTTGACGATCTGGGCACCCGACTCGAGGTGGCCCGAGTAGACGCGGATGTAGGTGAGGCGACCGAAGAACGGGTGCGCGACGACCTTGAACGCGAGCGCCGAGAACGGCTCCTTCGCGTCGGCGTGACGCTCGACGACCTTCTCCTCGTCGCGCACGTCGTGGCCCTCGATGGCGGGCACGTCGAGCGGCGACGGGAGGTAGTCGACGACCGCGTCGAGCATCGGCTGCACGCCGCGGTTCTTGAACGCCGAGCCGCAGAGCACGGGGTAGAGCTCGCTCGCGATCGTGAGCTTGCGGATGGCGCCCTTGATCTCGGCGACCGTGAGCTCCTCGCCGCCGAAGTACTTCTCGAGGAGCACCTCGTCCGACTCGGCGACGGTCTCGAGCAGCTGCTGGCGGTACTCGTTGGCCTTGTCGACGAGGTCGGCGGGGATCTCCTGCACCTCGTACTTGGCACCCATGGTCACGTCGCCCTTGGCGTCGCCGGGCCACACGAGGGCGCGCATCTCGACGAGGTCGACGACGCCGACGAAGTCGGACTCCGACCCGATCGGGAGCTGGAGCACGAGCGGCTTCGCGCCGAGGCGCTTGATGATCGTGTCGACGGTGAAGTAGAAGTCGGCGCCGAGTTTGTCCATCTTGTTGACGAAGCAGATGCGCGGGACGTCGTACTTGTCGGCCTGACGCCACACGGTCTCGGACTGGGGCTCCACGCCCTCCTTGCCGTCGAAGACCGCGACCGCGCCGTCGAGGACGCGGAGCGAGCGCTCCACCTCGACGGTGAAGTCGACGTGGCCGGGCGTGTCGATGATGTTGATCTGGTTGTTGTTCCAGAAGCAGGTCACGGCGGCCGACGTGATCGTGATGCCGCGCTCCTGCTCCTGCGCCATCCAGTCGGTCGTCGCGGCGCCGTCGTGCGTCTCGCCGATCTTGTGGTTCACGCCCGTGTAGAACAGGATGCGCTCGGTCGTCGTCGTCTTGCCGGCGTCGATGTGCGCCATGATGCCGATGTTGCGGACCTTCTTGAGGTCGGTGAGCACGTCCTGTGCCACGGGGTTTCCTTACTGTCGGGATTCTGGACTGAACGGGATCGGGGCCGGTGGTTCCGGCCCCGATCCAGTGTCAGAGGCTGGTTACCAGCGGTAGTGCGCGAAGGCCTTGTTGGCCTCCGCCATCTTGTGGGTGTCCTCGCGACGCTTCACCGCGGCCCCGAGGCCGTTGCTGGCGTCGAGGATCTCGTTGGTGAGGCGGTCGGTCATGGTCTTCTCGCGACGCGCCTTGGCGTAGCTCGTGAGCCAGCGCAGCGCGAGCGTGTTCGCACGGTGCGGCTTGACCTCGACGGGCACCTGGTAGGTGGAACCGCCGACGCGGCGGCTCTTGACCTCGAGCGTGGGGCGCACGTTGTCGAGCGCCTTCTTGAGCACGACGACCGCATCCTGGCCGGACTTCTGGGCGACGCCCTCGAGCGCGCCGTAGACGATGCGCTGGGCGAGGTCCTTCTTGCCGTCGAGGAGGATCTTGTTGACGAGCTGGCTGACGATCTGCGCGTTGTACACCGGGTCGGCGACGACGGGGCGCTTGGGGGCCGGTCCCTTACGAGGCATTACTTCGCCGCCTTCGCACCGTAACGGCTGCGCGCCTGCTTGCGGTTCTTGACCGCCTGGGTGTCGAGCGCGCCGCGGACGATCTTGTAGCGCACGCCGGGGAGGTCCTTCACACGACCGCCGCGGACGAGCACCATCGAGTGCTCCTGGAGGTTGTGGCCCTCACCGGGGATGTAGGCCGTGACCTCGGTGCCGTTCGAGAGCTTCACACGCGCGACCTTGCGGAGGGCGGAGTTCGGCTTCGTTCGGGGTGGTGGTGTACACGCGCGTGCAAACGCCGCGCTGCTGCGGGTTGGCCTTGAGGGCCGGCGCCTTGGTCTTGACGACCTTCGGCGTGCGGCCCTTGCGGACCAACTGCTGAATGGTGGGCACTGCGGATTGCTCCTTATGGTTGCTGCACGGTGACAGCGAATGGATGATGTCGTTCCATGGATCCGGATCCGGCGATGATCACCGCCGGTACTGCGCCCCGGATATGCCGTGGGTCTTCCCGCGCAGGCCGGACCGGAGTCAGGGTTCGCAAGGGGAGACGTGCGCGAAAGCACACACCCGGTCGAGTGTAGTCGACCGGGTGTGTGCCTGCAATGTGACGCCGGGTTACCCGTCGGTGTTCACCGAGGGCGTGTCCTCTGTCGACTCGGGCTCGGCGGTCGGCTCCGCCGTGGGCTCGGCAGCCGGCGTCGGAGTCACCGTCGTCGGCAGCGAACCGACCGGTCCGAGCCGCGGGTCGTGCACGACGAAGATGTATCCCGTGATCGTCGCCCGCTGCGTCGTGCCGAATGTCGCGTCGGTCTTCGTCACGAGCATGAGGCGGCCGTCGCCCTGCAGCGCCGCGAGGAAGGCGGCGAGCCGATCGGCGTCGGCATCCACCGAAAGCTCGACGGTCAGCACGTAGAGCGAGTCCGCGAGCTGCGCACTCGGGACCTTCGGCCCCGGGAGCTGCCCGCCGCTCGTGGTGCCCGAGCCCGACGAGCCGCCGGAGCTCTGGGTCGACCCCATCGCACCGTACGGCTGCGCGCCCGAGACGGTCACGGACTGGAGCGACACCGTCGCCGCGATCGCCTTCGCCGAGAGCTCGTTGAAGTACGACGCCGTGTCGGCGAACCCCGGGATGCTCAGCTGGAGCTCGTCCAGCTCGGCCCGCAGTTCGTCGATGTTCTCGAACTGCTCGCGCATGAGCGCGATCGCGATCTCCTCCTGGGCGTTGGCTGCGTCGATCGCGGCCGTCTGCCGCTCGTTCGCCGCGGCGGCCGCGAGGAGCGGCGACGCGCCGATGAGCCAGCCGAGGCCGATCACCACGAGGCCGAGGACGGCTCCGCCGAGGAGCCACAGTCGTCCGGTGCGCATCTCAGTCACCCTCCGTTCCGGTCGAGGCCTCGGCCTCGGTCGCGTCCTCGTCGGCCGCGGCGTCGCCCTCCTCCTCGGCAGCGAAGCGGCTCGACACCGCATCCGTCGCGAGGGCGAGCCTGATCGTCGTCGTGACGACGCCGTCGCTGCCGACGGCCGTCGACTCGAGCACCGCGCTCGCGTAGCCGGGGATGGTCGAGAGCGCGTTGCGGAACGCCGTGGCCTGCTCGATCGACGCCGAGCGGACGACGAGCTCGAAGTTGGCGATGCGCGGCGGCGCGAGGACGTCCTCGGCATCGAGCGGCACGCCCCACGGCGGCTGCACGGCGGCGGAGAAGCGCTGGATCGACATCCCCTCGCCGAGCCGCCCGCCGAGCGCCTGGAGCACGCCGGCGAGCTGGATCTCGTAGGACGTCAACGCGAGTTGCGCCTCCTCGACCGACTCGATCGTCGTCGTGACGCGGGTCGCCTCGATGTAGCGTCCGCGTTCGGCGGCGAGCTCGGCGGTCCGGGCGTTCGCCGCCTGGAGCGCCGCCTCCGTCGTCATCGAGCGCAGGAAGCCGAAGCCGCCGAGGGCGATCGCGACGACGACGCCGAGGATGACGAGGAGCACGCCCAACCGCATGGCGGCGCGGGCCTTCTCCCGCTCGCGCACGGCCGGCGGGAGCAGCTGGACGCGGGGCTCGGCGCCGAGCGGCAGCCGCGCGCCCTTGACCGGGGCGGGTGTCGTGGTGGTCATTCGTGGCTCCCCAGGGCGAGACCGAACGCGGTCGTGAACGGAGCGAGGTCGGGGGCGGCCTGCCCGCGCGAACGCGGGAGCGGCGTCCCCGCGAGCGGGTCCACCTTCGCGACGGGCAGGCCGGTCAGTTCGCCGAGCGCGCCGGCGAGTCCCGCGAGCTCCGCGCCGCCGCCGGTGAGCAGGATGCGCTGCACCGGGTCGGCGGGGTGGGAGCTCGTGTAGTAGCTGAGCGTGCTGCGGATGCTGGAGATGAGCTCTCCCGCGACGTCGTAGATGACCTCGAGCACGGGCCGGTCCTCGGCCCGCATGAGCGAGCTGCCCATGCCGATCGCGCGCTTGGCCTGCTCGGCGCCCTCGGGGCTCCACTGGAGGCGGCTCACGATCGCCTGGGTGATGTCGTCGCCGCCCGTCGAGATCATGCGCACGAAGATCGGCACGCCGTTCCCGACGACGACGACGTGGGTCGTGTTGGCGCCGATCGCGATGATGACGTCACGGCCGCGCGCGGTGCGGTGCGGCAGGATCGCGCGCGACAGCGCGAACGGGATGAGGTCGACGTGCACCGGCCGGAGTCCGGCGCGGCTGACCGCGTCGACGTTGCCGTTGATGGCGTCCTTGAGCCCGGCGACGAGGAGTCCCATGACCTGAGGCCCGTGCTCGGTCTCCTCCTCGTGGATCGGGTAGAAGTCCATGAGCACGTCGGCGACGGGAACGGGGAGGAGCTCCTGCACCTGGAACGGGAGCGACTCGCGGATCTGCGCGAGCGGCGCGCGCGGCACGTGGACGTCGCGCGCGAACGTGCGCGCCCCGCCCATCCCGAGCACGACGTCCTTCGACTTGAAGCCGCCCGACGACCAGAGCCGCTTGAGCGCGGTCGCGACCGTGCCGGGCTCGACGACCTCGCCGCGGCGCACCGCGTGCTCGGGCAGCGACTGCTCCGCCATCCGCACAATCTGCGGCTTCGCGCCGGCGTAGTTGCTCACCTCCACGCCGCGCACCGACCGGACGCCGATGTCGACGCCCACCACTGTCTTCCCCATGAGCGGATAACCCCCCGTTTCCGTTCGTCCGTCACCCCAGGCCGAAGAGCCCGAGGTAGCCTGCGGCGAGCGGTTCGCCGAACAGGATGCCGACCCACGCGCCGGCGAGCAGCCACGGCCCGAGGGCGAGCTTCGCCCCGCGTCCGCGGCCGGTGAGCAGGAGCGCGGCACCCGCGATCCCGCCGAGCAGGAATCCCGCGACGAGCCCGACGACCGCGGAGGTCGCACCGAGCCAGCCGAGGAAGAGTCCGAGCACCCCCGCGAGCTTCACGTCGCCCATGCCCATCGATCCGGGGCGGGCGAACGCGGGGATGGCGTAGAGGACCGCGAACACGGCCGCGGCAGCGACTGCCGTGAGCAGCGGCCCGGGGTCGCCCGCGAGCACCGCGGCGGCGCCGAGCATCGCGAGCCCCACGAGGTACGCGGGCAGCACGATCGGGTTCGGCAGCCGCTGCGTCTCGACGTCGATGACGGCGAGCGCGACGCTGATCGCGGCGAGGTAGAGGTAGGCGACGAGCTGGAGGATGCCCGCGACGACGCCCGGCGCCGCGGTCGCGGCGAACGCGTCCGGCAGGAAGCGCCAGGCGACGACGCCGAGGAGCACCGCGGTCCCGAGCTCGACGAGCGGGTAGCGCACCGCGATCGGCGCGGCGCAGTCGCGGCAGCGGCCGCGCAGCACGAGCCACGACACGAGCGGGATGTTGTCGTACCAGCGGATCGTCGTGGCGCACGAGCCGCACGCGCTGCGCGGCCGCGCGACGGAGAGCCCGCGCGGCACGCGGTACACGACGACGTTGAGGAACGAGCCGATGACGGCGCCGAGTGCGCCGACGGCGAGGACGGCGGCCATCATCCCACCACGTTCCGCTGCCAGGCGAGACCGCGGTCGGCCTCGGTGTAGGACGCGCCGTCGTCGGCCCCGGTGTTCAGGTTGTAGCCGGGGAGACCGAGCGGGACGTAGTCGAGGATGCCGGCGCCGCCGAACGTGACGTTGCTGCCGGCGAAGAGCTGGCCCTTGAGGTTCTGGCTCGACGCGAGCGTGATCGAGCACGGCGTGTAGAACATGAGGTTGACGCGCTCGGTGGAGAAGCCGCCGCCCACCTTGAGGCTCTGCCCGGCGCAGTCCGGGCTCGCGTTCGCGATCGTGTCGGGGTTGATGAGCCACACGTTGACCGACTCCGTCGGGCTGTTCGAGAAGAACCGCATCGACCCGGAGAAGTCCATCTTCTTGGCGATGATCGCGACGTCGTTGCGCAGGCGGAAGCCGTTCGCGTTCTGACCCTGGCCGGTCTGCTCCCCGGAGCCGCCGCCGAAGACGAGGCCGTTGCTGCAGTTGCGGGCGTCGATGAGCGCCTTGTTGGTGCCAGCGGTCTGGAGCGCTTGGAAGAACTTCACGTCGGAGCAGTCGGTGCCCATCGTGACGAGCGTGAACCCTCCCCACCCCGCGGGGGTGAGGTCCGCCGGGTCGGAGCCGAAGTCCACCCAGTCGGGCACGATCGGCGCGCTCGGCTTGCCCGGCGAGGCGTCGAGCGCGGGGCTCGACGACGAGCCGACGGTGATCTTCGACCAGCCGCTCCACCAGTTCTGCCCCGCCTGGGTGTAGCAGCCGCCCGTCGCCTTGATCGAGCCGACGCGCGTCGCGCCGGTGACGGAGCCGCCGGTGAAGCACGCCTGGCCGGTGATCGTGCCGCCGCCGAGGGTGCCGTTCGACATCGTGAGCGACGCGGCCTTGAGCGAGCCGGAGACCGTGCCGCCCGTGACCGTCGTCGCGGCGTTCGTGACGATGTTGTTCGTCGTGCCGTTGCTGACCGTCACCGCGCCCTGCGAGAACAGGGTGCCGCTCACGCCGTTGCCGGAGAGGATCGTCGTGCCCGAGCGCGCCCACGCGTTCTGCGAGACGATGCCGCCCGCGACCTCGAGGCTGCCGGCGCTCACCCAGCCGGTGATCTTCGCGCCCCAGCCGAGCTTCATCGTGGTGTCGGCCCACACGTTCCCGCCGACCTCGCCGTTGACGACGGCGGTGTTGGCCGTGAGGGAGCCGCCGATCTTGCCGCCGCCGACGAGCTCCGCCGACCCGTTGACCCACACGTTGCCGGAGACGACGCAGCTGCCGCCGCCGTTGAAGTTGCCCGACTTGACGACGAGGTCGGCCGCGCCGTTCGCGGCCCCGTCGCAGGTGACGTTGCCGCTGCGGATGAGCACCGACGTGTCGTAGCCGCCCGTGGAGATGAGCTTGCCGCTCCCGCCGAAGCCGGACGTGTTGTACGAGTACACCGCGGGACCGGTCGGGTTGAGCGTCCCCGCGTTCTGCACGGTCTCGAGCCGCGCCTCGATCGTCGTCTCGTCGCCGCCGTCGTTCCCCGCCATCCCGGGGGTGATCGCGAAGCCCGTCGACATGATGCGCGCGGGGTGCTGCACGCTCGGCGGGCAGCCGTCGACCCACGAGGTGCCCTGGTCGAGCGAGAACTGGATCTGCGCGAGGTACGCCGGGAGCGTCTCGTCGACGTCGGGGGTCTCGGGGTCGTCCGCCTGGCCCGCACTCGCGAACGTCGCGGGCGCCGTGCACTCGCCGCGCATGAGCGCCGCCCGCGCGACCGCGATCCCGGCCTCGGCGGCGGCCTGCGACTGCACGCCCGCACGCGTCGACTGGGTGAGCTGCTGGCCCGCGACGACCGTCGAGGCGACGACGGCGGAGAGCAGGATGCCGGCCGCCATGAACGCGAGGACGGCGGCGAGGGCGACGCCGCGGTCGTCGCGGCCGACGAACCGCGCGGTGCGCGCGAGGCGGGCGATGCGGGTCAGAAGCATGATCCCTCCGGTTCGGCCTCGGGCATGAGCGGGGTCGAGAACTTGATGCGCGCGACGCCGGCGTCGTCCGCGTCGACGGTCGTGAAGTCGACGGCGAGCACGGTCGTCGCGTTCGGGTCGACGCCGAACACCGCGGCGGCCTCCCCGAGGGCGACGCGCTGGGCGAGCAGCGTCCAGGTGGCGAGAGTCTCCGCGGCGGGCACGTCGATGACGGTGTCGTCCGCCTCCGTGTGCGTGCGGATGGTGGCCTCGGAGGCGGAGTAGTAGTAGGCGACGCAGTGCCACACGGCGCCCTCGCTCGCGTCGATCGAGCGGATGCGCACGAGCTGGTCGCCCGACGGCAGGGTCGTGATCTCGAACTCGCTGCCGTTGCGGATGGAGCGATCGATGCTCGCCGCGACGAGTTGACCGCCGGCGGTCGCCTGGGTGAGCGACCCGACGAGCTTCTGCACCCCGATGGAGCCGATGTAGGCGCCACCCACGGCGCCGAGCACGAGCACGGCGAGGAGCGCCACGACGATGACCTCCGAGAGGGTGATCCCGGAGTCGTCGGCGAGCCGGTCCCGCAGCCGGCGGATCACGGCGTCACCAGCACCGCGGTGGAGGCCCGCGCCACGACGGCGCCGGTGTCGGCGCGGGTGACGACGGCGGATACGGTCATCGTGCCGACGCCCGCCGGGCAGTCGCCGACGGTTGTCGTGGCGACGAGCTCGACGCCGCGCGCGTCGATCATCGTGATGGGCGCGGCGGAGAGGTTCTCGATGTCGGTGCACGGCGTCGCGCTCGTCCGAGCGGCGGCGTGGGCGACGTTGACGCGGTCGTTCGCGAACTGCGTCGCGGCCGCGAGGGTCGCGTTGGCGACCGAGGCCTGCATCCCCGTGATGAGGAGAGGCAGCAGCGCGAGGGCGAGCACCGTGAGGACGAACATCGCGGTGACGACCTCCATGAGGCCGAGTCCCTCGTCGTCGCGCGCGAGACGGCGGACGACCGGGATGCGGTGAAGTGCCATGACGATCGAGCCCCCCTCTCGAGTCGTGTGGTGAACCGGAAGGCGGGGCGCCGCTCGTGCAGCGCCCCGCCCCGTCTCAGCGGAGCTGAGTCATTCGTCGTCGTCGTCGTTGCCGGCCTCGGCGACCTTCGACGGCGCGGTCGAGTCGGTGACGATGAACTCGGTGCCGTTCGCGGCGGTCGCGACGACCGACCAGGTGTCGGAGACCGAGTCGGGCTCGGTGCCCCAGGCGGGCTGGCCGCTCTCGCCGTCGTAGTTGCCGGCGTCGACCGAGACGGCGAGCTCCGAGATCTCCGGGACCTCGTCGTGCTGCGTGATGTAGGCGACGATCGCCGTCTTGATGTTCGCGAGGTCAGCCTTGATGGCGCTCTCGCGGGCGTTGTCCTGGATGCCCAGGTACACGGGCACGGCGATCGCGGCGAGGATGCCGATGATCAGGACGACGACGAGGAGCTCGATGAGCGTGAAGCCCCGGTCATCGTTCTTGAGCGCGTCGCGCTTCGCGGCGAGCGTCTTGTGCAGTGCAGCAATCACTTTTCTACTTCCCATCCATGTTCGAGTGAAATGTGGACGGGTGGCCCCCCAATGAATGACCCCCCGGTGCAATATTCAGTTGTTCCCCTGTTTCGCGTAATCCCGCAAAGGGGGGGACGTCAGCATTTCCGTCACCCCAATTCGGGTCACGCGATCTGCTCGAAGATCGAGAACATCGGCAGGTAAAGGGCGACGATCATGCCGCCGATGATGATGCCGATGAACGCGATGAGCAGAGGCTCGATGAGCGACGTGAGCTGCTCGGTCGTCGTGAGCACCTCGTCGTCGTAGAAGTCGGCGATCTTCAGGAGCATCGTCTCGAGCGAGCCCGAGTCCTCGCCGACGGCGACCATCTGCGACACCATCGCCGGGAAGACGCTCTCCTCCATGAGCGGCGCCGAGATGGAGCGGCCGGCCCGCACGGAGTCCTGCACCTTGTGCATCGCCTCCTCGATGACCCAGTTGCCCGACGTCTCGCCGACGATCGCGAGCGACTGGAGGATCGGCACGCCCGACTTCGTCATCGTCGCGAAGTTGCGCGAGAAGCGCGCGATCGCGACCTTCCGGAACAGGTCGCCGAAGACGGGCAGCTTGAGCTTCGCCTTGTCGACGACGGCCCGCACGTTGTCCTTGTGCTTGTTGGCGCGCCACCACACCGCGAAGACGATGCCCCCGAGGATGAGCAGCGGGACGATCCACACCATGTTCTGCGACAGGACGACGAGGATCTGGGTCGGCAGCGGCAGCTCGCCGCCGAGCCCCGCGAACATGTCCTTGAACACCGGCACGATGAACGTCAGCATCGCGAACATGCCGATGACGGCCATCGCGAGTACGACGACCGGGTAGGTCATCGCCGACTTGATCGTCGAGCGGAGCTTCACGTCCTTCTCGAACGTCTGCGCGACCGAGTTGAGCGCGTCGTCCAGGAAGCCGCCGGTCTCGCCCGCGCGGATGAGGTGGATCATGAGCGGCGGGTACACCGTCGGCTGGCGCAGGAGTGCCTCCGACAGTGCGGAGCCGCTCTCGACCTGCGCCCGCACCTGGCCGAGCGACTCCTGGAGCTTCTTGTTCTGCGTCTGCTCCGTGAGGATCGTGAGCGTCCGCAGGAGCGACAGACCCGATCCCACCATCGTCGCCATCTGGCGCGACATCACCGCGAGGTCCTTGAGCTTGATGCTCTTGTTGAAGATCTCGAGGTTGATCTCCATCTGCAGACCCGTGCCGGCGGTCGCCTGGCGGATCTCGATGGGCGAGATCGACAGCGTGCGCAGTCGCGCGATCGCAGCGCCCTCGCTCGCGGCTTCGAGCTTGCCGGAGACTACCTTGCCGGACGCATCCCGGCCCTTGTAGGCGTAGTTCTGGAGCAGTGTCATCGCGTCACCATCCCGGGGTCGGCGCCTCGGTCGTGCGGTGCACGAGGCGCTGGAAGTCGACCGGATCGTGGACCTTCTCGATCGCGGCGCCGTAGGCCACCTCGCCGCTGTTGACGAGCTCGGCGAGGTGCTGGTCCATCGTGTGCATGCCCTGGGCCTTGCCGGCCTGGAGGGCGGAACGGATCTGGTACGTCTTGCCCTCGCGCACGAGGTTCGCGATGGCGGGCGTGGTGATAAGCACCTCGGTCGCGACCGCGCGGCCCGATCCCGAGGCCTTCTTCACGAGCGTCTGACACACGACGCCCTGGAGCGTCGCCGCGAGCTGGGTGCGCACCTGGCCCTGCTGGTGCGGCGGGAACACGTCGATGACGCGGTCGATCGTCTGGCCGGCGTCCTGCGTGTGCAGGGTCGCGAAGACGAGGTGACCGGTCTCCGCCGCCGTGAGCGCGACCGAGATCGTCTCCAGGTCGCGGAGCTCGCCGATGAGGATGACGTCGGGGTCCTGACGCAGCACGTGCTTGAGAGCGTTCGCGAAGCTCAGGGTGTCGGAGCCCACCTCGCGCTGATTGACGAGCGACTTCTTGTTCGAGTGCATGAACTCGATCGGGTCCTCGACCGTCACGATGTGGTCGGCGCGCGTCGAGTTCACGAGGTCGATGAGCGCCGCGAGCGTCGTCGACTTTCCGGAACCCGTCGGACCGGTGACGAGCACGAGCCCGCGCGGGAGCTTCGCGAACTCCCCCACGACCTCGGGGATGCCGAGCGCCGGTAGCGGCTTGATCTCCGTCGGGATGAGACGGAACGCACCGCCGATCGCCCCGCGCTGGAGGTAGAAGTTCACGCGGAAGCGCGACGCCTCCGAGAGCGTGAACGCGAAGTCGAGCTCGAGCACGTCATCGAACACGGCGCGCTGCTCGTCGGTGAGGAGGCTGTAGAGCGCCGCGGCGACGCGCTCGCGGTCCCACGTGTCGAGGCCCGGCACGGGGTGGAGCGAGCCGTCGATGCGGATCATCGGCGGAGCGCCGATCGACACGTGGAGGTCCGAGCCTCCCTGGTCGACGACGGCCTCGAGGGCGCTCAGCAGCTCCGCGTCGACGCGCGCGCGGGCCGCGATCGTGAAGTCGTCGGCGACGAACTTCGGACGGCTCGGGGTGGCGGCCTCGACCCGGTCCGCGATGCTCGGCAGGTCGGTGAACTCCGGCATCTGCAGCGGCGACGCGGGCGCCGGGATGAACCCCGGGACGCCCTCCCCCGGCGCGGGCGTGTAGCCCGGGATCGGCTCGGCCACCGGCACGGGGCTCGCCGAGGCGGGCGGGAGCACCGTGAAGTCGGGCAGCTGCACGGGCGGCGCCGGCGTGTACCCCGGGATCGTCGGCGCGGGGGCCGGGGCCGGGACGTGATCGACGGGCGCGACCGCGGGGGGCGGCAATTGCGAGAAGTCGACGACGGCCGGCCCCGGCGGCTGGAGGCCGGCGGGCGGCGGCACCGCGCCGACGGCGC